>ERZ1370068.10305-contig-9015_pt1 | contig 63672 bp, 64 predicted proteins | sample MGYA00561227_ERZ1370068 | MGnify/ENA primary metagenome ERZ1370068 (study PRJEB38410, sample SAMEA6850437) | metagenome | study: Metagenomic assessment of the ecological functions of the soil: analysis of the soil microbiota associated with the... | reverse complement strand
GTGTACTTCGTTCAGTTACGATGTTGCTGCGTTCTACCTGACGGACCACTACCGGCCCCTATCCCGCCATGCTGGTGCGTCTGAGCACGTGCCCGTGGGCCTCATGGAGCAGTCCTGGAACAGGCGTGGCGGCAGCAGGCGCCGAAGAAGCTCGCGGCCGTCGGCAGGAACGAAGAAGAGAAGGACAGGGGAGCGTCGAAAGGAGACGGGTGATGGCCCCGACCAGACGGCGGCGGAAATCGAATCCATCAGCTCGCGCGGTACGCAGGTCAGCCGGGGCGCTGGAGCCTTTGCACCTGGCGGCGATACGAGTTCGTGGCCTACGTCCGGGAGAACGAGCCCGGCGCATCTTTCCGCTACGACGTGTGGCGGAGCAGACCGACCCGCGGTTCGTAATGCCTTCATCTTTACGGACGAGGCGGCGGACCGGGCGCACTCGAGTCCAGCGAGGTCAAGTTCGCGTCTAATCCTCTACCCGGAGTGCCTGGCGCCGGTCAGTTCGTGGACGCGACTGCGTGGCCTCCAACCGTGAAGGCGGGAGTGACCGATGGCTTACGGCGAGGGCTGGCCGAGCGCATTCGGGGAGTGCTGGGCGAGGAGCCCGGCGTTTCGGAAGAAAGCGGATGTTCAGGGAGGCGTCGACTCCTCGTGGGGGAGCGCATGAGCGTAGGAATCAAGTCCAGGACAAGCTCATGGTCCCGCGTGGGGCCGAAGTCTACCGGTCGTGAGTCTGAAGGAACGCCCACGCGCGCCAGATGGATTCACGGGCCGGCCCATGAAGGGCTTCATCACGTCGTGCCGTCGGGCTACGAGTCGGACGCGGATCTCGAGCGATGGGTCCGCCTGGGGGTGGGCTTCGCGGAGTCCCCTTCCGAAGGGCAGACCCGCCGTCAGGGCTCGAGCGAAGCCTGGTAGTTCGTCACGAAGGACAGGGCCGCGCGGCCTCCGGCGCGTCCTTCACGGTCAGCCGCACCGAGTGCCTCGGCCGCATCCACGCCGGAGCAGCAGGGCCAGAGGCTCGGCGGGCCGGTAGTTCTTGAAGCGCACTCCAGCTCCGTGGGCATGCTCACGATAGGGCAAAGTCGCGCGCCGCTGTCATGGCCCGCTGCGGCGGCTTGATCACCTCGCGGCCCGCGGTCGGCGTGAGCGTGCGCGCCGAGTGGAGGTCGACCATTTCACGACTGCGCCCTCGACGTCGCCCAGCGCCAGTGCCTTCGCCTCCGCGACCCGCGGCGTCGTCTTGATCTTAGGACGGGCACGCATGCGAAGTGGCCGGCCAGGACGGCGTTCAGTCCCGGCATCCGGCATGGACACGCCGCCCAGGCGCGTCCGCCAGCGTGGCGCTGGACAGAGATTATTGGGCGCGCACGCCTCGCGGGTTGGTGGTGTTAACCGGTGGTGGCCGATGAAGATCTACGCCGGCGGGAACAGGGCGTCATTCGCCTCCATCATCCCCAGCGGAATTTGCGGGAACGAGCGCATCACCTGGACGTCAGCGGCAGCTTGTCGATCAGCAGGTTCTGCGTTGCCGTACGAGTCGGCCACCAGGATTGCGGTAACCGCCCGCCCGCGCAACTCGATCGCCAGGTGATACCTCCATAGGCACCTCGCGGAACGCGGGGTGCTCGAACTGTCCGGGCCGAGCTGGTCGCCGGTGACCACGCCCGTGAGAGCCCCTCCATGTCCGCCGAGATGAAGATCTTCACGGGCGCGGCAGCCTGGCGAACAGGGCGCTCACAGGACCGACGCCACCGCCACGCGTGCTTCATCATCTCCTCCACCAGGCCCGCCTCGCGCAGAGGCCTGCAGGTACTTTCGACGACGCGACGTCCAGCGGGACCGGGCCATAGATGGCGGACACGGCGTCGCGGATGTCCCGCGGCCGTGCGCTGGCCGTTCGCGGGGTTCCGGCACCTCGTACGCATAGTCACCGCCGCTCCCGCGCGCGCCCGCATACGCGTCCAGGAGCTTGAAGTCCGCCGCTTGCGCGAAACGTAGTCCTCGAGGTAGTTGTAGCCGAACGCCCAGCACGGTGCCCGCGCTGCGTGCCGGTTGCGGCGGTACACGACCGCGCCAGCCCGACGGCGGCGGGAGCGGCGCGGGCGAGGCACCCAGATGCGGTCGAGCGCGGCCAGTGCGCCTCCGACTGCGCGCGGCCGGAGGCAGCGGGACGAAAGCGCTCGATCGAGTCGACCATCGCGCTCGTACCAGCGCGCTGGAAGCGGACGAGGAGGGCCTGGCGGCGTCAACGGCGGAGAGCCAGCGCCTGGCAGCCTCAGCATGGTGACCGCGGCAGGCTGCGCACCGACCTCCCACAGCGCGGCCGCGTCTTCCGGGACCGGCGTTCACCCGACACGTAGCCGGCGGCCGCCGCCAGACGCGGCCCGCTGGAGCTTGGTCGGATCGATGTGAGCGGACGTGTCGAAGTTGGTGTGGATGTAGCGGTCGGGCCAGTCGTTGATGGTGCGGGGATGCCCCAGGACGAGTCCGAGTAGACCTCATGATGCGCTGCCCAGGGAGAGCTCCGCGAGCAGCGCGGCCAGGCCCTCCTTGCCGCCCTCAGGCGGCTTGCAGCGGGTAGTCCGCGGCCCGCCGCGTAACGTCCGTCTCGCGGTTCACGAAGTCGCCCGGCCGCCTCCGCCACGTCGTAGCGCGAACGAGGGCAGGCTGGCGGGCCCGCGGGTGACGTGGAAGACCGCCTTGGTCTCAGGCCCGCCGCCGACCATGTCCAGGTGGATCGCCGCCTTGATGCGCGGCGGCAGCTCCGGGCGTCCGTTCAGGAGCGCCAGCGTGCCCTCGATCTCGGGCGGCCACACGAGGCGCAGCGTCCGCGCGGACGCCGAGCACCTGCCCTCGCGCACCAGCTTGCCCAGTCGCGCGCGCACCTCCAGGATGGCAGCGCAGCCCGCTCGCGTGTCGTATCGTTGGCACCCGGCCGCGGGTGGTCGAGATGGCAGCTAGAGACGATCTCTTCCGCTCCGCCGCGCGGTCGGCGCCGGGGATCACGGCCGTCACGATGTCGTACGAGCCGGGATGCCGGCCGGCCTTCACGACCGCGTGCAGCTTCACGTGCTCGCCGCGCGCCAGCCGGCTCCTTCCAGGACCGCGCCTGCTTGAGCGTGACCATGAACGCGAACGTCTTCGTCTTCGGGAACGAGCCGAGGTGCCCCCAGCGCACCAGGTCTCGTCCTCGCCCCACCAGGCGGTGCGCTGGTTCTGCGCGTAGCTCACGATGCCGGCCGCCCCCGCTCGTCACGCCGCCAGCTTCTGCACCGCCGAGGGCTGGGCCGCCGCCAGCACGATCCGGCCGCGCACGTCCCTGCCCTCGTAGTCGCTCCGCGCGCGTGCCGTCGCCGACGTCGGCCAGAGCTCCGCGGTGACGTCCGCGCTGTCGCTGTCTGCGCGAGGCTCAGCGGCATCACGTCCCAGTCGCCCAGGCGCAGCCGCGGCCAGCCCTGGTCGGCGAGCTCCCACAGCCTCGCCGAAGTCGGCGTCCCACGGCCGGGCGCGCTTCTGCGTGCCGTAGAACTGCGTGCCGAATCGGCCGGCGGCACGGGCAGCTGTCCACCTGCGGGAGGCCGTACGCGCGGAGCTGGGCCGCGATGTGGTCGGCCGCCGCGCGGCAACCCGCGCGAGCCGCGTATGCGGTGGTTGCCGACGAGCGCCTCCAGGTTCCGCTTGGCGGAGACGCCGGAGACCATCGGCGGCCAGCGCACGCGCCACCTCGGGCTTGAGCAGCGGCAGCTCGTCTCGCACGACGCCGGCGCGGCCGACAGGAGCGGAGGCGCGACCGGGGCGGCGAAACGGGATCTCATGGGGCGTATGCTGCCACGAAGCCGGCGGCGCCCGCGCGAGGACCAGGCGCTAGAATGGCGACCCGGCCCCGCATGGAGATCGCACTCACCCGCGACGTCTGCCCGCGATCCAGCAGGCCGAGCTGACCTTATCGGCGCAGCCGATCGATCTCGCGCGCGCGTCGCGCAGCACGACGCCTATTGCGAAGCGCTCTCGCGCCTGGGCCTGTGGGTCCTGCGCCTGCCGGCCGACACGGCGTGCCCCGACTGCTGCTTCGTCGAGGACACGGCGGTGGTGGTGGACGAGCTGGCCGTGATGGCCGCGCCCACGCCGGTCTCGCGAAGGCCCGAGGTGCCCGGCGGTCGCCAGCGCGCTGGCGCGCGTTCCGCGAGCTCGCCTACCTGCCGCCGGACGCGCACCTGGAGGGCGGCGACGTCCTGCAGCTCGGCCGGGTGCTCTACGTGGGCTTCTCCTCCCGGACCAACCAGGCGGGCATCGTGGCGCTCGCGCACGCCGTCGAGCCCTTCTGGCTACCGGGTCGTACCGGTGCCCGTGTCCGGCTGCCTGCACCTCAAGTCGGCGGTGACGGCGATCGGCGACGAGGCGGTGATCGCCAACCCGGACTGGATCGACACGGACGTGTTCGCCGACGTGGCGGTGCTGCCGGTGCACGCGCAGGAGCCGTTCGCGGCCAACGTGCTGCGCGCGCGGCGTGCTCATCGCGGACGCGGGCCATCCGCGCACGCTGGACCTGCTCGACCGCTACGGCTACGCGGTGCAGCCGCTCGACATGTCGGAGTTCGCGAAGGCGGAGGCGGGCGTCACCTGCAAGAGCATCGTGTTCCGCGATCCGAGGGGCTAGGTCGGCAGAGGCGCGAACGGCGACGGCCGGCTACGAGCACGCCCACGAGCACGAGCGCCTTCGTCATGACGGAGCTCGGCTCGCGCCGGGGCGAGCCGATCGAGAGCGACGGCCTACTCGAACCTCCTTGGGCGGCGCTCTCGCCGCCTTTCGCGACAAATTTCCAGCCGCGGCCCCGTGGACGTGGACGTGGACGTGCTCATGGCCGTGCACGTCCGTAGCAATCGGGGCAAGACCAATCTGGTCAGCCCTTGGGATTGAACGCCCCTACGCCGCAGACGTCCTCGCCCGCCTTCTGGACGAAGGTCACCTTCATCCTCGGGCAGGTGCGACACGGGATTGATGAGCGGGTACTCGACGGAGCCTCCGCCTTCACGCGAACCCGTATCGAGCAGCGCCTTGCCGAGCGGCTTGCCATTCGCATCCTTGAGGACGTCCACGGATGAGCCGACGAATTGCGGAAAGCCTCCGTTCGCCGCCAGGGTGCGGTCCGGACCGACGCAGAACACATACAGGTCACGATCGCCAAACGGCGCCTTCTTCGCCGGTGAAATCGGCAAGGCCTGCTTCCGTCCGACGGCCTTGTAGTGGGCGATCGCCTTCTCCAGCATGGCCTTTGCTTCGGCCGGCGTCCCGCGATCGCTCGCGTGAGCCTCCACAGCCAACCCCAGCGCCTACCGCCATCGCCAACAAGGTCGACGAGCGTCCGGTCATCACGATCCTCCTCGGCCCCGCTTCTTGTGGGCTTCATCCTCATGGACGGCGCCAGGTCGCTCTCGCTACCGGCGGAACCAGATCGCCAGGTACAAGATGACCGCACCGAGGCCCAAAACCGTAAATACCGTGCCCGGTCCGAACTCTCCCCGCGCCACTGCTCGCGCTCCAACGGCGTAGCAGGCCGCAGAGAGAAGAGCAATCGCGGCACCTTCCACGTATTGCCCCGCTCGTAGGAACTGATACGCAGCAACGATTGGTCCAAGCACCAGCGGGAGGCAGCATCGCAGCCAGGAGAACGCCGATGACGGCATCCAGTCCGCCAAGCAACGCGCGCACGCCGGCAAGGAATCCGCGTGTCGGGCGCCCCTGGTCTCGTCCACCGCTGGCTCCCTAACGCTTCGCGGCGTTTGAGCGCAGATACTGCCTGACTCGAGGCGCGACTGTTCGCGCGCTGATCCCCAATCTGCAACAGTAAGGCGAGGCGAACCAGTCCACCAGCCGCTTGCGACCCTACTTGCGTTGCACCGTCCGCAGGCGATGACGAGGTGCTCTTCCACAAGCCCACCAGACCAGTAGAAAGGGCCTTCCCGGTTGAGATGTTCGATGGTTGCCTTGTCGGCCGGACAGCCCGCGATGCCGGCGCGAACTCTCCATCCCGCGGCGGCAGTACGCACAGACGCGGTACGTCCTGCGACGACAGGCCTCGACATCGTCCGGGATCTCGAAACGATTGGCCATGGGTTTGGCGCTTCCTCGCCCGAGGTTAGCATCCGGCCCGTGGTCGCCCAGCACCTGTATAAGCGCGGAGGGCCGCGCCGTCGGGCCCACGCGGACCTCGTCAGCTGCATCCGTTTGTTGGGCGGCCTCTCACCTCGGTGGAAGGTTTTCGCCCTCTCAATATTGTGCTCCGCACGTGAAAGAACGTCGAACACTTCACGAACGCCTGCCGCGCTAGACGCCATCCTTCGATGCCTGATCAACGAGACTACGCACCTCCTGCATCAGCTCGCGGGCCTGCTCGAGAGCGGTGGACGCCAGCGAGGCACCTTCGGCCGACATCTCAAACTGACGCGCATCGTAGGACCCAGGGCCCTTCATCTGCTCAGGCTCGAGCGCAGGTGTGCTCGCGCCAGAGCGGAAAGAGAATGCCTGCCGCCATTTCGCCCATGATGCGACCAACATCTCCGCGATACGACCGTGCGGCGCTCTCAGTGCAACAGGCACCCACTGTGGCCGCAGATTCATCGAGGACGCGCGACGCCTCAGACACCAGCGTGTTGAGCCGTTTCGCTAGATCGCTATCCAGAGTCGCTCCTCCACCCGGTCCGCCCAACACCGGGGATAAGCTGCGAAGCTCCATTATGCTCACCGGCTTCGTCTGCTTCATCCCCTTGTTCGGCGGCCTCGCCTCTCTCAGTTGCCGGCGAGAGAGTACCTCGGGCACCTTTGACTGCTCGCCATGGTCGGAGACGCTCCGGCCCTCAGCGAGCCCTGCTTTCGACGGCGGCGGCGCAGCCGTCTGACGGTCGCCCAGGTCGGCAGCGCAGCGGTGTGCCGCGAGGACGCCCTACAGCTGCGCCTCGCCCCCACGTGACCACAGCGTCCGTGCGTCTGCGAGGTACTGCCAGCTGAGTCTCTGGTCTCCTCATCCCCCAGGAGGCACTCCACACTGTCTCGCTCATAGACCAAGACGTAAGTGCGGCGATAGGGGTGGCTACGAACGCACCCCACGCGAGCCACGCGGCGAGAACTCGCCGCCCCGAAGCTTCCTCTTCGGAAGTCGCCTCTCACCCTCGCTCACTCTCATCTGGTCCGCCGAGACACTTAGTGGACAGAACTACCTAGTTCGAATGGTACAGCGAAGGCGATACGGCCGCGTGCGTGTCTCGCCCCGGCGAGCAGTGCCCGCGGGACTTCCGCAGTCGGCGGACGATGCTGGCGGTCCATCAATAACGGCTGCGGCAGGGCGCCGGTGAGGCGCGGCCCGCCGCCCGGAACCCGATCAGGCGACGTCTCGCGCGATCAAGCGCGTCAGCATCTGAACGATGCGAACCAACAGCGCGCGGCCGTGGCGGTCGGTCCGAGGGAGTGAACAGGTTGCGAGCCAGAAGGAGATCGAGGACGGCTGCGCATTTTGTCGCGCTCCCGCGCGATCGTGAAGAAGTGCGCTTTGTCCCGAGCCGTGCGCCGCCCTGCGCCCTCGGCGACGTTGAGCACGATCGAGACGCTCGCGCGATCGAGCTGATCGCGCAGCGCGCCCAGCCGGCGACTCGAAGAGACCAAGCAGGCCGCGATCGCCTGGAACTCGACCGCGGCGCGATAGCAATCGAGCCGTTCGCAGTCGAGGAACGCGACCGGGACGACGCCCGCGGGTTCGGGATCTGGAATCGCCTGCGCCATTCAAACCTCCTGGGCGCTCTCCGCCGCCTCTCACGACAGGAGGCGGCGAGTGTCGGCTGGAGGTTCGAAGGGACGATCCGGAGTCCCTGCGCCCGGCGTGCCCGCTCAGCGATGCGAACGAGCGCGGGCGCGACGGGTGCTCACCAACGGAGGCTGGAAGCGTGACGGACGAGCACGGACACGAACACGATCACGCCCACGTTCCGCAGCGTCGAACCCATTCCGCGATTCCAGCCTCCGTTTCGTGCTCGTGGACGTGGCCGTGCACGTCCGTAGTTCATCCGAGCCCAAGAGGCCGTGCACGTCCGTAGCCGACCAGGCCTTTGACTTCCGCTGCGACGCTTCGCGCGCCCGGATCTTGGCGTCGATGAACTCCGGGTGCGTGACGTGGAGCAGCCCGGCGATCTTGCGCACCAGGTACTCCTCCTCCGCGTGCTTCTCCGCGTCGGCGAAGCACACGAGCCACAGCAGCTCGACGATGCGCTTCTTCTCCTCCTGCGGGAGGCCCTCGTCCACCAGCCGCGTGAACTCGAAGATCGAGATGGCCTCGCGCGACTGGCGCTCGGCGAGCTGGACCAGATCCTCGACCTCCTCGGGCGTCAGGGTCGAACACGCTGCGCAGCGCGGTGCGCAGGACGGAGTGCTCCTCGGGCTTGACGACGCCGTCGGCACGCACCACCTCGAACATCAGCGCGGCGGCCGCCAGCCGCGCAGGTTGCGCTCGCGCTCGTCCGGCGTCGCGGCCTGGGGCCCGGGCCGGGACAGCGTTCGGAAGAGATCGCCCAGCGACTTCAGCATGGCCCCCGAGCCTACCCCGTCAGAACCTGATGCGGCGCATCACCGCGCGCGGCAGGTTGCGGATGACCAGCATCATCCAGCGCCAGATGCCGGGCGCGTAGACGACCGGCTGCCCGCGGTCGATCGCGCGCAGGACGGTCGCGCGCGACGCCCTCCGGCTCGCCCGCGAACGGCGGCGGCTGGAGCCCGTCCGTCATCGACGTCTTCACGAACCCCGGCTTCACGCAGACCGTGCGCAACCCTGGCGCGCGGAACTTGTGGTCGAGCCCTTCCAGGTAGTGCGTCAGGCCCGCCTTGGCCGCGCCGTAGAGCACGACCGGCTTGCGGCCGCGCTCGCCCGCGACCGAGCTGAACACGCACAGCGTGCCGCCGCCGCGCGGCGAGCAGCCGCGGCGCGCGTGCTCGCAGAACACGACCGTGTTGGTGAAGTCGACCAGCAGCAGGCGACGCGCGAGATCGGCGTCCGCTTCCAGCGCGTCCTGGGTCGCGAACAGCCCCGCCGTGACGACCACGATGTCGAGCCCGCCCAGAGCCGCCTCGGCGCGCGTCGAGCGCCGGCGCGAACGTCTCCGGACGCTCAGGTCGCACGCGTGCGTGCCGCACGTCGGCCCGGCCCGCGCGCGCCTCCAGGTCGCGCGCGCTGCCGCGCGAGGTCCGGCGAGGTCGCGGCCCAGCAGGAACAGCTGCGTCCCCGCGTGACGGCCATCCGTCGCGCCAGCGCGCGGCCCATGCCCTTGGTCGCGCCCAGGATCGCGACCTTCACGGCCGGATCTCCCGAGCAGCCGCACCGACTGCGCGCTGCGCAGCCGTGCCGTCCGGATCCCACTTGCGCCGGATGCGCTGCCACTCGCGGCGAGGCGCGGCTCCATCGCGCGGAAGTGCTCGGCGCGCGTGAACTGGTCCTTGGCCAGGTAGATGCGGCCGCCCTCGCGCGATCACGACCTCGTTGAGCGCATCCACCAGCGCCTGGGTGCCGTCGCGCACCGGGATGTCGAGGGCGATCGAGATGCCCGGCCGCGGGAACGACAGCAGGCCCACGCCCTCGGGGCCGCAGTCCTTGATCACGCAGAGCATCGAGGCGCCTCCGCTGCGCGGTCAGCAGCTCCAGGAAGCGCCGCGCCGCGCCGCGTCCGGCCGCGTCCGGCAGCACGCACTGGTACTGCGTGAACCCGCGCGGTCCGTACAGCCGGTTCCAGTGGCCGATCGCAGTCGAGCGGGTAGAAGAACGCCTCGGGGTGGCACGATGCCGCGCTTCACCCGCGGGACGTGCTGAGGAGTAGAGCAGCGTGTTGAAGGCGCGGACGCTCAGCGGTTCAGCAGGAAACCGGGCAGGACGAACGGCAGCGCGGCCGCTTCAGCGGCACGGAACCTGCGCGGGCGCCTCGCCGGGCTCGGCCCAGCGGCCCTTGATGCAGGATGCCGCGGCCCATCCGGCCGCCGCGCGACAGGCAGTCGATCCAGCCCATCGTCGTGCGGCCAGCGCGCGCGCGGCCGTCCTTGAGCGCCTCGATGAAGCGGTCGATGTCGTGGATGCGCTCGCTCTCCTGCCAGATCCAGGGCGACGCGATGCGCAGCAGCACGCACTCGACCTCGAGCACGTGTCCGGTGAGACCCATGCCGCCGAGCGTGGCGCGGAACAGATCGGGCTCGTCGGTCGCGCGAGCACTCGACGACGCGGCCGTCCGCGACGCGCAGGCGCAGGCGCAGCACGTGGGCGCCGAAGCAGCCGTGCGCGATGGTGGTTCTTGCCGTGCACGTCGGCCGCCACCATGCCGCCCAGCGTGATGAACTGGGTTCCCGGGCGTGACCGGCAGGTAGAAGCCGCGCGGCAGAAGCAGCCGGTTGAGCGTCTGACAGCGTGAGGCCCGCCTCCGCGCGCAGCGTGCCCGGTCGCCGGATCGAAGCCGAGGATGCGGTCCGCCAGCAGCGAGCGCTGCACGCGGTGCCTCGGGCCGCGCGGGCAGCGACGAGTCGCCGTACGACCGGCCCATGCCGCGCGAGAGCGCGGCCCCGCACGTCACCGCGCTCGAAGTCCTCCGAGCGGACCTCGCGGCCGGGGACCGGGACGCGGCCCCAGCCCTCGAGCCGCGGCTCAGATGCGGCGCTCAACGTCGGGGAAGCGACCGCCACACGGGCACGCCGCAGAAGTGCTCGCCCTCGGTGCAGGTCGGAGTGATGCGGCCCGTCGCGCAGCACGCAGGGCGGGCCCATGTGGCGGGCCAGGCGCGGGTGGACCGCGCGCACCTGGTCCGAGCTCGTCCATCGGACGCGCGGTAGATCTCCTCCTGCGCGTTGAAGCAGGTGCGCATCACCCACTTGTGCGCGAGGTAGAGCAGGCTGCCGGTCTCGTGGAAGCGCAGCGCCTTGGCGTTGGGCAGCAGGTAGAGCGCCGTCTCCAGCGGCACGCCCATGTCCGAGCAGGCGGTTCTGTGCCGCCCAGGCGCGCTCCATCGCCTGCCTGGTAGATCGTCGAGCGCCGCGCGGTTCGCGCCGACGAGCGGCGGAGTCGACGTAGTCGGGCCGCGCGCGTGTCGGTCAGCGTCATCAGCGGGCGCGAGGCGGGCACCATGCGGTGGCGCTGGTCCTGGCTGTCGGCGGTGTGCGAGAGCTTCTTCGAGGAACGTGTAGCTCGCGTGGTGCATCGCGCGCGCTGAGCGGCGAGTGCACCGACGAGCTGCAGCGTCTCCAGGCGGTAGCGGTTCAGCGCGGGTTGAGCAGCGCGCTCCGAGCGCGTCGTCGTCGGAGAGCGTCTCGGGCGTCGCTCCGAGCACCGCGCGCACCGCGTCCGCGGTCGTCGGCTTCGCCGCGCGCGCGTGAAGTCGACGAGCAGGGACGCGCGGCGTTCCGAGGCATGCGCGTCGAGCCGTGCCGCCTGCGCGTCGCCGTCGCCCGCGGCCGCGGGTAGGCGCGTCTCGACGATCTCGCTCGTCGGCCAGCGGGCCCGTCGCCCACCCGCTCGAAGAACGCGGGGTCGAGCGCCTGCACGTGGCCGACCATCGCCGTCGACGACCGCGACGCTCTCCGCCGGCGTGTCGCCGGTGCGCATCATGCGGTAGAGCCGGTGCAGCACGATGCCGGAGAGCGTGTGCACCATCGACGTGAACGCGGCGACCGGGATCACGTAGCGGGCCAGCTCGATCGCCTTCTTCTCGGCCTCGCGCGCCACCTTCTTCCGGCGCTTCTCGGACGCGTTCGGCGTGAGGTGGCGGAGCTCGGCCAGGATGCGCGGGTGTCACCTTCGAGGAGCGCGGACAGCGTCCGGTAGCTTCCCAGGCCGCCGCGACCGCAGCCTCGTAGACCGCGCGCGCCTCGGCGGCCAGGCTCTCCGGCACGTGAGCGCCCGCGACCTCGTCCAGGCGCACGAAGCGCTGGCTCGGACTGCTCCGAGTTGTAGAAGGGATGCGAGTGCAGGAACGACCACGACGAACTGGCGGCTCACGCTCTCGAGCCCGAACTCGAAGTGCGCGTGCTGGTAGACCGTGTGGTGCCCGCCCGCGAACGTGAGCGGCCCGATCGAGTCTCGCGCTGGCTGGTCGGTGACCTCGTCCGCCGCCGACCACTCGCGGCGAGTAGCAGGTGCGCGCCGCCGCGATCGCGCGCCGTCGTAGGGTCGGGACGACGCGCTGCGCAGCGTCACCAGGGGAGGGCCGGCCTGGATCTCCATCAGGGCGTTAGCCTAACGGGGCGCGGGCCATAGCCCAGCGAGGCCCCGCCAGCGAGGCGAATCGGCCGAAAGTCGGTTAGAGTTCGACTTGCACACGTCAGGAGGAAAGCCACACGAGACCCATCCGCATCTTCGCGGCGGGCGGTGAGCGTCCTGGCCTATGTGTGCCTGACCGCTGGTCCCTGCCGGCGCCGACGGCGGCCGCACGGCCGCTCTGGCGCTGCCGCTGATGGCGGTGCCGCGCTCTTCGCGCTCCCGCTCCATCCGCGCCGCGCGGACGCTCGCACCGGCGGCGAGCGCACGTTCTGGAGGCTGCTCAGCCTGGCGACGGTGGCTCACCTGCTGAGCCAGGCGTCGTTCCTGCTGCAGGCGATGCGCGTCCCGAACACGTCGGTGCCCGTCGTCATGGGCCATCTTCGGGTACTACGGCTTCGCCGTGCTGTCGATGGTCGGGCTGATGGTGCGCCCGCACCGGCCCCGCACCGCGCGCGTGGCCACCACGGCCGCCGTCGAGTGGATCATGGCGCTCGCGGGCTTCTACTTCCTCCTGTTCTACTTCGTGATGGTCCCGGCCGGCGGGCGCCGGACCGGCCTCGCGGTGTTCTCGCTGCCAGGAAGCGCTGCCCGCGGCCACCGCGGTCCTGCTCGCGCTGACGACGCGCGAGCACCCGTTCCGCGAGGTCTATCGCGCGCTGGCGGCGGGCTTCGGCGGCGTGCTGGTGCTGAACGCGCTCGGGAACTGGCTGGGCCCGCGCGGCGGCCTGGATCTTCGGTCCGCGCGACGTCGTCTGGATGCTCCCGTTCGTGGGGATCGCGTCCGCCGCGGCCTGCCCGCGCGGACAGCCTTCTGAGGCCGGCGCCACCCACGCGCCGGGCCGCGGACGCGGCTGGCTGGCGGCCTCCGCGCTGGTGCTGCCGCCGCTGCTCGATCTCGTGACGCGCGCGCTGGCGTGGCAGCCCGAGGCTGGCGGCGGAGCGGTCGCGGACGACGCTGGTCGCCGTGATCCTCATGTCGCTCCTCCTGGCCTGGCGCCTGCGCGAGGCCCCGCCGAGGGCCTGCAGCCGGGTGAGCTGGGCGACGGTCCGGCCGCGCGGGCGGCGCGCACCGCGCACCTCGCGTTCGCGTCGGGCGTCGCGCACGAGCTCAACAACCCGCTGATGGCGGTCGCCGGCTGGGCCGAGGTCGTCCAGTCCCGCTGGCGAGGCGCACGCCTCGGTCGGCCGCCTGCTCGATGCGGCGCGCGCCGCGGCGGACGCGGTGGGGCGGTTGCAGAAAGGTGGTGCAGGCCGGGGTGGCGGATCCCTCGCGCGGGAAGGGCGAGGGAATGACGCTGCGCAGCCGCCCGTACCTCATGGTGACGGCGGCCGGCGCGGCGTTCACGGCCGCGTACTACGCGCTCATCGCGCTCGGCAGCCCCGGGTGGCTCATCGACGCCCTGCTGGTGGTGCCCGCGGGCGCCGCGCTGCTGCTGCACAGCCGGCGCGCGCTGGTGACGCCGGGGCGGACGGGCCTGGTTCTGGCGGCTGACCAGCCTGGGTCTCGCGTTCTGGGTGGCGGGCGAGGTGCTGTGGAGCACGGCCGAGTTCCTCCAGTACGACCCGAGCGTGCTCAACGGCGAGGTGCGGCGCGGCTTCCCGATCGCGCTCGACGTGCTGTTCGTCGGCTTCCTGGCGCCGTTCCTGGGCGCGATGGCGCTGCGGCCCCATCCGCGCCCACGGCCGGCCCGAGCCCGTCGCGCCCTCGCGGACGCGGCGCTCATCTGCGCCGCCATCGGGTTCGTGTTCCTGCGGCTCGTCTTCCTGCCGTTCCAGGGCGCGCCCGGCCCCGCCTACTCGCGCTTTCTTCCTGGTCGGCCTGCTGGCGTTCGTGCTGGCGCTGGTGGCCAGCGCGCAGTGGCGCTGGGTGGTGGACCCCGAGTGGCGGACGATCTACGGCTGTCTCGGGCTGGCCGCGCTCATCTACGGCGCGCTTCAACTCGGTCGCCAGCGGCTTCGCTCCGCGAGCTGCAGCCCGCGGGCACCTTCGCCGACCTGGGCTGGATCATCCCGTTCCTGCTGCTGAGCGCGGCCGCGATCCCGTCCACGCACGCGCCGCGTCCCGCGTTCTCCAGGCTCGCTCATCGTCGTGCTGGCCGGCGCCGGCCCCGTGGCGCTCGACGGGGTGCTGGGCTTCTGGCTGCCCGCGGCCGGCCTGCCCTTCGAGCCGCGCGCCGTTGCTGCTCGTCAGCGTCTCCGCCGTGATGGCCCTGGGCTGCCTCGTCCGGCTGCTCCTGGAGGAGCGGGCGAGCAAAGCCATGCGCCGCGAGGCGGGCCCGCGCGGAGGAGTCGCGGCGGGCGGGGCGCCTGCAGGCGCTGGCCTCGCTCAGCGCGTCGCTGGTGGAGGACCTGCGACCGCGCCGATGGCCGCGCTCACGTTCCAGGCGCGCTCGGCCGCGGCGCACCTGGGCGACAAGGCGGAGCGCGTGCTGGAGCAGGCCCACCGCGCGCAGGAGATCGTGCGCGGCATGGTGGAGGCGTTCCGGCTCGCGCGGCCCGCGCACCGGCAGGCGGTGGACATCGGGCTGCTGCTGGAGGAAACGGTCCACTCCGCGTTCGACGAGGGGCCGTCGCTCCACGTGCGGCTGGAGGGCACGCGCCGGCTGCCGCCGGTGTGGGGCGACCCGGGCGCTCTGGGCGTCGCGTTCCAGCACCTGATCCGCAACGCCGCGCAGGCGTCGCCAGGCGGGCGCCCGAGCATCTCCGCCGCCAACGACACGCGCGAGCTCACGCTGCGCTTCGTCGACGACGGGCCCGGCGTGCCGGCCGAGGTGGGCCCGCACGTGTTCGATCCCTTCTTCACGACGCGGCCGGTGGGCGAGGGACTGGGGCTGGGCCTCACGCAGGTCCACTTCATCGCGCGCGACCACGGCGGAGCGGTCGTGCTGGAGCCGAGCGCGTTCGGCGCCACGTTCGCGCTGCGGCTGCCGGTGCGCGAGCGCCGCACGGGCCAGCCGGTCCAGCCGCCCTGGCCGCTCTCGATCGCGGTCCTGACGGCCACGGTGGCCGCGCTCGTCATCGCCATCTGGCCGAGCGAGTCGGGACGCGTGCGCTGGAGCGAGTCCTGGCAGGTGGTCTCGGCGCTCGGCGCGGCCGGCGCGCTTGCCAGCACCGCGGCCCGCCGCACCGGACGGTCGCGCGCGTTCTGGGGGCTGCTGGCGATGGGCCCGCTGTGGTGGTCGCTGCCGGCCCTGATGTCGCTCGCCGGCGGCGCGGCCATCTGGGGCGAGCATCACGTGGTGGCCGAGGGGCTGCTGGGCGCCGCGACGCTGTCCTGGACGGCCGCGCTGCTGGTGCGGCCCGACCGGCCGCGGCCGCGCGGCTCGCCGCTCGTCCCCTGGCTGGGCGGGCTGGCGATCCTGGTGCTGCTGGTCCATGCCTACCTCTTCGTGCTGGTCCTTCCCGGCTGGCTGTCGGTGCGGGAGGAGATGTGGCGCGCACGAACGCTGCTCGCGCAGGGGGCGTCATCGAGCCGGGCTCACGCTGTGGGCGCTCGCGCTCTTCCTGCGCACGCCCGGCGCGGCGTGGCGATGGACGTTCGGCCGGCTGACGCTGCTGCTCGGCACCTGGGCGGGCGGCAACACGATCGCGGGCCTGGGCTACCTGGCCAGTCCCTCCGGCGGCGGACTGGCCGACCTGGGCGTGATCGTGCCGTACCTCCTGCTGGCCGCTTTCGCGGTCACGCAGTCGCTGCGCGAGACGCGGGACAACGACGTCGTGGAGGCCGCTCCGCAGGATCCGGCCGAGACGCGCGGCGCCAGCCGCTGGTGGGCGGCCGTGGCCGCGGCGCTGGCGCTCGACGCCCTCGTCGCGTCTCCCGCGGTGCCGGAGCTCGGCCGCCGCGCGCGCGAGCCTGACCCACGCCACCCTGATCGCGATCGGCCTCCTGCTCGCCGCGCGCGAGTGGCTGCCGCGCCCCGCGAGCGCGCGGGTGCGACGCCGCCCGCGGCCAGCCGGGCGGACACGCCGGGGCGAGCCTCCGGTGCGGCTGCTGCGCCATGGTGGCGTCGGCCATCTACGAGCTGTCGGGACAGCTCTCGGGCATCTCCGCGCTCTCGCGGATCCTGCACACCGACCCCGCCCTGGCCGAGCGCGTGCGCGAGGACGCGGGGCCGCGTGCAGGAGCGCGCCGACAGCGCGGGCCGCATCGTGCGCAACCTCATCTCCGCGCTCCCGGGCGCGGCCACCACCGCCCAGCGCTTCTCGCTCAACCGGGTCGTGCAGGAGGTGGTGCAGGTGCGCAGCGCCGAGCTGATGCGGTCCGGGGTCGAGCTCCGCGTGCGGCTGGCTCCCGACCTGCCGGTGCTCTGGCTGAGCGTGCAGGCCATCCGCCAGGTGCTGCTCTCGTGCGTGGACTCGGCCGCGCTGGTGCTGGGCTCGGCCGGGGGCGGCGTCGTCGAGATCGTCACCGCGTCCGACGGCGACCACGTCGTGACCCGCATCCACGAACAGCCGGCGCTGCCCGGCGCCGAGTCCCGGCGTCTGGAGGCGGACCTGGGCCTCAGCCTCGCGCGCGAGGTGGTCGTGCAGCACGGCGGCGCGCTGGTCGGCCGCGAAGCGCCCGAGGGAGGCGCCGAGATCACGGTGCGTCTCCCCGTCATCGCCCCGCCCGAGCGCGAGCCCCCCGCGGGCCTGCGAGCGGCGCGCGCTAGGTCGAGCGAACGATCCAAGGGACTGGCATCGGGAGATCGGCCTATCCCATGGTCAGCGCGTGGGGTAGCAGGGCCCGCTCGCCGCGTGGTTAGTTGATTGCGCGCGGTTCATAGTTCACTGAGGCTCGGAAAAGTCTTCCGCTTTCCTCGCCCGCCAGATGGTACGTCGCGCACCGTTCGCAGGGCCTGCCACGCGGCTCCCGGCTCCCGCTACCGGCCCACGCGCTTCATCGCTGTGGCTCGCCCTTGCGATCGAATCGGGCCGGCGAACGGACGCTCGAACCGGCGCGCGGATTCGAAGCCATGCGCAGACGGATGGCGGCGAGGCTGCCACGAGGGTGAGCGGAGGCAAGCGACCGTTCCTCAGCGTGCTTCGCGGGCAACCCCCGGCTGGACTTCGCAGGGGACCCCGCGGACGACGGACCCGCGTGACTTGATGACGCACTGGGCGCAGACGGAGCGAACCCCGTGGCCTGTCGCCGGCGATGCGAATCCGTTCGATCGTCGCGCGGCTTCGAATCGACAGGGCTCGCTAGTCGTCGCCGTGGTGCTCGTACTTCTCCGTCTCGTGGAGGTACGTCAGGGACTTCAGGTGCGGCAGTGCGGTCGAGGTAGACGCGGCCGTCGAGGTGGTCGCACTCGTGCTGGATGACGCGCGCGAAGAAACCCGCGGCTTCCACTTCGAGGCGGGCGGCCTGCGCGGTCGAGCGCCTCGAGCCGACGCGCCTGGCCCGCGGGACGATGCCGCGCAGGTCGGGGATCGGAGGCAGCCACTCCCAGCCGTGGACCAGCGCCTCGCCCAGCCGGCGTGACCCGCGGGTTGCACCAGCACGGTGAGGGGCACTCGCGTCCCGCGATCGCTCGTCGATTCGCGGGCACTTCGAGCACGGCCAGCTGCAGGCTCAGGTGCACCTGGGGCGCGGCCAGGCCCACGCCGTCGTAGCTCCTTCATCGTGTCGATCATGTCGTCGATCAGCCTTCTGCGATGGCCGGCAAGGCGAGCTCCTCGGGCGTGACGGCGCGCGCGCGGCGTGCGGATGGCGGGGTGGCCGATGCGGGCGACCTTCAGGATGGCCATGGGCTACTCAGCGGTAGAACGCGTTGCGGTCGCCGGCCGTGACCTCGACGATGCGCAGGGCGGCGTCGCGCAGGATGCGGAAGCTCACGATGTCGCCCGGGGCGCGCTGCCAGAGCGACGCGGTAGAGCTCCGCGCAGCGAGGACACGGACACTGCCGTCCACCGTGAGCACGAGGTCGCCGCGCGCGAGGCCGGCGCGGTCGGCGGGCCCTCCGGCACCACGCCGGTCAGCACCACGCCGCCGTCGTGCCCTGCGGATAGATCCCGGTCCAGGCGCGCCGGGTGCCCGGCGGCTGGTCGCGCTCCAGATCGCGCCTCGCCGGCGCGAGGTACAGCTCGACCGGGATGGCGAGGCTGTAGCGGCCGCACCGCGGCCAGGCCCAGCGAGACGATGCCGATGAGCTGCGCCGTCGCGGTCGAACAGCGGCGCGCCCGCGAGCCCCGGGTTGATCGCGGTGGTCATGATCGCGCGATCCAGCATGTACTCCCAGAACGCCTCGAACGGGCCGACCGCCGACACGTGGCCGCTGGTCGCGCCCCTTGCGCTTCGCGCGTGGCGTCGCAGGTGAGCAGGAACACCGGACGTCCCGGCCGCGACTCCGCCCCGGCCCAGCCGCGCAGGACGCAGCGCGGCCTGCAGCGAGCGAGCGCCAGCCCCGTCTCGTGATCGATTGCGATGCGCGTGACCGCGCGCGGCTTGCGTCCACGCCCGTCACCTGCACCTCCGACGCGCGCCAGCACGAGGTAGTGCGCGGTCAGCACGCGTGCGCGCCGACCGCCACGCCGGCCCCCATGCGCTCCTCGCCCAGGATCATGGCGGACGGATGGCGCGCCGGGATCTCGCTGCGCAGGAACACGAGCGAGGGAACGGCGGATCGTGCGACGGCGACCGGGAATCCACGACGGATGAGGCCGGTCCGGCGGGAGAGCCTGCGGGCGGTGGGGGCTACTTCGCCCGGTAGGTGATGAGGCCGCGCTTCAGGTCGTAGGGGAGACGCCCACGGTCACGCGGTCGCCCTGGATCACGCGGATGCGGAACTGTCGCATCTTGCCGTTCAGCCGGGCCAGCACCTCGTGGTTCTCGCCGCACTTCACCTTGTAGTTGCCGCCGGCCAGGACTTCGGTCACGACTCCCTGCAGCTCGATCAGGTCTTCCTTGCTCATAAACCTCTTCGACCGCGGCGCACGGCCCGGTACGGGCTTTCGGTGGCCGGGGATCTCGGGCATTATGGGGCGCGCTCGCGCTCCCTGTCCACCAAGGAGGTCCCATGCTGGCCCTGCCGCTGGCCGTGCTGCTGGCCGTCCCCCTTCCGGTCCGCCCGGTCCATACGTTCTCGATCGTCGCCCGCGATCCGGCCACCGGCGAGATGGGCGTGGCCGTGCAGTCGCACTGGTTCTCGGTCGGGTCCGAGGTGACCGTGGGCCGAGGCGGGCGTGGGCGCGGTGGCGACGCAGTCGTTCGTCGACCGTCGTACGGGCCGCTCGGCCTCGCGCTCATGAAGTCGGGACGCACCGCCCCGGAAGCGCTGGCGGCCCTGCTGGCGGGCGACAGCGGGCGCGACGTGCGCCAGGTCGGCATGGTGGACGCGAAAGGCAACGTCGCGACGCACACGGGCAAGATGGACATCCCGGCCGCGGGCGGGCAGATCGGGTGCAGAGCTACGCGCGTGCAGGCGAACCTCATGGAGAAGCCGACCGGTGTGGCCCAGCGATGGCGATGCGCGTTCGGAGCCGGCGCACGGCGCCACCTGGCCGACCGCATGCTGGCCGCGCTGGACGCCGCCGCAGGCGGAGGGTGGCGACATCCGCGGGCGGCAGTCCGGCAGCCATCCTGATCGTGAAGGCAGTGTCGAGCGGCCAGCCCTGGGACGACCGCGTGTTCGACCTGCGCGTGGAGGACCACCCGGAGCCGCTGGTCGAGCTGCGCCGGCCTGGTCGGCGTGCAGCGCGCCTACCGCGCGCATGACCGCGGGCGACAACCGCGTCGCGATCAAGGACTGGGCCTGCGCGGAGCGCGAGTACGGCGCGGCCGAGCAGATGCAGCCCGCGAACGCCGAGAATGGCGTTCTGGCACGCGGTCGCGCTCGCCAGCAACGGGCGGATGGAGCCGGCGCGCCCGCTGTTCCGCAAGGCCTTCGCCGCGGATCCGCGCTGGCGCGAGCGTGGTCAGCCGCCTGCCGGCGGTGGACCAGCTGCCCAAGGACCCGAAGCTGATGGAGGAGATCGTCGGTTGAAGTAGCCGTCACTTGCCCGTGCGGTTCCAGTCCACGAAGCCGGGCCGCGTCGCGCCGGCTGGCAGCGCGGGCAGAAGTAGGCGATCCATCCCCTTCACCCCCGCCTTGCGGATGCGCGCGCCGCAGCGCGGGCAGTCGTCCTTCATGCGCACCTTCAGGAAGTCGCGGATCTTCACGTCGATGGGCTCGTCGGCGCGCGACCTCGTCGACCGCCTCCCTGTTCACGATCGCTCCGTGCAGCCGCACCGCGTCCTCGTGCGTGAGCGACCGGCACCAGGTCTTGGGATGGATGCCCGCCTCGAACAGCACCTCGTCCGCGTACGTTGCTCCAGGGCTGTCCAGCGCGCGCTTGATACGAGCAGGAACACGCGCACCTGGTCGCGCCGGTGGCGCAGCAGGCTCGCGAACCGCTCGCGCGTGAACTGCGGCGAGAGCACGTCCACGCCGATCGCGTCCAGGCCGGGGATGGCCGACCATGGTCGCCTGCGGCCGCCAGGTCACGCCTTGCCCATGCGCTTCGTCGTCGAGGTAGCGCAGCTCGACGTCCCCGAACGCGAGCCCGAAGCCGAGCGAGGCCTCGTCGCGCGCGCCCGGCTCCGAGAGGCGGAACCGCCCGGCCAGCATGGGGTTCACCGCGAGGTCGAACCCGTCGAAGTGGAAGACGAGGAAGTGCGCCCGGCGGCCGATGTCGTGGAGCGTGCGTCCGAGGAGCAGCGATAGGTTGCCGTGGACCAGGCAGCGCAGCAGGACCGGCTCGCGCAGCGCTCGCCGTGTGACGACCCGGCCGGCCAGCCGCTCGCGGAGCTGCCATGCAGTGCAGCAGATCGGGCAGCTCCGGCATGGAACGATCGTAGCGTAGATCCGGTCATGCCCGCGACCTGGGATTGCCCGAGCTGCAAGCGGCGCGTGCTGCCTCCGGTCGAGGAGTGCCGCTGCGGATGGCCACGCGGCCGGGTGCCGGTCGGGCCGCCCAGGAAGAGCGACCTCGCGCGGGGCGCGACGCGGAGGAGCTGGGAGATCTGGGTCGGGCTCGCGGTCGCGGTGGTCGCGCTGGCCTGGGGCATCTACTGGATCGTGCGGCCCCGGCGCCGCCGCCGGCCAAGGGGATTCTCGGTACGTGGATCCCACGCCGCGTCCGGGCGCGCCCCTTCCGCGCGCCCGAAGTAGCTCGCAGGAATGACGCTCACCGGCGATCGCGACCGGACGCTGGTGTGGACGGCGCCCCTGCTCGCGTCCTGATGTGCGCGGCGGCGCTCCTGGCCTGGGGCGCGGGCGAGGCCGGTCAGGTCGTCATCCGCGCCACCGCGCGGACGTCGGCGCTGCTGCTGGTGCTCGCACTCTCCTCCCGGTCGATCGCTGCTCGCTCGCGCCGCGTCGCGCGAGCCTCGTCCGGTCGCTCGCGGTGTCGCACGGCTCTGCACCTGGTCGCGGTGCTCTGGCTGGGCGTCCTCACCTCCGGCGACAACCTGAGGGCGCGCGCCTCCCTCGTGACGTTGACGGGGGCGTCCTGGCCTACGTCGTGATCGCCGTCGGCGCGGTCCGTCCGCGCCACCCGTTCGTGGAGTGGGGGCTGCGTGGGTCGCGGTCGTGTTCCTCGGGGCCTACGGCTCGCGAGCGGCGCGCGCGCCGTGGGTCTACGGGCCCGCGGTCGCGCTGCTGCTCGCGGGGATCGCGCTGCGCATCGCCGGCCCGCTCATGGAGACCGCTCCCGCTCGTCGGCCCCTCAAGGAGGACCCCGTCACATGAAGGCCCTGGACGTCGTCGCGCTGATCGTGGCCGCGGAGCACCTGTGGTTCCTCGCGCTCGAGATGTTCCCTGTGGACGAAGCCGATCGGGCGGAAAGACCTTCCGCACGACAGCCGAGTACGCCGAGCAGTCCGCCGCGCTGGCGGCGAACCAGGGCCTCTACAACGGCTTCCTGGCCGCGGGCCTGCTCTGGGGCACCTTCCATCCCCACCTCGCTCGTGGGCCGGCAGATCCAGCTCTTCTTCCTGGCCTGCGTGGCGGCCGCCGGCATCATGGGCGCGCTCACGGTCTCGAAGCGCATCCTGTACATCCAGGCCCTGCCGGCATTCGTCGGCCTCGCGCTCGGCTTCTGGCGCGGGTAGTCGCGAAAGGAACGGAGACCACAAAGACACGAAGAAGCACAAAGAACGACACAGAGGACTTGAGGCAGGCCCCAAGCCCCATCAGCGGCTTGGGGCGCACGACCCAATGACTTTGTGCGTTCCCTTTGTGTCCTTTGTGCCTTTGTGGTTGACGTTGACGGCGCTCCCGCTAGCCGCGCTTGTGCAGGTCGTACCGCTCGGCCACGGTGCAGGTCGAAGGGCTGGTGCTCAGGGTTGCGCGCGAAACCGCGGAAGTGGGCGTGGCAGCGATAGCAGACCGTGACCTCGGGCAGCGAGCGGCGTACAGCACCGCGTCCACGATCGCGGCCGCGAACAGGCTCGAGTAGAACGGCGTGAACGGGCACCAGCGCCGCGCCGACCACGACCACCGCCAGGCCCCACCTTCTGGTTGAAGTCGCGCTGGACGTAGAGCTGCTCGGCCGTCGCAGGAGGGGCAGCGCTCGACCGCGCGGCCGATCGCCGTCGAGCGCCCGTCACGTCGAGGGCTGTCTCGCGTCCGCACGCGGGGGCAGCGTCCCGCGCCCTTCGACGTCCGCAGGTCGTCTCGCGTCCGCAGGCGGGACAGGCGAACGCGATCTCGGGCGCGCGCCGGCTCACAGGGGAATGCCCGCCGCAATGCGCAGGTACTTCGCGAGCAGCTCGCCCGCCATCACCAGGAAGAGCTGCACGTAGAGGATCCCTGTCGCGGACTGCGTCGAGCGGATCTCGACCGTCTTCCAGATGAACCACACGAGCGAGACGGGGCCGGCGATCCCGAACAGCAGGCGCATCCACACGAACACGCCGTCGGGGCTCCACATCCCCGCGGCCACCGCCCGGGCGCTGCTCCAGCCCGGCGTGCGCGGGGCCCCACAGCACCCACGCGACGACGACGGCGCGCAGCGCCAGCGCGATCACCAGCAGCAGCGTCAGGCGCCGCAGCGCCGCGATCGGCAGGTCGAGCACGACGCAGGTACCAGTGGCCCAGGATCATGGCGCCCGCGGCCGCGCCCAGCAGCAGCGCCGAGGTGAGGTCGCTGGCGACCAGGATCGCGCGCGCGTCCGCCCAGGTCCGACACGACCACCGCGGCCACGCCCAGCGGCCAGCGCGCCCACAGCAGCGGGGCCTGCAGCGCGCCGCCAGCCGAAGTGCTGCGCGCGGTTGTAGAGACACCGTCAGCAGCGAGCGAACCGCCGCGCCGCCGCCCGACAGGAGCGCCGGGCGTGCCGCCGCCGCGCCTCCAGACGCCAGACGCACCAGCCGGCGGTCGTCATGAACGCGGCCGACGCCGGCGCAGAACTTGAAGAACTTCGCGCCCGCGCTGGTCCGGCACGGCCGGCAGCACCGCCAACAGGCCGAGCGAGGCGTGCAGGCAGGAACAGGAAGAAGACGGGCGTCATGCCGTGCGGACGTCCAGGCGCGCTCGATCGCGGTGCGCTCCGGGCGAGCCCGCGGCGAACGGGTCCGCGGCGGTCCGCCTTCGCGCGGGCAGCCGCCCGCGCGGAGGTGCGCCTCGACGTCGGCGGGCACGCGCGCCAGCACGCCCGTCACCGCCGCGGCCGCCGTCCGGCGAGTGCGCGCAGTACCCGTGGCCCGCCATGAACCCCGCGGCCTCGGCGCAGGTCTGGACAGGTCGCTGGCGCGCGCGCCTGGCCGGCCTCCAGCGCGCGCGCGATGCGGCCAGGTTGCCGGTGCCGACCGTGCACGGCGGGCACTGGCCGCACGACTCGCGCTCGAAGAACGCCGCGACCGAGACGGCCATCGCTCAGGGGACACGGCGTGCGGCCGATCACGAGCAGCAGGCCGCGGTGCCGAGCCCCGAGCCCGCCGCGCGCAGCGCGTCCGGGCTCGAGCGGGACGTCCGCCTCGGTCCGGGCCCAGCGGCGGCGCGACGAGCCCGCGGGAAGACGAGCCCGAGTGCCGTCCGTTGGTGCCGCCGCCCCACTCGTCGATCACGCGCCGCAGCGGAGTGTCCCAGCGGGACGTCGTACACGCCGGGCCGCCGCACGTGCCCCCAGAGGGACACGAGCGTCGACTCGACGAGCGCGGAACGCGACCGGATCGCGGACGGCGTCGCGCAGCCTCCACAACGTCTCGACGTTCTGCACCAGCGTCGGCCGGCCGCGGCAGCCCCACCGCGGCGGGCAGCGGCGGCTTGGGCCGCGGCCAGGCGCGCCGGTCCTCGAGCGCCTCCAGCACCGCGGTCTCCTCGCCCGCCACGTACGTGTCTCGCCCGCGCCGGACCTGGACCCGGCCGCTCGGGCCTGCCGGAGGCGCGCCTAGCGCTGCGGCCGCCTCGAACGCGCCCTTCAGATAGATGACGGCCTCGCGCGCGCCCAGCGCCCGCGCGGCCAGCTCGACGCCCTCGATGACGTCGGCGGCGCGGGTCCATCAGGAGGAACCGGTCCTTGATCGAGCCGGGCTCGCCTTCGGCGCCGTTCGCGACCACGACCGGCTCGCCGCTCCTCGACCAGCACGGCCCGCCACTTCCGGCGCGCCGGGAACCAGCCGCCGCCCCGGCCGCGCAGGCCGGAGGCCTCCGACTGGGCCAGACCTCCGGAGGGGACAGGCGTTTCGGGGACGGGCGGCGCTCATCGGGCGCGGCATTCTACTGCGTCGACCCGCGTGGGCAGGGCGGGCTCATGGCGCCTTTCAAGAGAATGCGTTGCTGTCACGATGGTTCCATCGCGGTGTCTTCCTGCGAGCAGGGCTGGCTCGGGTCGCCGGCCGGCGAGCGAACCGCGGTCATGGAGTCGATTTATCCGATGATCAATCTTACCACCGCTGCCACCCAGAAGGTCAAGGGATCCTGGAGCAGGAGAAGGAGAACATCCCCGCGGGCGGCCTGCGCATCTACGTCCAGGGCGGCGGATGCTCCGGCCTCCTACGGCATGGTCCTCGACGAGGCCGCGGACGGCGACCAGGTCTTCGAGACCGGAAGGCGTCAAGGTCATCGTGGATCCCATGAGCCTGCGCTACCTCGAGGGCGCCGAGGTCGACTACAGGGAAGACCTGATGGGCGGCGGCTTCGCCATCAAGAACCCCAACGCGACGTCGACCTGCGGGTGCGGCCACTCGTTCCAGGCGGGCGAAGGCGGGCGAGGGGCGGCGGCGGCGGCGGCCACCATCACTGATCCGGCCGGCTCCCTGGGCCGGTCCCGGAGGGGCGCGCGTCTCGAGGGCCGCCGTGGCGCCCGCCTCGGCTACCATGAGCGCCTTCGCGAGGGAACACCGTACATGGAACCTTCAAGACTGCAGTCGGCTGAGCCCGAGAGCGGCGCTGCGCAGACCGCTGCGCATCGATCACCGAGACCGTCCGCCTGGTGACCGACAAGAGTGCCGAGCTCTACACCCGACCGAGCGCGTGGCGGAGATCTGCTGCTGCGGCACGACATCAATGCGAGGGCGTGGTGCTGCTCTCGCCGTCGCTGCACACCGACGCTCGGCGCTCGTTCGTCAACGAGTGGCAGGTAGCGCTGCTGCACGACGTGAAGGCTATGCTCGACAAGGTCGTGAGCCCGTGCGCGACTCGTGGCGCGCCACAACGACCCCAGCCACCCGACTGCGACCGGCAGAACGCGCACTCGCACCTGCAGGCCACCTGCTGGGGCACGCGCGTGTCGTTCTCGGTCAGCAAGGCAAGCTGGTGCTGTGGGCCAGTTCCAGGCCATCATCGCGGCCGAGCTGGACGGACCGCGCAACCGCGACCTGGCCATCCAGATCATCGGACGCTGATCTACCAGAGGGTCCGCCCACTGCCGGGGCCCTCATCAGGCCGTGCCCGTGCTTCCCCCGTCATCCCGCTGTTCCCCGCTGCCTGACGTGCGTGCTGTTCCCGCGCATGCCGCTGCCGTTGCGCATGCGTTCGAGCCGCGCTACCGCAAGATGGTCGCGACCGCTGGCCGGCATCGCACGCATTCGGCATGGCCCCCTCTTGGCGGCCCGGCTGGGAGGCGGGACTTTACTACGGGCGTCCGGCCATCTACCTGGCATCGGCCGCGCGCGGCTTTTCGTGGACGAGAGCCAACGGCTGGAGGGCGGCCGTGCTTCAACATCGTGCCGCAGGGCGTCGCCCAGCTTCCGCTCGTGGTCGAGGAGCGCGGCAGGCGAGCCGTAGCCCGCCCGTGCGCCAGCGTCGAGGCACCACGAAGATGGCGGCGCACGCCATCATGGCGCGCGAGCCCGCGGTGCTGGAGCCCGCGCGCCGGCGCGTGTCCGTCCGCGGCTATCGGGGCTGGCGGAGGCGCGCGCGGTGTTCCTCCCGCGCCTGACCTGTCGCGACGCAGACTGCTCGCGGAACGCGTGGTTCTGCCAGCACCTCGACCTGGCCGCGCGGTCGCAGAGAAGCAGTCGCCGCTGACTGGCCCCAGGAGCGTGGCGCCGCGCGCGCTACCAGCGCCTGCTCGAGGTCCTGAGCTCCGCGCGCTGGAGGAAGCTGCGTCCATCTGCGGCGTGATCCGGCTGCGACCCACGGTCCATCGGTGGTGCAGGCGTCTTTCCGGCGCGCGCGTCCTCGTCCAACTCCGGCGAGGAAGCCGCCCCTGGCACCTGTGCCAGGGCCCCAGTGGAGGGACCGGCGTGCCGAAGCGGGACGTTGCGCGCGCCATCGGTCTGTTGCTGGCCGTCGGCTCGGCACTCCATCGCAGGCGGCGGACGGCGGATCGGCAGGGAGAGGGAGCGTGGCGGGGCCAACGGGCCACGGTTGGTGTCTGGCGCTGTCGGACGTGCGCGGCGAGGACCTGGAGGGGTCTGGAAGCTCAAGGCAGAGGAGACGGGCGCGCGCGGAGAGAGGTGTCGCGTCGACGACTCGCCCGCGGCGGCGGCGGGCCTCCAGAAGGACGCCAGACGGGATCCCAGCCGCGTCGCCGTGGTGGCGAAGGCGGTCCACAGCGCGAGCCAAAGCCTCCTGGCGTTCGTCGCCGCAGGCGCGCGAGACGCCGCCGGGGCGGAAGGTCCCGATCGAAGAACAGCCGGCAGGGCGCCGCGCGGCAGGTGACGGCGACGCTCGCGGAGGGCGGGCAGCTGGCTCCGGCGGACTTCTGGCGGCTCTGGGCGAGCTGGAGCGCCGCTGCCGCCCGAGCCGCCCGAAATGCCGAGATGCCGGAGAGATGCCGCCGTCGCAGGAACGAGCCAGCGACCGCGAGGGGCGCTCGGCGATCACGCGCGCGACGAGGTGCGCCGCGTCCAGCGTCCTTCGCACGGTAACGACCGCGCCCGGGGTGCATCCGCTACGCCGACGAGCTCTCGCATCCACGCTCATCGCCGCTTCGTAAGGTGGACGACGGCGTGCTGGTCTCGAGCAGTCGATCGAGGACAGCAGCCCCGCTGCCAAGGCCGGGAGTGAAGGCGGGCGACGTTATCCTGAAGCTGAACGGTCGCGCGTTTGCCGACGCGTCGATACCCGGGCTGAGGTCGCACGGCTGGAGCCCGGCGTCGTGGCGACCCTGACGGTCCAGCGCGAGGCAAAGCCGCTCGACCTCGTCACGGTCGAAGGCGAAAGGGCACGCGGCGCGTGCCGAAGAAGTGGTCCGACGATCGCAGGGCGCGGCCCGTCAGCCCGCAGGCTGGTCGTCGAGCTCCATCACGCAGGCGACGTCGCGCCCACCGTGAGCGACGGGCACCAGCAGCGGAGTTCGCGAACGGGAGACCAGCAGCGGCGCCCAGCTCCGCGGCGCCGAAGCCCGAGGCTCTCCGCGCGGAAGCGCGCGTGCCAGCCGCCGCCGGCTCGCGGAAGCTGAGATGCGCCGCGCCGCGCCAGCGCCGGATCCGTCTGCTGCAGCGCCAGCGCGTGCCCGCCGCCACAGCAGGCGCCATGGGCTGGCGCGCCGACCAGCCGGGATGAGGCTGAGGCGGAGCAAAGTGCACCACTGGAGCTGCGCGGCCGCGCAGAGTAGGCGACGCCCTTCGAGCGCTTCGAGCGAGCTCCCAGGTCAGGCCAGCCTCCAGGCCGCCGGCGCGCTCGCCGCTCTGCCGGCGCTTCCACCCGCCGCGAGCAGCGTCAGACGGGCGCGGCGACGCGAGCAGGCGCTGACGCCCAGGCCCGCCAGCGATGCCCGCGGCCAGCGCGCCCGCCCAGAACGCGGCGTCAGCAGCAGCGACGCCACGCGGGCTCATCGAGCCGTGCCTGCCACGGCAGGCACGCGCGCCTCGAGCCAGCGGGATCGAGAACGCGCCCAGGACGACAGCCCAGCCGAGGACGCCTGCCCGCCGCCAGCAGCGCGGCAGCGCCGCCAGCGGCCAGCAGCGCCCTGGGTTGCCCGCGCAGGCAGGAACCACAGGCCCGGAGAAGATGCAAAAAAGTGCCAGGCGCCCGCGGCGCTGCGCCGCAGCACGCCGGTTAGCTGCGTCCGGCTCGCCGCGCGCCGTCCGCGCGACGGAGGCGCGGTGGCGGCAAGCCACGCCTGAGCCGCCGGCCGCCATCGATAGTCGTCACCAGACTCGCGCACGGGCCGCACGGCGGCGCGTCGGCGACCGCCGAATGCGCGCGAGCGTTCGCCTCGTAGCCGAGCCCCGCCGGTCCCGTCGCGGGCGGGTAGACCGCCGCGCCGCCGTAGACCGGGTACGCCCCCGGTGCGCAGGTGCGCCAGCATGTGGTGGCCCGCCGCGCGTCGCCGCTCGTGGCGCAGCGCGCGTGATGTCGATCGGGCGCCGACCACGATCCGCTCGCCCGGGCCGGGCGAGGCCTGGGCCAGGATGCCGGCCGTCGAAGTCGACGACCATGCTGCCGCCCGGCCACGAGTACGGCGGATAGTGGCGCAGGCTCGCGCCCTGGTTGGCGGCGACCACGTAGGCCATGTTCTCGAGCGCGCGGCAGCGGTTCACGATCGTCCACCAGTCCATCGGCTCGGTGGCGCCCCACGGGTCCATGTACGCCGAGACGCGGATCAGCACCTCGGCGCCGTTCGCGGCGAGCTGGCGCATGCGCCTCCGGGAACAGCCAGTCGTAGCAGATCGCGCAGCCGAGCGGCCCGATCTGCGGTGTCGGCCACCGGGAAGAGCGGCTCGTCGTAGCCGGGCAGGTCGTGCGGGCTCGCGTGGACCTCGTACGGGATCCACGGGTTGACCTTGCGGTACTTGTAGAGGATGCCCTCGCGGGCCGATCAGGCACGTGGCGTTGAAGACGACGCCGGGCCAGCGCGGATCCTGCCTCGATCATCGAGCCGCGTCTGGACGTAGATGCCGTGCTCCTCGCCTTCGCCGCGATGCGGTCGGTGTGCTCGTTGGGGATCGGGCACCGCCAGCTTCTCGACGCAGCTCCGCCGACGCGTCGCGAAGACGGGCGCGGCGTGCGCGAACTCGGGGAAGACCACGAGGCGCACGGGCAGGAACGGCGCGCGCCCCGACCAGCGCGAGTCGATCATCGACAGCATGCGGTCGGTGTTCGCGCTGCATCTGCCGCGCGGTCGATCGGGTTCGGCAGGTCGGTCTGGCAGCTGCGGCCGCGTAGCGGATGTGGGGCCTATCTCGGTCACCCTCGCTCCGTTTATCGCCGCGGCCTGGTCTCGCGCAAGGGGCGGTGCCGCCGTTCGCTGTAGACTTGCGCCTGATGCGGTTCAACTGGAAGAAGACGCTGCTGGCGCGCCGCCGGCGTGGCCGTCCTGCGGGGCCGGGTTCTACGGGTACTACCAGCTCGTAGGCGCGGGCGTCCTCCGCTACAACCGGTACGACCGGCGCGAGCGTGACGCCGGGCTGGTCGGCGACATGACGCCTCGACCTCGCGCTGCCGCCTACACAGCGGGCGGCGAGTGCAGCCTCTCCGAGCTCTGGCGGCCCGCCCTGTGGTGCTCGTCTTCGGCAGCTGCAACCTTGACCGCTCGTCCGAAAGAAGATCGTCGATCTTCATCGAATCTACGACCGGTACAAGGACCGCGCGGAGTTCCTGACCACAGTTCTACGATCTCGGGCGGAAGCGCACCCGGACGACGAGTGGCAGATGGACTCGAACCGCACCGACAAGATGGTCTTCACCCAGCCAGAAGACCGACGCGGAGCGGAAGGCGCTGGCGAGCGTGCTGGTCGACCGGCTGAAGTACCGCATGCCGGTGGCGGTCGACCCCATGGACAACCGGGCCGACCGGCTCGTTCGCCGGCGGCCAGGAGCGCGCCCCACATCCTCGACACCGGCGGACGCGTGCTCTACAAGGGCGGGATGGGCCCGTTCGGAGTTCCACCCCGACGAAGCGGGCGGCGGTGCCGGCCACCCTGCCGGCGCCGCCCGCCGCGACAGGGGGTGGCGCCGGCGAGCCGCAACGCGCCGCGCGGCCGGCTGGAGCCGCGGACGCTCAACCTTGACTCGTTCCGGAACGAGTCAGCGTTCGTTCCGAATCAGCTCGGAATCCAGGCTGGCGACCGGTGCCACCAACCACGCGCGTGTCGTACTGCTCCCGCAAGCGCGCGCGATGCGCTCCGTCATCGGGATACGGCCTCGGGCGCGGCGTACGGATAGCGGCTCATCCCGTGGAAGGGGACGGGTCCCAGCGACGTCGGGCGTCGCCGAGTTGATGTCCATCTCCTTGCTGAACCCGTCCGCGTACAGCAGGAACGTGCGCCGCCAGCCCGCGGGCAGCGCGGGCAGCGCCGAGCGCGTCGAAGGACAGCGCGATCTCGTCGCCCGGGCGCGAGGTCACGAACACGTCGTCGGCGCTGCGCCAGCAGCTCGCGCACGTCGCCCGTCGCGCGTGTAGCGGCCCGGGAACGCCTTCCACGGCGAGTCCGCGCGACACGCGCGTAGTCGTAGCAGAACGGCTCGCGGCCGTCGGGCGCGACCTCGGCCGAGAAGCCGCGCTCGCGCAGGTCGGCCCGCTCGAGCCTCCAGGATCGCCGGCGGCCCGCGGCATCGCCGCGCGGAGCGCGCCACGCGCGATCTGGTCCCAGTAGACGCGCATGCTGGTCGACGATGCGCACGCGCCGCCGCGGGCCGCGCCAGATGCCCGGTCAGGTCCACGACCACGGTCTGCGGCCGGCCGACCGGGATGCCGATCTCCGCGACCGCGGTCACCCAGGCGCCCGCCGCGCGTCCTCCGACCTGCAGCGCCGGCGGCTGCGTGGCGAGACCGGCCTGGTGCGCGGCCACGTTGTCGCTCGAGAAGGCGTAGTCGGTCCAGCCCGTGAGGAGCAGCACGGTCCGCGTCGGCGGCCGCGGGCCGAGGTCGAGCGTCAGCGCGTGCTCCTCCGCGTAGCCGCGGACGCGCGCGCAGCGGGAAGCCGTCCGCGAAGCGCCGGTCGATCGCGCAGGACCGCGTCGAGCACGTCGCGGCCGCGCATCGTCCGTCGCCGGCGACGGCGGGCGCGGTCGCGCACGCGCACGAGCCGCGAACGGGCGTGGGCGGCGCGGCATGCCCTCGTCGCGGATAGACCTCGACGTCCGCGGGATGGGCGACGGCGAGCGAGCGCCAGCCGGTCGACGAACAGCGCCTCCTCGAGCTCGTTGGTGACGCGCAGCTCGTAGCGGCCGTCGCGCGGCCGGAGCTGGTCGTCGGGATGCGCACGTATCTCGTCGGGATCGGGATGGTTGTAGTCAGGCCCGGCCCTCCCAGTAGCCCATCTCGCCGCCGCCCATGAAGTCGGTGACGAACCCGAAGCGCGCGGCCGTTCCAGGCGTAGAGGTACGGGACACGACGACGGCTTGCGGTCCAGCTCCTCGATCGCCAGGCGCGCGCCGCGCGCCTGGCCGCGTCCGGCGGCGGCGCCAGTCTCGGTCTGGAGGATGCCCGACGGGCCACAGCACGCGCACGGCGTCGGCGGCCGTCGCGCGCCCAGGCCGAACGACGACGGTCGGCGGGGCCGGCCGCGGGGCTGGCCGCGTAGGTCTCGAGCTTCTGCTGGCGCAGGCTGCCCGCCCGCATCTCGACCTTGGCGCCCGACGGCGCTGCGGTTGCTGACCAGGCCCGCGAGCCGCGACGCGCAGCGAGCGTCGTCGCCCGCCCTCGGTTCTCGCAGCACGCGCAGGCGCGCCGGACGCGAGCCGCGACCACGAGGTCGGTGTCGCCGTCGCCGTCGAGGTCGCGCCGCGGCGAACGACCGAGGCGCTCGCCGCGCCGCAGGCCAGGCGCGGCCGCGCAGCGCGCCGGCGGCTGCGTCGTCCGCCCAGCTCGTGCCCAGGTTGCGCAGGAGCGCGCGGCCCGCCTGGCCGCAGCACGACGAGGTCCAGCAGGCCGTCGTCGTCGTAGTCGAGGAACGAGCGGCGGCGGCGCGCTCCGCGTCGCGGCCCGCGGGACCGGCGGCGACGCGAAGCGGCCGCGTGCCGTCGCTGAGCGCGAGCAGGCCGGGCGCCGCTCGTCCGCGCCCGAAGAAGAAGTCGGTGAACCCGTCCTTGTTGACGTCGCCGACGGCCAGCGACCGGGCGGCGGGCGCGGTCGCCCAGGCCGACCTCGGCCGCCACGTCGCGGAACGTGCCGTCGCGCCGGTTCTGCAAGAGGCTGCGGCGGGCCGTTCGGCCGGCGACGAGGAGGTCGATGTCGCGGCGGTTGTCGAAGTCGGTCGGCACCACGGCCGCGATGCGCCGACGCTGCCCGCAGGCCCCGCGGCCGCGGTGACGTCCTTGAAGACGCGCCGCTCCCGTCGTTCTGCAGCAGGCGTGGTCGGCGCCGTCGGCGCCGCCCAGCACGAGGTCGAGGTCGCCGTCGTGGTCCAGCGTCGACGCAGCGCGCGCCGCCGGCCGCCGGATCCGGCCGACGAGAGGCCCGCGTGCCGCGGTCGCGTCCGAGAAACGGCCGTCCCGTCGTTGTGGCAGAGCGTGACGCCGCGGTCGGACGCAGGACGAGCAGGTCGGGCCTGCGCGTCGCCGTCGTACGTCGCCCGCGACCGCGCCGTGCCGGCGAGCGCCGCGAGAGTCCCCAGGCGGTCGGTCGACGTCCGTGAAGCGCCCGTCTGTCGTTGCAGCCAGGCGCGGCAGTCCCAGCGGCCCCGCGCGTCCACCAGGTCGAGGCCGCCGTCGCCGCTCGACGTCGGCCAGGGCGAGCGGCCCGGCGCGGCCGCGAGGCCGGCGGCCGCGCGCCAGCCAGCGGCGGCGCCGCGTCCGCGAACTCGCACGGGCGGCGTGGCCGCGTCCACCAGGTCCGGCTCGGCGCCCGTGGACGACGACCGCCTCCGCGTAGCGGCCCTGCTCGGGATAGTTCTGGCCGATCAGTGGTGCCGTAGCCGCTCTCGCGCAGCGTGCGGAAGCGCTCGGCATGTGCCCGCCCTTCCTCCGCCTGGCCCGACCGGCGCGAGCGGCCAGGCCGAGGTTGTAGGCCGCGGTCGCGTTGTAGGGCTCGGCCGCCAGCGCGGCGCTGCAGGTGCCGCGATCGCCTCCGGGTACGCGCGGTCCTGCATGAGCGATCTGGCCCAGGTTCACGCTGCGCGCCCACGTCCTGCGGGATCGAGCGCGAGCACGCGCGCGGAACGCCGCCTGGCGCCGTCCTCGTCGCGTCGAGCCCGGCGCGCGCGCCAGGCCGACGACGTACTGCGGCTGCGGCGAGTCCGGCTGGGCCTGGCGCCGCGGCCCGCGCCTCGCGCCTCGCGCGCCTCCGGCAGGTCCGGCACGTTGAGCAGGCGCGATCGCGAGGTTGGCGCGCGCGAGGCGCGAGGTCGGGCGCGAGCTCGAGCGGCCTTGCGGAACGCCGCGACCGCGTCCGCCGTGGCTGGAACTGCTCGAGGAGCGCCACGCCGACGGTTGTTGGCGCGGTAGGCGCTTCGCTCGCGGGCGCAGGCGGTGCGCGCGAGACGGGCGAGGCCGCGGCGGCGACCGCCAGGACGCGGCGGGCCGCATCAGCGGTCGCAGGACGCGCGCGGAGCTCCGCGGTCTCTGGTGACCAGGCCCTGGCCTTCGCTGGATCACGACCGGCCTCGCTCGGCGACCGTCGCGTCCACCGTGCTCGGTCCGCGCCGCCGCGGCCAGCGCGACCTCGACCTTCGCGCGGCCGTGCGGCCGAGCCCAGGCCGAAGGTGAGCGGGCAGCTCGCTCTGCGAGCAGTAGCTCGAGCCGGTCTTCACCGATCGCCCACTGGCGCGCCGCCGCCGGCGGGCGTCACGGTGACCTCGCGCGCCGATGCCGTCGCGGTTGGACGTCGTGCCCACGCGTCTGCACGCGCAGCCAGTGGCTCTGCGTTGCCGCCGTCGTTGCGCAGCAGGCGCGCCGGGCCGTTGTTGGCGGTGATCACGCACGTCGAGGTCGCCGTCGCCGTCGAAGTCGCGCGTAGGCGGCGCCGCGGCCGACCATCGGCCGCCGCGAAGCCGGGCCGAGCGTGTCGTCACCGGCCTCGAACTGCTTGCCGCCCAGGTTGCGGAAGAGGTGCGGCGGCTGCGCGTAGCTGACCTTGGGCTGCACGGCCTCGATGTCGTCGGCGACGTGGCCGTTGGCGGCGAAGATGTCGAGCCGCCCGTCGAGGTCGTAGTCGAAGAAGAAGCAGGCGAAGGTCAGGCGTCAGCAGCGTGGCCTGCCCGATGCGTCGAGGTCGGGCGCCTCGTCGATGAAGAGGCCGCGTGCCCTCGTTGTGGTAGAGCGCCATCATCTCGTTCGAGAAGTTGCCGATGACCAGGCTGGGCCGGCCGGAGCCGTCGTAGTCGGCCGGCGTCCACGCCCATGCCCGCGCGCGGGCCACGCCGGCCTCGCTGAAGGCGACGCCCGCGGCCATGCCGCACGTCCGTGAACGTGCCGTCGCCGCTGTTGCGGTAGAGCTTGTTGGGCTGCGTGTCGTTGGCCACGAAGAGGTCGAGCCAGCCGTCGCCGTCGTAGTCGAGCACGCGCCACGCCCAGCGCCTTCGACGTCGGGTCCATGAGGCCCGCCTTCTCGCGTCACGTCCTCGAACGTGCCGTCGCCCCGGTTGTGGTACAGCGTCGGGCTCTGCCCCTTGTAGGACTCGGGCGTGCAGTAGGACTTGCGTCTTGCCGTCGAGCGTGCAGAAGAGGTCCTTCTCGATCGACCACTCGACGTAGTTGGCGACGAACAGGTCCAGCTTGCCGTCCTTGTCGTAGTCGAAGAACGCCGCGCTGGTCGACGAAGCCGCCGTCGCCGCACGCCGGCCTTCGCGGTCACGTCCGCGAAGCGCGCCGCCGCCGAGGTTGCGGAACAGCCGGTTGCCGCCCAGGCCCGGTGAGGTAGACGTCGGCGCGGCCGTCGTTGTCGTAGTCGGCCGCGGCGACGCCCAGGCCGTACATCTCGACGTCGAGGCCGGACGCCGCGCGTCACGTCCGTGAACGTGCCGTTCGCCGTTGTTGCGGTAGAGGCCGGGCAGTGGCGCGCGCCCGGCCGGCCCGGCCAGCTCTTCGAGTTCACGAACAGGAGGTCCTGGCCAGCCGTCGCCGTCGTAGTCCAGGAAGGCGCACGCCCGAGCCCATCGTCTCCGGCAGGTACTTCTTGCCGAAGGCGCCCGACTCGTGTGCTGGAAGCTGGATGCCGGCGGCCTGCGGTCACGTCCGTGAACGTGACGCCAGGCTGCGCTGCGGCAGGAGCGCGAGGCCGGCCGAGTCAGCGCGAAGGCGAGCGGCACCGGTGGGATGACGAGCCTCGCGCGAGCGGGCGCTCTCGTCGGCGGGACCGCGAGGCCACGCGCGCGGCTTCGCGATACGGATCAGCGCGGCGGCGCGGCTGCCGTGCGCACGATGGCCGGCGCAGCGTGCTGGTGCTCGTGGATCGACTGGCGCTCGTTGTTGTCCTGCGGGTGGAGCTGGCGGTACGGGCCGGTGATGAACTGCGCGCACTCGTCCGCCTTGAAGCGCTCGTAGAGCGCCTGCTCGCGCCGCGCCATCGCGCGCGTCGCCCAGCCCCTGCCAGCACAGCATCAGGTTGTAGTGGGCCTGCAGGTCCTCGGGGTCGACCGCCAGCACCTTGCTGAAGCTCCGCGATCGCCTTCCGGTGTAGCGCCGCTTCAGGAACAGCATGCGCCCGATCTGGTTCAGCACCACGCGGTCGCGCGGGTACAGCGCGCGCGCGCGTGCGCAGGTGGTCGAGGGCCTCGTCGTACCGGCCGCTGGGCCTTCAGCGCCGAGCCCAGGAAGAAGTGCGTCTTGGCCAGCGTTGGGCGTCGATCTCCAGGGCCTTGCGCAGGACCTCGCTCCGCGCCCTCCATGTTGCCCTCCTGGATGCGGCGCGCGCGCCACGTTCACCCAGCCGTCCGCGTAGCCGGGCTCCATCTCGGTCACCTTCTGGAAGGCGGCCTCGCGCCGCCTTGAGGTCGCCCCTGGAGCAGCAGGCCGATGCCGTAGTCGTTCCAGCGCTCGCGCACCGACTTGGTCGAGCAGCGGCGTCGCCTCCGGCAGCGGCATCGCCCTTGCCGATCACGCTCAGCGACGGCCTCGGCCTCGGCCATGACGGTGATCGGGATGTCGCGGGATGGCCTTCACGCCGCCCGGAGACCTTCGAGGTATCGCCGGTGAAGACCCAGCGGCCGTCGTCGTGCGTCGGGCGTGAGCGAGAAGTCCTTGCTGCTCCGGGTCGCGCACGCCGGCGAAGGCCCACTGCGTGTTCCACCAGGCGAACTTGCGGTAGTTGACCTCGCGCCTTGAGCGTGATGCGTGTCGCCCGCAGTCCTCGGGGACCAGCAGGCGGTAGTGGATGGTGTCCGGCCGGCGCCCGGCGGGATGAGGCGCACGTAGGCGACCGAGCGCGCCATCCAGGCGTTGCGCTTGTTGATCGGGTTGCCGTGCTCGTCGAGCTGCAGGCTGCGGTAGAAGTGCGCGCCGGGCTCGACGGGGCCCCTTGCCGCCGTCCTCGATCGCGCCGCTGTGGAAGATCGTGCGGCCCTGGTCGTCCGTCGCCTCGAGCTCCACCCAGACGTCGAACGCGTCCACGGTGCCGCCGGGGAAGAAGTGGCCGACCTTGCGCGTGCGCACCACGACCTCGACGCGCACCGACTCGCCGCGGCGCACGCGTCGCGTCGACCTTGTCGAGCGGGCGCGATGCACCTCGGCGGGCGCGCGCAGGAATGCCCGGTCGCGGCGCCGAGGCTCCCGACTCCTCGCCCTGCGCGAACGTGCTGGCCAGGCGCGGCTCGCTGCCGCCGCCACCTTGCGTGCCGGCGCCTGCCTCGCGGCCCCGGCGCGCGCGCACCAGGCCGAACACGTCCACCGATACGACGCCGTCGCGCAGGAAGTCCTGCGTGACCTTGAGCTGCTCGTGCGTCGTTGTTCACGAACGGCAGCGCGGTGTTGGCGGCGGGAAGCGGTGCGAGTGGACCTTGCCGTCCTGCGCCGCCGGATCGTTCGACGCCACCAGCGGCATGTGGCAGTCCGCGCACTTCTGGGGCTTGGGCGGGTAGTAGAACGACCGCGCGCCCTCGCCGGACACGCCCGAGGCCTGCCAGTTGTCGTAGTCGTTGAACCCGCGGAACCAGCGGTAGTTGTTGACGGGCACGTCGAGGTGGACCTTGTGGCAGCGACGAGCAGAACTCCGGCGGTCTGCTCGCGGTGGAAGCTCTTGATGAACGTCCGCCGGTGCGGCGCGCGGATCGAGCTTCAGCAGGTAGTCGTGGCCCACGCGAGGACACGGGTTCTCGCTCACGGCCAGGTCGTGCAGCGGCGGGTACTCGATCGTGAAGTCGCCCTGGCCCATCGTGCTGCTCGACGTGGACGATCGAGTGGCACGACGTGCAGGCCAGGCCCCGCCTGCGCTTCGGGCGTGTCGATCTGCTCCTTGATCGGCCGGTCGAACCGCCCGTTGAAGAAGACCGCGTGGTCGTGGCAGCCCGCGCACCACTTCGAGGGCTGCGTGCCCACGACGTCCTGCATGTACTCGATCGACTTGCGGTACCACTGGTTGTTGAAGGACGAGAAGTGGTGGGCCGACGAGTTCCACTGCTCGTAGATGTCCTGTGGCAGCGCGCCGCAGGTCTGGCTGGTCAGGAAGAAGTTGGCGGGGATGATCCCGCCGACGTTCGTGTCGCGCGGACGACGGGAAGAACGGGACTGCCCGGCCCTGCGCCCTCCTGCCTCCATGCTCAGCGGCGCGCTGGCCGGGTTCACGATGCGGAACCGGCGGGCGGTCTGCCGGTCGGTCCAGCGGGCCGCCGCGGCCGAGGCCAGGATCGCCGCCAGCCCCAGTCCGACCGCGAATGCCGCAACGCGGTCCGACTGGCCGAGCGCCGACCGCAGCAGCGCCGCCGCAGCACCAGGAGCAGGTCGCGGCCGCCAGCGCGATGTGCGTGTAGAGGATCCAGCGATACGGGCGGGTCGCGCCCGTGACCAGCATGGTGATCCCGAGTGCGCGCCCGGCGCCAGCAGCGCGACGCCGCCGCGCAGGACGGCGCCCGCGGGAGGGCCACACGCGTCCGGAGGCTGCGCGCGGCCAGGCCGGAGAGCGCCAGGCCCAGAACCACGTGCAGCGCCACGCTCGCGAAGTAGAAGAGGGTCGCGTCGGCGCGCGCGTAGGGTACGCGCTGTTGAGGACGGTGAGCAGGAAGACGGCGGCGAGTCTCTTCAATCGTGGTCCCCGGGGTCGTGCGGATCCTAATCCAAGGGCCCCGGCGTCACGGCACGCCGGCGGCCGGTGCGAGAGAGATCGCCTGGAGGTGCAAGGACCGTTCCGACGCCGCCCAACATTTCGCGCGACACCCGGCAACGGCCCGCGTCTTCAGCAAGATGGCCCGGGCACGAGCCGCCTTCGCACACCCCAGGGACATGCCCTGGGCGCGCAGCGTCACGCGTGACCGGCGCGGTTCGCCGTAGAACCCTATGACTCGACGGCGGAAGGTCGAAGGACACCAGCTCGCTCTTGAAGCCGCGGGTTCGGATGGCGCCGTAGATCACCCCAGCCGCCAGCCAGACCCCGCCCACCGCCCCTGCCTGCCAGCGCAGGCTGTAGAAGAAGGTATGCGCAGATCAGGAAGCCCAGGAGCGGCAGCACCAGCGTGCTCCAGTTCCGGTCCCGTCCGCCCCACCAATAGTGCGCGAACACGGCCAGGTTCACCCCCATGAAGGCGATGAATGCGCCGAAGTTCAACATCTCCGCGCCGAGCTGGAATGCTGAGCGCGAGCGCCGACCAGGCGAGCAGCGCCCACCAGCAGGACGTTGTTGCTGGGAATGCCGGTCCGCGGGTTGACCTGCCGAAGAAGCTCCGCGGGCAGGCGCGTCGCTGCGCCCCATGCCGTAGAGCAGGCCGCGCCGCGCCCAGATGCGCGCCGGTTCCGGAGCCGACGGTCGCGATCAGCAGCGGCGCGCTCCGACCACGGCGAAGAGCCAGGTGGCCGCCGGCACTTGCCGGCCACCTCGACGAAAGCCGTGTCCACGATCGAGGAAGCCGGTCCAGTTCCCAGACGAGCTGCGCCGCGTAGACCTGAGCCGTCGCCAGGACGCCCGATGACGAGGCAGGTCAGGACCGTGGCCAGCAGGATGTTGCGGCGCGGGTTCTCCACTTCCTCCGAGAGGGTCGAGATGCCGTCGAACCCGATGTAGGTCGAGGGCAGGCGATGGAGGCGCCGGTCAGGACCACTGGGAAGGAGAACGTCGCCGGATCGTAGAACGGCCGTAGCAGGTCGGCGCCGAGATCGGTGCACGCCACGAGGTAGCGCGACGGCGGCGCCGAGGAACAGCAGCACCACGCTCCCAGGCCGATGCCCATGATCGTGTTCGTGCGCGCGCTGGTCTTTACGCCCCTGCAGGTTGAGGACCGTGAAGAGGGCCGGCGAAGAACACGCAGCCCAGGCCGGGCGCGGCAGCCACGGGAAGTAGCCGATCGTCACGGCTTGCTGCTGTAGATGGTGCAGATGAGCGGGTTCAGCACGTAGTCCATGACCATCGATCCAGCCCGTGACGTAGCCCAGCGCCGGGTGGAGCTCGACTGCCCCGACGTAGAGTGAAAGCAGAGCCGCGCGCTCGGGTAGGCCGCGGGCCATGCGGCCGTAGCTCACGGCCGTCGAGCAGCATCGCGCACCAGGCCGATCAGGATCGTGGTGACGACGTGACCCCTCGCCTCCACGCTCGACGACGCCGAACGAGGCCCATCAGGCGGCGATCGGCTGGATGATGACGATGCCGTAGAAGACCAGGTCCCACAGGCGTCGAGGGTCCGCCTCGAGCGTGGGCTGCCCGGCCGCGAGCGTGCGCTGGCGCGTCACTGGTTTGCCGCCGGCCGGTGCGCACGGCGAACGCGCGGATGAGGCTGCGCAGGGCCGTCGCGGTCGTACACGAAGAAGACCTCGTCGCGGCCGCGGGCCGCGGCGGAAGTAGTCCACCGCGCGCTGACGCGGGCCAGTCCGGACGCCGCGGGCGTTGGGGTCGCCGCAGGACGTCTGCTCGGACGGCGCCAGCCGCAGGTCGTGCATCGGTCTCGAGCGCGTAGAGCTTCCGGCGCTGCACGTCCGCGCTCACGGGCTGGGAGTACACGCCTCTGCACCGGCAGCTCGTGCCGGCGGCCCATCCGGGCAGCGACGCGCCAGGGCGGCAGCGACACGTTCGTGCCGGCCGGGACCGTAGGGGTAGAGGTTGCGTCGCGGCGTGGTTCGTGTAGAGCAGGAAGCGCGCCGGCTTCTTCCAGCGCTCCAGCGCCTCGCGCCAGCGCGACCGTGACGTACTGGTGGTCCGCGTGGTTGTCGAGGTACGGGTGCGGCGCCACCACGATCCGCGGGCTCCACCTTCTTCGAGAGATCGCCACCAGGTCCTCGACCAGGTGCGTCCAGCGAGTTCGTGCGCGACGCCTTGGGCAGCAGCGCGCCGACGTTGCGCGCGCCGGTAGGCGGCGACGTCGCTGTTCGGGCCGTACAGCTCGGGACCACCTCGTCGGCTTCTCGCGCATGGTCTTGAGGCGCGCGTCGAAGTAGCCGAGGTTGAAGCAGCGCTCGGGCGGGATGCCGCCCTGCCAGGGCACCGTCACGCTGTCCACCGCGCGCAGGTAGCCCTTGAACGGGTACTGCTGCGGGCGGTCAGGCCGAAGTCGGCCGCGTAGTTGGCGTCGCCGGCGCTTGCCCGACGTGACCGTCACGATCGGTCGCGTTGCGGCCCGCCCGGACAGTGCCGAAGGCGATCCGATCTCGGCGTCGTCGGGGTGCGGGGCCAGCACCAGGATCTCTGCGCTGAGGTCCAGGCTTGTTCGCGAACGTCGCGCAGCGTCAGGCGGCGGGCTCGATGCGTCGAGGCCGTGGCGCCTGGATCTCGACGGAGGCGCCGTCGCTTCAGCTCGCGCCTTCGAGTCCCGTGAGTTCACGCCAGCGCAGCCGCGCGCGGCGTCAGGCCCGAGGTACTGGCGGTACCCCGGCGGTGCCTCGCGTCACCTCGACCCGCGGCTCGGAGCCGCGATGCCGGCGACGCTGACGCCAGGAGGGCAGCGTCGCGGCCGCTCAGCCTTCCGGAGAACCGCGCTGCCCACCGGCGTCGCTTCAGGCGGATGGCCTGCTCCTGGCTGCGACCCGCCGGCGAAGGCGTAGCGGTCGTCCGTCGGGTGCCTAGCTCGCTGCGGCCCGCGACGCTGGACTGCGGAGCACGAGGACCAGCCGCGCCAGCGATCGCGTGTGCGCATGCTCGTGGTCAGCTCCTCCATCGCGAATGCGCCGCTACGGACGGGCTTTGCTCGACGTTCCAGGCTGGCGGCGCTCGAGCGCCAGCGGCTCCGGTGGAGGCGTGACCGCGCGCGAACGCAGACCCGGAGTCGCGCTTCTCGCCCGGCATCAGCGTCGAAGTAGTTGTCCGTCCCAGAAGACGGGCAGCGGCTTCCCTCCCGCCCGACTCCGGCGTCGACCAGCTGCAGGTGCACCTGGAACGCGAGCGCCTGCTTCCGGTGTTCTCCACGACGACCTGGGCGCTGCTCTCCTCGGACGCGGCGTGGGCCGCCCAGCGTCGTGGCCGGCAGCCGCGCGCCAGCGCGGTCAGGTCGGCGTGCACGCTTGGTCGGCGTGTAGTACCACTCGGTCTTCGTCCAGTCGAGCACGTCGTCGCGCGTCGAGAGCCAGTAGAAGTTCGAGCTCACCGGCGTGCCCGGCGGCGTCCGCGCAGCGTCGAGGCGGACGAAGTACGTCGGCGTCAGGCCCTGGCAGGCTGCGGGATCACGACAGCGCGCACCACGCCGTCCGCGGCGCACGTCGCACCGTCGCCCGCTGTGCGAACTTCGGCGCGAGGTCGAGGTCGAGCACGCGGGCCTTCACCTTGAGGCCCGTGAACGGCCTGCGGCGGTCGTTCACCACCGCCACCGAGCGGTCGTCGTAGGAGTACTGCACGTGCAGCGGCTCGCAGGCCTTCTTGGTGCCGTAGTAGCCGCCGCCCGGCCGCAGGTAGTAGTCGTAGAGGTGCCAGATCATCGAGGGCCAGGCGTTGTTGAGCATCCACTGGATGACGCCGGTCGACGTGTACTTGTTGCGGCGCGTAGCCCTCGAACATCGCGCGCTGGCCCTCGTAGGTGAGGGCCTGGGCCTTGCGCGCGTAGTCCTCGGCGCTGGTCGCCTTGCCGTAGCGGCGCCTCGAGCGCCGCCGTGAAGCAGGCTTGAGGTCGCTTGAACTCGTCGCCGCCGGCGTGGAACGTCCAGAAGTCGTCGATCGGCCAGAGGTGCTCGGGCGGGAGCATCTGCCTGAGGCTCTCGATCGGCGGCACCGCGCGCGCCCGGGCTCGATCTCGGTCGTCGAAGCCGAAGGCGCCGCCGTTCTTGGTGTCGGTGCAGCCAGTACGACGGCGGCACGTAGTCGTAGGGCCCGCGCATCTTCACGCCGCTGAGGCCCGCTCGACCGGCCGGGCGCTGTCGGTGGCGTTCGAGAGGACGGGCTACGGACCACTCCGCGCGCTCCAGCACGTCGAGGTAGGCCTTCTCGACCGTCGGCGGGCGGCGGGCCGTCGCTGCCGTTCGTCCAGGCGAAGCACGCTCGGATGGTTGCGCAGGCGCCGGGTCTGGTCGCGCAGCGACGCCGGCCGCCACCGCGGTGGTCCTCCGCGTCCCACTTGTCCCACTTCTCCCACTGGTCGCAGCAGCACCAGCCGGGCATGACCAGGATGCCGTAGCGGTCGGCGAGGTCGTAGAACTCGTCGCTCTCGAGCTTGCCCTCCGAGCCGGATCGTGTTGAGCCCCATCTCGCGCACGTAGCGCATCTCCGCGCGCGAGCCGCTCGCGCGCTCGGCCGGCGCAGCAGCATGTCCGAGGCCCAGCCGCCGCCGCGGACGAGGATCGGCTGGCCGTTGACGCGTGAAGAGGCGATGGCCCTTGTCCGTCAGCTCGGACGTCGATCTGCTGGATGCCGAAGCGCACGTCCTGCCGGTCGGAGACGGCCGCCGTCCGCCTCCGCCTCCAGGGCCAGCGTGTAGAGGCTCGGCTCGCCCATGCGGTACGGCCACCAGAGCCGCGGGCTTCGGACGTTCAGCGACTTCGGCGTCGCTCGCGGCGTGAAGCGCACGACGCGTGCTCGCGCGGGCCCAGCGCGACCTGCTGCGCGAACGCGGATCTCGCCGATCGCGCCGCGCACGATGCCGCGTCACCGCGCGGTCGGTGGTGTTCCGGACCTCCGCGGTGACGGTCAGCTGCGCCGAGCGTCGAGCGACGGGCAGCGGCAGCCTGGTGACGACGTGCGGGTGGCGCAGCGCGATGCGGGCCGCTGTCTGGTCAGGTAGACGTCGCCCCACAGGCCCATGTTCTTGTCGGCGCGGCGTGGGGTTCCAGTCCACCCACATGACGGCGAGGTCCGTGACGGCTCGGGCGCGATGACCTCGACCGCGACGGCGTTGGGCTCGCCCGCCGCGACGAGAGCCGCGTGACGTCGAACTCGTAGCGCCGGAACGCGCCCGCCACCTCGTCGCGCGTCCGCCGATGCGCGCTGCCGTTGAACCAGACGTTCGCGCGGTAGTTGATGCCCGTCGAGGTGAAGCGCGACGCTGCGGCCGGCCCAGCGACGGCGGGCATCGTGAACTCGCGTGCGGTACCACCACGGCGGGCTTGAACGGGCTGTCGTCGGGCGTGGGGCAGGAGCGAGAAGCGCGTCGCCGACCGGGTAGTCATGCCCGGGATCGCGCGCAGGTTCATCCCGAAGTACGGGATCCGTGTACGTCCCGTTCTCGACGAGCGCGCCCACGACCGTGTTGGGCACGGTGATCGCCTGCCAGCCCGCCGTCGCGAAGCCCGGCCTGGAGATCTCCTCGCCCCTGGCGGTCACCTTCGCCGAGGACTCGAGGGCCGCATCCGTCCTTCAGGATGCGCGCGGGTCCGGCGAGGGAATCGGGAGCGCTGGCGGCGCCCAACCCGACCGCAACCACGGCGACAAGCCAATCGCGCATCGCGAGACCTCTCCCTGAACCCGAGGGCTCCGGTTCCCATGTGTGGCCGGGAGGTTAGCCTCAACCCGAGGAGTTGGCAACACTTTCTAAACTGCCTTAACTATTGGCTGCTTGGGCTCTCGCAGGCTCTCTCGGAGGGCCGGTTCGAGGCGGGTATTACTTTCCGTTATTGCCATAAGCGCCCGCCGACTTCCGTAAACTGCTTACCGAAGCCGAAGGAGGATACCGCACCACTGAGGTCCCGCCCGCTCGCGGACGTGAGGCGAGGAACGCCGGCCATCTGCGCGGACTCAACCTGGAGACGGTCCTCTCCGTCGCGATGCAGCGCGAGGGCTCCTTCACGCGCGCGGAGCTGATCGAGGCCACCGGCCTGTCGGCGCCCACAGTGGGCACGCTCGTCCCGCACCTGATGCAGAGCGGCATCGTGAGGGACCTCGGCACCGGCCCTTCGCGGGGCGGCGCCGTCCGTCGTTCATGGAATTCAACGCCAGGCACGGCTACGTCGCCGGCATCGACCTGGGCCCCACGCGCACGCGCCTCGCGGTCGCGGACCTGCGAGGCGAGCGCCTGGCCGACCGCATCATCCCGACGCCGGTCCGGCTGGGACCCTCGGCGCTCCTGTCCCGCGTGGCCGGGGCACTGCGCGCCCTCATGGAGGGAGAGCCGGCGCCCCCACCGAGCGGCTGCTGGCGGTGGGAGCGGGCGCCCCGGGCGCGGTGGACCGTGAGAACGGCATCAGTCACCTTCGCGCCCAACCTGCACGACTGGTCGCACGTGCCCATGCGCGACATCCTGGGCGCGGGCTGCAGGCCCCGTCCAGGTCGAGAACGACGTGAACCTGGCGGTGCTGGGCGAGCACTGGCGCGGCGCCGCGCGCGGGCACGACACCTGCGTGTTCATCTTCGTGGGCACCGGCATCGGCGCGGGCGTGCTGATCGACGGCGAGCTGCACCATGGCCACCACTTCATGGCGGGCGAGATCGCGGTCATGTGCATGGGCCCGCAGTTCATCGACGTCGACTTCGGCGAGCGCGGCTGCCTTCGAGACCCTGGCGGGGCTCCACGCGCTGGCCGACCACTGGCCGGAAGCCTGCGCAGTCGGACCCGGCCGGCTGGGTGCCCGCGCTGTTCGAGGCCGCGCTGGCGGGCGACCGCAGGGCGAAGAAGGTCGTGGACGAGGTGGCGCGCCTCATCGCGATCGCGGTCGCGAACGTGGGCGCCAGTGGTCGACCCGTCGCTGATCGTCCTGGGCGGAGCGCTGTTCGCGCAGGCGGAATCGCTGGTGCACGAGGTGCGCAAGATCGTCGAGCGCATCCGCCGCTCGCCGATGGAGATCGTCTCCTCCGCGCTCGGGAAGGACGCGCCGCTGTCGGGCTGCCTGCTGGTCGCCGCCAGCGAGGCCCGCCAGCGCCTGCGCTCACGGCCTGCGCGAGGCCCGCGTCGCCCCCGTCGCCGCGAGCTGATCGCGGCTAGTCGATATTCAGGGCCGCCGCGCCGATGACGCCGGCGGCGGGGCCGAGCTCGCAGTCGGCCAGGCGCGTGGGGTGCGCGGCCATGCGCGACTCGAGCAGCGGGCGGTAGAGATCGCTCGCCTGCGAGAGCGAGCCGCCGATCACGATCACGGCCGGGTCCAGCAGGCCAGACGATCGTCTCGCACAGGAACACGAGGTCCTCGGCGAAGGTGCTCCAGGCCTGTCGCGCCGCCGCATCGCCCGCCGCGCGCGCTTCGACCACCTCGGCCGCGTCGATCCCACGCGGCCGCTCCGCCGGCCGCTGCCGTAGGCGCGCACGACCCCCGCGCCCGAGAGGAAGTGCTCGAGGTTGTGGCCGCGCGTCGGGATGCGCCACACCTCGCCCGCCTGGAAGTGGTGTCCGCGGTGGCAGGCGGCCGCCGGTCATGACGCCGCACCCGGCTCCGTGCCGAGCGTGATGCCGCAGACGTCCTGCGCCCCGGCCGGCGCCGAAGCGGGCCTCGGCCAGCGTGAAGCAGCGCGCGTCGTTCTCCAGGCGAACGGGACAGGGAGTCACGGCGCGGACGAGCTCCGCGACGTCCTGGCACCGTTCAGGCGCAGGCAGGTTCTCCGACTGCGTGAGCGGCAGCCCTTCACCCACGACTCCCGCGGTGCCGAAGCCGAGCGCCCTCACGGTGTGCCCGTTGAGCGACGGACGCAGCCGCTCGGTCAGCTCCGCGCAGGCCGTTCTGCAGCTCGGCCGGCCCGGAAGTCGCGGCCGGTGGGGGACGACGCCACCTCGGTCAGCAGGCGGCCGTCCCGGCCGACGGCGCCCATCCGGAGCTGGGTCCCGCCCAGGTCGACGCCGAGGAAGCACGAAGCGTCCTGCACAGGGCGCGTACCGTACGCCGAGCGCGCGCACGAGTCAATGCGCAGAAGGCGCGCATCCCGCGCGCCGTTCGCTACCAGCGGCTGCTCGATGGCGATCGTCCGGTCCGCCTTGACGTTGTCGCGGCGCGTGGTCGGTCCCGTCGGGCCAGCGCACCTCGACCCACTCCACCTGGGTCGCGGCGCCCAGGCCGAAGCTGCGCCGCATGTCGTCCTGCGAGAGATAGCTGGTCCCGCTCTGCACGAGCCGCTTCTGGGTGAGGGCTGCCCGCCTTCAGCGGTGACCACGGCGCCGATGGCGTCGGTGTTCGCGCCCTTGCCGCGTCAGCTTCACGAGCAGCCAGTGGCCGGCTCCGGCCATCTCGTTGTGCAGGACCTGGGGGCTGCCGTCGAGGTCGTTGATCACGACGTCGAGCCGGCCGTCGTCGTCGAGGTCGCCGACCGCCAGCCCGCGGCTCACGCGCTCGCTCCGTGAAGACCGGGCCGTACTGCGCGCCGACCTCGTCGAAGGTGCCGTCGCCGCGGTTGCGGTACGAGCAGCTTGCGCTGGCGATAGCCGGCCGACGCGCCCAGCCGCGCCTGGTCGAGCTGCGGGTAGACGTGGCCGTTGACGGCGATGATGTCCAGCCAGCCGTCGTTGTCGTAGTCGAGGAAGGCGGTGCCCCAGCCGACGTAGGGCAGGCTGCTGGCGGCGCCGTCTTGGAGCGGAACGGAGACGTCGGTGAAGTGGTCGCCCTCGTTGCGGTAGAGGTCGTTGTACTCCTCGGCGAAGTTCGTGATGTAGACGCTCAGGCGGCCCGCGTTCGTCGTAGTCGCCGAGGCGCCAGCCCCATGCCGCCCTGCTCGCCCGCCGTCCTCGCTGACGCGCCACGCCCATCGGGAAGCCGACCTCCTTGAACGTGCCGTCCTTCTGGTTCGTGTAGAGGAAGCTCGGCCGCGGAGTCGTTGGCGACGTAGAGGTCCGGCCAGCCGTCGTCGTCGTAGTCGAACCAGGCGATGCCCAGGCCGAAGTAACCGCGCGGATCCGAGACGCCCGCCGCTCTCGCCGACCTCGGTGAAGCGGCCGTGTCCCGTCGTTGCGGAACAGGAGGTCGCCCTCGCCGGGCAGGCCGCGCGGGCCGCACTGCACCGCGATGCCGCGGTACTCGCAGGTCTTGCCCTTGCCGAACTCCGGCAGGTTGCGCGAGGTCGACCTTCACGTAGCGGCTCACGAACAGGTCGAGGTCGCCGTCGCGGTCGTAGTCGGCGAAGCCGCAGCCCGCGGACCAGCCGCCGCCCGTCGACGCCCGCCTTCTCGGTCGACGTCCGTGAAGGTGCCGTCGTGGTTGTTGCGGTAGAGCGTGTTCCCGCCGAGCGCGGTCACGTAGAGGTCCTCCCAGCCGTCGCCGTCCACGTCGGCCGTGCACACGCCCATGCCCCAGCCCGGGTGGCCCACGCCCGCCTTGTCCGTGACGTCCTCGAACTTGCACGTCGCCCGAGGTTCCGGTAGAGCGCGCTGCGCGCGGCCTTCGGGATCGTTCGCGGTGTCGACGGTCAGCGAGTCGACGAGGTAGATGTCGAGCAGCCCGTCGTTGTCGAAGTCGAACAGCGCGACGCCGCCGCTCATGGACTCCACGATGTACTTCTTGTCGGGCGCGGAGTGGTGCTGGAACGTGATGCCGGCCTCGCGCGTGACGTCGCGGAAGAGGACCGCGTCCGCGGCGGCGGCGGTCGAGGCTTTGTCGCGAAGAGGACGGCGACGGGGAAGCCATGTCTCACTGGGCGCTCCTAGGGTTGCTGGTCCTTCAGTTTCTGGAACGCCTCGAAGCTGCGGCGCGCCTCGTCCGCGCGCCCCAGCGCCTCGTACGTCCTGCCCAGCTCGAGCAGGACGTCCCCCTGCTCCGGCGCCAGCCGGGCGGCCGACTCCAGCGGCGCCTACCGCCTCCGCGCCACCGCGCCCGGTGCGCGCCAGCGCCACGCCGTACGCGAGCTGGAGCGACGCGTTCGTCGCCCGCTCCGGGTCGTCGCGCAGCAGCATCGGCGCGGCCTTCTCCCACGCCTCGGTGTTGATGAGCGACAGCGCGAGCATCCGCTTCGATCCGGCGTCGTCCGGCCGCTGGGCGACCGCTTTCGTGAGCGCGGCCGTCGCCTCCTGGAAGCGGCGCGCGTTGAAGTAGGCGACCCCCAGGGCGGACTGAACCCGCGGGAAGTCGGGATCGAGCGCGGCCGCGCTCTCGAAGAAGCGATGCGGCCGCGCTGCGGAGGCGCTCGCATCGTCCGGCTGCTGCATCGCCAGCACGCCGAGGTTGAAGTATGAAGCGGGCGAGGGCGGCGTCGACGCGCCTGGCGAGCGCCTCGCGCCGCGGGCGGGTCAGGTCGGAGAGCGCGGACGCGTCCGCCGGCAGGCCCGTCGTCGCCGGCTCGGCCGCGGCCGCGGCGGAGAGACGGCGCGCCTCGCCGAAGTGCGTCGCGGCCTCGGTGCCGGCTCCCAGCTTCCGCAGGCCAGAGGCCGAGCTGATAGTGGATCTTCTCCAGATCGCCGTCCGTGGCGTCCTGCTCGCCCGCGAGAGCCAGCGCACGCCTCAGCGATTCGACGGCGTCCTTCGATCGGTCGAGTGCCAACTGGCAGCGGCCGGAGGTGGAACAGGTAGAGGAGCGCGGCTCGCCGCGCGCGGCCGCCTCGAACGCGGGGAGGGCCTCTGCCGGCCGCTCGGCCTCCAGGAGCGCGCTGCCGAGCTGGTCGCTGGCCAGCGGGTCGTCCGGAGCCAGCGCCAGCTCGGCGCGGAACTCCGTGATCGCGCCCTGGAGCCGATCGGGCCCCAGGCGAGCGTCCCCCAGCGGGACCATCCCCGGGTAGTAGTGCGCGCGGCGCACGGTCGGGTCCTGCGCCAGCGCGGCCCGCAGCGCGGCGGCCGCACGGTCGGACTCGCCGGCGTCGCGATAGGCGCGGCCGATCAGGACGTGGGTCTGAGGATGGGCCGCGCGTCCACGATGCGCGCGAACAGGCGGGCGGCGGGCTCGGGCTTCTTGAGCCACAGGTACTCGGTGGCCAGCAGGAACATCTGCTCGGGATCGTCCGCGGCCAAGCCACTCGCCTGATCGAGCGTCGCCAGCGCCTGGTCGACCTGTCCGCCCGCCGCCTGCGCCTTGGCCAGCAGCCGCCGCGGCTCGATGTCACGGGGGTCCTGCGCCGCCAGGCGGTTGAGGACCTGCGCCGCCGGCTCGACGTCGCCGGCCTGGAGCCGCGCCGTGGCCAGCGACCGCTGCGCGGCCGGATCAGGCGGCGCGAACGTCGCGGCCCTCGCGAGCGCGTCGCGCGCGTCGGGCAGCCGCCGGTCGGCGCGGTCGAGCGAGGGCGCGGAGGAGCCAGCCGTCGAACAGCGCGGCCCGGTAGCGGGCCGTCGCACCGGCGCGGTCGCCCTTCTGCAGGAGGGCCTCGGCCGAGGCGACGGCGAGCTCGAGCCCGGCGGCGGGGTCCGTGCCGTCGGCGCGAAGGGCCGCGGCCGCCGTCAGCACGACGGCGAGGCCGGAAAGCCAACGGCTGGAGCGGCGCATCGTGGATCGGTCCCTCGGCCTCGCGGCCATTCTAGCCTGTCGCGCGGGCGCGCCTTGACAGCGCGCGGGACCGGCGGCTAGCGTCGCCCGAGGCATGCGGCCGCCGGTTCCCCTGGTCCTCGTCCTCACCGCCGGCGCGCTGGCCGCCGCCGCGCCGCCTGCGTTCGATCCCGTCGTGTTCGAGGAGGTGGCCGCTGCGCGCGGCCTTCGCTTCGTCACGAACTCCGGCCGCACGGCGCGCAAGCACCAGCCGGAAACGATGGTGTCGGGCATCGCGCTCTTCGACTTACGACGACGACGGCTGGCTCGACGTCTACGCCGTCAACGGCGCGACGATGCCGAGGCTCGACGAAGACCGGGCCCGGAGTACTGGAACCGGCTCTTCCGCAACGACGGGAAGGGCATCGTTCGTGGACGTGACGGAGGCGCGCGGGCGTGGCCGGCACCGGCTACGACCTGGGCGTCGCCACCGGCGACTTCGACAACGACGGGCGCACCGACCTGTTCGTGGCGGGCCTGCAGCGGAACACGCTCTTCCGCAACCGCGGCGACGGGACCTTCGACGGACGTCACGGCCCGCGCGGGCCTCGCGCAGCCGGATCCCAGTACGGCACGCTGTGGGCCGTGGCCGCGGCGTTCGTCGACTACGACCACGACGGCTGGCTGGACCTGTTCGTCTCCAACTACTGCGTGTGGGATCCCGCGCACGAGCCCGTCTGCGGCAGCCCGGGCGCGCCCGACTACTGCCATCCCAAGCAGTACCAGGGCCTGCCCGAACTCGCTCTTCCACAACGACGGCAACGGCGCGCTTCACCGACGTCTCGGAGACGTCCGGCATCCCGCGCGCACGTCGGGAAGGGCATGGGCGTCGGCGTGGCCGACTTCGACGACGACGGCTGGATGGACCTGTTCGTCTCGAACGACACCGTGCCCTCGTTCCTCTTCATCGAACAACCGCAACGGAACGTTCACCGAGTCCGCGTTCGAGCGCGCCGTCGCGTTCACCGAGACGGGCGGAGGCGGTGTCGGGCATGGGCGCCGACGCGCGGGACGTGGACAACGACGGCCGGCCCGACGTCTTCCAGACGGCGCTCGCGAACGAGACGTTCCCGCTCTTCCGGAACGGCGGCGGCGACGTTCGAGGACGTGACCGGCGCGCTCCGGCGTGGGCACGGCCACGCGCCCGCGCGCGGGGTGGGGCAACGGCATCGTCGACCTCAACAACGACGGCTGGAAGGACCTGTTCGTGCGCCTGCGGCCGACGTGATGGACCCGGACGGCGCCTTCGGGAGCGAACGTGCCGATGGCGAACGCGGTGCTCGTGAACCTCAAGGACGGCCGGTTCGCGGACGGCGGCGCCTCGGCCGGCGACGCGTTCGCGCGCAAGGCGGTCCACCGCGGCGTCGCGTTCGGAGACGTCGACAACGACGGCCGCGTCGACGCCGTCGTCACCGCGCTGGACGGCCCGCTCGAGCTGTGGCGCAACGTCTCGCCCGTTCCGAGCCACTGGCTGTCCGTGAAGACCGTGGGGACCCGGAGCCCGCGGGACGGCCTGGGCGCGAAGATCAAGGTGGTCACCGCCGCCGGCGCGCAGTACGACCACGTGAGCACGTCCGTGGGCTACGGCGGCGCGTCCGACCGCCGCGTGCACTTCGGCCTGGGCGCGGACGAAGACCGTCCGCGAGCTGACGATCACCTGGTCTTCGGGCAAGGTCCAGACGCTGAAGGACGTCGCCGCGGACCAGGTCCTGACGGTGACGCGAGCCGCGACTGACGGCGGTCACTCGCCCGGCGGCTTGTCCTTGATGCGGCGGAACTCCTCGAACTGCTGCTCGGCCTGCTCGGTGCGGCCCGAGCTTCTGGTAGGCGCGCCCGAGCTGGTAGCGGATGCTCGCGTCCTCCGGGGCCAGCTTCACCGCGGTCTCGAGGTGTGAGACGGCCTCGGTCGCGTCGCCCTGGGCCAGCAGCAGCTTGCCGAGGAGGTACTGCGAGGTCGGGCAGGTCCGCCTTCGTGCCCAGCACGGCGCGCAGGATCGCGATCGCGTCCTGCGGACGCTGCGAGCGGCTCCAGCACGATCGCGAGGTGCTGCTGCGTGACGACGTCGGCCGGCCGGACCGCCAGCTCCGCCCGCAGTGCCATCTCCGCCTCGGCCAGCTTGCCCTGGCGGAGGTAGATGACGCCCAGCGTCCCGTTGGCCTCGGGCACGTCCGGCTTCAGCCGTAGCGCGTGCTGCAGGGCTTCGACGGCCGCGTCGAAGTCTCCCTGCTGCGCGTTGGCCTGGCCCAGCAGGACGCTCAGCTCGGCCGAGTCCCGTGCTTCCGCAGCAGGTCCTGGAACGCCTGCTCCGCCTCGGCGCCGCGCTCGCTCTTGACGAGGGCCAGCCCGTAGGCGAACTGGAGCGAAGGGTTCGACATGCGCTCCGGGTCGTCCTCCAGCAGCGCGACCGCCTTCGCGTAGCTCTCGAGGTTGAGCCAGGCCATCGCCAGCATCCGCTTCACGCCCCGGTCCTCCGGGTTCGCGGAGAGCGCGCGCTCCAGCGGGGCGGTGGCCTGCTCGAACTGGCGCGCGTTGAAGCGGGCGAGGCCGAGCGACGACTGCGCCTGGGCCGACGAAGGGTCGAGGTTCGCGGCCTGCTCGAACTGCTCGGCCGCGCGTCCGTAGTCCTCCGCCTGCATCCGCAGGATCCGAGGTTCAGGTACGCGCGCCAGGCCGCTCGTGACCGACTTCCGGAGCTGTCCGCGCCGGGCCTCGGGCAGCGCGGCCAGCGGCGACGCCTCGATCACGGGCAGCGGCGCCTGCCGTGGGCGCCCGGGGGCGTCGCTCAGGTAGCGGGCCAGGCTCGCCTCCTCGGCGGACGCGCCCTCCGCGGACTGCCGTGCCGACTCCGCGAACTGCGCGTCGGCCTCCGCGATGGCACCGCTCGCGCGCAGCGCCTGGGCGAGCTGCAGGTGGATCGCGCGCAGCGCGGGCGCGTTGGCGCCCTGCGCCTGCGCACAGCTCCAGGGCCCGCCGCAGCGAGTCGACGGCCTGCGCGGTCTGTCCCGACGCCATCTGGGCGCGTCCCAGGTAGTAGCTCGTGCGCGCCTGAGGCGGCTCCGCGCGCGCCGCCGCCTCCAGCGGGGAGAGCGCTTCGCTCGCCTTCTGGCTCTCGACCAGCGCGATGCCCAGCTCGCGGCGGGCGGGGATGTCGTCGGGCGCTCCCGCGAGCTCGGCCCGGAACTCGGCGATCCCGGCCTCGAGCGCGAGCCGTCCGCCTTCCTCCACCGAGAGCATCCCCAGGAGGAAGTGCGCTCCCTTGACGCGAGGGTCCTTCGCGAGCGCGGCCTTCGCTTCCGCTCGCGCGTGATCGAGCTCGCCGGCGTCGCGATAGGTCCGCGCGATCAGGAGGTGCGTGCGGGCCTGCGGGCGCGCCGTCTCGATCGCGCGCGAACAGGGGCGCGGCGCGCTCGGGAGCCTTCTGCGCGAGGTAGGCGCCCGCCAGAGCGAAAGCCAGCTCCAGGTCGCCCGGCGCCAGCCGCTGCGCCTCCTCGAGCTCCCGCACGGCGTCGTCCGCTCGGCGAGCGGCCAGCAGCGCCTGGCCCAGCACTCGCCGCACCTGCGCGTCCCGGGGCGACTGGAGCACCAGCGGGTTCAGCACGTCCACGGCCTCGGCGGCCTCGCCGAGCTGCAGGTGGGCGATCGCCAGGGACAGGGCGGCCTCCCGGCTCGCCGGCGCCGCGGCCGCGGCCTGGCGGAACGCCTCGCGGGCCTCGGGCAGGCGCCCGTCGAGCCGATCCAGGGTCCCCAGCAGCACCCATCCCTCCGCGCGTGCCGCCCCGTAGTGGGTTTCCGCGCCGGCGATGTCGCCCTTGCGGAGGCTGAGCTCGGCGGCGGCCACGGCGGCGTCGAACCGGCCGCTGGGGGAGGGTGGCGCGGACGCTTGCGCCAGCGTTGCGAAGTGCTACCGAAGCCCCCAGGAGCGCGCTTGCCCGGCGATCGGCCCTGGATCTCTCCACGGCCGTCGATCATATCTTGGCGGTGTGGCCCCGGTCCGCCTACCTGGTTCCCCTAGGAATTGCGATAGGGGTCATAAAAACTTCTTGACACCAGGCGGGGTCTGATCTAAAAACACTTTTAAATCGGCTTAACTAACCGAACCTGGAGGCGGAAGATGCGGAAGTTCGGGCTGTCCATAGCCTCGTTCTTGATCCTGCTGCTGGCAATTCCAGCCTTCGCCCAGAAGATCAGCGGCACGCTGCGTGGGGAAGTGACGGATCCCACCGGCGCGGTGATCTCCGGAGCGAAAGTCACCGTGACCAACGAGGCACACGGGGTTGACCCGGTCTTCCACCACAACCTCGTCCGGCATCTACACCTTCGCCGAGCTGCCGATCGGCAGCTATCCGCATCCAGGTCGAGCAGCCAGGGCTTCAAGTCGGAGGTCCGCAGCAAGGTCATACTCGAACGTCGCCGACGCCCGCGCAGTCGACATCCAGCTCCAGACCGGCGACGATCAGCGAGGTGGTCGACGTCGAGGTCGCCGGCGGTCGCGGTCAAGACGGTCGGCGCCGACGTCTCCGGCCTCGTGACGGGCGACGGAAGTCGCGGGAGCTCCCGCTGAACGGCCGCAACTTCATGCAGCTCGACCCTGCTGCAGCCCGGCGTCACCGGCGCGGACGGGCTTCAACACGCAGGACAAGGGCCTGGCCGGCGGATCGGACGTCTCGGTCAGCGGCGGCTCGACCACCTCGAACCTGTGGACCGGTGGACGGCGCGAACAACAACGACGTCGGCTCCAACCGCACCATCCTGGTCTACCCCTCGGTCGACGCGATCGAGGAGTTCAAGATCCAGCGCAACAACTACGGCGCCGAGTTCGGGCAGGCCGGCGGCGCGCAGGTCAACCTCGGTGACGCGCGGCGGCACGAACGAGTTCCACGGCAGCGGCTACTACTACGGGCGCCGCGACAGCCTGAACTCGACCGACTACTTCCTGAAGCAGGCCGGCCAGCGACAAGGCCGCCGCTGAAGTGGGACGACTTCGGCGGCACCTTCGGCGGCCCGATCATCAAGGACAAGCTGCACTTCTTCCGTCTCGCTGCGAGTGGAACAAGGACAAGCGCAGCGACGTCCGCAGCGCGTTCGTGCCGACCGCGGCCGAGCGCAGCGGCGACTTCAGCGCGCCCGGCATCCCGGGCTGCTCGCCGCCCAAGCCGATCGACCCGCTGACGGGCCAGGCCTTCCCCGGCAACATCATCCCGGCCAACCGCATCAGCCCTGGCGGCCGCGCGATGATGGCGCTCATGTCGCTTCCGAACGCGACCCCGACCGGCGGAAGCTGCAACAACTGGCTGGAGGCGGTGCCCACGCCGGTGGACTGGCGGCAGGAGAACGCGCGCGTCGGACTGGGCGATCACGAACAGCACGCGCCTGATGGTCCGCTGGACGCACGACAGCTGGACGGCGCGATCGCAACCAGTGGGGCGACGATCCGTTCCCGAAGTGCGGTCGCTGTGGAACCAGCCGGGCCGCTCGCTGGTCACCCAGCTGAACCACAACATCGGCTCGAAGATGGTGAACAGCCTCACGTTCTCGTACTCCGCCAACAAGATCAGCGTGACGCGCGGCGGCGACGAGGGCTCGTCGACGCGCGCTCAACGCCGGCATCCCGACGCTCTTCCCGGCCGACATCAAGGAGCAGGGCGGCGAGGGCCAGCCGGGCGCCATGTGGGGCTCGCTCGGGACCGTACGGCGGCGGCATCCTCTGGAACCAGGCGCCCTGGGTGAACAACCAGGACCTGCTTCGTCCTGAAGGACGACTACTCGGCCGTCTTCGGCAAGCACTTCGTGAAGGCCGGCGTCCTGCTCAGCACCAACAAGAAGAACGAGGAGCCCGCGAACACGACGCAGGAGTCGGTGCAGGTGAACGGCACGTACGGCTCCCTCGGGCCCGGACGGCTCGATCCTGCAGGGCGTGACCACCGGCAACGAGATCGGCAACTGGCTGCTCTACGGACACGGTCTGGAACACCGGCGAGATCCGACCAACAAGATGCGTGCAGCAGCGCTGGAAGCGACTATCGAGGGCTACATCGCCGACACCTACAAGATGAGCCCGCGCGTGACGGCGGACTTCGGCGTCCGCTTCACGCCACCTCACGCATGCCGTATCATGGCGGACGACCAGATGGGCAAGCTTCGATCCCGGCGCCAGTGAACCCGGCCTTCGGCAACTCGCCCTGCAACGGCATGCTCTACGTGCCGGGCCAGAACCCCTGCCCCGGCGCTCGGCCTCGCAGGGCGGCAGGACGGGCCGAACCGCTCGCTCCAGCCCACAGAAGTCGGTCCTGGTCGCGCCGCGCCTGGGCGTCGCCTGGGACGTCTTCGGCACCGGCAAGACGGCGATCCGCGGCGGCGTGGGCCTCTTCTACGCCCGTGAGCGGCTCAGCGCCGGCCTGGCGCTCGGGCGGAACCCGCCGTTCTCCGGGAACGCGTCCGGTCACCCGCACGCTCAACGTCCAACCAGCCGCACGTCGGCGGCGCAGCTCCGTCGCTTCGGCGCTCCGGCCGCCGGGCATCATACCAGGAAGCCGGCAACGCGCAACAACTGGCAGTGGAACGTGGCTCGGTCCAGCACGAGCTCGTGCGCAACACGGTCGCTGGAGCTGGCCTACGTCGGCAACAAGGGCCGGCGACCTGCTCGGCCAGACCAACCTCAACGAGATCGCCGGCCTCAGAACCGGCCTCGCCTACGCGCAGCACCGGCGACGTGGCGCTGCGTCCGCTCAACGGCGATCGCCGGCATCGGCGACGGCAACATCGCGCTCTACGACGCGCGACCGCAGCTCGATCTACCACGCGCCTGCAGACCGCAGCTCGGTGAGCACGCTTCGGCCACGGCTCGCTGCTGTCGCTGGTCGCTACACCTGGTCCAAGTCGATCGCCGACACGGGCCTCTGGCCAACGCGGACGGCGCGGGCATCAGCCAGCGCAACGCGTAGCACCGACAGCACGCAGCCCGGCCTCGACCGCGCACGCTCCGCCGTGCGACCGCCAGCACATGTGTTCAGCGGCACCATGGTGCTGGGCCTGGCGACGCTGGAGGACAAGTCGTCCATCGCTGAGGAACATCTTCGGAGACTGGGAGCTCGCCGAGCATCGTGCAGGCGTCGTCGGGCTATCCCTACACGATCTTCCTGCGGCGCGGTGCCGGGGCTCTCCGGAAACGGGCAGCCTGGCGGGCACCGGGTTACTCGGGCAACCAGCGTCCGGATCGTCGTCGCCGGGCGTCGACTGCCTCGTGACCGGCGGCTCCAACCCGACGCAGTGGTTCAACCCGGCGGCCTTCACGATCAACAACCACGTGATCGGCACCAACGGAGACGCCGGCCGCCACATCTGCAACGGCCCGGGCTTCTTCCGCGTGGACGCGCGCTCTGACCAAGAACTTCAAGGCTGGGCAAGACGCGTCAACCTGCAGTTCCGCGCCGAGATGTTCAACGTCTTCAACCACGTGAACTTCCTCTCGGACGACGGCAACGTGAACGTGACCTGGACGCCGACCAGACGTCGTCTACGACACGGGCAATGCCGCGACGGCCGCGCGCGTCGTGAGCTCCGGGGTCCAGGAGGCTTCCGGACAGCTCAACCGTGCCGCCGACCCGAGGCAGATGCAGCCGAGTTCGGGCTGAAGCTGAGCTTCCTGATCATCTGGGAGCAACCGTTCCGTCAAAGGGCTGCGGGCCTCAAGGCTCGCAGCCACTTGCTTCCCGCCGTTCCCTGTTGGAGGAGGGCCTTCCGCCATGCGCCAGCCGCTCAGGCCGGTCTGGGTCTCACCTGTTGGCCGCGTCGATGCCGTCCGGAGCGGCGCCGCCCTCTGCCGCGTGTCACGGACAGCGCGGCGTTCCTGGCGCGCAACCTCGATGGAGGCCCGCCGCGTGACCCACGCGCAGCGGGTGAAGGCCCTGCTCGCGAAGATGACGCTGAAGGAGAAGGTCGGCCAGATGGACCCAGCTCTCGAGCTCGGCATGGTCTGACCGACGGCGGCCGGCGGCGCCCATCAAGATCGATCCCGGCGAAGCTGCTGCAAGAAAGCCGTCGTGCGAATGCAGGTCGGCTCCGATCCTCAACGTGAACGACCAGGCGCTGCCGCTCGCGCAAGTGGCGCCGAGATCGTCCGCGGCGATCCAGGCCGCGGCGCGGCGAAGATCGCGCCTCAAGATTCCCGTCGATCTACGGGCTCGACTCGCATCCACGGCGCCGACTACGTGCGCGGGGCGCGACCATGCTTCCGCAGCCGCTCGGGCATGGCCGCGACGTGGAACCCGGAGCTCATGCTGCAGGCGAGCCGCATCACCGCCCGGTCGGAGCATCGCGCGCCGCGGGCATTCCGTGGAGCTTCTCGCCCAGTGCTCGACGTCGGCCGCCAGCCGCTCTGGCCGCGGCTCTGGAGACCTTCGGCGAAGACGCACCTCGCGACCGTCATGTGGGCGTGCGCCGCCGATGCGCGGCTACCAGGGCACGGACCCCTCCGCTGCCCACTGCGGGTCGGCGCGCCTGCCTCAAGCACTACGCGGGCGCTACAGCCTGCCCGCGACCGGGCGCGACCGCACGCGCAGCGCTCATCCCCGACATCATGCTGCGCGAGCACGTGCCTGCCGACCGTTCGCGGCCGCCGGTGCGCAGCCGGGCGCTCTGTCGGTGATGGTCAACTCGGGCGAGGTCAACTGGCGTCCCCGGCCACGTCAGCAAGTGGCTTGCTGACCGACACGTGCTGCCGCGCTGAGCTCGGCTTTCGACGGCGTCGTCGTCTCGGACTGGGAGGGACATCGGCAGAACTGGCCTGACCAGCCGTCACACCGGGCCGCGCCGTCGAGAAGGAGGCGCCGCCACGCGGATCGCCGTCCTACAGCCGGCATCGACATGAAGCATGGTGCCGAGCGAGCTACAGCCTCGCGGACCTGCCTCCTGCAGCTCGTGGAGGACGGGGCGGCGTGCCCGGCACCAATGCCGCGCATCGACGGAGGCGGTCACGCGCATCCTCACCATGAAGGCGCGCCTCGGGCCTGTTCGACGACCCCCGCTCCGCGGACGAACGCGCCTGGTCGGACGCAGGTCGGCTACGCCCGACGCGCGGCGGCTCGCCCTGGCCGCGGCGCACGCGGATCGACTCGTCCTGCTGAAGAACGCGTCGCGGACGCTGCCGCTCGCGGCAGGACAGCGCAGCGTCCTGCTGACACCGGGCCGACGCGCCGACTCGCAGCGCGTCCCTCGGCGAACGGCTGGACACTGGACCTGGCAGGGCGATCGGCCAGGGAGCCGTAGTATCCCACCGAACCGCCCGACCGTCCGCGCAGGCCCGCGCCGCCGCATCGGCGCCCGCGCATCACCTACGTGCCCGGCGCCTCGTACGACGCGAAGGAGATCGGACGTGCCCGCCGCCGTCACGGCGCGCTCGCCGCGGCCGCAGGCTGGCGCCGTCGTGTTGTGCGCTGGGCGAGCTGTCCTACGCCGAGACGCCGGGCAACATCGCACGACCTCGAGCTGCCGGAGCCGCAGCTCCGGCTGGCGCGAAGTCGCCGTCAGGCCACAGGCAAGCCCACGGTGACTCTGCTGCTGCTCGAGGGCCGGCCACGCCTCGATCCGGCCGTCGTCGCCGATCTGGCGCCCGGCGCATCCCTGCTCGGCCCTGAATCCCAGGTCTGCGAGGGCGGGCCAGGCCATCGCCGACGTGCTGCTCGGGCGAGGTCGGCCCGTCGCGGCCGGCCGCCGATCACCTGCCCGCGCGACCCGCACGCCCTGCGGATCCGTACGATCACAAGCAAGGCGTTCTGACGACCAGGACCAGGGCTTCGGCCTGAAGGCGTTCCAGCCCCAGTCTCAGTTCGGCTCCGGCCTCAGCTACACCACCTTCGCCTACGCGGGCCTCGGTCGTCACGCCGGCCGACGGCGCGCGCGACGGCGCCGATCGGACGTCACCGTCACCGTGCAGGAACGTCGGCAGCTCACGCGCCGGCGCCGACGTCGTCCAGCTCTACCTCGCGGACCACTCCGCGAGCCTGCACGCCGCCGGTGAAGCGCCTCAAGCGCTTCGCCAGGTGGTGCTCGCCGCCCAGGGGAGGCGGAGCGGTTCGCTTCCGGCTCGAGCGTGCCGACTTCTCGTTCATCGGCCCGTCGGGCCAGCCGGTCGTCGAGCCCGGTGCCTTCAGCGTCCTGGTCGGCGGCCTGGAGAGAGGAAAGCGGGAGAGAGAGGGAGAGAGGGAAGCGAAGGAAGCGGAACCTGACGCTGGAGCGCTGACGGCGCGGCTCACTCCGCGCCGAGGTGCAGCCGCCTCGCTGCAGCCCCGGGAACGCGCCGCGTCCCGGGCGGCCGCGATCGGGCCAGTCAGCAGCGACACCGCGATCCCGACCACGAACGACGAGCGGGATCGTGATCGAGCCCGGGGTTCGTGAGCGGAAACGGCGCGCGTGGCGCGGCCCAGCATCTGCACCTGGACCGTCGGCGACAGCGCAGATCAGGCGTCAGCGCCGACAGCGTGCCCACGATCATGCTGGCCTGGCGCGCCGCGCGTGGTGAAGCGGCCGCCAGAAGCACGGCGAGCACCAGCGCCGGGAAGTTGGCGCTGGCCGCGATCGCGAAGGCCAGGCCGACCATGTAGGCGACGTTCTGGCCCTTGAAGGCGATCCCGAGCACGATCGAGAGCAGCGCCAGCAGCACCGTCGCGATCCGCGGCGACGCATGAAGCTGCTCGTGCTCGGGCGCGCGCGCCCTTGCGCACGACGTTCACCCACAGGTCGTGCGAGAGCGCGGCCGCGCCCGAGAGCGTCAGGCCCGCGACCACCGCCAGGATGGTGGCGAAGCGCGACCGCCGCGATGAAGCCCGAGGAAGCCCGTGCCGCCGACCGCCTCGGCCAGCAGCGGCGCCGCCATGTTGCCGCCCTTGTCGACCGCCTGGATCGCGTCGCGGCCCGACGAGCACCATGGCGCCGAAGCCGAGGATGAAGGTGAGCAGGTAGAAGAAGCCGATGAAGGCGGTCGCGTAGCTGACCGAGGTGCGCGCGGTGCGCGCGTCGGGCACGGTGTAGAACCGCATCAGGATGTGCGGCAGCCCGGCGGTGCCGAACATCAGCGCCAGGCCGAGCGAGACCGCGTCGAGCGGGTCGCTGACGAGCTGGCCCGGGGCCAGCACGCGCGCGCGCCGTAGCTGCGCCGGCCGCGGCCGCGAAGAGCGCGAGCGGGTTGCATGCGGAGCGCCGACAGCACCATGCATCGCGAGCATGAAGGCGCCCGACCAGCAGCAGCACGGCCTTCACGATCTGCACCCAGGTGGTGGCGATCATCCCGCCGAAGAGCACGTAGGCCAGCATCACCAGCCCCACGATCACGACCGCCGTCTCGTACGAGATGCCCGAACAGCAGCTTGATCAGGTTGCCCGGCGCCCACCATCTGCGCGATCAGGTAGAACGATCACGACCGCGCAGCGTGCCGATCGCGGCCGCGATCCGGACCGGGCGTCTGGCGCAGCCGGTAGGCCACCACGTCGGCGAAGGTGTAGCGGCCCAGGTTGCGGAGCGGCTCGGCGATCAGGAACATCACGATCGGCCAGCCGACCAGGAAGCCGATCGAGTAGATGAGGCCGTCGAAGCCCGAGAGCGACACCGAGGCCGGCGATGCCGAGGAAGCTGGCGGCGCTCATGTAGTCGCCGGCGAGCGCGAGGCCGTTCTGCAGGCCGGTCACGCTGCCGCCCGGCGGCGTAGAAGTGCTCGGCGGTGCCGCGTGCGGCGGGCCGCCCAGTAGGTGATCGCCGAGCGTGATCGAGACGAAAGCGAAGAAGAAGCCGATCGCGACCGGGTTGGGCGAGCCCAGCGCGTGCGGCCATCAGCGCTTCTCCGGAGCGACGCCACCGTCGCGTCGTAGTGCGCCGTTGGCCCAGCGCACGTAGATCCAGATGAGCACCCAGGCGCGTCACGATGACGAGCGCCCCGAGCAGCATCCCAGAGCGAGAGCCCCGGCGCCAGGATGCTGGCCGAGCGAGCGGCTTGTCGTAGGCCACGAGCAGGATGAAGCCGAAGTAGACGGCCATCATGGCCGCGGTGAGGCGCAGGGCCAGCCTCCACTGCGCACCCGCCAGGTCTGCGATGCCGCGCGGATCTTCCTTCGTGCTCCTCCTTGGTGCGGCGCCGCTAGCAGTGCCCTGCTGAAGTTGTGCGTGACCTTGGTCGAGCCGCGGGGCGCGTCGGGCTGGTTGCCTCTCGCCAGGCTGAACCCCAGCGCCCACAGCTGGCCAGGCGACACGGCGACCAGGGCGAGAGCCATTCGGGCACGCCCGCCGGCAGCGGCAGCGCGACGTCCGCGGCCGCAGCGAAGCGTCGGGCCGGTCGAGATCGCGATCAGGGGGCGCTCCTGCTCGCGCGCGGTGCCACCACGCCGTCGAGGTCGTCGAACACCCGTCCGGGCGAGATGGCCACACCGGCAGCGATGCGGTCCAGGATGACCTTAAGGGGGCGTGCAGGGGGTCCGCGGACGAGTAGCCATGGGCGAGCACGCCGCTCGTCTCCTTGACCTTGAGCGTGATCTCGAACGCGGTGGACAGGTTGTAGCCCCGGCCCAGCACCACCAGCCGGCTGTGCTCGCGGAGGCTCTCCGCGATGAAACGCCGTGTTCCCGTTGGCCTGCAGGGTGGCCTCCCACCTGGTCGGGAGCGCCGCACGAGCTCCGTCAGGCGCGCGTCGTCCCGCCACGCGCGCTCAGCATCGCGATCGCCATGAGCTGGGCCGTGTAGGTCGCTGGTGGCCGCACCGCCGCTCCGGTCCGGCCTCAGGGGCAGCACCATCTCGGCCGCCTCCGCCAGCGGCGAGGCGGTTTCGTTATTGATGGGCCAGCGTCCAGCGCTCCCACATTTGCAGGCTCTCCCCTCGCGGACCACTTCCACGATGTCGGGCGACTGGCCGGACTGGCTGATCCCGACGACGAGCGCGTCCTTCATCGCGGGCGCGCGCCGTAGATGGTGAAGAGCGAGGTCGCCAGCGCGACCGGAGGCCGTTCTCGATGCCCAGCGGGTACTGCCGTAGCGCGCGGCGGCGTTGTCGGGAGAGCCGCGGGCGGCCGGGACCCCGAAGCGCGGCGCGCTCCGCGGATGCGCCCGGCGAACTCCTGCGCCGCCGGAGCGTCCGTCCGGAGCAGCCGGGCCAGCACGGCCGGCTGCTCGCGCAGCTCAGCCTCGAAGAAGGTGCCCGATGGTGGAGATCGTACCTTCCGCGCGGATATATAAGTTATTTAGCCAAGCGGCGGCAAAAGCCCGAGGAGGAGGGACT
>ERZ1370068.7891-contig-6783_pt1 | contig 63679 bp, 74 predicted proteins | sample MGYA00561227_ERZ1370068 | MGnify/ENA primary metagenome ERZ1370068 (study PRJEB38410, sample SAMEA6850437) | metagenome | study: Metagenomic assessment of the ecological functions of the soil: analysis of the soil microbiota associated with the... | reverse complement strand
TGTACTTCGTTCAGTTACGTATTGCTCCGGGCTATGACCGCCGCCTCGGGCTCTATCGTCCTGATCGCCGTCACGCTGGGCAACAACACCGGGGTGACCCTGTTCGCACCACCCTGGGAGGACGCCGAAGGCGAAGCGGTGGCAAGGCTTCCTCGGCGACGGCGCCAAGATCGTGTTGTTCCCGAGCGTCTCCCAGCTCAGGCAGTTCATCGAGGAGACGCCGGAGAACGACCTGTCCGACCACCCGGACTGGCCGCGCGTGGCGAATCTCGGCGCGCCGCGACCTGCGCCCCACCTGAGGACAACAGCTACGACCCTCGAGGCGGTGTACGAGATGGGCCGCCGGCGAGGCCGGACGCGGAGGTCGAGACGGGTCTCGGCAACGTCGTCGAGCTCGATGCTGCGCATCGCGGAGAGCTGCGAGGACGGGGCGCTGCGCCGGCTCATCGGCGCCACGCCCGAGTACGCCGAGCTGATGGAGGGCGAGGTCGCCTACCAGCGGCAGCCGCGAAGCGCGGCGCGCGCTGGTCCAAGCTCGGCGACACCATCGCCGAGACAGTGGGAAGCGGGCCTTGAGCCGCGTCGAGCGGTGGCTGGACTGGCGCGGTGACTACAGCGTCGAGCAGGCCGATGAGCTGGAGGCCGGCCCGCTCTGGGACCGGGTCGGGGCCACGCCGATCGAACTCGTCTTCGCCGAGGACGCCATTTACCTGACGGTGCGCGGCCAGGTCGAGGACGAGGTGCTCGTTCCTCGGCAGCGACGGCGAGATCGAGGTGTTCGAGGAGCCGGAGGACCTGGCCAGGTTCTGTCGGGACGCCGACGAACACGAGCTCGTCCGGCTGGAGTTCTGGGACGACGTGCGTAGCGCCGGCGACGAGGAGTTCGTGCCCTGACGAGGAGAACAGCTACGACCTGCAGGTCCGGGACGGTCGCGCGGCCAGACTCCTGACCGAGCTGGCCGACTTCTGCGACCTCGAGGAGGACGCCGGGTTCCTGTCCACGACGCCAGATGGACCCGGCCCGTTGGGACGCGCTCGTGGCCACGGTCCGCACCTGTCTGATCGCAGACTAGGAATGCTCTCGGCCAACGAGCGCCGCGTACGCCGGCTTGATGACCTCGTTGATGATCTCTGAGGCGCTCGTCGAACGGCAGGAACGCGCTCTTCATGGCGTTGATGGTGAACCACTGCAGGTCGGCCCAGTCGGTAGCCGAACGCCTCGACCAGCAACCTGCATCTCGCGGGTCATGCTCGTGTCGCTCATCAGCCGGTTGTCGGTGTTCACCGTGACCCGGAAGCAGGAGCCGACGCAGCAGGCCGATCGGATGCGTCGCCGATCGACGTCGCCGCGCCGGTCTGCACGTTGGACGACGGGCACATCTCCAGCGGGATGCGCTTGTCGCGCACATAGGCGGCGCGAGCCGCCGGCCGGCTCAGCCTGGTCGACGTCCTCGGCGTCGGACGGCACGGTGATGTCGTCGATGATGCGCACGCCGTGCCCGAGCCGGTCCGTGCCGCACCACTGGATCGCCTCCCAGATGGAGGGCAGGCCGAACGCCTCACCGGCATGGATGGTGAAGTGGAAGCTCTCCCGGCGCAGGTACTCGAAGGCGTCCAGATGCCGGGTGGGCGGGAACCCGGCCTCCGCGCCCGCGATGTCGAAGCCGACGACGCCGCGTTCGCGGTAGCGCACCGCGAGTTCGGCGATCTCCCTGGAGCGGGCCGCGTGCCGCATGGCGGTCAGCAGTGCGCCCATCCTGATCCGCTTTGCCGCGCTGCGCGGCGGCCCGTTCGCCGTCGCGAATCCGGCCAGCGCAGCCTCCACGACCTCCTCGAGGGTCAGGCCCCCGGCCACGCTCTGTTCCGGGCGCCCAGCGGCTCTCCGCATAAACCACGCCGTCATCGGCGAGGTCCTCGGCGCATTCCGCGGCCACCCGGTAGATGCCGTCGGGGTGCTGCATGACAGCCACGGTGTGCTCGAACGTGGACAGGTACCGCTCCAACGATCTCCGAGCCGGCCGACTCGCGGAACCACGTGGCCAGCTCGTCGGGGTCGGTTGTGGGCAGCCCGGTATAGCCGATCTGGGCCGCCAGCTCGACGATCGTCGACGGCCGCAGGCCACCGTCCAGATGGTCGTGCAGGACAACCTGGGTGCGATGCGGATTGCCTCTGGCGTCGCCGGCGTCGGCATGCCGACACGCTATCTGGTGCTCACCGCTCCCGTTCGGACATCCAACGGAACGTGCGCAATGACACCACCAACCCGACGACGCACCAGATCAGCAGGACCAGCGCGGTCATCCCAGGCTGCCAGGATCCGCCCGGCTCGGTGGCAGCGAAGCTGTCGGGAAGGAATCACCGAGCGCAGGCCCAGCGTGAGCCAGCGCAGCGGGAACAGCGAGCCGATGGCTTGCAGCCACGGCGGCAGTTCGCTGAACACGAAGTACACGCCCGAGACGAACTGGATGACGATCGCGATCGGCGCCACGACCGCGGCCGCGGTGCGGCCGTTACGCATCAGGCCGGCCACCGCGAGGCCGAGCAGGGTGCACGCACTGACGCCGAGGACGAGCACCCAGGCCAGTGTCGGGCAGCCGACTGGCCGGCGGCAACGACACGCCGTAGAAGGCCACACCCATGGCGAGCAGGCCGACGATCTCGATGAGCGAGAGGAAGCCAACGAGCAGGATCTTGCCCACGAAGTAGGCCGACTTCAGCATCGGCGTGCCGTACAGGCGCTTGAGCGCACCCGAGTCGCGCCCAGCGGGATGCTGATGGCGAGGTTCTGGAAACAGGAGTTCCAGATGCCCGTCCCGATCATGCCGGCGGTGAAGTACTGGAAAGGTGACGCCGGAGCCGGGGCTGCCGACGTCGCCGGTCCCGAAGATGGAACCGAACAGGATCAGCATCACGGGCGGGAACAGCACCGTGAAGAAACGCCTTCGCGGGTGCGCCAGAACTCCCGGAACTCCACCGTGAACCGGTGCAGCGACGCGGGTGACCAGCGGTGGCGCGCCGCGAGTGAGCGCCGGCGAGGTGACGTTCGATCGTCATGGCCGACACGTCAACCTCTGACGACCGAGCATTCGAGTGCTCCTCGACCATCTTGACGTAGATGTCCTCCAATGTGGGCCGGGCGACCACCAGGCCGGGAATCTCGCCGCCGTATCTGGCGGCCAGCTCACCTACGACGGCGGTAGGCGTCTTCGTGGACTCGCTGTGCTCGCCTTCGAAATCCGTCCACCGCACCTCGGACAGCGCGTGCCGCCGGCCGCCGATGTCGCCGGGAGCGCCCACCTCGATCATGCGGCCACCGATGATGACGCCGAGCCCGATCGGCCAGGTGCTCGGCCTCGTCAGAGGTAGTGAGTGGTGAGCAGGATTGCTGCACGCCGGACGCACGCAGGTCGGTGACCAGCCCCCAGAACTGGCGCCGCGCCTCCGGGTCCGAAACCGGTCGTTGGCTCGTCGAGGAAGAGCAGCTGCGGGTCGCCGACCATGCCCAACGCCACGTCAGCCGACGCCGTTGGCCGCCGCTGAGCTTGACGCAGCGGACGTTGCGCTTCTCCGCGAGACCGACGGCGTCGATGACATCGTCGGCGACGCGCGGCGAGCGGTAGCACCGGCGATGGCGCCGACCGCCTCGCGCACGGAGAGGCGGTCGGCCAGGTCGTTGGCCTGCTGGGTGACGATGCCCACGCGTGAGCGCAATCCGCGGTCGGCTGCGCCGGGTCCACGCCCAGAACCCGCACCGTCCCGTCGCCGTAGTGGCCGGAAGCCAGCCAGCGAGATTTCGACGGTGCCGGTCTTGCCTGCCCCGTTCGGCCCGAGCAGCGGCGGCGATCTCGCCCCGGCGCACGTCGAGTAGCGTCGAGGCCGCGCACCGCCGGCGCGCCCCGGCAGGACTTGCGCAGGCCACGCACGTCGATCACTGCGGTCTCGACCTCATCGCCGACCGCTCCTGCGCGTCACGGCACTCAGCCTGTCGCGCCGAGGCACCGCCGACACCGGAGACGGATGTCACGGAGTCGCCGTGACGGACGCTGGGGCCGAGACTTAGGGATCGAGGCGCACCCGGACGCTGGCTGGCAGGTGAACATCCTCAGGCGCCTCCTGCAGCCCGCGCAGCCGCGGGTCGAGGCACGGCCAGGAACGGGCGGACCACCCGACGGCGCAACGCGACGAGGCGAGCATCGGCGAGGACGGCGTCGACCGCGGCTCTGTCACCGCCGGTGACGACGGCGTCCAGCGAGCCCGCGGCCGGCAGCACGACGCGGCGGCGGCGGCGTCCGCGGCCGCCGCGAAGGCGGCCCGGCCTGGTTCGCCCGCCGTCGGGCGAACCGCCGCTGGGACCAGCCGCCCGCTTTCGTCGACCCCCTGCACGTAGCTCGACCCGGTCTTGGACGCGGCCAGGGTCCGACCCGTCGAACTACACCCACGGCGTACCCGCCGCGCTCGGACGAGAAGGGCACGCCGACTCCTGCGCCGACGGGTCACGTGGGCGACGAACCCACGTCCAGATCTGCGTCCCGCGGGCAGCGGCGGGAACGGAACCGTCAGCCAGGCCTGCGCGCCTCTGTCGGCGCCCCGCGAGGGTGCACCTCGGTGGGCGATGGCGATGCGTCCGGCACGGCGCCGCCGTGCCGCTCCGCGAAACCGTCGATCCAGCGTTGCAGGCGCTCGGCGCCGACCACGACCTGACGGGCCATGCGGGATTCAGCCAGCGACGCGGTCGATGACCAACGGCTCAGGCGTGGTCGGCACCCGATGGCGATGCCGTCGTCCAGCGCCGCCAGGGCCCGCGGATCCGGCTCTCGTCGTCGTGCAGTTGAGAAGCGGCTCGCCGGCCTGCACCGAGTCCCCGGCTTGGCGAGCAGCACCACTCCAGCCGCCGAGCGAGCACCGGCGTCCTCCTTGCGGGCCCGGCCGGCGCCGAAGCCGCCACGCCGGCGGTCCCGACCGCGTAGCGCGTCCAGCCGGGTGAGCACGCCAGACACGTTCTCGGCCACGCACCTCGTGGACGTTGCCGCCGCGGCAGCGGCGCGTCGACGTCACCGCCCTGAGCCGCGATCATCCGCCCGCCACACGTCCATGGCCCGGCCGTCGGCCAGCGCGTCGGCCGGGTCGACGTCGGTCACGCCGGCGGCCGCGAGCATCTCGCGGGCCAGTGCCAGGGTCAGCTCGACGACGTCGGACGGCCCACCGCCGGCCAGCACCTCGACCGACTCCGCGACCTCGAGCGCGTTGCCGGCGGTGCAGCCCGAGCGGGGTGGACATGTCGGTCAGCAGCGCGACCGTGTGCACGCCGTGCGCGGTGCCGAGCTCGACCATCGTCGCGGCCAGAGCCGCGCGCCTGATCGACGTCCTTCATGAACGCGCCCGATGCCGACCTTCACGTCGAGCACCAGCGCGCCGGTGCCCTCGGCGATCTTCTTGCTCATGATCGAGCTGCGCGATCAGCGGGATCGCCTCGACCGTGCCGGTGACGTCGCGCAGCGCGTAGAGCTTGCGGTCGGCCGGCGCCAGCCCGTCGCCGGCGGCGCAGATCACCGCGCCGACCGTCGTCGCAGCTGGGCCAGGAACTGCGTCGTTGGACAGCGCGCCCGCCAGCCCGGGATCGACTCCAGCTTGTCGAGCGTGCCGCCGGTGTGGCCGAGCCCGCGGCCGGACAGCTGGGGCACCGCCGCGCCGCAGGCCGCCACGAGCGGCGCCAGCGGCAGCGTGATCTTGTCGCCCACCCCGCCGGTCGAGTGCTTGTCGACGGTCGGTCGCCGCGACAGCGAGACAAGTCGAGCCGCTCGCCGGAGGCGATCATCGCGGCGGTCCAGCGGGCGATCTCGGCGGCGGTCCATGCCGTTGAGCAGGATCGCCATCGCCAGCGCGGACATCTGCTCGTCGGCGACCGCGCCGCGCGGTGTAGGCGTCGATCACCCAGTCGATCTGGCCGTCGGGATCCGGCCACCGTCGCGCTTGGCGATGATCACCTCGACACCGCGTCGAACGGCTCGCTCATCGCGCGAGGTCCGCGGCGTCGAACGACCTCGGCAGTACCAGCGCGCTCATAGGCATCGGTCCCTCAGCCGTGTCGACGAGCAGGTCCGCGCCCGCCGTGCTCCACAGCAGCTGGCGGCAGCGTCCACGGGCATGATGAGCGCGCCCTTCCCGGTGACGCACGCGAACGCGACGCAGGCGGCCGCCGCCGGTCGCCGTGCAGCGTCGAGATCAGGCCGCACTCGGCGCAGAGGGTCAATCCGTACGAGGCGTTCTCGACGTTGCAGCCGGTGACGATGCGACCGTCGTCCACCAGCGCGGCGGCGCCGACCGGATGGATTCGAATACGGCGCGTAGGCGTGGGACATCGCCTCCACGCGCCGCGGCATGCATGTGCCGTCCCAGTCGACGACGGTGGGGTCATCTCGCGATGTGCGGCTGGCCGTCGGCGGCGGGCGCGCGCACCCTCCCGATGAACCCGGCCACCGCGAACAGCAGCGACCGACGTACGGCGCCATCAGAGCAAGCAGGTCGCTCGGGATGGGTGATCCGGCCTGTTGCAGCAGCACCTGCAGCTGGTTGGCGAAACCGAAGAGCAGGCAGGCCAGGACCGCGCCCCTCGGCGCCCCACTTGCCGAGATCACCGCGGCCAGCGCGATGAAGCCCTGGCCGGCGCTCATGTTGATCTGGAACGTGTTTCGCGGCCCCGGAGCCGACGACAAGGAAGGCGCCGCCCGCGCCCGCCGCGCAGCCGCGCACCGACAGGAGCGCGGTACCGGGTGCGGTTGACGCGTTGATGCCGACGGTGTCCGCAGCGCGCGGATGCTCGCCGACCGAACGCACCCGCGGGCCCACCGCGTGTAGAAGAGACCGAACTGGGTGAGCACGACGACCACGTAAGGTCAGGTACAGCATGACCGTGCCGGAGAGAAGAACACCGGCCCGATCAGGCGGGAGTGTCGCTGAGCACCGGGATCGTCGTAGATGTGGAAGTGCGCCGGCTGGTTGTGGGGGTGCTGTTGTTCCCGGGCTGCAGCACCTTGCTGTAGCGGGAACGTCGTCAGGCCCAGGACGAACACGTTCCAGCACTACACCGACGATCACCTGGTCGACCAGGTAGCGGATGGCCAGAACGGCGAGAATGGCGCCCAGCAGCATGCCCGCCACCATGCCGCCGACCAGCCCGGCCCAGGCGCTCGCGGCGATCGTCCCGACCACGGCAGCCACGAAGGCGCCGAACAACTAGCTGACCCTCGATGGCGACGTTCACCACACCCGCGCGCTCACCGATGATGCCCGCGATGGCGCCGAGAATCAGCAGGATGGCCAACGGGAAGAGCGAGGCCCACCGCAGCAACGACACCACGTTGAGACCGTTCGGTGAGCCGGCCACCGACCAGATGATCATGGCGCACAGAAGTCCGCCGACGGCGATCGTCGCGCACCACTTCGAGCGCCAACCTGCCGCATGATGCGGAGGACGCCGGCCGCAACCACAAGCAGACACAGCACCTGACGGTGTTGACCGGGCGCGTCTGTATCGCCACGCCGCCGAGGTTGATCGCGGCGTCGCGGCGAGAGTTGGAACGTGGCGGTGTAGGCCGACCGCGGACCGGTGCGAACGCCCAGAGGCCGAACAAGCCGGCCACGATCTGCGTCCCGCCGACCAGCAGGTGACGCGGGATGCGCGGCACCGTCTCGGTGGTCACCGCGACGGCCAGGTTCGTGGTGGCCGTGTTGAACGCGGTCATGCCGTGCGAGGGAAGGCGGAATATCGAGCGGGTCAGCTGCGGCGCGGCGATGAAGATCACGACGAGCGCTTGGATCACCGTGACGATGTCGACGGGAATGGCCACCGTCGCCTGCATCTCGGTGCCACCCTGCTTGAGGATGCCGAACAACAGCCCTGCGTAGACGGTGCCCCACGGGCTCAGCCGTCCGAGCAGGGCCACGGTGGAGTGCGTCGAAGCCGATGTTGGACGAGATCCCCTGCGTGACCTGGTACGACGTGGCGCCGCCGAGCACGATGACTACACCGGCGAGGCCGGCGAACGCGCCGGCCAGCGCCATGGCCAGCATCGTGCTGTTGCCCACGTTCATGCCAGCCGTGCGGGCCGCGGCTGGGTTCGCGCCCACCGCCCGCAGCCGGAACCCGACGGTGCTTCGGGAGAAGAGCCACCACACGCTGATGGCCGACGCGATGGCCAGCACGACGCTGAAGTCCAGCGGCAACGAGCTTCCCGCGATGTGCGGCAACCGCGCCGAGCCGTCCACGACCTTGCTGGCCTGGTCGGACCCGGCGGCCGCGAACCACGTCTTCTTCAGCAGGTACTGCAAGCCGTATATGGCGATGTAGTTGAGCATGATGGTCGAAATGACCTCGTGGACGCCCGCTTTCGCCTTCAGAATTCCGGCGATGAAGCCCCACAGCGCGCCGCCGATGAGCCCTGCGATGATGGCGGCGGCGAGATGGATGACCGGCGGCATCGAGATCCCGAAGCCCACGTACCCGGCGAAGGTCGCGCCGACGATGATCTGACCCTCACCACCGATGTTGAACAGCCCGGCACGGAACGCCAGCGTGACGCCCAGGCCGGCGAGGATGAGCGGCGCGGCCCGGTAGATCGAACCGGAGATCGGCCCCAGGATCCCGGCCAGCGTCCCGTCGTTGTGGAAGTCGTAGACGCCGCCTTCGAACAATGGCGGTGTAGCCACCACTGACCACGCGCCACGCGTCGCCCAGGAACGCGCTCGGGTCGTTCGTGATGTCGTGGCGCACCACGTCGTCGGAGAACATCATCAGCAGCGCGCCGCAGATGCCGGCCAGCACGAAGGCCAGTGCTGTGACTACGACGTTGTCCCACCGACTGGCGCGTGCCCCGGACTCGCCGAGCATCGCGGTCGGTGCCGGGCGCCTGGTCCTCGGTCGCGCCGACGACAGTCATGAGCGCACCTCCGCCCCGGCGCCTGGACGCCACGCAGTGCGCGTATGGGCAGAGGTGCGCGGGCACCACAGTCATGAGCGCACCTCCGCCCCGGCACGTGGACGCCACGCAGTGGCGTATGGGCGGAGGTGCGCGGGCCACAGTCATGAGCGCACCTCCGCGCCGGCACTGGACGCCACGCAGTGGCGTATGGGCGGAGGTGCGCGGACACCGTCATGACTCGGCCTGCTCGACGGCGGCGATGGCGGTGGGGTGCGCCTCCGCCTCGGCGTGCGCCTGCTCCTGCGTGGCGCCCGCCATCATCAGACCCACCTCGTCCCGGCTCGCACCGGCCGGGAGGATGCCGACGATCCTGCCGCGGTACATCACTGCGATCCGGTCAGCCAGCCCGAGCACCTCGTCGAGCTCGGTCGACACGAGCACCACAGCGGTGCCTCGGTCCCGCTCGGCGACCATCCGTCTGTGGATGAACTCCTGAGCACCGACGTCCACGCCGCGGGTGGGCTGTGAGGCGATGAGCAGCCGCAAGGGGACGCGACAGCTCGCGGGCGATGACGAGCTTCTGCTGGTTGCCACCGGAGAGCGTGCCGGCCGGCGCGTCGATCGACGACGTCCGGATGTCGAACTCCCGCACCCGGGCGCGGGCGTTCGCCTCGATCGGCCCGGACCGCATGGTCAAGCCCGCGGGCGTACGGCTCGCGGTCGCTCTGGTTGAGCACAAGGTTCTCGGCGACGGTGAAGCTGGCCACCATCCCGTCCCGCTGACGGTCCTCCGGGACGAACCCGACCGCGCGGTCGAGGATCTGGTGCGGCGTCTCGGTCGTGATGGCAGCGCCGTCCAGTCGGATCGAACCGGAGACCGGGATGCGCAGCCCCAGCAGCGTCTCGACCAGTTCTTCCTGGCCGTTGCCCTGCACGCCGGCCAGAGCCAGGATCTCGCCCGCGCGTACGTCCAGGGAGACCCCGTCGACGGTGACCGTGCCGCGGTCGTCCTGACGACGAGATCGTCGATCTCGAGGGTGACGTCGCCCGGCTCGGCCGGGCCTTCTCGACGGTCAGCGCGACGTCGCGGCCGACCATCATCGTCGGCCAGTTCCGCCTCGCTGGAGTCCGGTCGCGCCTGGCCGACGACCTTGCCGCGGCGGATCACGGTGATCTTGTCCGCGATCGCCTTGACCTCGCGCAGCTTGTGGGTGATGAACACGATCGACGTGCCCGACGCCTTGAGGTCGCGCATGACGCCGGATCAGATCGTCGATCTCCTGCGGCGTGAGCACGGCGGTGGGCTCGTCGAGGATCAGCACCTCGCGCGTGCCGGATGAGCGCCTTGAGGATCTCCACGCGCTGCTGCACGCCGACCGGCAGGTCGCCGACCAGGGCGTCCGGATCGACGCGCATGCCGAACTCGTCGCTGAGCTTGCGCACCTGGGCGCGCGCGGTCCGCCGGGAGAGCACGCCGACCGGTCCGGTCGTCCATTCGTGGCCGAGCATGACGTTCTCGGCCACGGTGAACACGGGTATGAGCATGAAGTGCTGGTGCACCATGCCGATGCCGGACGCGCATGGCCTCGCCCGGTCCGGCGAACGACACGGGCCGGCCGTCCAGCAGGATCTCCCCGCGTCCGGGATGGTAGAGCCCGTAGAGCACGTTCATGAGGGTCGACTTGCCGGCGCCGTTCTCGCCGAGCAGCGCGTGGATCTCGCCCGGCTCGACGACGAGGTCGATCGAGTCGTTGGCAACCGAGCGTGCCGAACCTCTTGGTGACACCGCGCAGTTCGAGCTCTCACGGCACCTCCGTCACCACAAATGGGACAGCGAACTCGCTGCCCCGGGCGGTCTCGTGGAGAACCTACCCGGCGCAGCGAGGTTGCGGGTGTAGCGGTACTCCCGCGATTACGAGCCCGACGCCGACTGGCGAGGCCGCGGCGCTGCCGAGACCCGTGCCGCCGGCCACCGGGAAGATCACGTCAGCACCCTGGTTGATGAAGTTCTGGGTGATCTGCTGGCCCTTGCCCTGGTCGGTGAAGGAGCCGGCGAACGTGCCACCCTTCTGGTTGGTCTCGTCCCAGCCGAGCACCTTGACCGACTTGCCCTTCTGCTTGTTGTAGTACTGCACGCCCTCCCAGAAGCCGTCCATGTACACCGTGACCGGCTTGATGTTCAGACCGCCGTACGTGGCCACCGCGCCGCTCTTCGAGTACGCCGCCGCCAGGTAGCCGCCGAGGAAGCCGGACTGCGCGGTGTTGATCTGCAGACCCTGGAGGTTGGTGCCGTTGCCGTTGGCGTCGACGATCGCAAAGTAGGTCTTCGGGTTCTTCTTGGCCGCGTTGTTGACCGCGTCGGCCATCAGGCCACCGACACCAATGATCAGCTGGCATTTCTGCTTGAGCAGCGCGTTGATGTTCGGGACGTAGTCGGTCTGTGTCTTCGACTGCGACGTAGCTGACCTTGCCCTTGCCGTTGGACTGCGCCTCCTGCATCCCGGCCCACGCGGCCGCGTTGAACGACTTGTCGTCGATGCCGCCGGTGTCGGTCACCATGCACGCCTTGTAGTTGGGGTTGCCCCTGACGACGGCGGGGTGAGCTTGTCGTCGCCCGGTCGGCTGCGACGGCGACGTGATCTTGATCGTCCCGGAGATGATGTCCTGCTTGATCTTGTCCAGCTCGCCCTTCAGTTCGCTGGACACTTTGCTGTCGAAGTCGTGGAACGGGGCGAGCCCGGTGCCTCCGTTCGCCAGGTCACCGAGCGTGTCGGTCTTCGGGTGGACGCTGGCGGAAGCGTTCTCGACGGCGAGCTTGACCTCGTCCTTCACGTTCTTCAGGACCGTCGTCAGGAACACGTTGCAGTACTGCTGAGCGGTCTCGCATCCGTCGGAGTCGACCCACATGGTGACCGGCTTCTGCTTCGCGGCCGCAGTGGACCCGCCGCCGCTGCCGGTGCTGTTGTTGTTCTTCGTCTTGCTACATGCGGTCAGCCCCAGGCTGAGCGTCGCCACCACGGCGAGCAGCACAGCACCCTTCACACGTGACACAGGAACTCCCTAACCAGACGAGCGTCCCCCGTGGACGCACGGAAAGTGGCATCACACTAACCCGCCGCGACGCGGCAGGGCGAAGTCTCGCAAGGCTGCGTAACCCGATCGTTGTCGGTGCGCGATGAACCACAACAAGACACTCATCCGGAAACGGGCACTCTGTCAGGTCCTGCCGTTGCCCCGCCGCCTGCCCCGGATCGGCGCGCCCTGGCGAAGCGCAAACGAGCCAGGTACTGGCGGTAAGCACTTACGCTGAGCGCCGTGCGTGGCCGTTCCATCCTCGTCGCCGGCGCCGTCCTAGCGGTGGCAGTGGCGGGCGTCCCCGCTGCTCAGGCGGCGCCGAGCCTGCCGCCCGCTGCACCCAAGCCGACCGCACACGCCAACTCGCCGGCCAAGCCCGACCCGCACCCGCCGTTGGGTGGCATCGGTCCGGACGGGCAGCCCGTTGGCGGGCCGCGCCTGCTGTCCCGGGGTGTCGTCCTACCGCGCAGCTGCCCGCGCGCTGCCGAAGCATCTCACCGCCCACGCGTGGCTGATCGCCGATCTCGACACCGGCGCGGTCTTGGCCGCGCGCGACCCACACGGCCGCTACCAGCCGGCCAGCATCCTCAAGGCACTGGCCGCGTTGGTGCTGCTGCCCGAACTGCCCGGATCTCGGGTGGTGACGTGGACGCGTCCGCCGCCAACGTCGAGGGTCGGCGGTGGGTCTCGTCGCTGGAGGGCGCTACCGCGTCGACACCTCTTCGAGGCGCTGCTCCTCATGTCGGGCAACGACGCGGCGATGGCGCTGGCCGAGGCGGCCGGCGGCGCGCACAGGACGGCGGTCGCGATGAACCGGGAGATCCTGGCCCTGGGCGGCTACGACACGTTCGTCGAGCACCCGTCCGGGCTGGACGGGTGGCGGCAGCTGACCAGTGCCTACGACATGGCGCTGGTGCTGCGGGCCGTGGCCAACACGCCGCGTTTCGTCGCATCACGACCGCACCTTCATGACCTACCTACCCCGGCAGAAGGTGCCACGGTCACAAGTACCGCCGGGTCCCGCTGTACAACCAGTCGGAGAACTTCCTGGCCGGCGTCGAGGGCGCCGTTCTCGCCAAGACCGGATTACACCGACGCCGCCCAACACACCTACGTGCGTGGCCAAGCGCGGCGGGCATCGGCTCGGCATCGTCTTCCTGCGCGCCCAACGGCTACCGCTGGACCAGTACCAGCAGGCGGCAGCCCTGCTCAGCTGGGCCAGCCGGCTTCCCGCGGGCAGCTCGGTCGGCCGGCTCGAAGGACCGGTGGTGGCCGCGCCACCTGCTCCGGCGCCACCACCGACGTCGCCGCCCGCGCCTCGTCCACTGCCGCCGCAGCCGCGGCCGCCGCGCCGTCAGGGCACTCGGGGACGAGACGGGGCTGGTCACCGCGCTCGTCGGGGTGGCGGTGCTATTCGCCGGTGGAGCTGTCGCTCCTGCGGCGCCGTCGACGAATGCGCCCACTAGGGCGGCACGCGCCGCCTTCGACGCGCCTGCGGGATCGCCGCCACAGGCCGGCGGCGGTGACCGAGCCGGCCCCGACGGCAGCGCCGGCCCCTACCAGCGCCCCGCGACCACCGTCGGCGACGGCCCGGGCGGCGCGGCCGGTGGCGGTTCGACCGGTGCGATTGGCGGCGGCAGCCGGTGGTTGGAGAACCGTCGCGCTGCGGCGCCTCGCCTGGATCCATCGCGGTCGAGATCCACGCCATGCAGAACAGCAGGTAGCGGAACACCACGTTGAAGAAGACGAGGACGCCGAGGATCGAGCCGAAGGCGCTGACCGCCGGGCTGCGCCCGACGATGGCCAGGTAGTACGTGCCAATGATCTTCAAGATCTCGAAGCCGACGCGCCGCCAGCAACGCGCCCCGCAATGCGAGACCGGGCGGCACCGTCGCGTGCGGCAGGCGGATGAGCAGGAACCCGAAGATCACGGTGATCCGCGGCGATGGCCACGACGATCCCGACGACCGGCGTCAGGAATTGCGAGCCCGGCACCGACTTGAGCCCGGTATGGGTCAGGACATACGACGACAGCCTCGTCCCGCCGGCCGTCAATGCCAGCGAGACGAGCAGCGCGATGCCCAGCCCAACGAGAACGATGCCGTCGGCGATCTTCGCCTTGAGGAACGGTCGCTTGACCCAGCCGGTCCCCCAGACGAGCGAACTGGCCAGGCGGAGGTTGGCCACCCAGCCCAGGCCGGCGAACAACGTACCTACGAGACCGATCAGACCGAGCGCTGGCGCGGGCATTGATCGCAGTGTGGATGGCGATCTCGATGGTGTTGCCCAGCCCGCCCGGCGCGTTGCGTTCGATCGTGTCATAGAGGTTCTGGAGAGTCTCCGGCCGGGCATGCAGGACGAAGCCGGCTACGGACACCCCGAGAAGCACGAGCGGGAACAGCGCCAGGAACGAGAAGAACGCGATACCCCCGGCCAGATAGTTGCCGGCGTTCTTCCGGTAGCGCTCCCAAGCCCGGACCACGTGGTCGAGCCACCGCCAGGACTGCCGGAGGCCCAACCACCACCGTGTCAACGCCGCCTTCAACCGTGCGACGAGATCTTTCACGGAACTCCGAGAGGGAACGGCCCGCGTCGGCGCCCAGCGGCCGTCCGGGCGCCGCTCGTAGACGGTGAACTCGGTGACCACAAAACCGCGCGGCAAACGCGCTCAGCCCGTCGTAGACGAGATCCAGTGCGGCCTCGTCGACGTCCTGCGCCACAGTGACGTGCGGGTGGTACGGGTAGGTCAGCTCGCGGTCGAGTGGCCCACTGCGAATGGCGGTGGCCAGTGCTTCGCAGTGGACGATGCCGGCCGCAACCTGCACGAAGACGACCTGCGACAAGGGGCGGAACGTCCCGGTGCCGGAAAGGTGCATCGCGAACGGCCGCAGCATCGAACTGGCGTGCTCCAGATGCAGGTACACCTTCTCCATCGCGGAGGGGTCGATGGCCGTCGGTGGCAGCAGCGTGACGTGCGGCGGGATGAGCCGGCCCTGGATGTCGCCAACCCGTTCGCGCCACGCACTCAACACCGACGCGTGCGGCTGCGGGATGTCGACGACGACGCCGATCATGGTCGGCTCGATCACCGAGCGACTCCACCAGCGGGTGCCGGCGCACGCGGGTAGGAAGCCGACCCGCTCGTACACGGCGGCCAGGGTATCGGCCGCGACGGCGCGAGCCTTCTCCGCGCCGACGGCCAACACACGGTCCAGTTCGGCCGGGTCGGCGAGCAGCTCACGGGTACGCCGGGCGAACGGCTCGGCGAACGCGACGACGGCCTCGGCCGTGGCCGTCTTGAGCGCGCCGTAGCCCGAGCCGGCGTACTCTCTCGACGACTTTGTCCGGCGTCGAAGCGGTCACCGCGGCCAGGATCGCGACGAGGTTCGAGACGCCTGGCTGCTGCTCGGGTCGTAGCGGATCTCCGACCCGGCGTCGGTGACGGCCCGCTTGATCTTGCGGGTCACGGCGAGCCGGATCGTCGAGCAGATAGAGCGTGCCGGCATCGGGCAGCGACTTGCTCATCTTCGCCGACGGGTCGGTCAGGTCGAGGATCTTCGCGGTGCCAGGCCGGACGTACGCGTCCGGCACCGTCAACGTCTCGCCGTAACGCGCGTTGAAGCGGACGCGCCAGGTTGCGGGTGAGCTCGAGATGCTGGCGCTGGTCCTCACCGACCGGCACCTGGTTCGGCGCGGTAGATCAGGATGTCAGCCGCTTGCAGCACCGGGTAGGTGAGCAGCCCGACGCTGATCCGATCGGAGCCCGACCGCGCGGACTTGTCCTTGAACTGCGTCATCCGGCTGGCCTCGCCGAAGCCGGTCAGGCATTCGAAGATCCACGACAGCTGGGTGTGCGCCGGCACGTGACTCTGCAGGAACAGCGAGCAGCGAGCCGGGTCGAGGCCGGCGGCGAGGAGCTGTGCCACCGACGTCCGGCTGCGCTCGGTGAGCTGTTCCGGCGTCGGCGGGTCCAGAGTCAGGGCATGCAGATCGACGACGCAGTAGAAGGCGTCGGCCTCGTCCTGCAGCGCCACCCACTGCTGGAGGGCACCGAGATAGTTGCCCAAATGGAATGACCCAGCGGTGGGCTGGATGCCCGACAGCACCCGGAGCGTCCCCACCTTCGCGGCATCAGCGCGGGACGTGGTGCCCGAAGAGTTTCCGAGGGACGCGGTCATGGGCACCGATTCTGGCATCCCGAACGCACCGCGGTAGGCCCCGGGCAAGATCACTGTGGATGCGCTCCGGCACCTGCAGGCGGCTCAGCCGCAGGTGCGGCGGTCTCGGGCGCGGGAACGACGCGGATGCGGGAGGTTCGGCGACCGTCGATCTCCACCACAACGATGCGCATCCGTCCGCTTCGACCACGTCACCGACCTCGGGAGCTTGCCCAGCTGGGCCATCACGTAGCCACCTGCGGTCTCGTACGGCCCGGACGGAAGCTTGATACCGGTCAGCTCGCAGAACTCGTCGAGGTTGATCCCAGCCTCGATCTCGACGGCGCCGCCGGCGAGTCGATGTGATCGCGCCGACTGGGCGTCGTACTCGTCGCGGATATCGCCGATGACCTCCTCGATGAGATCCTCGAGCGTGACGATCCCGTCGGTGCCGCCGTACTTCGTCGAACACGATGGCCAGGTGCTGCCCGTCGCGGCGCATCTCGCTCAGGGCGGCGAGCACCTTCTTCGACCCGGGCAGCGCCTTCACCTCACGCAGGTAGTCGCCGACCCGGCGGGTGCGGTCGCCGTGCCCGTCCCCGAGGACCAGGTCGCGGATGTGGACGAAGCCGATCACGTCGTCCTGACTGCGACCGATCACCGGATATCGCGAGTGTGGTGACTCACCTACCGTCTTCATCGCCCGGCTGATCGTCAGCGTCGCCTCGAGGAACTCGACATCAGTGCGCGGCACCATCACCTCGGCGACGCTGCGACTGCTGGCGGCAAAGACGTCATCGATCAGCCGCCGCTCCTCCGTGGAAAGGGACTCGTGCGCGGCGACCAGCCCACGCAGCTCCTCGTCGCTGATCGACTCCCTTGCCCAGGCTCGGGTCACCGCCGAGCAACCGCACGATGACATCGGTGGCCCGGGACAGGAACCAGATGAGCGGCCGCACGAGTCGACGCGATCCGGTCCAGTGTCGGCGCCATACCCAGCGCGGTGCGCTCCGCGCGTTGCAGGCCGAGACGCTTCGGTGCCAGCTCGCCGATCACCAGGGTGACGATCGAGATCGCGAAGGTGACGCCGACGACGCCGATGACCGCCGCCCAACGCTCGTTGAAGCTGTGGTCGACGAGGAACCGCTTGGCCTCCTCGGACAGCGTGACGGCTCCGTACGCGCTGGACAGCAGAGCGGTCGAGGTCACGCCGATCTGCGCCGTCGCCAGGAATCGGTTGGGGTCGCTCACCAGCCGGGCTACCGCGGCGCCTCGGCGGCCGCGCTCGGCCATCGCCCGGACCTGCCCTTCGCGCAATGTCACGAGGGCGATCTCGCTGGCCACGAAGACCGCTTCGATAAGGACCAGCGCCAACACGATGCCGACGTTGATCAGGGTCGTGCTCATCGCTGTGCCGAACTCCTCGGGGGATCGGTCGCACCACGCGGAGCGACCGGACGCGCCCACCGGCAGACGGGCCTGTCGCTGCCGCCGCAGGCGTCCATCGATTCAGTGTAGGGTCGCGCGTCGATCCCCCCTGACACCAACGGAGCCGCCCGATCATGACGACTGTGTGGCGCGCGCCGGGTCGGGTGAACCTGATCGGCGAGCACACCGACTACAACGGCGGATACGTCCTCCCGCTGGCCATCGAGCAGGGCTGCACCGCAACGGTGCGCTCACTCGCCGAAGCCGACCGTGACCATCACGTCCGCGCAACGGGCACATCGGGTGCGATTGGGGCTGGCCGACCTCCGCCCTGGCGCGCCTGACCGGGTGGGCGGCCTACCCGGCAGGCTCGGTCTGGGCGGTGCGCGAAGCCGGCCGGCAGGTGCCCGGGCCTGCGCGTCCACATCGACAGCAACGTGCCCGCCGGCGCCGGGCTGTCGTCCTCGGCGGCCGTGGTGTGCTCGGTGGCAGCCGCCGTCGCCGAAGAGGCCGGCGGCCCGGCGCGAGGCCGACGAACTGGTCAGCCGTGGCCCGTCGGGCCGAGACCGACTTCGTGGGCGCTCCGACCGGCGGAATGGACCAGCTCGCCTCGGTGAAGTGCGAGGCCGGCCATGTCCTGCTCTGCGACATGCGGTCTCTGGAAACCGAGTCGGTGCCGTTCGACCCGGCCGGCACGGGCTTGGCGCTGCTCGTCACCGACACGCACGCGCCGCACCGGCACACCGACGGCGACTACGGCGACCGCCGCCAGGCCTGCCACCGCGCAGCCGAGGTGCTCGGCGTCGAACTGCTGCGCGACGTCGACCTCGCCGACCTCGACGACGCGGCCGCCAAGCTGCGAGCGGCCACGCCGGGCGACGACACTCTGCTCCGGCGGACGCGCCACATCGTCACCGAGAACGCCCGGGTGCTCGAGACGGCCGCTCTGCTGCGCGCAGGGAATGTCGCCGCCATCGGCCCCTTGCTGCTCGCCTCGCATCACTCCATGCGCGACGACTTCGAGATAACCGTCCCCGAGGTGGACACCGCGGTCGACACGGCCATGGCCGCCGGTGCGGTCGGGGCCCGCATGACCGGGGGCGGCTTTCGGTGGCTGCGTCATCGGCCTGGTCGGGGCCGACGACGTCGCCGCCGTCTCCGCCGCGATCCGGGACGCCTTCGCCGCCCGCGCGGTTTCACCGAGCCGACGTTCTTCGTGGCCACGCCCGCGCGCGGCGCCCACCGGCTGGACGGCTGGGCGGTCTAGCGCCGGGCTCACGTCCGGGCGAGGAACCGACCCGCCGTGCCGCCCAAGAGCTCGCCCCGATCCTGCTCGGTGAGGAAGCCGGCGGTGCGGATCACCTCGCCCGCGGGACGCTCCCCCAGGGGGAACGGATAATCGCTGCCCAGCATGACCCGGTCGACACCGAACGTGTCGACCAGCACCCGCAGCGCCACCCCGGTGAACACCACCGAGTCCACGTGGACACGCCGCACGTAGTGCGACGGCGGGTGCTCGCGAGGTGGCCACCAGGTCGGGACGGCGATGCCAGGCGTTGTCCGTCCGGCCGAGCCAGAACGCGAACGACCCGCCGCCATGGGCGAAGCAGATGCGCAGCGACCCGGCACTCGATCGAAGACGCCGCCGAGGATCATGGCCAGCAACGACAGGTGCGTCTCCGCGGGCATGGCCGCCAGCCAGCGCGCCATCCAGCGGTTCAGCCGCGGTGACCGGTCCATCCCCCAGGGATGCACGAACACCGGCGCCTGCACCGCGGCGCAGTGCTGCAGGAACGTGACGATGCCCTCGTCGTCGAGGTCGCGGTCCTCGATGTGGTTGCCGATCTCCACGCCTGCGTGCCCGTTGGCCAGGCAGCGGTCCAGCTCGCGGCAGGCGGCGTCCGGGTCCTGCAGCGGCACCTTGGCAGAACGGCACCAGCCGGTCCGGCGCGGGCGCGCATATCTCCAGCGCGAGGTCGTTGAACACCGCGGCCGCCTTGACGCCGTGGTCTACCGGACGGCGGTAGGCGAAGAACAGCGGAGTGGGGCTGAGCACCTGGACGTCAACGCCGTCGGCGTCCATATCGGCCAACCGGCACTCCGCGTCCCAGCACTCCCGGCCGATGCGCCGGTACTCGCGCTCCTCGATCATGATCATGGCCTCGCGCTCGGAGTCGATGCGCACGTAAGGCCAGCCGACGCCACCTACGTGGTCAGCCAGCGACGGCCACTGCCGGGGCACGGTAGTGGGTGTGAACGTCGACGACCGGCACAGGCCTCCGTCCCACCGCGGCGGTGTCCGGGATCGTGCTCAGCCCTTACCTGGGTGGACCGTCCCGCAGTTCGAGCACTTGCGGGCGTCGGCGTTGTTGTAGAACTTCTCGAACGCCGGTGGCAGGTCCTTGACGATGTCCGTCACCTGCAGTTCGACCTCGTACAGCATGTTGTTGCAGTTCTGGCAGTACCACCGGAACTTCTCCAGCGTGCCGGGCTCGCGGATGCGCTCCACCACCATGCCGATCGATCCCGCCTCGGGACGCTGTGGTGAGTGCGGGTGTTGCGGGGCAGCATCCAGGTCTCACCCTCGCTGATCTCGACCGAGAGTCGGGCCGTCGTCGAGCATGAGGTCGACGTGCATCGTGCCTTTGAGTTGGTAGAACCACTCCTCGTACGGGTCGACGTGGAAGTCGGTGCGCTGGTTCGACCCGCCCACGACCTGCACGATGAAGTCGTCGGTGGCGTAGAGCGCTTTGTTGTTGACCGGCGGCTTCAGCGGGTGCTGGTTCTCCCTCGATCCACTTCGGGAAGTTGATCGGTTGCGCAATCCTGGTCATGGAGCACCACACCGCCCCGGCTTCTGGACGCCGCCTCGCGGCGTATGGGCGGTGCGGCGCGGGGTGCACAGTCACGTTTCCTCCTGGGGCGCGCGGGCAATGGCTTGGATCTCGATGAGCAGGTCGGGGTGCGGCAGTTCTCGGACGGCGACGGTGGTGCGCGCCGGGCCGGTCTCGTCGAAGAACTCGCCGTAGCACGTCGTTGTAGTGCGGCGAAGTCGTCCATCGACACCAGGGAACGTGGTCACACCTGGACGAGGTCGGTGAGACTCAGCGCCCGCGACCCGAAGCGAAGCTCTCGGATGTTCTCGATGACCGCCCGGGTCTGGACGGCGATGTACGCCGACGCCCGCGATGCGCTGTCGTCCGGACGGCGCGACGACGTCCCGGAAACGAACAGCAGGTCGCCGGAGCGGCGCACGTGGGGAAGCGACCGCGCGGGTGCGCCATCCCCTCGACCACCAACGATGTTGCCTGACCCCCGCGATCGGGGTCCCCGCCAGGACGCGGAGCGCTTGCTGCGCGGAGCGTTCTGGTGGGGTGATCACAGGCAGGACGCAGACGTTGGTGGGCTCGGTGTAGAAGTCGAGGGAGAACCGGCCGCCCTCCCGGCCGATCCCGGAAAGCCCTACGCCGCCGAACGGCGAGCGCAGATCGCAGGCAACCACGTGTTGACCCAGGCCATACCGACGTTCATGCGGGCGGCCAGGGTGTGCCCGCGGCTCAGGTCCGGTGGTCCAGACTGCGGCGGCCAGGCCGTACTCGGTGTCCATTGGCCAAGGCGACCGCCTCGTCGTCGGCTGTCGTACGGCACCAGGGCGGCGCTGGCCCGAAGATCTCCTCGCGCATGGTCCGGCTCTCCGGTTGTCAGGCGTCCACAAGGTCGGCTCGACCCACGATCCGCAGCCAGCTCGTCGGGCATCGACGGAACACCACCGCCGACGCGACGATCTTGGCACCTTCCTCCCCGGCCAGGCGCGGTAATAGGAGAGCACCTTCGCGCGGTGCGGCTCGGAGATGCAGCGGCCCGGTCGTCGTCTCGGCAGCCTGGGGCCGGCCGAGACGGAGCCTCCGCGCCTGCTCGGTGAGTCCGGCCACGACGTCGTCGAAGATCGCCCGCTGCACATAAACCCGCTCGGTGCACAGACACACCTGGCCGGTGTTCGCGAAGACCGACCGGGCCAGTCCGGCGACCGCCAGGTCGAGGTCGGCATCGGCGCAGACAATGGCGGCGTTCTGCCACCGAGCTCGAACGAGACGGGACGCACCCGCGGCGCGACCGTCGCCATGATGCGGGCGCCAGTCGCCGACGAGCCGGTGAAGGTCACGCCGTCGATGCCCGGGTGCCCGACCAGCGTCCTCGCCGACGTCACCGAACCCGTGCACGACGTTGTACACCCCCGCGGCAGCCCGGCCTCGGCCAGCACCTCGGCCAACAGCGCGGCCGTCGACGGGGTGTTCTCGCTGGAAGCTGACGCACGACCGCGTTGCCGCAGGCCGAGCGCCGGCGCCACCTTCCAGGTGAGCAGTAGGAGCGGCAGGTTCCAGGGCACGATCACCGCTACCACGCCGAGCGGCTTGCGCACTGCGTAGTTCAGTGCACGACGACCGCCGGGCAGCTCCGTGAGGTAGGACGGCAGATCGGCGGCGCTGACGGTGTCGGCGAAGGAGCGGATAGCTGGCGCCGGGCCACAGTCCAGCTCCCGGGCCTGGGCGACCGGTTCTGCCGGTATCGGCCACCTCGGCGGCGACGGAACTCCTCGGTCCGGGACTCGATGATCTCGGCGGCCCGGCGCAGCACGGCCGCCCGCTCGGCCACGGTGGTGCTCCCCCGGGAGCCGGCCAGCGCTACCCGCGCCGGCATGTACCGCGCGGTCCACGAGCGTCGTCGTCGGCGCGGTCCACGACAGCGGTCACGGAACCGTCGACCGGGTCGATCACGCTCGAAGGTCTCGTGAGGCCCGTCGACGACCGCGCCGTCGACGAAGTTACGAACCCTGCGTGGCGTGGCTCCCACCTCCTGCCGCCGACACTAGTGTCCTGTGTTCGAAGTCGTTTGGCGGATGCGGTGATCGGGTCGGCGATCCGCAAGGTGAGGAGGAGTCCAGGTAGCCGTGCGCTACCGGCGACGACGACAACGCCGCGGGCGCGCGAGCCTGCGCGCAGACGAAACATACTTCGGACACAGGGCACCAGCCCGCGGTGACGGTCTCGGGCTGGAGGTCAGGCAGGCCGCGGGCAGGTCGAACCACCGCAGCTGCTCGAAGTCGTCGCTCAGCGCATCCGAGGCGTACTGCTCGGTCAGGTCGGGCGCGGTCGGCCGCGGCCAGGGTGGCCTGCGCCTGCGCCAGGTAGCCGCTGAGCTCGGACTCGGCGGCACGGTCGTCATGGTGCGGGTAGCGCATGTCGCCGTCCGGGCCGTAGCTCACCTGGGTCAGGCGCAGGGGCGGCTCGGTCGGGCCGTGGCGGTGCCGCCACAGACCGGTGGCCGGCTCGAAACCGGTAGTCGCCGAGCAGCCGCCAGCCGTCGCGGGCCACGCTGCGCACCGCCTGGACGATGTAGTCGAACACAGGCGGAGCGATGAAGTAGTTGAAGTTCACCCGCACCCAGCCGGGCTTGATCCCTTCGCAGCCGCGCGGCGATCTCCCGCTCGAACTCGTGCGAGCGCTCCAGGTCGATGCCGAGCAGCCGGTGGCCGTACGGCCCGGCGCACGAGCATCCGCCGCGGGACTGGATGCCGAACAGGTCGTTGAGCACGCGCGACGACGAAGTTGTGGTGCAGGTAGCGCCCGCTCGGCGAGCGCACGACGAACGAGACGATGGACAGCCGCTCGGACTCCAGGTTGCCGAGGATCTCGATGGCCGGCTCCTGCTGCCACGCGGCGACCGCCTGCCGCAGGTAGAACGTCCTCGTGGTCGCGGATCACATCCGTGCCGACGGCCTCCTTCAGCTGGAACACGAGGCCCGGCCCGGATGGAGTCGACGATGGCCGGGGTGCCGCCCTCCTCGCGGTGTGTCGGGTCGGTCAGGTAGCCGGTGCTCGGCGGGGTTGACGTAGGCGACCGTGCCACCGCCGGGCACGTCGGGAACCCGGTTGTGCAGCAGCTCGCGGCGGACCACCAGCACCCCCGGCGTGCTCGGCCCGCCGATGAACTTGTGCGGGCTGAGGAAGATCGCGTCCTTGTAGCGCGAGCGGGTCCCGATCGGGGTCGCCGTACATCTTGATGTCGACGTACGGCGCGGCCGCGGCGAAGTCCCAGAACGACAACGCGCCGTGCGCGATGCAGCAACGCCGCGATGCGGTCTGTGTCGGCTCACGATCCCGGTCACGTTGCTGGCCGCGGAGAAAGACCCGATCTTCAGCGGCCGGTCGGCGTGCTCGATGAGGTGGCGCTCCAGCTCGGCGACGTCGATGTGCCCGTCGACATCCTGCGGGATCGTCACCACGTCGGCGATCGACTCACGCCACGGCAGCTCGTTCGAGTGGTGCTCGAACGGGCCGATGTACACCACCGGCCGCTGCGTCGGCAGGAATCGCGTCCACGCAGGTGGTAGCGGTCGTCCAGCTCGGCGGGTATGCGCAGGCCGAGGATGCCGATCAGCTTGTCGATCGCGCCGGTACAGCCCGATCCGGCGAAGATCACCACCGTGTCGTCGTCGCCGCCGACGGCGTCGCGGATGATGCGCGCGGGCGTCCTCGCGCAACCGCGTGGTCTGCAGGCCGGTCCCGCTGGACTCCGTGTGGGTGTTGGCGTACCGCGGCAGCACCTCGTCGCGGATGAAGTCCTCGATGAAGCCCAGCGCACCGGCCCGACGCGGTGTAGTCCGCGTAGGTCACCCGCCGCGGACCGTACGGGCCGGGCAGCACCTGGTCGTCGCCGATCACCGACTCGCGGATCCGGCGCAACAACGGCGGTTTCAGTCGGCGGCGAAACGCTCACGCCATGCAGCGTAAGACGCCGATCCCCGTTAGACACCCCAGTCGGGACGCAGCGGCATGGCCGACGTGCCCCGTCGGAGCGGACGCCCAGCACCTGGTGCAGCTCGATCACACGCCGCTCGAAGCCCAGCCGCGAACCGGTCATGTAGAGCAGCCAGACCCGCGCCTTGGGCTCGCCGATCTCCGCAACGGCCTCGTCCCAATGGGACAGCAGGTTGTCACACCAGCCGGTGAGCGTCTTGGCGTAGTGCTCGCGGAGGTTCTCCTCGTGCCGGACTCGAAGCCGTTGTCCTGCATCGCCGAGACGATCGTCCCCGCGGCCTCGAGCTCGCCGTCCGGGAAGACGTACCGGTCGATGAAGCCCGCGCTCCTGACCCGCTCCTGCGTGGTCGGACGGGTGATGCAGTGGTTCAGCAACCGTCCCTGCGGGCGCAGCTTGTCATGCAGGAACGTGAAGTAGTCCGGCAGGTTCTTCAGGCCGATGTGCTCGGTGAGGCCGATCGAGGACACTGCGTCGAAGCCGGTCTCGGTGACGTCGCGGTAGTCGCCGTAGCGCGACCTCGGCCACGTCGGTCAGCCCTGTCGGCGGCGACCGCTTTCGGCACCCCAGTCGGCCTGGGCCCGGCGACAGGTCACGCCCACCGCTTGCACGCCGTACTCCTTGGCGGCGTGCCGCACCATGCCGCCCCAGCCGCAGCCGACGTCGAGCAGCCGCATCCCCGGCTCGGAGCCCGCAGCTTGCGGCAGACCAGGTCGTACTTGTACGCCTGCGCCTCCTCGAGGCTGGCATCCGCGCTCGGGTAGCAGGCGCAGGTGTAGGTCATCGACGGCCCGAGCACCCACTCGTAGAACGCGTTGGAGACGTCGTAGTGATGGCTGACGACGCCGGCGTCGCGCCGTTTGAGTGCCGGAATCCGTCTCTCCAGCGACGGACGCCGTACTCCTCGGGCGGCGCCTCCACCCAGCGCAGCGCCTTCGGGTCGATGTTGCGCAGCGCGTCCAGTCGCTGCGCCCAGCTCACCTGAGCCGAGGGCGTCGGACCAGAGATAGGACAACGCCCGATACACGTCGCCGTCCAGTCGAGTCTCACCGCTGACGTAGGCCCTGGCCAAGCCGAGCGAACCCGGTGCGGAGAGCAGGTAGGACAGCGCCTTCGGGCTGCGGATGCGGACAGTCACGTCCGCGGCGGGCCGGGCCGGCGGTGCTGCCGTCATAGGCAGTCACCTGGATCGGCACGTCGCCGAGAATGTCGTGCAGCAGGTTGGCCAGAGGTTTACGAGGCATGGGTCACCTTCTTCGCACGGTCTTGTCGTACAGACTGAGCAGCCGCCCGTCCGGATCGTAGGTCGCCTTGACCTTGTCGTAGGACGCACCACCGTAGGTCTGCCAAAACTCCTCCGGAGAGTAGAAGGCCGTCGAGTACAGCGACTTGCGGCCGCTGAGCTCCGCCGCCTTCTTCTCGATGGCCCGGTTGTGGACGCCGTCGGACTCCGCCGCGCCGAGCTCCACGCTGGACCAGAACCCGATGTTGACGTAGGTGGTGTCCGGGTCGAGGAGACGTAGAGGTCCCACCGCGCGGCCGGGTCACGCTGCCGAAGGGGACACAGCCAGACCGGCTCGATGCCGGTCTCGGCGTCGAGGAACGCCAGGAACTCCGCGGCTCGGTCGACCGGGACCTCGATGTCCTGCACGATGCGTCCTCGCGGCCAGCGACGCCGCGACGGCGATCGCGCCACCGCGAGAAGCCGGTGCGGCGGTTGAGCGCGACAGCAGCTTCCAGTAGACGTCCGAACGGCGCCACCGCCGCGGCCACACTCGCCGCAGCGACGGGGTGTTGCGCACCGAACGCGCGGGCAGCACCAGAACCAGTCGGTGTCCCAGCGCCAGAGATAGTCCAGGACGGTCAGCCAGTCCTCGCGACGCTCCTGGATCGACCGGTAGTAGATTCCGGCGCCGGTGTAGTCGGACGTGGCTGGCGCCGTGCGGGAGAAGGTGCCGAGCACCAGATAAGACTCCGCGGCGCCGAACCAGACACCCGTCCACGAAGTCCACCTCGCTGGCCGCCGTGTTCGCCGGTGTCGACGATCGTCGCGATGGCCGCCGCACAGGTGCGAGGCGTCGTCGAAACGCAGGTTGCGCAGGTGGACGTACGGCTCCACCGGCGCGAGTTCGATCTTGAGGCGCAGCGCTATCCGGAGCGAGCCGTAGCTGTTCGGAAACGCGTGGAAGAGGTCGGCGTAGTCGTTGGTCGGCGTCGCCGTGAACACTTCGCCAGCGCCGGTCAGGACGTCCATCTCGAGCACCGATTCATGCGGCCCGCCCACTCCGGAACGAGGACGACTCGATGCCCATCCCGGTGACCGCCCCGCCCAACGTGATGGTCCTCAGCTGCGGGACCACCAGCGGCATCAAGCCGTACGGCAAGGTGGCGTCCACGAGGTCTCGGCAGGTCGTCAGTGCCGAGCACGTCGGCGGTCCGGCGCCGCCGTTGTCCACCTCGAGCACGCCCTCGAACGGCGTGACGTCGAGTTCGCCGGTGCCTGCGCGCGCGCGGCCGGAACAGGCCTGACGTGCGCTGCGGCAGCCGCACCGGCTAGGCTGCCCGGCGGGGATCGCCTCGTACGCGGCATGGACGTGCGGCCACCTGGCCGCAAATACTCCGGCGCGGTCGCTGGACACCCGGGACACGTCGTCGCGTGCCGAGTCAAGGATTCCGCACGCCAGCCATTGCTTTGCAGGTTGGCGTCGATCGCGGCCAGGAAGTCCTCGGTGGTCAGCCACGGTGCGTCGGCGCTGATGAGCAGCGCCAGGTCCTTGGTCATCTCGCCGGACTCCGACCGTCTCGACGCACACCCGCTCGAGCGTCTCGGCGAAGTCGGTGACCTCGGGCGTGCCGTCGAGCTTGCCGCGGTGGCGCCAGGCCGCGCGTCCAGGCGAAGATCGACGCGATCGGGTTGGTCGACGTCGGCTTGCCCTGCTGGTGCAGCCGGTAGTGCCGCGTCACAGTGCCGTGCGCCGCCTCGGCCTCGACCGTCCGTGCCGTCCGGGGTCATCAGCACGCTCGTCATCAGGCCCAGCGAGCCGAAGCCCTGGGCCACGGTGTCGGACTGCACGTCGCCGTCGTAGTTCTTGCAGGCCCAGACGTAGCCGCCCTCCCACTTCAGCGCGGCGGCCACCATGTCGTCGATCAGGCGGTGCTCGTAGGTCAGCCCGGCCGCCTCGAACTCGGCCTTGAACTCCGACTCGAAGACCTCCGCGAAGAGGTCCTTGAACCGGCCGTCGTAGGCCTTGAGGATCGTGTTCTTCGTCGAGAGGTAGACGGGATAGTTACGCGACAAGCCCGTAGCGCATCGAGGCGCGGGCGAAGTCGCGGATCGAGTCGTCGAGGTTGTACATGGCCAGGGCCACGCCGGCCGCCGGGAAGTCGAAGACGTTCAGCTCCATCGGCGTGGAGCCGTCCTTCGGGGTGAAGGTCAGCGTCAGCCTGCCCTCACCGGGCACCTTGATGTCGGTGGCACGGTATTGGTCGCCGAAGGCGTGCCTGCCGACCACGATCGGCTTGGTCCAGCCGGGCACGAGCCGCGGCACGTTGCGCATGATGATCGGCTCGCGGAAGATCACGCCGCCGAGGATGTTGCGGATGGTGCCGTTGGGCGATCGGTACATGCGCTTGAGCCCGAACTCCTCGACGCGCGCCTCGTCCGGGGTGATGGTCGCGCACTTGACGCCCGACGCCGTGCCTCTTGATGGCGTTCGCGGCGTCGACGGTCACCTGGTCGTCGGTGGCGTCGCGATGCTCGATGCCGAGGTCGTAGTACTCCAGCGTCGACGTCGAGGTAGGGATGGATCAGCTGGTCCTTGATGAACTGCCAGATGATGCGCGGTCATCTCGTCACCGTCGAGCTCGACGATGGTGCCCTTGACCTTGATCTTCGCCATGCGGCCGACCCTATCGTCGCTCGCAGGCACCAACGCCGATCAGGTGACGACGGTAATCGTGGTGGTGCCCACCCGGGCCCACTTGTAGAACCACTTCATCGCGGTCATCGGCACGTGCACGCAGCCAGTGCGAGCCGTGCTGCGCGGTAGCCGGAGGAGCCGTAGGCCATCTTCTGCCAGGTCGAGTCGTGGAACCCGTACGGGCCCCAGAAGGGCACCCAGTAGTGGACGTAGCTGCGGTAGCCGGGCCCGGTGAGGTAGCGGTTGGTCTCCTTGCCCACGACCTGCCGGGTGCCGACCGAGGTGCCGAGCCCCAGCGCCACCGCACCCGTGGTCTACCGTCGTCGAGTACCACCTGGCGCTGCCGTTCGCACAGCCAGACGTGCTGCTCGGTGCAGGCCGACGAGTGGCCAGCGCCGGGAGCTTGTTGCCCTGGCAGGCGGTGGAGTCGCTGATGGTGCGGACGGTGGTGGCTTTCGGCGTCAAGCGCCGCGGTGGCGACCGACGACGCGAGCTTGGCTCGTTCCGCTGGACGCGAGCGTGGGTGGAGCCGCGGCAGGCCGCGATGCCGGCAGGCCGGATCACCGGCTGGAGCACCACCACGACCGTGAGGACGATCAGCACCGGCAGGGCGTACACCCGCCAGCCATGCCGTGCCACGAAACCGTGCATGAGGGGTCAACCCTTGCACACCCCACAGCGAGCGGCCAACCGCCGCCGGTCAGCCGATGAGGCCGAGTTCGCGCACCGCGTCCCGTTCTTCGCCGAGTTCGGCGACGCTGGCGTCGATGCGGGCGCGCGAGAAGTCGTCGATGTCCAGTCCCTGCACGATGGACCATTCGCCGTCCTTGCGTCGTGCACGGGAAGGAGCTCGACCAAGCCCTCCGGAACGCCGTAGGAGCCGTCCGACGGCCACGGCCATGGACACCCAGTCACCGTCCGGTGTGCCCGAGCATCCAGTCGTGCACGTGGTCGATGACCGCGGACGCCGCGCTGGCGGCCGAACTCGCCCCGCGCGCCTCGATGATCGCCGCACCGCGCTTCTGCACCGTCGGGATGAAGTCGTTCTCCAGCCAGGCTTGGTCGTCGACCACGCTCGGCCGCGTTCCGCCGCCGATCTCGGCGTGGAAGATGTCCGGGTACTGGGTGGCCGAGTGGTTGCCCCAGATCGTCATCTTCGCCAGGTCGGTCACCGGTGCCGCCGGCCTTCTCCGGCCAGCTGGCCCGATCGCGCGGTTGTGGTCGAGACGGGTCATCGCGCTGAAGCGCTCGGTCGGGATGTCGGGCGCGTTGCTCATCGCGATCAAGGCGTTGGTGTTGGCCGGGTTGCCCGGCACCAGCACATGCGCAGGTCGTCGGCGGCGTGGCTGTTGCAGCGACGCGCCCTGGACGGTGAAGATGGCGCCGTTGGCTGAGAGCAGGTCATCGCGCTCCATGCCCTTCGTGCGTGCGGCACCCGACCAGCAGGGCGCAGGTTGACGCCGTCGAACATGCGCGTCCGGGTCGTCACCGGTCCGCAACGCAGCCAGCGAGGGGAACGCGCAGTCGTCGAGCTCCATGACTACGCCCTCCAGCGCCTTGAGCGCGGGCGTGATCTCCAGCAGTCGCAACTCGATCGGGGTGCCGGACCGAGTAGATCGCCGTCAGCGATGCGGAACAGCAGGCTGTAGCCGATCTGCCCGGCGGCACCGGTCACGGCCACTTTGACTGGGGGAAGTCACGAGCCCGTCCTCCTCGACGCGTGGTGGGCAGTGCACACGACGCTACCCGACCCCGACCGGCCGCCTCAGTGCGGAAGCGAGGGCCCCGACGCCGAGGATCGCGCCGCCCAGCAGCTGCGTAGCAGACGACGTCGAACGGACGACGTCGGATGGCGAGCAGGCCGGCCTCGCCGATCGGTCAGGACGAACCGGAAGCAGGCGGCGAGAAGCAGCGCCACGCCGACCACGCCGACCCTGCGCAGCCAGTGCTGCGGGCGCACCGCGGAGGTAGACGATGCCCGCCGCAGCCAGTGACGAGGACGACGACGAACGGGGATGTCCTTGAGGTCAGCCGCGCGCGGCCGGGAGTCCATGCCGGCGGTCCACATACCCGGTGCGGACCGCGCGGCGCGGTCGGCGCTTGCCCCGCGGCGGCGATGACGTTGGTGAGGAGCATGGCGCGGGGTCATCGGCCCGACGCCACCGTTCGGCGCGAAGTAGCCGGCCACGTCGGCGACGTCGGAGGGCGACATCGCCGACCACTTTGCCGTCCAGCCGGCTAACCCCGACGTCGAGCACCGCTGCTCCGGGCTTGACCACGTTCGGCGGTCACCAACGCCGGCTGGCCCGCCGCGGCGACGATGATGTCGGCCCGGCGCAGGTGGGCGGCCAGGTCACGCGTGCCGTGTGGCACAACGTGACAGTGGCGTTCTCCGAGCGCCGACTGAGCATCAGTCCGAGCGGGCGGCCCACCGTCAAGCCGCGGCCAATGACGACCGCCTCCGCGCCGTCGATGGGCACCTCGTAGCGGCGCAGGAGCTCGATGATCCCGGCGGGCGTGCACGGCACTGGCGCGGTCCTCGCCGAGGACGCAGGCTGCCGAGGCTGGAAGGGTGCAGCCCGTCGACGTCCTTTGGCCGGCTCAACACGGGACAGGATCCGCGAACTCGTCCAGTCCGGTCGGTTGCTGAACCAGGAACGCGGTGCAGTCCGGGTCGGCGTTGAGCTCGTCGACGACGGCGTGCAGCGTCGGCCTGCGAGGCGGTGGCCGGCAGCTCGCGGCGGATCGAGTTGATGCCGAGCTCCGCGCAGTCACGGTGTTTGGCGTCGACGTACCAGCCGGCTGGCCGGGTCGTCACCGATCAGGACGGTGCCGAGTCCGGGCACCAGCCCGCGCTCGCGCAGCACGCTGACGCGAACGAGAGCTCGGCCTTTGATCGCGGCGAGAGTCGCGCGGCCGTCCATCTTCATGTCGCCGCGACGCTAACACGCCGCGACGCCGATGGCCGGCCTACTCGCTGCGGGTATTGCGGCGGCGGGTCTGCGTCGGCGGCGCCTCCGAGACGGCGGCGCGGCACGTAGCCCTGCTGCGGCGGCGGGTACGCCTGCGGCTGCGGGTACTCCGCCAGCGGGGGGCGGCGGCGGCGCATAGCCGGCAAGGCGGCCTCTGCGGGCGGCAGAGTACTCGGCGGGCGGACCGTAGCCAGCCGCGGGAGTCCGTGCCCGACTGCTTGGTGAGCAGGCCGACCACGCCGACCCACGATCATCAGAAGGCCGCCGATGAACAGGGATCCACAAGGCCGACCTGCGTGCCCTGCTCACCTATGATCCCGGCCCGGTCGGCGATGGAGACCGCATCGCTCCGCCTTGATCGACTTGTCGCCGGTCAGCCCGGCGATCCGGTAGCGTGGCACCGAAGATCGGGAACGCGACGATGCCCACCACAATCGCGACCGCGCCGGCGATGGCCGACTGCAGCGACAGTCCTGCGGATACGGGTTAGCCGAATTCGCGAAGCGGGTGCTCGTCCGTCCCGTCATCGCCTGGAACCACAGGACGCCGAGAAACGATGAGCGCGATCGGCCCGACGATGAGGAGGGAACACGCCGTTCCAGGCATGGAAGCTGGCGCTCGCCGTGGATGTCGTGCCCGCCGGCCGTCGCTGGGCGTGAACCACGGCAGGAACAGCGCGAGCGAGGCCGCAGACGCCCGGCCGCGACGCGCGGCCCAGCCGATCAGGCCGGGCTTGTCACGTCGGCGCGGGCGATGACGCATCGGAGAGCGGTGCAGGTGCGTTGGGTGGATACGTCATGGATGTTCTTCCGATCTCATCCCACGGTGCCGCGGAATATCTCACGCGGACGCGGCCGGGTCACGCCCACTCTCCCATGAGTCGGCCAGGCCCGAGCTGTGCGTCAGGCGCGCGACCCGGGGGTACCCGCCGGAAACCGGTCTAGTCCAGGACGACCACCGAACGTGAGGCCGAACGCGACCGCGTGCCCGAGGTCCCATGCGCGCCGCGCAGGTCGGCGGTGCGCGGATCGAAGCCGTCGAGACGGGCGCCGCGCAGGTCCGCCTGGGCCAGCACAGATGCCGCCGGTGCGCGCCCCGCGCAAGTCGGCATCGCTGAGCCGGGCACCGGTGAGGTCGGTGCCGGTGAGATTGGCTTCAGACCAACCGGACACCGGTCATGATCGAGTCCGCGTAGATTCGCCTTGCCGAGCGAGACATACGACCAGTCGCCGCCGTTGATCGACATCGGCTGGGTACGGCACTCCCAGAACGTCGAGCCGGTCATCTTGCAGCCGTCCCATGTCACGCCGCGCAGGCCGACCCTGACGAACGAACAGTTGAGGAACGCGCTGCGCCGGTGCAGGGAGTTCGTCAGCTCGGCCCCGTCGAACGTGCACTCGGTGAACGTCACAGCGGTACTTGACCGCATCCTCCAGCACGGCCTCGTCGAACCGGCACGCGCACGAAGTCGGTGTCCTCGAATGCTACGGCCGCGTAGGTCCGCGGCCTCGAAGCTCCCGTCAACGACCTCAGCCATGGGTCTAGTGGGTGAAGTGCCGGGTGCCGGTGAGGTACATGGTCGCGCCGGCGGCCGCGCGCCGTCGATGGCCAGCTGGTCACGCACCGATCCGCCGGGCTGGACGACGGCCCGCACCCCGGCGGCGAGCAGGATCTCCAGCCCGTCGGGGAACGGGAAGAACGCGTCGGATGCCGCCACCGCGCCCGCGCGCACGGTCGCCGGCGCGGTCGACGGCGAGCCGGGCCGCGTCCACGCGGTTGACCTGGCCCATGCCCGACGCCGACGCGTGGCTCCGTCCGCGGCCAGCAGGATGGCGTTCGACTTGACCGCGCGGACGGCGCGCCAGGCGAAGCCGAGGTCGGCGCAGAGTCGCCGCGTCGGCGGGCGCGCCGGTGGCCAGCGTCCAGTTGGCCGGGTCGTCGCCCGGCGCGTCGATCAGGTCGGCGCTCTGCACGAGCAGCCCGCCCGACACCGGACGCTGCTCGGTGGCCGAGCCCCGTCGGCTCGGAGCCAGCAGCAGCCGCATGGTTCTTCTTGCGGGCGAAGGCCTCGACCGCGCCGTCGTCGTAATGCGGGCGCCACGACCACCTCGGTGAAGATGTCGGCCAGCTGGTCGGCCATCGCCATGCGTCACCGGACGGTTCGCCGCGATCACGCCGCCGAACGCGCTCACCGGGTCGCACGCGTGGGCCTTGCGGTGCGCTTCGGCGATGTCCGAGCCGACGGCGATGCCGCACGGGTTGGCGTGCTTGATGATCGCCACGCACGGGCTCGGCGTAGTCGTACGCGGCCGCCACGCCGCATCTGCGTCCGACGTAGTTGTTGTAGCTCATCTCCTTGCCGTGCGAGCTGCTCGGCGTGCGGCGATGCCAGGTCCGTGCCGAGGTCGACGTAGAGCGCGGCGCGCTGGTGCGGGTTCTCGCCGTAGCGCAGGATCGGCGGCGCGCTCGCAGACGGCTGCGCGATCCATCCCGGGAACCGGTGGCGGCGTCGCTCGACGACGTCGTCGGGCGTAGCGCGCGCCAGCCATCCGGCCACGGCGACGTCGTACGTCGGCGGTGTGCCGGAAGGCGGCGAGCGGCCAGCCGCTGCGGCGCTGCGCCAGCGTGAACCCGCCGGCACGGACCGCGTCGATGACGCCGGCGTAGCGTGCCCGGGTCCGACCACGACGGCGACCGACGCGTGGTTCTTCGCCGCCGCGCCGCACCATGGCCGGGCCGCCGATGTCGATCTGCTCGATCGTCTCCGTCGGGCGTGGCGCCGGAGGCCACGGTCTGCGCGAACGGGTAGAGGTTCGAAACCAGCAGCTGGAACGGAGCGATGCCGAGCTCGTCGAGCGCGGCCATGTGCCCGGCGTTGCCTGGTCAGCCAGCAGGCCCGCGTGGATACGCGGATGGAGCGTCTTGACCCGCCCGTCGAGCATTTCGGCGAACTCGGTGACCTGCTCGACGGTCGTCACCGGGATCCCGAGACCTGCGATCGTGGCCGCCGTGCCGCCCGTCGAGACGATCTCGACTCCAGCGCCGTGCAGCGCGCGCACGAGCGGCTCGAGGCCGGTCTTGTCGTAGACGCTGACCAGCGCCCGGCGGATCACGACTCGGTCGATCACGAGCACGCTCCGCCCCGGCTGGACGCCACGCAGTGGCGTACGGGCCGGAGGTGCGGGGCACTGCGGTCACTGCATCTCCTCGCAGAGCTGTCGGATGGTCTCGACGTAGAGCGGCTTCTCGGCGGCCTTGATCCGGTCGAACAGAGTGTGCTCGTCGTCGTCGCGGGAGCACCGGCACCGCCACCTGTGCCAGGGATCGGCCGGTTGTCGATGCCCGGCGTCGACCCGGTGCACGGTGGCGCCGGTCAGTTTGACCCCGTGTGCCAGCGCCGCTCCGCACTGGCCCGGATGCCCACGCCCGGGAAGGACGGCAGCAACGCCGGGTGGGTGTTGATCATCGGAAATCGGTCCACCAGCTGGGCGTCGAGAAGGCGCATGAACCCGGCCAGCACCACCAGGTCCGGACGTCGCTCGGCCAGCGCCGCCTCTAAGGCGCGGTTCCAGGCAGTCCGATCGGCGTAGGCCGAGAACGGGACGACGAAGCTCTCGACACCGGCGGCAGCGGCACGGTCCAGCGCCCCGATCCCGCGGTCGATCGGCGCCGACGGCGACCGCGTCGCCCCGAAGTCCGCGGAGCTGGCTCGCATCGAGGATCGCCTGCAGCGGTACCTGCGCCCGAGGCGAGCACCACGAGACGCGCGGCCACGCACGGACCTACCCGGTCGTGGTCAGCTCGCTTGGCGCGGCTTGGTCGTCATCGTCCAAGCGCGCGGTGGCTAACGCGGTTGGGACGACGTCGAGCTCTGGTCTCCGGCGCGGGATCGGGCGTCGTCGGGTTCGCGCACCGACGGCCGATCTCCGCCCCACAGGATCAGGGCCACCCGCAACGCGACAACCCCGACGACGCTGCACACCAGCGCCTCGGCGAACACGGCACCCCACACCCGTATCGGCGAACCGCCCACGACCGCCAGCCGGTGCTCTCCCCCAGCGACCCGCCTGCCAAGCCCACCGCAGCCGCCACCACTGAGGCGGCCACGACGGCGCACAGCACCGCGGCGCGCAGCGCCTGGGCCAACCGCGACGCACCTCATCCCGCAGCGCCGCAGCACTGACCAGGCACATCAGCGCGAGCATCGAGAAGCATCACGGCCAACGCGACGCGGCGCCGCGCGGTGTCCACCGGGAAGCCCGGCAAGCGCCGGGAAGCCCGGCACCACGCCGGGCTCGTTCCCCAAGCCGAGAAGTGCACATCCGTGCCCCAGCGCGAAGCCCGGGCCGGCCGGATAGGCGACCCCGGCCGCCACTGCGTTGGGGGCGCTGAGCGCGTTCAACATGGCGATGGGCAGACCCGAGAGGGTGGCGCCCAGCGCGCGGGTCAACTGCAGCGCGCGACCGAGCATGCAGCACAGTCGCGCCGGCGACAAGCCCAGCCGACACGAAGGCCATGGTCGCGGCCAGCGCCGCGCCCACCGCGTATGCTCGCGGCTCGCAGCGTCGCGGGCGTGGCCGCCCGGAGGCGATCACCGACATCGGTGCTGAACAGCAGCGCCGATCCGGAGAACACCAGTGACACGCACGCGGCGCCGACGGTCACGCCCAGTGCCGGGGTCCGGCTCGTCCCGACCACAGCGAAGCGCGTCAACGCCAGGCACGATCCGGCGTAGGCGGCGACGTGAACGACGAGCAACAGGCGTCATCCGCGCGACGCTCTGGACGGCCGCCACGATCGGTAACGCGGCCAGGACCCGCGCCGAGCGCCAGCACAGCCAGCGCCCGCGAGCAGCGTCAGTCCGAGCGGGACGTAGCCGATCGGTACGCCGCTGATCACCACGCCGCCGTGCTGGCCCGCGAGGAAGCTCAACACCCCGGCGCGCGCACCGTGGCACCGGACGAGCCGGTGGCCGTGGCATCCGGGATCCACAGCACCACCGCGACGACGACCGCGAGGAAGGGCGCCGATCGCCGCGGCGCTGAAGCCCGTCCACGCGGCCGCGAGCCAGGCCGATCTCGACACGACGGTGGGAACGCCGGTGGGCGGCCGGGATCACGCGCTGGTCGGGCTCCTTCGGCGGCGTCCGTGCGGGACGCGGCGCGGTTCCGACCGGCCGGCCGGATTCGGGACTCACCCGACGACGAGGCCGCCTCCCGGGCCGGGCGGCTCCGCGGCGTCTCCACCGTGCCAGGCAAGCAAAGCCGACCTGCGGCACCGCGCAGGCGCGCCGCAGCCTCATCTCGATTCGCCGCGCCAGGCGGGCGTGGCCGTCAGCCCTGGCCGTACCCGCCCGGGCCGGGCTGCTGCGGGTAGCCGCTGACGGCGGCGGGGTCGACGGTGCGGATGGCCCACTGGGCGGGCTGGCCGGCGGCGTACGCTCGCGCGGGGCATAGCCCGTCGACGGCGCGCTCGTACCGCTCGGCGGCGGGCCGCCGGTTGCGGGGCGGGAGGGGTACGCCCGTGCTGGGGCTGGCTGTAGCCGCCTGACGGGCTGGGCTGTTGCTGGCCAGTACCCGCCGGACTGGCCGTAGCCGGGCGGCGCCGGGGCGGTCGGCGCGCACCGGGCTGAGCCCGTAGCTCGGCGAGCCGGAGTAGGTGGGCTGGCCGTACTGCTGTGGCGCGCCCCACTGTGTCGAGCCGGTACCGCCCGTGGACGCGCTTCCAATACGGCCGCTGTCCTGCAGCCACGAGACGACGAACAATGCCGCCTGGACCAGGTGACGATCAGGGCGATGATGAGCCCCGGCTTGGCATCCTGACCCCGCGGCTTGCTCACCAGCATGCCGAAGGCGACCAGAACCGCCGACACCGACGCCGCCGGCGGCACGAAGCCCGGCTCCGCGTTCGCATCGACGAACCTCGCGCTGGCCGCAGAGCGAGGCCAGCAGCGACAGCCCGACCACCGCAGCGCCGCCGATGGCGAAGCCCTTCGTGCCGGCGCGCCGCTCACGCCGTACCAGTCGAAAAACCCGAGAATGAAGGTGACGACCCCAAGGCCGGCGGCGATCATGTCGAACAGCGGAGGCTGCGTCTTTGCAGGTTGCCACCGGCGGTCCGCATCTGCCGGGGCTCCATATCCGGTCATCAGTCGACTCTCCTTCACGACCATGCGGTCTAGGCAAACGGTTCGCCCGGAACGCTATCTCACGCTTTTTCGGCTTGTGCTTCCAGGGACCGGCTTCGCCACCGTCGCGCAGCTGCAGATACGCGACGGCGGCACCGATGGCGATGACGATCAGGCTGGCCCAGTAGCCGAAACCGTGCCCGATGTGGGCTTCGAACGTGAGCGTGCAGCCACCGATCTGCCCGCTACGGGTGCCGCCCTGGCCGGTGCCGGGGTGGATGAAGAAAGCGAGGATGACGCTGAGCAACGCCAGCGCGAAGCCGCCGAACACGACCAGCCGGATCGGGATCGCCATCTTCGGCCCGAAACAGGTGTAGGCCAGCAGAATCGCGGCGAGTACCGCCACCAGGGCTGCGAACCAGCCGAAGAAGCCGTGCCAGGCGCTCTCCGAGCCGCGGCACCGCACTGGCGCTCAACGCGGGGCAGTCCTCGCCGCTGAGCTTGGACGTGGCCTTGCCGACGTAGTAGCTCGGGAACGAGAACACCAAGCGCCAGCACGGCCGGCACCCAGGATGACCCAGTCCCTGACATCCACCGACTGCGGGTCGAACTGACCGGCCGACTGGCCGGCGCGCTGCTGGCAAACTCCTGCGACGGCGGCGGTTGGGGTGGATCCACCGGCGGCGGCCCTGACGGCTCGGCGGGCGGTGTCGAGGTCATTGCATCCCCTCGGTCGGCGTCAACGGGCACGGGCGACGTGCGCACGCTACGCCACCGCGGAGCGCGGCGCCGGGTGACCGGTCCGTTTCCGCACCTCCGGTCAGGTCAGCAGCTCCCGCATGAGACGGGCGGTCCCGCTGGGCGTGCGACCCACCTGCACCCCGGCGGCCTCGAGTGCCTCCTTCTTGGCCTGCGCGGTGCCCGAGGAGCCGGACACGATGGCCCCGGCGTGGCCCATCGTCTTGCCCTCCGGCGCGGTGAAGCCCGGCGACGTAGCCGACGACCGGCTTGGTGACGTTCGCCGTGATGTACGCGGCGGCCCGCTCCTCGGCGTCGCCGCCGATCTCGCCGATCATCACGATCGCCTCGGTCTCGGGGTCGTCCTCGAAAGCGGCGAGCGCGTCGATGTGCGTGGTGCCGATGATCGGGTCGCCGCCGATGCCGATGGCGGTCGAGAAGCCGATGTCGCGCAGCTCGTACATCATCTGGTAGGTCAACGTGCCCGACTTCGAGACCAGCCCGATCCGGCCCGGCGCCGGTGATGTTGGCCGGGATGATGCCGGCGTTCGACTTGCCCGGGCTGATGACCCCGGGGCAGTTCGGGCCGACGATCCGGGTCTGCTTGCCGTCGGCATGTACGCCCAGAACTCCGGCGCTGTCGTGCACCGGGACGCCCTCGGTGATGACGACGGCCAGCGGGATCTCGAGCGTCGATCGGCCTCGATCACCGCGTCCTTGGTGAACGCCGGCGGCACGAAGACGACCGATGACGTCGGCGCCGGTCTCGGCCATCGCCTCGGCCGACCGCTACGCGAAGACCGGCAGCGTCGCCGCCGTCGAAGTCGACCTGGTGCCCGCCTTGCGGGCGTTGACCGCCGCCGACCACCTTGGCGCCGGAGGCGAGCATTCGCTTGGTGTGCTTCGTGCCCTCGCGCGCCGGTCATGCCCTGACGATGATCGTGGAGTTCTCGTCGAGCAAGATCGCCATGCAGGCCCACAGCTCCCGCCGCGAGTTCGGCCGCCCTGTCGGCGGCACTCGTCCATCGTGTCGACCAGCGTGACCAGCGGGTGCGCCGCCTCGGTCAGGATGCGGCGTGCCCTCCTCGACGTTGTTGCCGTCCAGGCGAACGACCAGCGGCTTGGTCTCGCCGCGTCTCCGAGGATCTCCAGCGCCGCGACGATCCCGTTGGCCACGGCGTCGCACGCGGTGATCCCGCCGAAGACGTTGACGAACACCGATCTGGACCGCCGGGTCGCTGAGGATGATCGTCCAGCCCGTTCGCCATCGACCTCGGCCGACGCGCCACCGCCGATGTCCGAGGAAGTTCGCCGGCTTGACACCCCGCCCACCTCCAGGAGTACGCCTCGCCGGCGTACGCGACGACGTCGAGGGTCGACATGACACCAGACCGGCGCTGTTGCCGATGATGCCGACCTCGCCCGTCGAGCTTGACGTAGTTGAGGTGCTTCTCCTTGGCCTGCTGCTCCAGCGGGTCGCTCGCTGTCGGGTCGAAGAACTCGGCGTTCGCGTGGCTGCCGGAAGTCGGCGTTGTCGTCCAGGCGTCACTCTTGCCGTCGAGGGCGAGGACCGATCCGTCCGCTACCCGGGCCAGCGGGTTCACCTCGACGAGGGTGGCGTCGGTGTCGACGAACGTCTCCCAGAGTGGAACGAGGAGTCTCGACGACCTGCTCGGCCACGCCTGCGGGAACTTCGCGCGCGGCGACGATCTCGCGCGGCCTTCGCCCTGTCGACGCCGGACAGGTGGCGTCCACCTCGACCTGGCCAGCGCCCCGGGGCGCTCCTCGGCGAGCTGCTCGATCTCCATGCCGCCCTCGTACGAGGCCATGGCCAGGAAGGAGCGGTTGGCACGGTCGAGGAGAAACGAGACGTAGTACTCCTCTTCGATGTCGGCACCCTGGTCGACCAGCACGCGCTGAACCGTGTGGCCCTTGATGTCCATGCCGAGGATGGCTTCGCCGCGATGGCTCGCCGTCCGTCGGGCGTCTTGCCACCTTCACCCCGCCGGCCTTGCCGCGGCCACCCACTTTGACCTGCGCCTTGACGACGGTGACTCCGCCGATCCGTGACGCGATGTCTGGCGGCGTCAGCGGCGGTGCCGGCGACCTGCCGGCGCTCCGCCGGCACGCCGTGGATCGCGGAACAGCTCTTGGCCTGGTACTGGAACAGATCCACTCGCGCGTCCTCTCACAGCCGGTCGGATCAGGCATCCGCCGTGGCGGGCCGAGCCGACGCTATCAGCAGCAACCATGTGACGATCTGCTCCATGGTGGCCCCAGGGTGAACACCGTCCTGACCCCCATGGCCTTCAGCTGGGGAATGTCCTCGTCCGGGATGATCCCGCCGCCGAAGACCACTACCTCGTCGGCCTCGTCGCCGAGCCGTTCCTTGAGCAGTTCGATGGTCCGCGCGAACAGCGTCATGTGAGCGCCGGAGAGCACTGACAACCCGACCGCATCGGCGTCCTCTTGGATGACCGCGTCGACGATCTGTTCGGGCGTCTGGTGCAGCCCGGTGTAGATCACCTCGATCCCGGCGTCGCGCAACGCGCGCGCCACCACCTTCGCGCCGCGATCGTGCCCGTCCAGGCCGGGCTTGGCGACGACGACCCGTATCCGCTTCTCGTCCATCCGGCCCTCGATGGTCATCGGTCAGCACCCGTCTGCGTGATGGGCCGACGGGCTTTGAAGGCAGGGTATTCCGATCCGGGCCAACGCGGACGGGTCGGTCTGCGATTCCTGATCCGACCCGACTCCCGGCGGATATCTGTGCGTGGGGGTTTGCCTCCGGGCGGGCGAGTAGGTTACGTTCCGATCTCGACCCAGCTCCCCCAGGGTCTTTGCCTCGGGCGTGCGCTGGCGCAGCAAGTCGAATGCCGGTACGACGCCAATGGAGGTGCTGTGGGCGACACGCCGCCGTGCCGGCCCCTAGTCGGAGCATCGTCTCCGCCCAGGCGGCACGACCATCGCGCCAGCCGCCAGAGCGTCAGTGTCGCTGAACTTAGGTCCGCGCTCGCACCCCGGCAACTTCGAAGTCGCGCTCCCGTCGGAGTGCAGCGGGCCTCTGACCTGATCGCGCAGCTGCGCGCGACGTCCGTCCGTCCGGCTCGAGATCGACTACGTCGGCGTGCGCCGGGCGCGACAGGCCTCCGCGTGGCGCAGCGCCGTCCCGGCGCTGGTGCGTCCGGCGACTGCCCCGATGAAGGTCGTCCTGCGGCGACCGGTTCTCAGCGCCGCCGTCCTCGTCGCCACCGTGGCTGCCACCGCCGCGACGTCGGTCCCGGCTACGAGCACGGCCACTCATGCGACGCACCACGCCCAGGTTGCGGGCGTGGCTACCGCCGCCCCCGAGGCGCTCTGAGCGCCGCGTCGAACAGCGACGTGCTTGCAACGAGAACGACCAGCGCCAGCGCGTGTCGCGGAGCAAGCGCACGCCGCTAAGCAGGCACAGAAGTCGCTGATGAAGCCCGGCCAGACCGTGCCAGGACGGTGGTGCTGCCGGCTCCTGGCGCCATGACGACGTGCTTGCATGCGCTGGGGCGTGATGCAACGAAGGCATCGACATCGCCAAGGCGGCTACGGGCGTACCGATCCGCGCGGTGGGCTGACGGCGTCGTGATCAAAGCGGGTCCGGCGCCCGGGTTCGGCTACTGGGTCGTCATCCAGCATTCGAACGGCGACGTCTCGATCTACGGTCACATGGAGACTTTCAGCGTCACCGTCGGCGAGCACGTCAAGGCGGGCGAGATCATCGCCCACGAGGGCAGCATGGGTTACTCCACCGGACCGCACCTGCACTTCGAGGTGCACCGTGGCGGCTTCGACGGCCCGCCCATCGACCCGTCCCGTGGCTGCGGGCGCGCGGCGTCACGATTCCGACGATAGCGAGCTCGGAACGGCTGAGAGACGCACCGTCTCCGCTGGGCGCACACACAGAAAGCCGGGCAAAGTCCGCGATAATGGTGGGCACATGCACGCGCCGTCGCGACTCCGGCGGCCCTCGATCATCCTGTCGTTGCACCTACGCGGCAACGCTGACCGCCGACTATGCCCACTCGGTGCCACTTCGATGGATAACGCTGCGCGCACTGACACTGGTGCTGCTCGTGCATGGCGAGATCAGTCGTAGTGCGGGACACCACCTACTACGCCAGCCAGCTGCACAGCATGTTCGTCGGGAACTCCAGCCTGCACGCCGCACACTGATCGAGTACCCGCTGCCCGTGCTGCTCGTCATGGTGCCGCAGTTCCTGCTCGGCCGGATGAACCCGGTCGCCTTCGACTCCTGTTCGCCGCAGCCATGCTGATGCTGCGACGGCCTGCTTCACGTACGTGTTGTGGCGCGCGGACGGCAGGCGGCGCGGGTACGCCACGAACTTCTGGCTCTGGTTCGTACCGTGCATCGGCCCGATGGCGTACTTCCGATTCGATCTGGTGCCCGCCAGTGCTCACCGGCGCGGCGGTCCTGGTGGTGGCGCGCAAGCCGGCCACGAGCGGCGCGCTCACCGCGTTCGGCGCCGCCGTCAAGCTGCGGCCGGCGATCATGCTGCCCGATATGGTCTGTTGCCGAGCGCGACATCAGGACGCGCGTGCTGACCGGGTTTCTGATCGCCGGCGGCGCCATCCTGCTCGGCACGATCACGCTCGGCGGTCTGAGCCGCACGCTGTCTCCGGCGCGATACCAATGCTGAACCGCGGCCTGCAGATCGAGTCGGTCGCCGCCTCGCCACTCATGCTGGCCTGCTCGTTCGCGCCTCCCGGACGTGGCCGCTACACGTCAGCCGCTTCAGGTCGTGGGAGATCTACGGTCCCTGGGTGCATGGCAGTCTGGTCGCCACCACCGTGCTCACCGGGCTCGGCCTGGTGGTGCTCGGCTGGCCTGTGGTGGCGGGCCCTGCGCAGCGACGTGGTCGACGCTGCCGTTGCTGGGCTGGATGTTCCTCGCCACAGCGCTCGTGGTCACCGTGACCAACAAGGCGTTGAGCCCGCAGCAATACATCCTGTGGCTCGGCGGTCCGTTCGCTGGGTCTGGCCAGCCTCAGCACCGATCGGCAGGTCCGCCGGGCCGGGATCGAACCTGCCGGTGATCGCCGTCCTGACGCACGGATCTTCCTGATTGCATACTCGAGCCTGACGGGCCACAGCTGGAGGTCCGGCTACGCCGCCAGCCTGCTCGTCGCACGCAATGCGCTTCTCTTGTACCTCAGCTGCTCTGGCCTGCTACCGGGTCTGGCAGCTCATCGCTCGGCGCGCCGACTCCGCCGCGCCCTCCCGTCCGCCACCGGTTCAGAGCTTGCCGAGCCGGGCGTAACGCAGCACCAGCCACTTGCGCCCCGCGGAGCCGAAGTCGACCTCGGCCTGGCGGGTTCTCGCCGCTGCCGCGCCGGTCGACCACCAGTGCCGCAAACCCCAGGTGTCGTGGGTGACCCGGTCGCCGATCTCGAGGTCGGGAATGGCCTCGATTGCCCGATGCCGCCGCGCGAGCTCGCCGCGGGCCAACCGGTTGGCTGCGAGCGACCCTGCGCCGACGGACGCCGCGCCCGATGTCAGCCGAGCGGTATCCGTGGTCGCCATAGCGGGAGCGGCCGCCGTCGCCGTAGTCGGGCGCCGCGCCGTTCACGGCGCCGGTCCAGGTGACCAGCTCGGCCGGGATCTCGTCCAGGAACCGCGAGGGCGGGCTCCAGGTCGGTTGGCCCCACGCGGTACGGGCCAGCGCACGGGAGACGAACAGCCGCTCGCGGGCGCGGGTGATGCCGACGTAGGCCAGCCGTCGTTCCTCCTCGAGCTCCTCGGCGTCGGTCAGGCGCGCTGGTGAGGGAATACGCCGTCCTCCATACCGAGCGAGGAAGACGACCGGGAACTCCAGGCCCTTCGCCGTGTGCAGGGTCATCATGTCACCACGCCGCCGCTGGCGTCGGGCACGGTGTCGGCGTCGGCCACGAGCGACACCTGCTCGAGGAAGTTGTCGAGGCTGGCAGCGTCGTCGGTGCCGGCCAGGCGCTCCTCGAACTCGCGGGCCACGCTGACCAGCTCGCGGAGGCTGTCGACCCGCCCTCGTCCTGCGGGTCGCGCCGAGGACTCCAGCTCCTGACGTAGCCGGTCAGATCGAGCACGGCTTCGAGGACGGCGCTGGGCGTGCTGTCTGGCCGGCGGCCACAGCTCGCAGCTGCGCCATCAGTTCCGTGAACCCGCGGATCGCGCTCACCGAACGGGGTTGATCCCAGGCCGCTGGTCGGCGACCTCGAGCGCTCCGGCGAACGGCAGCTGCTCGCGCTCGGCGAAGGCGGCGACGACGGCCCGGCCCGCTCGCCGATACCGCGGCGCGGCGTGTTGAGGATCCGGCGCAGGCTCACCGACGTCCGCCGGGTTGGCGATGCACCCGCAGGTAGGCCAGCGCGTCGCGGACCTCGCGGCGCTCGTAGAAGCGCACCGCGCCGACCACACTGGTACGGCAGCCCGACCCGGATGAAGACCTCCTCGAACACCCGGCGACTGGGCGTTGGTCCGGTAGAACACCGCCACGTCCGACGGGCTGGACGCTCGGAGTCGCCGAGCGGCTCGATCTGCTGGCGCGACCCAGGCGGCCTCGTCGTGCTCGTTCTCCGCGACGTAGCCGACGATCGGCGCGCCGGCGCCGGCCTCCGACCACAGGTTCTTCGGCTTGCGGCCCGGCGTTGCGCGCGATGACGGCGTTGGCGGCGTTCAGGATCGTCTGGGTGGAGCGGTAGTTCTGTTCCAGCAGGATCGTGCGGGCGTCGGGGTAGTCGCTGCTCGAACTCCAGGATGTTGCGGATCGTCGCGCCCGCGGAACGCGTAGATGGACTGGTCGGCGTCGCCGACGACGCACAGCTGCTCGGCGGGCGGCCGTCGGTCGACGATCCGGCGGTGGTGAGCTCCCGGACCAGCACGTACTGGGCGTGGTTGGTGTCCTGGTACTCGTCGACGAGGACGTGCTGGAACCGACGGCGGTAGGCCTCCGCGACGTCGGAATGGTTCTGCAGGAGGTTGACCGTCTCGGCGATGAGATCGTCGAAGTCCAGCGCGTGCGCCTCCGCGAGCCGGCGCCTGGTAGCGGGTGAACGCCTCGGCCAGGATGCTTCTCGGTGGCGGTGCTGGCCTGGTCGGCCCAGCGCTGCGCGGCGCTGACCAGCTCGTTCTTCAGGTTGCTCACCTGCGCGGTCAGCGCCGCGCGCCGGGTAGCGCTTCGGGTCGAGGTCGAGCTCGCGGCCGACCAGCGTCATCAACCGCTTGCGAGTCCTCTGGCGTCGTAGATCGAGAACGAGGACTTCAGACCCAGCGTGCGACGCCTCGCGGCGCAGGATCCGCACGCACATCGAGTGGAACGTCGACACCCACATCGAGCGGGCGCGTGGTCCGACCAGCGCGGCCACGCGGTCCTTCATCTCGCCGGCGGCCTTGTTGGTGAAGGTGATGCGCGACGATCTCGCCGGGCGGATGCCCTGGTTCGGCGAGCAGGTAGGCGATGCGGTGCGTGAGCACCCGCGTCTTGCCGGATCCGGCTCCGGCGACGATCAGGAGCGGTGAGCCGATGTGCATCACCGCGGCACGCGCTGCTGGTCGTTGAGCCCGGCTAGCAGGGTGTCGATATCCACGGAAATCGGGCTCTTTGGCGGGCTCAGCGGCTTCGTCGGGGCCGTCCCGCGCGGGCGCCGCGGGCGGCGCGAACAGAGCCGAGGAATCGGAGGTCATCGCACCATCGAGCCTACGGCTGCTGTCGGACGCTGGGACCCACCTGAGATGGGGCACCATGCCGTCCCTACATCATGGGACTGCAGGCCTCGGTCCGCTTGCCAGCGCCGAGCACTGTCGTGTCACCCTTCCTCTCGTGACACAGCGTCAGCGCGAGTTTTTCTATGGGTACCGCATCGCGGCGCCCAGCGACCTCGGCTGACTACCCCACTTCATCCGACGCCCCGGGCCGACGCGGCCGGGGCGTTCTGTCTGCGGGCCACCGTCGCTCACCGTGGGCCACCACACAAGGACTACTGAAATGGCCGCCACGATGACCACCGAGCAGACTCGACCGCGACGTCGAAGATCCGTCGATCGCCGCCGAGACCATCGACTTACTCGGAGCCGGCATCGACGGGCTCGACGAAGGCGATCACCCGACTCGTCGCCGAACGAGCCCGCGGTCTCGGCGCAGATCCAGGCGCTGCGGGTACGCGCCGGCGGGACGCGCATGGAACTCAGCCGCGAGCGCGAGTGGTGCTCGACCACTACCGCCGCGAGCTGGGCGCACGCGGTGCGGCCCTGGGCGATGCCGTGCTGCGGGTGTGCCGCGGCGAGCGCTGACCTCGCACAATCGTCGCGTGGATCTCGCTGTCCTTGAAGCCTCCGCTCGCGAGCGTCTCGCCCGAGGCTGACGTACAGCTACCTAGCCGGCGGAGCCGACGACGAGCTCACCCTGGCCGACAACGTCGCCGCCTGGAGTCGGTACCGGCTCCGGCCGCATGTGCTCCGCGACGTGTCCGCCGTCGACCTATCGACCTCGCTGCTCGGGGCACCGGTCTCGAGCCCGATCCAGGTGGCGCCGACGGCCTACCACCGGCTCTTCCACGCCGAAGGCGAGGGCGGCCACGGCCAAGTGGAGCCGCGGCCGCGGGAGCGTCTTCACACTTTCCACGGTGTCCACCGTCTCCATCGAGGAGGTGGCCAGTGCGGTCCCCGAGGGACGGCTTGGTTCCAGCTCGACGTGCATCGCCGACCGGGAGCTCACCGATCTGGCTCGTCCAGCGTGGCCGAGGCGGCCGGCTACGCGCGCGTTGGTTCTGACCGTCGACAACCCGCAGTCATCGGCTGCCGTGCGGCGCGGCGGCGTGGCCGGCTTCCACGCTCCCTGCCCGGGATCGAGCCGGTCACCATGATCGGCACCGGGAGAGCCCGACCGAGCCCACCAACCTCGTCGCCTACGCGATGTCCGCCTTCGACCCGTCACTCCACCATGGACGCCATCAGCTGGCTGCGCGAGCACACCAGCTTGCCGATCGCCGTGAAGGGCGTCCGAGCGGGCGACGACGCGGCGTCACGCGTCGCGGCCGGCGCCAGCGCGGTGCAGGTTTCCATCCACGGCGGCCGTCAACTTGATCGGCGTGCTGGCCACCGCCGACGCGTGGCGAGGTCGTGGCGGCGGGGGCGACCGGGCTGACGTGTATGTGGACGGTGGCATCAGGCGGGGCAGCGACGTGCTCCGAGCCCCGGCTCCTGGGCGCGCGCAGCGTGCTCCGGGGCGCCCGGTGTTGTGGGGCCGGGCTGACAACGGAGCCGAGGGCGTGGGCGCGGTCCCGACGGGCTTGCCGCCGAGACAGCGCCTGCGTTCCAGCTCGCCGGCGTGCGCCCGGTGCGCTGACGCAGGTCCCGACTTAGTCTGATTATTGGTCTGAGCGGCGGCCCAGCCGGTTCCCGCAACGCGCGTCCGCCGGCTCGCGTAGAAGACCTCGTCGTTGGGGCCGTGGCCGAGCATCCGGTTGGCGTAGCTGTCGCCGTCGGGCGTGCGGGTGCGGAATGCCAGCACTTTGATCATCCAGCCGAACCCCACCGCGAAGCCGAGGACGGCGCCGGATCGAGACCGCGCGCACCGAGCAAGCTGCCCACGGCGCCTCCCATCGATCGACGCTGCCGTGCGTCCACTGTGCCAGAACCGCGAAAATGCCGCCCCAGCGGCGGGGCTTCAAAGCATCCGGCGGTCCGGCCCACCTGGTGAGCTGGTGGCGGTTGGACAGCTGGGAGCTTGCGCAGGACGCTGGACACGTGCGTCTCCACCGTCTTGACCGAGATGAACAGCTCGGCGGCGATCTCCTTGTAGGCGTATCCGCGGGCCAGCAGTCGCAGGACCTCGCGCTCGCGCGGCGTCGAGCTGGTCGAGCTCGGGATCGACGGACGGGCTGAACGGGCGCGTCGCGGAACGCGTCGAGCACGAATCCGGCCAGTCGCGGCGCGAAGACCGCGTCGCCCTCTGCGACCCGCCGCACCGCGTCCACCAGCTCTGCGGCGGAGATCGTCTTGGTGACGTAGCCGCGGGCCCCGGCACGGATCACGCCGATGACGTCCTCGGCAGCGTCGGACACCGACAGCGCCAGGAACATCGCGTCCGGCAGCTTGTCCGCGCAGCGCAGTCGAGCGACCGCGGCACCGCCGCCGTCGGGCATGTGGACGTCGAGGAGCACCACGGCAGGCGGCTGGCGGTGATCTTCGCGATCGCCTCGGCCACCGACCCGGCCTCGCCCACCACGGTCAACGCCGGAGCCGAGTCCTCGCTGCGCACGCCCGCCCGGAACATCGCGTGGTCGTCGACGAGAAACACAGTCGTCATGAGCACGCCACCGCCCCAGCAGTTGGACGCCGCGCAGCGGCGTACGGGCGGCGGCGTGCGGGACACAGCAGTCGTGAGCACGCCACCGCCCCAGCAGCTGGACGCCGCGCAGCGAGTGCACGGGCGTGGCGGCGTGCGGGAGCACATTGGCTACAGTCGCGAGCATCGCCACTTCGCCCCGTGCAGCTGGACGCCGCGCGTGCGGCGGCACGGGCGGCGGCGGGCGGATGCCACACCCGCGAGCACGCCACCGCCCCGGCAGGGCGGACGCCGCGCAGCGGTGCGCCGGGCGGCGGCGTGTGCGCGGCTGCTGGGTACAGCCATGAGCACGCCAACTGCCTCAGCAGTTGCTCGACGCCGCGCAGCGGCGGTACGGGCGGCGGCGCGCGGGACACACTGCCGCTGAGTACGCCATCACCCCAGGCGAGGCGACGCCGGGCAGCGGCGCTACGGGCGGCGGCATGCGGCACGGTCACCCGCTGAGCCCCACCCGGTTCCACCTTCCGGACGCTTCGCCCGGTGCCTCCGCCGACCCGGCTGCGGGATCCTCGGCGGTCCCGCCGTGGCGGGTCATCCGCTCCTCGATGGACCACGGCGCACGCCGTGCCGGTCGTCGGGGATGTCGTCGGGCTGAAACCCTTGCCGTGGTCCTGCTACGTATACTCCACGACCGCCGGATCGACTTGGCGTACACAGGAGACCGACGCCACTGCCGGCGTGCTTGGCCGCGTTGATCTGGCGCCTTCTCGAGCGGCTCCTGGCCACCGCGCGGCCAGATGCCTCGTCGAGCGGCGTCGCCGACCACGACCTCGTCGACCGTGATCGCGTAGTCGTCCTCGACCTCGGCGGCGGCGCTCATGCAGAGCGGCGGCCAACGATCCGCTCGCGACCCGGCTCCGTACAGCAGCGTGGCGCAGCCTCACGTTCCCGCCCGCGGGCCAGCGGGCCACTTCGCGGGCGAGCCGGCGTTGCGCTGGATCAGCGCGAGCGTCTGCAGGACGGAGTCGTGTAGGTGCTCGGCCATCTCCTCACGTCTCGACGGCGCGGATGCGTTCGCGGCGCTCCTCAGCAAGCTCGCCAACGGTGCGCACCCACATCGGCCCGGTGATCAGAGCGATCCTGACCACGACGACGATGACGGCGAAGAAGGCGTCCCGCAGCTGGCCGATGCCCTCGCCGCGCAGCGATGACGATGACCGCCCCGGCGATCACCATGGGCCACGCCGGAGGCCAGGTCCAGCACGCAGCCTGTGACCCGCCCGCCAGGCGTGGCGAGACCAACGAGGAATGCGAGATTCTGTAACCCACCTGTCCCGGCGCTCGGTCCCCAGTGTGGACTTGCCGCCAGATCAACGCTGCCAGCCGAGCAGCGCGAGCATCGATCGGCACAGCAGCAGCGGCCGGTGACGGTGGCGCGGGCCACTGACGCCGATGATGGCGTGCGGCGGCGAACACGGCGACCATCACCCCGCAGCCACGGCCGGCGGCGCGGCTCGGCCTTGGTCGGGACCGGGCGGCACGACGATCCAGAACGCCGCGTAGAGCACTCACTGCCGAAGCCTCTGGGCGAACGCGAGCACGACGAAGGCCGAACCGAAGCGGTAGCCAGCCGCTGCTCTGGCGCTTGCAGGCCCCAGGTGGCGCAGTCTGCAGCCTCTGCTCGCCACCCCGCCCACGACCGCATGCTGCGTGTCGCGGAAGAGCGGCCGGCGGGTACCGATCGCGTGTCTCGTCACCGCACCATCATTGCCGAGCGCGGACCCGGCGACGGCATCAGGACTTCGACCTGAATCCGCCAGGTCCGGATAACGCCCGGAATCAGGGCTCTGCCTGGCCAGGGTGGTCACCGATGCGAACCACCCAGCCTGGCACCGACACCGCCAGGGCATGACGGCGACCATGCCCGACAACACCCGGACGGCCCCACCCAACCGCCGACCGGCGCCGCCCCGCACCCGGCGGTCCCCGGCTGGGCCCCTGCGGCCGCTGAAAACTGTTCTGCTTGTGGAATCGGTGCAGGTCAGACGGCACCGACGTGGCTGCGGTTGTTTGGCGGCGTCTGCGGTGGGCTGGGCGCGTACTTCGGTGTGGATCCGGTCATCTTCCGCGTCGTCTTCGCCGTACTCGCGGTGTTCGGCGGCGCCGGTGTGCTGCTCTACCGTTGCCATCTTCGGCTCTGCGATCCCCGAGGAGTGGACGTCCGACGCGCGGCACTCGACCGCGCCATCGCCGAGTTGCAGCCGGCACAACGTCCCGTTCGGCGTCGCGGCTGCCGTCGTCATCATCCCGGTCTGGGCCGTCGGCTTCAGCTGGTGGACGCCGCACTCGGGCTGATCCCGGCGTTGATCGTCGGCGCCATCGTCTGGCGCTGCTCTCCCGCCGTTGAGTCGACGGCACCCGCTGCGCCACCAGCGACGAACAGGCCCGCAGGGCCTGCGCCTGCCGCTGCGGGACGCTGAATCTGCCGCCGCGGGCGCAGCACGCTGCCGGAGGAGTAGAGGCCACCAGTCTCGCAGTTGCGCGAGTGGATCGCCGAGTCGTGGCCGCGCGCCCGGCAGCGCCGGGAACGCACATTCCCGGTCCGCATCGCGGTCCTCGGCGCACTGGCCGCAGGTGACGTCGGAGTCCCGGGCCCGATCGATCTCGCGCATGGCGTGCCGCTGTAGCCCTCTACTTGGCTGGGCGGCGCCATTCCCGGTGGTCGGCTCTGTCTCCTGTGTGGTCGCCCTGCGGTAGCGGTGCGCGCCAGTGGGACGCTCATTGCCAGCAAGCTAAGCTGTCGCTCCGGTCGTGGTCGGGCCTGGTGGCCTCCGGCACCTCGTCCACCAGCCCCTGCACGCTGACGGTGGGGCAAGCGGACCCCACACGCCGGCGTCCGTCTCGTCCATGGACAGCTCTACAAGCTGGCCTTCGGACAACGGTCGTCGACCTTCGACGGCTCGACCGTCGACCAGGCCAAGCGGGTCAAGTTCCAGGTCGGTGCGGGTGAGCTGAAGCTGTTCATCCCCGCGTCACTGCCGGTCGTCGTGCAACTCCGATGTGCATATCGGTGCCGTGGCGGAGAACCGACGAGGTGGTCGACAGCGGCTACAACTTCAGCCACGACACGGCCACGTCGTCGATCGTCCGCGTCACGCTGGTCATCGACGCCACGGTCACAGATGGCGCCGTGACCATCGAGCCGTCGACTGAGGTCAGTCACGCACGCAGGGCGAGGACGAAGTCAGGACGACGCGGCGATCGAGGCTGATCGTGCGGATGTGGTTCAGCAGCGTCCAGCCGGTGTAGTAGTGTCTGCCACACGGCGGCGCTCTCGGGCGCGACTGGGTCGAGCGCAGCCAGGCTTCGCTGTGCGGGACGCGTAGGCCACGGTGAGGACGATCTGGCGCGAGGCAGCAGGCCGCGCCGACGACCAGCCACGGCGTGGCCGGCCCACGGCCGCGCAGCCCGCAGACAGCGACCACAACGGCCAGCACGCCTGTGCCGAGGAGCACCGCCATGAACGAACGGGTTCGGCGCCGCCTTGTTGATGGACTGCATCGCCGCCATACCATGCAGTTTGGGCAGCCGGTGGAGAGCCGGCACGACGAACGTCGAGAACGCGAAGAAGACGCCACCGGCCACGCCGGCGCCGACCGCGGTGATCATCGTCAGCGTCTTCGTGGCGCCGGCCAGCAGGAGCGGGGAGTCTGCGCTGTGGTCATCATGCGTCCTACCAACGGCCTCAAACTCAGACGCACCATCGTTGGATTCACTCGAAAACATTCGTGAGCGTCTAGGCTTGGCGCTATGGACGGACTGGCCGGATTCCTCGACGGCCCGCGGGCACGTGGCGCGTTCCTGCTGCGGTCGGTGCTCGAGCCGCCGTGGTCGCTGCGCATCGAGGACGAGTCCCAACTCACCGTTGTGGCCGTCGTGCGTGGCGAGGCGTGGGTCGTCCAGTGCGGGTGAGGACGTGCGGTGCAACGGGGCGCCGGAGACGTCGCCGTCGTCAACGGCTGGCGCCCACACCGTGGCCGACTCGCCGCGAACAGCACCGCAAGTGCGCATCCTGCCCGGACAGGTCTGTGTCGATCTGACCGGCGCCTCGATGGCGGATCAGATGTCGCTCGGCGTCCGGACGTGGGGCAACAGCGCCACTGGTTCGACGGCGTTGCTCACCGGCACGTACCAGGGCGACGGCGAGGTGAGCCGGCGCTTGTTCTCGCGCTGCCGCGCGTCCTGCGACTGCGCGCCGACGAGTGGGACAGCCCCATCGTCCGGGTGCTGGCCGACGAGGTCACCAGATTGACGCTCGGGCCAGGAAGCCGTGCTCGACCGACTGCTCGACGTCCTGCTCGTCTCGGTGCTGCGTACGTGGTTCGCGCGCCGCGGATCCAAGGCACCGTCTCGTACGCGGCGCAGAGCGATCCCGTAGTGGGACCGGCCCTGCGCCTGCTTGAGAACAACCCGCAACGACCGTGGACGGTCGAGGACCTGGCGCGGTGCAGCGGCGTCTCGCGGGCCACTCGGCTGGACCGGTTCACCGAAGTCGTCGGTGAACCGCCGATCGCCTTTCTCACCGGATGGCGGCTGACTCTGGCCGCCGACTGCTACGCGCGCTCGAGACGACGGTAGCCCGGGTGGCCCGTGCGCGGTCGGGTACGGCAGCCCGTTCACGTTCAGCACCGCGTTCAACGCCACTACGGCTACAGCCCACAGGACCACCGCCGCCGCGCTGCGCTCAGCGCGTGAGGTTCAAGCGAGCAGCCGAGCGGCCGCCGGGAGTAGATGGTCCGCGGCCAACGGCGCCAGCTCGACGCCGGCCCGAGCTGGGTCCACCCACACCGCCTCGGCGATCTCGAGCCGAGGGCGCACGTCGGCTCTCGGCAACCGGTCACCGCGAAGACCTCGGCGTCGACCAGATGGCCGGGCTCGTTGGCCGCGTCGGCGCGAAACCGGCCGAGGTAGGTCAGCTCGTCCGGACGTATCGGCGAGACCGACCTCCTCGGCGAGCTCACGGCACAGCGCCTCGGCCGCCGACTCGCCGGGTTCAGGCTTGCCGCCAGGGTTCATGAACGCGCGAGTGCCGGTCTTGCGCACCAGAGAGAGCCCGGCCCCGGCCGTCGAGCACCCACACCCGCCGAGACCGAGATCGTCGGCCTCATTCCCACTCGATGGTGCCCGGCGGCTTGCTGGTGACGTCCAGCACGACCCGGTTGACCTCGCGCACCTCGTTGGTGATGCGGGTGGAGATGCGCTCCAGGACGTCGTACGGGACGCGGGTCCAGTCCGCGGTCATCGCGTCCTCGCTGGAGACCGGGCGCAGCACGACCGGGTGGCCGTAGGTGCGGCCGTCGCCCTGGACGCCGACCGAGCGGACGTCGGCCAGCAGCACGACCGGGCACTGCCAGATCGTCGCGGTCCAGGCCGGCGGCGGTGAGCTCCTGCGCGGGCGATGGCGTCGGCGCGCGCGCAGGACGTCGAGCCGCTCGGCGGTGACCTGCGCCGACGATGCGGATGCCCAGGCCCGGGACCCGGGAACGGCTGGCGCCAGACCATGTCCGTCGGGCAGGCCGAGCTGCTCGCCGACGCGCGCGCACCTCGTCCTTGAACAGCGTGCGCAGCGGCTCGACCAGCGAGAACTGCAGGTCGTCGGGCAGGCCGCCGACGTTGTGGTGGCTCTTGATGTTGGCCGTGCCGCTGCCGCCGCCGGACTCGACCACGTCCGGGTAGAGCGTGCCCTGGACGAGGAACTCGACCTGCTCGCCGTGGGCTCCGGCGTCGGCCACGACCGGCGCGCGCGGCCTCGAAGGCGCGGATGAACTCGCGGCCGATGATCTTGCGCTTCTCCTCCGGGTCGGTCACCCCGGCGAGCGCGTCCAGGAACTGCGCCCGGGCATCGACGGCGCTTGAGCCGCACCCCGGTAGCGCGCGACGAAGTCCTGCTCGACCTGCTCGGCTTCGCCGGCGCGCAGCAGCCCGTGGTCGACGAAGACGCAGGTGAGCTGGCTCCCGACGGCCCGCTGCACGAGGGCTGCGGCCACCGCGGAGTCGACCCCGCCGGACAGTCCGCAGATGACCCGCTTGCCGCCGACAGCGGAGCGGATCGCTGGCGACCTGGTCGTCGATGATGTTCGCCGTCGGTCCACTGCTGGACGAACTTGGCGATATCGAACAGGAACCGTTCCAGCAGCACCTGGCCGTGGACGGTGTGCAGCACCTCGGGTGGAACTGGACGCCGGCCAGCCGGCGGTCCACGTCCTCGAACGCGGCTACCGGGGCGCCGGCGGTGCGACCGGTGGTGATGAAGCCGTCCGGGGCGCGGGCGACCTCGTCGCCGTGGCTCATCCATACCGGCTGTTCCGACCGGAAGCCCACGGAACAGGACGCCCGACCGGCGCCGACTTGCAGCTGGGTACGGCCGAACTCGCGTGTGCCCGGTGTCGCGCGACCTCACCGCCGAGCGCCTGGGCCATGGCCTGGAACCCGTAGCAGATGCCGAAGACGGGCACCCCGATCTCGAACAGAGCCGGGTCGGTGCGCGGCGCGCCGGGCTCGTAGACGCTGGCCGGGCCGCCGGACAGGATGACCGCCTTCGGCCGGCGCGCGGCGATCTCAGCCACCGGCGTGGTGTGCGTGACGATCTCGGAATAGGCGTCGCGCTTCTCGCAACCCGGCGGGCGACGGTCAGCTGGGCGTATTGCGCTCCGTGGTCGACCACCAGGACCGAGGTCCGGCTGCATCGGCCAATCTTAAGAGAGTGAACCCGAGCGAGCGCGGCATCCCCGCAGTGGGATGGTGCTGAGCGAGCAGACTCACGACAAGCTCATCCAGAACGCCCGCACGGGCCTCGGGGTGGAGCATCGCCGTCGTCACCGACTCCGAAGCGCACCGCCGAGCCGGTCACCAGCAGGGTCTGGGAGAACGGCATAAAGGTGGTCGCGGAGAACTTCCCGTTCGAACGGATCTCCGACCACCTCGCCGACCAGGAAATGCGTCGTCTGGGTCGACCTGCCGAGCACCGAGCTGCCGCAGCTGGCGGCACTGGCCGACGGATGTCCGTCGATACCAGCTTGATCGAGGACGCGCTGTCCGAGCTGCGAACGGCCGAAGGTCTACCACTACGACAAATTCAAGTTCCTGAACGCCTACTCGGCGTCGGTCGAACGAGCAAGGCGAGTCTGAGCCAGTCGCAAATCTCGGCCTTTGTCACCCACAACGCGATCATCACCGTCCGCCGGGAGGGCCAGTTCGACCTGACCGACCTGTTGCGGCGCTGGGACGACAACTCGGCGCTGATCGCGCGCGGCGTCGGTGGCGTGCTGCACTGCCTGCTCGACCTCGATCGTCGACGGCCACTTCGACGCGGTGCAGCAGCTCGACGACGCCATCGAAGGCATCGAGGACGGCCTCTTCGCGGAGAAGCCGCAGAGCAGGAGACCCAGCACCGCGCGTTCCGGTTGCGCAAGTCGCTGGTCCAGCTGCGCAGCGTGGTGCTGCCGATGCGCGAGCTGGTCGGCAGCCTGCAACGCGAGGACGCGAGGGCCGACCCGGTGCTTGCGGCCATACTTCGACGAGCTGTACGACCACGTCCTGCGTGTGATGGAGTGGACCGAGTCGCTGCGCGACGGCGGTCACCACATCTTCGATGACGAACCTGTCGCTGGCGATGCGCGTCTCAGCACGATCATGAAGAAGCTGACCGCGTGGGCGGCGATCATCGCCGTGCCCACCGCGGTCACCGGCTCTACGGCCAGAACGTGCCCTACCCCGGCTTCGCGCACCGGGCCGGGTTCCTGGTCAGCACTGCGATCATCGTGATCACGGCGCCGCGCTGTACATCACGTTCAAGCGCAAGGAGGTGGCTCTGGGCCACCGAGCGTGGCTCAGCGGTGCACGGCGTTGCTCACCGGCCAGGAACGACCCGTGCGAGCTCCAGACCACCATGCGGTAGTCGTAGCGTCGCACCGCGTTGTGGGTCCACTTGACCCGCCCTGACGAGTCCGTCTTGAGGTGGCGGATGGGGTGCCATGGCTTCGCTCGCTCAGGCACGGACCTGGATGCTGAGCGTGCCAGCTTGAACGCGTTGACGTAGCCCACATACGGCGCGTAGCGGAGTGGCGTGTCCGGAGAACGCGTCACCCGGCAGACCCGACCGACTGGTGGCATGGCAGGCACGAGTCTTGTACTTGATGACCGTGCTGTCGTAGCTCCACGCCACCGCGTCCGGGCGGTGAGCGCTTCGCGGTGCCACTCCAGCGTGCCAGGTAGTACGTGCCGGGTGTGGTGAGCGACCACACATCGAGGTACTGGTCCCGGCTGGTGTCGGAATCCCAGTACAGCGTCGGTGGTCCCGCTGGCGCAGCCCGTCTGCACACTGGACGCGCCGCCCAGTCCGGGCCACCCGCGCAGCCGCTCAGGTGGACGTTGACCTGCACGTCCTGCGAGGTCGATGGCGATCTGCGATGGCGGATCAGCCTTGACGGCGCAGGTGTCGGCGGCAGCGGAAGTCACAACCGCGGTGGCGGCCGAGGTTCCGGGCAACAGGGCCAGCGCGGCCACGCCGAAGCCGCGGCGGCCAGCGCACAGCTCAGTGCAACGGGTTTCTTCATAAATCCCTCATTAGGTAAGCTTCATCGCAGGCTCTACAGCCCACGGAACAGTAGGTGGGCGCGAGCCGGGATCGCTACCCAAACTGTGAGCCAGCTGGTCCTCGCGTGATCCGCGTCACCGTCAGCGGCCGTTGTGCACGATCAGCTCAGGCGCTGGAACTCCTTCACCGAGGAGTAGCCGCACTTGGCCATGGCCCGGCGCAGCGCGCCGAAGAGGGTTCCGCTCGCCGGACGGATCCGCGGTCGGTCCGACCAGGACCTCTTCGAGCGACGGCTGGTCGATCCGCGAGCACGCCGTAGGGCACGACACTCGAGCGGGGCACCAGTGGATGGGCCGCGGTGGAGTCCCAGTACAGCCCGTGCCCGGAGAGTCCGCCGCCGCGCGGCGAGCGGCTCCGCCGAGCACGACCGCATCGGCGCCGCAGGCGATCGCCTGGCGATGTCGCCGCCGGTGCGGACGTCGCCGTAGGCGATGAGGTGGACATAGCGCCCGCCGGTCTCGTCGAGGTAGTCGCGCCGGGCGGCGGCAGCGTCGACGATGGCGGTAGGCATGGGCACCTCGATGCCCAGCACCGAGTGCGTGGTCGAGCTGAGGTGCCGCGCCGTAGCCGATGATCACGCCGGCCGCGCCGGTACGCATCAGGTGCAGCGCGGTCTGGTAGTTCGCGCAGCCGCCGACGATGACCGGGACGTCCAGGCCGGCGATGAACGTCTTCAGGTTCAGGGCGGCGCTGCCGCTGGCCGAGCCGACCTCGCCGATGACGTGCTCAGCGCGAGATCACCGTGCCCTGGATGACGAGCGAGTGGTCGACGCCGTGCGGCGGCCAGCACGTGCGAGGCCAGCTCGATCGGTGTGCTGGGGCGAGAGCCGCACGGCCACCGCGCACCCCCGCCTCGCGCAGGGCGACGACCCGCTTGAGAGCAGTTCGGGCTGGACCGGGGCGGCGAGGTAGCGCTGCAGGTCCGCACCGTCTTCGCGCAGCGCGTCGAAGGCCCTGGCCGGATCCTCGTAACGGGTCCAGAGGCCCTCGCCGTCCAGGACCGCGAGGCTGCCCAGCCGCTCGATCTCCACTGCGGTGTCCGGCGAGACGACCGAGTCAGTCGGCGCGGCCGCGGAACGGCAGCTCGAACCGGTATGCGCGTCGATCTGCCATGCGGTCGATACCTGTGCCGAAGCGCGGGTACGGCGGGTGGGAATCAACGGCCACCTCGGCCAAGTGATAGAGCGCGCCGCACGCTCCGGCCGAGGCCGACCTCGACGGTTTCGGTGCATCGGCGCAGTCTGCTCCGGTCACTGTCCGGAGTAGTTGGGGGCCTCGACCGTCATCTGATGTCGTGCGGATGCGATCTCCTTGAGCCCCGCCGGGGTGATCCGCACGAACCGCCCGTTGCTGCTGCAGCTCCGGGAATCGTGCGCGCGCCGACGTAGAACATCGACTGGTCGCAGGCCGCCGATCGAGCTGGTGCGCGACCGCGGCCCAGCGGGCCGCGGTAGGCGACCTGGCCCTCGATGCCCTCGGGCGACGAGCTTGTCGTCGCTGCCGACGTCGGCCTGGAAGTAGCGGTCCTTCGAGTAACGACTTCTTGCCGCGCGAGCGCCATCGCGCCGAGCGAGCCCATGCCGCGGTAGGTCTTGAACTGCTTGCCGTTGACGAAGATCAGCTCGCCGGGCTCTCCTCGCAGCCGGCCAGCAGCGAGCCGAGCATCACCGTGTCGGCGCCCGGCGACCAGCGCCTTGGCGATGTCACCGGAGTACTGCAGCCCGCCGTCGCCGATGACCGGCACGCCGGCCGGCGTCGCCAGCGCTGCGGCGCTCGTGGATCGCGGTGACCTGGGGTACGCCGACGCCGGCCACGACGCGCGTCGTGCAGATGGAGCCGGGACCGACGCCGACCTTGCACCGCGTCCGACGCCCGCCTCGACGAGCGCCTGGGCGCCGGCTCGGGTCGCGACGTTGCCGCCGATCGACCTGCGACGTGCCGGGTCGGCCGGGTCGGTCTTGAGCCGACGCGACCATGTCCAGAGCAGCCGCGACGTGGCCGTGCGCGGTGTCCGGCGACCAGCACGTCGACGCCGGCGTCGATCGAGCGTCGTGGCCCGCTCCCACGCGTCGCCGAAGAAGCCGATCGCGGCGCCGACCCGCAGCCGGCCGTCGCCGTCCTTGGTGGCGTTCGGGATACTGCTCGGTCTTGACGAAGTCCTTGACCGTGATCAGCCCGGCAGCCGGCCGGCCTCGTCGACGAGCGGCAAGCTTCTCGCATCTTGTGCTGGCGCAGGCATCGCGGTCGCTCGTCGCGGCGAGATGCCGACCGGCGCGGTGATCAGCGGCATCGGCGTCATCACCTCGCGCACCGGTCGGTCGCACGCTCCGTCGCCGGCAGAAGCGCAGGTCGCGGTTGGTGATGATGCCGAGCAGGCGCGTCGGTCGGCGTCGACGACCGGGCAGGCCGGAGACGCGGTACTTGCCGCAGAGCCCGTCGAGCCTCGGCGAGCGTGGCGTCCGGGCCGATCGGTGACCGGGTCGGAGACCATGCCCGATCTCGGAGCCGCTTGACGAGGTCGACCTGCGTAGGCCTGGTCGTCGATCGCCAGGTTGCGGTGCAGCACGCCGATGCCGCCCTGGCGGGCCATGGCGATCGCCATCCGCGCCTCGCGTGACGGTGTCCATCGGCGAAGACACCAGCGGGATGCGCACCTGATCCGCTTGGACAGCGCGGAAGTGGTGTCCACCTCGCTTGGGATGACGTCGTGATCTGAACGGCTGCAGCAGCACGTCGTCGAACGTTGGCCGAGGCGTGAAGCAAATTTCGAGGGAACCTCGTCGACAGCTCGACAGCTGACCCCTTCGCGCGCGAGCGCTCATCGGCCGCTCGCTCCGGCTCCTCGGCGCTGCCGCGCCCGGCGATGCTCATCCGCAAACCTTGAGCTCCCCAGGCCGGTACCAATCCTAAGGTCCGCGACGACAGGCCGTGTCCTGCACGTCCTCCCTGGAGGCGCGGCCCTGAGAATCGCGACGAAACCTCAGGGCAGATTGGGGAGGTAACCTGATAGCCGGGCCAGGAGCCCGATCCGGCCATCCTCGGAAAGCATGAGCGAATCGGCCCGCCCCGCCCACCCGAGCCTCGGACTATCGCCGCCCGCGCTGGAGAACTCGCCAGCGGCGGCAATGCGGCCTCTGGGTGACACCGGTGTGCGCGCCGCCCGACGCGAGTCACCGTGGCTCTTCCAGCGCGGCCGGTTCACCATGATCGCGGGCCCGTCGGGATCGGGCAAAGTCGTGACGCTGATGCATCGCCTGGCCGGTCTCGACACAGCGACGTCCACTCGGTGGCTGCGTGGACGACATCGAGCTGGAATGACCTATCGGACAAGAAGATGACGAAGCTGCGTCGCGACCGGATCGGCTTCGTGTTCCAGTCCTAGCCAACCTGGTCCGGACGCTGACCGCGCACGCCAGAACATCACGCTGCCGATCGACATCGCCGGGAAGGATCTCGACTCAGCGGCGGCTCGACACCGTGATCACGCATCCTCGGCATCGCTCGACCGGCTCTGACCACCGGCCCAGTTGAGCTCAGTGGCGGCGCAGCAGCAACGCGCGGCGTGCGCGCGCGGCGCTGGCCAGCCGGCTCGGCGATCATCTTCCGGCGACGAGCCCAACGGGGAATCTGGACTCGCGCTCCAGTGGTGAGGTGATGCACATCCTGCGTGACTCGGTCGACCGGCCCGGCCGTGACCGCGTCATCGTCACCCACGACCCGGCGGCGCGCGAGCTACGCGGACCGGGTGATCTTCTTCCCGACGGAGCGGATCGTGGACAGGATGCACCGCGCCAACGGCTCGACGCCGTCCTGACCAGTAGTGAAGAAGCTCGCCGGAATCGCCGAGGTGGACTCGCGCACACAGCTGACGAGTCGTCGGCCGGGCGGGCCTGATCGCGGCGTAGTGCGCATTGCGCCGTCCCTGGCAACCTCGGTGCCTACAAGGCGCGGCTCGATCCTGACCGTGTCTCAGGTCGTGCTGGGACCGCCCTTCATCGCCGGCTCTTCGTCACCGACTCGCTGCAGCACACCTTCGACAAGATCTTCGCCGATCTGTACAAGGTGCGTCGACGTCCACGTCCAGTCGCGCACGCGGCGCGGTGTCGGCGTGCCGGTCTCGCTGGTGGACACGCTCAGCAGGTCCCCGGCGTGCGCCAGGTCGAGGTCAGGCGGGCGGGCCACTAGTCGTCGTCAACCGCAGCAATAAGCCGCTGGTGCACGGCGGCGGCGCCCAGCGCCGGTGGTCACTGTTGGCTGCGACCAGCCTGGGCAGGTGCCGACCTTGAGTCGGGGGACCGCCGACCGGCCCCGCGGTGAAGCGGTCACCAGCCTCGGCAGCGGCTAAACGCAGCCGGCCTGACCACGGGTCTGCACGCGAAGGTGCCGCTCCAGTCGGCCGGCCTCGTCGACATCGATCACCGCGTCCACCGCACCGACACCGAGACGGGCGGCTAGGCGTGAAGCGTTTTCTTCCCAGGCATCCAGGCTCTGGCTGTTTACCGACGGCCGGCACGTCGACGCCGTCGACCTGGGCGCGCCAGCCCGGCGCGTCCGAGACCCGGCGTGCGCGACCGTAAGTCAGCGGCCGAAGCTCACCTCCCGACCTCGAGGTTGTCACGATCGGAACCAAGTGATCCGCGAAGAGACGAAGGAACTCGCCGCGTGCAGAAGGGCACTCTCGTTCGTGAACTACTTCCTGCTCGCCTTCGGTTTCATCGCGCTGATCGATGGGCATGTCCATCATCTACAACACATTCTCGATGATCGTCGCGCAACGGCTCCGGAGCTGGCGCTGCTGCGCGCCATCGGTGCCGACCGCCGGCAGATCCGACGATCGGTGCTTTCGAAGCCGGGGTGATCGGCTTCGTCGGATCCGCACTGGCGTGCTCGGCGGCGTCGGGTTGGCTGTTGCCCTGCGCTCCTTCCTGGACGCGATCGGCACCGGTCGTCGTCCGGTCCGCTGCAGATCCGCCCGCGCACCGTGATCGTCGGTCTCCTCGTCGGCATCGGGGTCACGCTCATCTCGGCCAACGCGCCGTCCCGGCGGGCGGCGAAGACACCGCCGGTCGCGGCTATGCGCAGGAGTTCGCGGCCCTCGGGGTGGTCCCACGCGGCGCAGCGTCATCGCGCGGCGGTCATCGGCGCGATCGGCGTCGTCGCCGCCGTGTTCGGTGCCCTCGCCACGGACGCGGGCAACGCCGCCAGCCTCGTGGCCGTTGCTTTGCTGCTGGTCGGTGCCGCCGTGATGCTGCTCCAGCCCGGTGCTGTCCGCCTCGTCGATCAACCCGCTCGGTCGGTGGTTCAGGGGCACCGTTCGGCGCCATCGGACGGCTGGCGGCACCAACGCTGTTCACAATCCGCGGCGATGGCCGCCACTGTTCGCGCTCACCCTTGGCCTGCTGTTCTGTCGCGGCGCGTGGCGGTGCGATCGGAGCGTCGGCGAAGAAGAACGATCAACGCCGCCGATCGACACCGGCGTCACGGGCGACTACATGCCGACCGCGGTCGACAACCTGCCCGCCCCCCCGGTGACCCTCACCGCGGCGCGGCCGGTCGACGCGCATCCCAGGACTTCGTCGAGCTCGATGCCTTGGAGACCACCATCGACGGACGAACTCCGCGGGCGTCGGCGTCGATGGATCCCTGCCCGCGGTGGCGCCGCTGAGGATCGTGTCCGGGCGCCCGCGAGGCCACCGGACGACGATGCTCGCGTCCAAGCGGTGGGCGAAGGGCCGCGATAAGCACGTGGGCGACAAGCTCACCGCTAGCCGAGCCTGGGCGGGGCGAAGGTGCAGGTCACGCTCGGCGGCATCTTCCGAGGACACCGCCCCTGTTCAATCCAACACGTGGCTCGGTGTCCGGTGACGTCTCACCGGGCACTCACACCGGTCCAGCGCCGGTTCGACTTCGTCGCCTCGGTCAAGGCCTGCACCGGGCACCGACCTCGACTCAGCTTGGCGCTCGAATCTTGAGACTGCCACAGATCCGTACTACGTGGTCCAGGTGCAGCGACCGGGAGCAGTTCACGCGGGCCAGCAGGCCACCCAGATCAACGGCCATGCCGTGGATCCTCTACGCGTTGCTCGCCCTCGCCATCGTGATCGCCGTCCTCGGCATCATCAACACGCTTCGCGCTGTCCAGGAGTCGAGCGGCGACGCGAGATCGGCATGTTGCGCGCCGTGGGCATGGTGCGTGCTCAGCTGCGCCGCACGATCTATCTCTGAGTCGCTGTTGATCGCGGTGTTCGGCGCCATCCCGGGCGCCGTACTTCGGGCTCTGCTTCGGCGCACTCTTCGTAAAACACGCTGACGCACCGAAGGTCTGGACAAGATCCAGATTCCGGTCGGGCAGGCCGTCCTCTTCCTCGTGGTCTCCGCTGTCGTCTGAGCTGCTCGCCGCCCTGTGGCTCTGCTGGACGTGCGCTCGCATTCGGCCGCTCGAGGTCATCGCGGAGAGCTAGCGGCGGAACGGAAGTTGCCCGCGTGTCGCCCGGAGGCGTGTGGGAATGGCGCATATAGGCCTCGGACGCTTACCGTGGACGCTGTGACTGCACCCTGG
>ERZ1370068.446-contig-10403_pt1 | contig 63702 bp, 76 predicted proteins | sample MGYA00561227_ERZ1370068 | MGnify/ENA primary metagenome ERZ1370068 (study PRJEB38410, sample SAMEA6850437) | metagenome | study: Metagenomic assessment of the ecological functions of the soil: analysis of the soil microbiota associated with the... | reverse complement strand
CACCTGGCCAACGCGTGGCTCGCCGAGGAGTACGCGCGAGCTGTGAACGCGATCGAGGACGAGCTCGCCGATCGGGTCGAGAAAGGCGAGCGCTGATGGCCGCCTACCGACTTGCCGGCGAAGCGTTGGATCTGGTGACCGCATACGAGCACGACCTGTGGAGATCGGCCAGCTGCCCGATCACAAGGTGCTGTGGGGCGCTCGATGGTTCCTGGTGCACGTCGGGCAACCGCAGGCGTTCGCCGAGCTGCCGGTCGACGAGCAGCTCGCGGTCAACCACGCGGTCCACCGGTTCGTCGCGTGGCTGATCGCGACCAGGCGGTTGCGGCCGACCGCGGACTACCTGGTGGCACGGCGGCCTCGGTTGGGCATCATACTGTCGCGGCACTGGCCGGTGTTCCACGCATTGTTCATGAATACCGCTGCAACGCCTTGCGTTTCCGGTGAAGACCGCGCAGGCGCAGTGGGCGGCGCTGGCGCAGATCTGCGCGTTGACCGGGCTGGCACCGGAACGGTTGACCCACGCCGACATCGACGTGGCTCGCGACGAATTACTCTCCGCCGCTGACCGTTACGGACACGAGTCGCGTCGCGGCTTGTCCACGGCGATCTTCGGGTTGGAAGCAACGCTGTTCCACGCCGGCGTGATCGACGAACTGCCGCGCAAGCGTGCCCGGACCAAGGCCGACATCCGTGCCGAGCAGTGGGCGAAGGTGCCGCAGCGGATGCGCACCACGATGCACACCTACCTGAGCAGGTGGGGACCACGCTGCGGCCCGGACGGGTGAAGAACATCGAGGCGACCTTGCGCGAGTTCGCCGGGTTCGTCGCCGAGTACGACCCGTCTGCGCGATGCGTCGCCGACCTCGGCCGATCACACGTCGAGGCCTACAAATGCTGGCTGGCCGAGCGGCCTGCCCTGCGAGGCGGTCCGCTGCATCGCCACACGATCAAGGATCGGCTCTGCGCGCTGCGCGGGTTCTTCACCCGACTGCTCGAATGGGAAATCGCCGACGCGCCAACCAAAATCCCGGTGCTGGCCTCCGACATGCCGATCCCCGACGAAACCCTGCCCCGGTTCCTCGACGACGCCGCGGCGACCAAGCTGTTGCAGGCCGCCCGCGCCGACGACGACCCGTTCGTGCGACTCACCGTCGAGTTCCTCGCTCGAACCGGTATGCGCAAGGGCGAATACCTGGCGCTGACCACCGACGCCGTCGTGCAGATCGGTTCGGCCTACTGGCTGCACGTCCCGCTGGGCAAACTGCACACCGACCGTTACATCCCCCTGCACCCGCAGTTGAAGGACCTGCTCGACGAGCTGGCTCGCGAAACGGCCAGAAGAGTTGCGCAGCAAGCTGATCTTCGTCGAGCAAGGTCGCCCGATCCCGGTGTCGCGGGTCGACGCCGCGGTCGCGAAAGCCGCCAAAGTTGCTGGTATCGGGCGGGTTTCGCCGCACAGACTCAGGCACACTCTGGCGACGCAGGCGATCAACCGAGGCATGTCGCTGGAGGCGATCGCAGCACTGCTGGGGCATCGGTCATTTCACATGACGTTGGTTTATGCCAAGATCGCCGACCGCACCGTCGCCGACGAGTACTTCGCCGTCTCGGAGAAGGTCGAGGCACCTCTATCAGGCGCCCAAGCAACTCCCCGCCGATGCCGAGGGCGCTGAGATGCGCAAACTGCGTGCGGAGATGCACCGTCGGATGCTCGGCAACGGCTACTGCGCTCGCCCGGTCGGGATGGACTGCCACTTCGAATCGATCTGCGAATCGTGCACGTTCTTCCAGACCACCATCGAGTTCCGCCCCACTCTGCAGAAGCAGCGCGACGACGCAGCCGCGAAGGGGCAACTGGGCCGGACGAACGTCTTTGACGGCCTGCTCGCCCGACTCGATCAGGACGCCTCGTGACGCACCGGACCGACCATGGACTTGACAAACGAGACCCGCATATTAGAGGAGTGTTCGAGGTGCTGGTCCCCGACAACATGAAGTACCGTTGTGGCCAGTGCTGATTCGGTGCACCCGAGGTTCACCGTCGGCTGGCTGAACTACGAGCCGGCCTGCAGATCGGTCACCGACCCGGCAGCGGGTGGCCCACCCGCAGGACAAGGGCTTGGCTTCATAGTGCACCTCCTGGGGTGGGTGGGGTGTGAACTCGTTTTCTGAGCGGGCTGCCTTGTCGAACGGTGAGGCGTGGATCACCGGCGGTCGGTGGCTGGTAGAGGCGTTCATTCTTGTCGTTTGCCTTGTGGGAGTTGAGGATTCCGGCCTTGGTCCAGCTCTTGATGGTGCTGGGGTGCACTGCGGAGGCGTTGCGCGAGTTCGGTTGTGGTGAGCAGGCCTTGGGCGCGGAGCCGCTCGGCGTGGCTAGGGAGATGGTACTTGCGGCGGACGTGCACGACGATGCCGGCGGTGAACGGTTTGTTCTCGCCGGAGCGGTGACCGGCGACGTTGAGCGCGTCGGCGGTCTGGGCGTCGGTGTGGGTGTCGAGGAGCCGGTCGAGCTCGGCGACGGTGTCGGGGCGGGTTTGGCGGGCCTGCCAGGATGTGGGTGGGATCGCGACGGCGAGGCTGTGGGTCTGTCCGCCGCGGAAGCGGACGTGCAGGTGGATGCGGTCGGTCTTGTGCAGGGTGACGTCGTCGACGAGCAGGCGGACCATGCGTTTGCGGTCCCGCTGCTGGGTGTGTCGGGTTGGACCAGAGTGGCGGGAAATCTGTTGCCAGGGAACGGATTCGGTCCTTCAGCTCATCGGTGAGGGTGGCTGCGGCGGCGGCGCTGGCGCGCTCGTAGTCCTCGCGCGCGGCCTGCAGGGCGCGTAGCGCGTCGTTCCAGTCGGCTTCGAGGCTGTCGGCGACGAGCCGGTTATCGGGGTCGACGGCCAGGTAGCGGCGGCGGGCCAGGTCGGCGCGGTGGCGGGCGCGTTCGACGTGCCTGGCGGCGCAGCGCGTCGGCTTCGGCGGCGCGGGTGTCCAGTTCGGCCTGCACGGTCAGGGCGACCTCGAGCGCGTGCGGGGTGAGGGTGTCGAGCAGCAGGCTGGCGACGGCGGCGTCGACGACGCCGCCGGGGATGGTTTGGCAGCGTTGCCGCGCCGTCTTGGATGCAGCGGTTCATGCATTGGTAGTCGGGGACCTCGACGCCGCGGCGGGTGTGGTAGCGCACCGTCATCCGGCGTCCGCAGCGCCCGCAGATGGCCAGGCCCTGCAGCAGCGCGGTGCCTTCGCGGGCGGGGCCGGCGGCGCGGTCCTCGCCGTGCGCGGTGGCGTTGCCCAGCAGCAGCTTCTGGTTGGTCTCGTACTGGTCCCAGCTGATGTAGCCGGGGTGGGCGTCGCGGATCAGCGCGATCCACTGCTCGCGCGGCACGGGTGTGGTAGCTCTTCTTGCCGGTGCCGGCGAGGCGTTCGCGGCGGCGGCCGTAGGCGAACGCGCCGGCGTAGCGCGGGTTGTGCAGGGTGCGCAGCACCCGCCAGTGCTGCAGCGGCATCCAGGCCAGCTCGCCCTTGTGCGCGCCGGTGCGCACCCGCACCGGGAACAGCAGCCCGTCGGCGTTGAACTGCTGCACGGTCGCGCGCGCCGAGCCGGTGCGGGCGAACAGGGTGAACAGGTGCCGGATCGCTTGTTGCACACCGGTATCCGGGTCGAGCACGACCTTGCCGGTCGGGATCGTAGACCAGCCCGACGGGCAGGCCGCATCTGCAGTTCGCCGCGGCGGGCCTTGGACAGCTGCCCGCCGATGAGGCGGGCCCGGATGAAGTGCAGTTCGGCCTCGCTCATGGTGCCCTTCAGGCCGAGCAGCAGCCGGTCGTTGAAGTCGGTCGGGTCATACAGGCCGTCCTCGTCGCAGATCAGCGTGCCCGACATGGCGCAGATCTCCAGCAGTCGGTGCCAGTCGGCGTTGTTGCGGGCCAGCCGGGAGACCTCCAGGCCCAACACGATCCCGGCGCGGCCCATGCCGACCTCGGCGACCAGCCGCTGGAAGCCTTCCCGGTCGGCGGCCGAGGCGCCGGACTGGCCCTGGTCGGTGTCGATGGTGACGATCTGCCTCGGCCGGCCAGCCCAGCGCGATCGCCTTCTGCCGCAACGCGTATTGGCGGGCGGTGGACTCGGTGTTGGTCAGCACCTGCCGCAGCGTGGACTGGCGCACGTACAGGTAGGCGGTGCGGGCCAGGTGCGCGCCGGTCACCTTCGCCGCGGCCTGCTCGCTCATCGCCGCTCACCCCCGCGCGGCGACAGCCAGCGCCATCGACGCGAGCAGCCCGACCAGCTCGGCCGTCCACGCCCCCGGCGACGGGCGAGCCCGAGCCCGGGCGGGCGTGGGCGGCGAGATCGTTCGGCGACGGCCGCCTGGCGCACCCGCAGCCAGGCCGCGACCCCGCGCTGCTGCAGCACCCCCAGCCCCAGCCGCCACCCGTCGACATCGCCGCCCAGCGCCCGGCGCCCGCAGCTGCTCGTACCCGTCCACGACCTCGGGTCCGCCGTCACTCGCATCGTCGATGTCATTGTCGCGCCTCCACTTTTGGGACTTTCGAGCGCGGGCCAGGGCCCGCTCCACCGACCGCGGGTGCACCCTGATCGCGAACTTCTCGGCGATCGCGGCCGCCAGCCGCGCCGACCCCACCGTCGGGATCCTGCTCACGCAGCTGTCGGACGTAGGCGATGACCTCGTCGGTGAGCTTGTGCGCGCGCCGCGGCCCCGGCTTAGCCGGCACCAGCCCGCCCAGCCCGTCGCGATCCACCGCGGCGGCCGCCTCGTAGTACGACGGTCGGGAGAACCCGAACGCCGCCGCCGCTGCGGGCCACCGGTGCCCCGTCCACCCGCACCCGGCGCACCATCTCGTATTTGACCTGCACCAGATCGCGGGCATCGAAGAACTCCGAGGACGCGAACTGTTCGTCACGCACCGCCTCCGGGCGCGGATTCAGCGTCCGCGTCTCGGCCAGCGCCGCCTCCTTCGCATCCGGCTTCCGCTTCCGCGCCACGACCACCACCTCCAACCTCGATGTAAGACTAATTATGCCGCCAGATGCTGATGATCCGACCTTCGACACGCCCAGTCCACCGCAAAATCACAGCTACAGTAACTTGATAGCGGCAGCGATCTGCACGGAGGCGGTCGCAGCGCTGATGACTCAGCCGGCATAATCAGCCTAACAGTGGCGGCATAATCATGCTTTACAGTCGTTCAGTCGGATCAGGCCGTCGATCAGCCGCCGCAGTTCGACCAGATCGGCGAACCGGAACGGCGACCGGCCTGCTGCCATCGTGACGAACGCATCCGGCTCGGCCGCATCCGTCCAGCCCACCGGCAGCGAGAACTGCCGGCCATCCTCGTCGAGGAAGAACACCCGATCCTGCGACCACGTCTGCCGCACGGCTAGAAACACAAACTCGCGACCGACCACGGATGGAACGGATGCGTCACCCGGACAGTTCGCTGATCACCGACCGGATCAAGCGCAGTTGACGACGCAGGACAAACCGCGTGTCGAGCGGATGGTCCAGTACGTGCGGGGCAACTTCTTCGCCGGCGAGGACTTCGCCGATCTGGCCGACGCCCAGGCCCGTGCCGACACGTGGTGCGCCGACACCGCCGGGCAGCGCATCCACGGCACCACGTGCGCGCGTCCGGCGGTGGTGTTCGCCGAGGCGGAGGCGGTGCGGTTGCTGCCCGCGCCTGCTGCGCCCTATGCGGTGCCGATCTATGCTCAGGTCAAGGTGCACCGCGACTATCACGTCCAGGTCGGCAAGGCGCTGTATTCGATACCCGAACAGTTTCGGGGGCAGACGATTTCGGCCCGCGCGGATGGTGAGCTGGTGAAGATGTTTCACCGCGGCCGGCTGGTCAAGACCCACCCACGACAGCCACCCGGTGCGCGCAGCACCGACCCAGTCGATCTGCCGGCGGAGAAGACCGGCTACGCCATGCGCGACCTGACCCGGCTGATCGCCACGGCCACCGGGCACGGAACCAACATCGGCATCTACGCCGAGCGGCTGCTGGATCACGACCTGCCGTGGACGCGGGATGCGTCAGGTCGTATCGGCTGCTGGGGCTGGTCAAACGCTACGGCCCGGACCCCGTGGACACCGCCCGTGGACGTGCCCTGGACCTGGATGTCGTCTCGGTGTCCAAGATCGCGGCCATGCTGGAAAGGGCCACCGAGAACACCCCCGTCCCGGCACCGAGGGCCGCGTCCGGACTGGCCCCGGCCCGGTTCGCCCGCGACCCCGGCGAATACCGCACCAGCGCACCCAAGGCGGGCAAGCCGGACTGGATGACCGTCATCGACGGCGGCGCGCTGGCCGACTCCGAGCAGGATCAGGAGGGGCCGAGGTGACCAAACCCACCAAACCCGTTGTCACCGATCCGGTCTCGGCCGACCTCAAACACGTGATGCGTCAACTCAAACTCGGGCGCATGCTCGACACCCTGCCCGAGCGGCTCATCCTGGCCCGCCAACGGCAGCTGTCCCATGTGGCGTTCCTCGAACTCGTGCTGGCCGATGAGGCCACCCGCCGCGACACCAGCTCCGCGGCTCGGCGCGCCCGCGACCGCCGGCCTGGACCGCGGCCATGCACCTGGAGACCTGGGACGAGACCGCGGTCGTGCGCTACGACCGCACGCTGTGGACCGACCTGACCAGCCTGCGGTTCCTCGACGGCCCGCACGGGGCGCTGCCTCCTGGGTGCGGTCGGGGTCGGCAAGACGCATCTGGCGACCGCGCTCGGCCACATCGCCGTCCGCCGCCGCATCCCCACCCTGATGGCTCGTGCCGACTCGATGTTCAAGCGGCTCAAAGCATCCCGGCCTCGACAACAGCACCGAGGCCGAGATGCGGCGGCTCGCTCAGGTCCGGTTGCTGATCATCGATGACTTCGCCCTGCAGCCGCATGGATGCCACCGCGACCGCCGACTTCTACGAACTGGTCGTGGCCCGCCACCAGAAGGCATCCACCGTGCTCACGTCCAACCGCGACTCCCGACGAATGGCTGGCCGTCATGACCGATCCGCTGCTGGCCCAGTCCGCCGTCGACCGCCTCACCTCCACGGCCCACGAACTCGTCATCGAAGGACAGTCCTACCGCCGACGCCAGAAACCCAAAGTTGACAGCCTCACCCAAGACGCCAGATCATTCCCAATGAGCCGAACAGGTGGTCCCTACCCCCTGGCGAACCGGTGGTCCCATCCCCGTGGCGAAATGCCATTACCACGGTGACTGGTGTGGAACATCTATATGCGGCAAGGCCGATTAACCATAGCTTGACGAAGACAAGTCCGCCAACTATTCAGTGCGCCACGTGAGTGAAGGTCTTGATGGTATGTGCTCGGCTTTGCGCACTGCGGCGCGCGTGGTCGCGGGTTGGGACGGTCAGCCGTCGCCGAGCAGCCGGGACGAGTTGATGGCAAGGTTCAAAATTCCAGAGGGTGGACAGTACAGGCGTACCGGTTTGCGCCAGATCCGGCGCCAACGCAAGTGCGAGGTGTGGAGTCACACAGGCTGCCCGTTTTGATTCAACCAGATGCTTGACGTGGTGAAGAAAAAATGTGGATCAGCGGGCGGCTGAACGCTCCGCTGGGTATCGCCGAGAACGAGCTGACGCCTTTGCGTGGCTGGTCGCCGCCGAAGCTACGCGTTCCGGAACCGATCAAGAATGATGTGGCGCCGTGATGGGACGCCAACTCGAAGGAGGAAGGCCTACGTAATTCGGGGCTGACGGGCTGGCGCGAGCTCTGGACAACTGGTCGGCCTCCCGATCGGGAGAGAGCGGCCGGTGCCAGTGAGATTCCCACGTTTCAAACTCAAGCATCGGTCTGCGCGGTCGGTGGCGGTTCACCACCGCGATCGGCGTCGAGCCTGACCGCCATCACGTGCTGTTGCCGCGATCGGGCGAATCGACACGCATCGAGTCGACTGGCAAGCCTGCCCGCCGACAGGCTGCCGGTACCGCCAGGATCCTTTCAGCAACTGTAACGTACCAGGCGGCCCGATGGTGGTGCGCCTTCAGGTCCTCGTCGCCGACAAGGTCCGCCCCGCCCACGCGGGCCGCTCTCCACCCCATCGAGTCGTAGGTGTCGATATCGGGGTGGGTGATCTGCTATCGTCGCAACTCCCGAGGGCGTCGAATTGATCGGATCCCGCGCCTAGACCGCCTGGCGGATGCACAGAACCGTTACTGACGCGTTGCAGCACCGCGCCTCCCGCCAGCACGGCCCCTACGATTCGGCCACGAAGTCGCGTCGGGAACCGTCGAACCGCTGGCTGCGCACCCAGACCCGGATCGGGCGAGTCCACGCCCGGATCGCCAACATTCGTGCCCATGAGATCCACGTCGCCACCACCGCCCTGGCAAGCCGGCAGGGTGGTCGTGGTGGAACGCTGGCGGTAGAACATGAGTCGTCGCGGTGGTGACAGGAAGCGCGGACTGAACTGCGCTCTTGGGGACGCCGCACTGGGCAGACTTTGCACCCAGCTCCACTACAAGACGACCTGGTTCGGGGCCGAACCGGTGACCGCGCCACGGTTGTTTCCTCCACCCAGTTGTGCTCGGCGCTGTGGAGAGAGGAGAGACTGACTCGGCGCTGCGCGATCGCAATTGCCGCTGCTGCCGCAGCGGATGCCCGCCGATCGATCGGGATCTCAACGCGTGCGATCAACCTCGCCCGCCTCGGCGACGCCACCCGCGGAGAACGGGGACCGGTACCGGAGCTAGACCCGGCCGCCAGCCACAGGGCTGGAGATGGACGTAGAGCCAACCAGCAGACCAGCCCCAACACCACGGTGGAGGGATGGCAGGAGGCGATGAAACGTCAACCCCGCACACCGATAAGACGGGACTGCTACTCCGCAAGGAGCAGCTGCCTGAAATGCACATTGTCACGAACACTCACATTTCAGGTAACGGATGAAACGTACCGCAGGTCCGCGCCGGTGTTCAGCGCCACGAAAGAGCGTCGGCAGGAGGTGCCATGGCGAACGACGAGCCGGCCAACAGCCTGGCCGGGCTGGGGGAGTTCGCCGTCATCGACCGGCTGCGTCGCCGGGCCGCGACCAGCCGGCGGTTGTCGCGGTGGGTCCGGGTGACGACGCCGCGGTCGTCGTCGCGGGCGACGGCAAGACGGTGGTGTCCACCGACATGCTCGTCGAGGGCAGACACTTCCGGCTGGACTGGTCGTCACCGCATGATGTCGGCCGAAAGGCCATCGCGCAGAACGCCGCCGACATCGAGGCCATGGGCGCCGCGGCAACCGCTTTCGTCGTCGCGTTCGGCGCACCCGGTGACACACTCGACCGCGCAGGCGCTCGAGCTGGCCGACGGCATGTGGCAGGAGGCCGGCCGGCTGGGCGCCGGGATCGTCGGCGGCGATCTGGTCAGCGCCCCGCAGTGGGTGATTTCGGTGACCGCGCTCGGCGATCTCGACGGACGCGCACCGGTGCTGCGGGCCGGCGCGCGCGGTGGGTGACACACTCGCCGTCGCCGGCGAGCTGGGCTGGTCTGCAGCCGGATATCACCTGTGGCACAACGGCATTGACGGCTTCGATGCTCTGCGCCGCCGACATCTGGTACCGGAACCGCCATACGGTCAGGGTCGCGTCGCGGCAGACGCGGGCGCGACGGCGATGACGGACGTTTCCGACGGGCTGGTGGCCGACCTGGGCCATGTTGCCGAGGCATCCGGCGTCGGTATCAACGTGTCCACGGCGGCGCTGGCGGCCGACCGACGACGCCGCTGTCCGCAGCCGCCGCCGCGGCGGACGCCGACGTGTGGGCATGGGTGCTCGGCGGCGGGGAAGACGCACGCCCTGGTCGCGACGTTTCCCGGAACACCGCCGGACGGCTGGCGAGTCATCGGCACGGTGGTCGACGGTCCGCGCGCGGGTGCTGGTCGACGGCGCCGCAGTGGCACGGAAATCCGGGCTGGCAGTCATTTCAGTGAGCAGAGCCGCTAGGTTGGCATTTCGTGACGGCACGCCCCTGCAATGAGCTCGTCGAGGACGGGCTGGGCCGCGTGCGCTCGAGCCCGTCGGCGATCAGGTCGCGCAGATGGGGAGTTCCTGAGGGCCGAGATCGCCGCGGGCCATCGGTACCTGCCTGCTGGGCAGAATGTGTTGCGCGCCTTCACGTTTCCCGTTCGACCAGGTGCGGGTGCTGATCGTCGGGCAGGATCCGTACCCCACTCCGGGTCACGCGGTCGGGCTGAGCTTCTCGGTGGCCGCCGACGTGCGGCCGCTGCCGCGCAGCCTGGAGAACATCTTCACCGAGTACGGCACGGATCTCGGCTATCCCGCTCCCGCCACCGGCGATCTCACGCCGTGGGCCGAGCGCGGGGTGATGCTGCTCAACAGGGTGCTGACCGTGCGACCGGGCAATCCCGCGTCGCACCGGGGCAAGGGCTGGGAGGCGGTGACCGAGTGCGCGATCCGCGCGCTGGTGGCGCGGTCAGCAGCCGATGGTGGCGGTGCTGTGGGGCCGTGACGCGTCCACGCTGAAGCCGATGCTCGACGGCAGCGACTGCGTCGCGATCGAGTCGCCGCATCCCTCGCCGCTGTCGGCGTCGCGGGGATTCTTCGGCTCGCGGCCGTTCAGCCGCGCCAACGAACTGCTCGAGCAGATGGGCGCCGACCCGATCGACTGGCGCCTGCCCTAGATTGCCGCGCGAGCATCGACGCCTGCGGAGATCGCCCGCACTTGTCCGCCGCGATATCGGCTGCAGTCTGCGCGGGCGATCAGCCGCGGGTGACCTTGCCTGCCTTGATGCAGGACGTGCAGACGTTGATGCGCTTCTTGTTGCCGCCCGGATGGGTCACGGTGCGCACGGTCTGGATGTTCGGATCCCACCGACGGCTGGTCCGGCGATGGGAATGCGACACCGACTTGCCGAAGCCGGGACCCTTCCCGCAGATATCGCAGACGGCAGCCATATGGAGAACTCCTCGGATCAGTACTTAGGGTTGCGTTCATTCGCCGGAACCGGCGACGGGTCGACCCGACAACCTGACCAGGATACCGGGCCGGAAAGCGAACGCCAAAACGATGTCCACCGGCTGCGGACCAGGCCCGTCGTTGTGACCAGTGGTGTCTGCGCGCAGTGGATAGGCTGGCGCCCACCGGGAGGTCCGTCGATGGCGGTGGGAGGTGGGTGACAGATGGCCGAGTCGGGTCGGCGGCTGGATGCGTCAGCCCTGCGGGACTGGGCCCACACCTCGCGTTGGCGACCTGATCGCCCACACCGACGAGATCAACCGGCTGAACGTCTTCCCGGTCGCCGACGCCGACACCGGAACAAACATGCTGTTCACGATGCGCGCGGCGTGGGCGCAGGCGGACGCGCACGCCGACAGCGACGGTGACGTGGCACGGGTGGCCGCGGCCCTGGCCGATGGCGCGCTGCACGGCGCTCGTGGCAACTCCGGGGTGATCCTGTCGCAGATTCTGCGCGGCCTGGCCGACGTCGTCCGCCGAGGCTTCCGCCGAGCGTGGTGGCGAGCTGGCCGATATCGACGGCGTCGTCCTCGCTGCCGCACCTGCGCCACGCGGTCGGTCTGGTCGTCGCATCGATGGGCGAATCGGTGCCCGGGAACCATCGTGTCGGTGCTGCAGGCCGCCGCCGAGGCCGCCGAAGACGCCGACTCCGATGACGCCGACCTCGTCGGCGTTATCGCCGCCGCCGGCGGATGCGGCGGTGATCGCACTCGACAAGACCATCGAGCAGCTCGACGTGCTGGCCGATGCCGGCGTGGTCGACGCCGGTGGCCGCGGGCTGCTGGTGCTGCTCGACGCGCTGTGCACGAACCGTGTCCGGTCACGCGCCGACCCGCCACGAGTATGTGCCCCAGCCGCCGGATGTCGGGATGACCGTCGCAGCACTCGCTCCGCTGCGTTTCGAGGTGATGTACCTGCTGAGCGGCTGCGACGCCCGACGGGGTCGAGCACGCTCCGTCAACGGCTCGATGAATTGGGCGACTCGGTCGCCATCGCGGCGTCCTCGTCCGACGGCGCAGGTCGCTATTCGGTGCACGTGCACTGCCGATGACGCCGGCGGCTGCCATCGAGGCGGCCCTGCCGTTCGGCACGCCGAGCCGGATTCAGATCACCGCGCTCACCGGGGCCGCGGGCACGCATGCGCCGGGAGGCTGGAGCCGCGAACGAGCGGTGCTGGCCGTCGTCGACGGCGACGGCGCGGCCGAGCTGTTCGCGGGCGAAGGCGCGCACGTCTTGCGGCCCGATCCCGACGCGACAGACCCGACCACCGCGGTGAGCGCCAAGCAGCTGCTGCGCGGCCTCGTCGACGCGGGCGCCGCACAGATCATGGTGCTGCCCAACGGCTATGTCGCGGCCGAGGAGCTGGTCGCGGGATGCACCGCTGCGATCGGCTGGGGGATCGACGTCGTGCCGGTGCCCGCCGCGTTCGATGGTGCAGGGGCTGGCCGCGCTGGCCGTGCACGACGCCGACCGGCAGGCCGTCGACGACGGCTACACGATGGCCCGCGCGCCGCAGGCGCCCGGCACGGCTCGGTTCGGGTTGCCACCGAGGAGGCATTGACCTGGGCGGGACCCGTCAGCCCGGCGACGGGCTCGGCATCGCCAGTGACGAGGTGCTGATCGTCGGCGAGGACATCACCGCCGCCGGCGTCGGACTGATCGACCTGCTGCTCGTCGCGGGCGGCGAGCTGGTCACGGTGCTGACCGGAGCCGACGTGGACCCCGGTGTCGGCGAAGCACTTCAGGAGCACGTGCACCGCCAACACCTGGGCACCGAGCTGGTGACGTACCACACCGGCCATCGCGGTGACGCGTTGCTGATCGGGGTCGAGTAGCCGTGGCCGTCCTGACCGACCGGCTCGACTTTCGTCATCGGCAGGTCGAACGCGAGACAGCTGGAGGAGCACTTCGGGATTCGCACGGTCAACGACCTGCTGCGGCATTACCCGCGCAAGTACAACGAGGGATTGACCGTGCCGCGGTGAAGGCGAGCGCCGACCTCGAAGAAGGCGAGCACGTCACCTTCGTCGACGTCATCACCGATACCAAAGTCGGTGAGATGAAACCGCAGTTCGACAAGAAGACCAAGAGAATGCGGAAACGCAAGTGGCTGCGGGTGACGCTGGGCGAGCATCGACCCAAGGTGACCGCGACGTTCTTCAACGCCGAGCTGAATGATCGACAAGCTGCCCGACCGACACCCGCATCATGCTGTCCGGCGAGGTCAAATACTTCAAAGGCGCCATGCAACTGACCCATCCCGCCTTCCTGGTCCTGAAGTCGCCCAGCGGCAAGGAGATCGGCACCAAGTCACTGAAAACCATCGCCGACGCATCGGGGGCAACCGGCGATGAACTGTTGTCGGCATTCGAGCGCGAGTTCTTCCCTGATCTATGCCGCGGACGCGAAGGTACAGAGCTGGGACATCTACGCATGCGTGCGCCAGGTACTGGACGTTCTCGACCCTGATCGATGAGCCGCTACCAAAATCATTTGTGCAACAAGCGAAATCTGATTTCTGAAGACGAGGCACTGCGCGCCATCCACCTCGCCGAGACGCGAGTCAGAGCGCGAGCGCGCCCGGCAGCGCCTCACATATGACGAAGCCGTCGGGCTGCAGTGGGCGTTGGTGGCGCGGCGGTACGGCGATCTGAGCGAATCCGGACCCGTCGCCGCGCCCGAGGAAGGACGACGGCTGCTCTCGGCACGATGCGCGAGCAGCTGCCGTTCGAATTGACGAGCGGCCAGCGCGAAGTGCTCGACGTCTTGTCGACCGAACTCGCCGCGACCCGTCCGATGAACCGGATGCTGCAGGGCGAGGTGGGCTCGGGCAAGACCATCGTGTCCGTGCTGGCCATGCTGCAGATGATCGACGCCGGCTATCAATGCGCGCTGCTGGCGCCGACCGGAAGTCCTCGCCGCCCAACATGCTCGCTCCGTGCGCGATGTCCTCGGCCCGTTGGCGATGGCGGGCCAGCTCGGCGGTGCCGAGAACGCGACGCGGTTGGCACTGCTGACCGGATCGATGTCGCCACAACAGAAGCGGCAGGTGCGCGACGAAGTCGCCTCCGGCGAGGCGGGCATCGTCATCGGCACACACGCGCTGCTGCAGGACGCGGTGGAGTTCCAGCGGCTCGGCATGGTGGTCGTCGACGAACAGCATCGGTTCGGTGTCGAACAGCGAGACCGGTTGCGCGCCAAGGCCCCCGAAGGTTTGACACCGCACCTGCTGGTGATGACGGCCACCCCGATCCCGCGCACCGTCGCGCTGACCGTCTACGGCGATCTGGAGACCTCGACGCTGCGCGAGCTGCCCCGCGGTCGCCAGCCCATCGCCACCAACACGATCTTCATCAAGGAGAAACCGCAAATGGCTGGATCGGGCCTGGCAGCGCATCATCGAGGAGGTCCGAGCGGGTCGTCAGGCCTACGTCGTCGCGTCGCGCATCGACGAGACCGACAAGGCCGGCGCAAGACGATCAGGCGGTCCACCTGCCACCACGGTGGTCGAGTTATTCGAGCACCTTCGGCACGGGCCGCTGTCCGGACTGCGGCTCGGGCTTGATGCACGGTCGACTGCCCAGCCGACGAAAAGGACGCCGTGATGGCGGCGTTTCGCGCGGGCGAGATCGATGTCCTGGTGTGCACCACTGTCATCGAGGTCGGCGTCGACGTGCCCAATGCGACGGTGATGTTCGTGATGGACGCCGACCGGTTCGGCATCAGTCAACTGCACCAGTTGCGGGGTCGCATCGGCCGCGGCGCAGCATGCCAGCCTGTGTCTGCTCGCCACCCGGCTGCCGGAGCGATCCAAGGCCGGAGCAGCGGCTCAAGGCGGTAGCAGGCACACTGGACGGATTCTGAACTCGCCGACCTCGACTCTGCAAGGAGCGCCGCGAGGGAGATGTGTTGGGATACAGCCAATCCGGCCGGCCCATCACGCTGCGATTCCTATCGCTGTTCGAGCACCGGGACAGTCATCCTGGCCGCGCGCGAGTTCTGCGCAGTCGCACTATCGAGTATGAATCCAGCGAATCCCGGAATGGCGTCTTCTGGCAGCGCAGTTCACCGACACCGAGCGCGTCGAGTACCTGGACAAGCGACATGAGCCGAAACCGGCTGATGTGGTTGGCGATGGCGGTGGCGCTGGCCATGATGGTCGCCTATCAGACGATCGGCGGCGGCGGACCAGCGCTCCGCCTGGTTCGTCGCGCAGGCCGACATCCCCACCGTCGCACCGGGTGTCGACGTGCTGGCGGGAGTGGCCGAGGTGCCGCTGCGCATCCGTGGCTTACGACTACCGCAGGGCGGCATTCGGTGACGCCTGGACCGACGACAACCCCGCGCCCGGCGGTCACAACGGTTGTGACACCCGCAACGACATCCTCGACCGCGACCTCGTCGACAAGTCATATGCCTCGATCAAGCGGTGCCCCAACGCCGTTAGCCGCCGGCACCTTGCACGACCCGTACACCAACGCCACCATCGCGTTCGTGCGCGGCAACCAGGATCGGCGCGGCGGTCGCAGATCGACCACATCGTGCCGTTGGCGTTGCGCATGGGACCTCGGCGCCCGGAATTGGACCGACGACATGCGCGCTGCGGTTCGCCAACGACCCGGCGAACCTGCTCGCGGTCGACTGGCCCGGCAGAATCAGGACAAGGGCGATTCCGGAACCGGTGCTGTGGATGCCACCGAACACGGCGCTTCCGGTGCCAGTACGCGATGCAGTTCATCGCGGTGCTGCGCGGCTACGGGTTGCCCGTCGACGCGCCGTCGGCCGCGGTACTGCGGGAGGCTGCCGCGACCTGCCCGACGAGCTGAACTCACGTCATGGCTGATGTTTGGTCCGGCTCTGCGGGTGCGCCCGATGACGGTCGATGAGGCCACGAGGGTCGCCAGCTGGCGTTACGCCGGCCAGTGGTCGGTCTATGACCTGACTTCGGCGCGGCCGCTCGTCGACGACTTGGCCAGCTACTACGCGGTCGGGCAGGCGAGACGCTGATTGGGTTCTGCTGCACTCGGCGCGGCAGCGCGGGTGGGCGGAATGACTGGAGGATCCCGCCGTCGTCGACGTCGGGACGGGAATGGATCCGGCGCTGGTCGGACACGGGCACGGCGCGGCATTCGGACAGCAACCGTGCTTGATCATCTGGCCGAGACGTGTCCCGGCAGCCGCTGCGCGCCGTCGTCCAGGCGTGGAATCAGCACAGCCTGCGAACGACGAGCCGGCTGGGTTTCGAGGAGGTCGGTGAGCTGACGACGATGCAGGATAGGCCGGCCGGTCGCCTACCGGATCGTCGTGAGCGGGGCACCGGTCAGGTACCGGTGTAGGTTCCCGGGTTCGGCCGAAATCGGGTGCCGTCGTTGAGCCCGTTGAGCGTTGCCATCTCGTCGTCGGTCAGCTCGAAGTCGAACACGTCGAGGTTCGACTTGATCCGCTCCGGCGTTCGCCGACCGCGGGATGACGACGTTGCCGAGCTGAATGCTCCACCGGATCAGCACCTGCGCGGGCGTCTTGCCGTGCGCCTGCGCGACCGACGGCGATGGTCGGGTTGTCCAGCAGCCTGCCGATGCCCAGCGGGCCGTAGGCCTGCGTGACGATGCCGTACTCGGCGTTGACCGCCCGCAGTTCTGCCTGATTGCAGCAGCGGGTGCAGCTCGATCTGGTTGATCGCCGGGGTGAAGAATGACAGGTCGATGATCGTTCGACAGGTGCTCGGCGTGAAAGTTGGACACGCCGATGGACCGGGCGTCGCCGTCCTCGTCTGCGACTTCATCATGCCGCCCCAGCTGTCGACGTACTTGCCGCGTTCTCCGGCGGGCCAGTGGATGAGGTAGAGGTCGACGTAGTCCAGGCCGAGCCGGTCGAGGCTTGCCTTGCAGGCGTCCTGTGACGACTTGGAAGCCCTGATCCGGGGTGGCCAGCTTGGTGGTGACGAACAGCTCCTCGCGCGGTACGCCCGACGCGGCGATCGCCCGGCCGACCGCTTCCTCGTTGCCGTAGGCGGTGCCGCGGTGTCGATCAACCGGCAGCCGGCTTCCAGCGCCGTCGATACGGCCTGCTCGGTCTCGGATGTCCGACAACTCGCCAACGCCGAGGCCGATCACCGGGATCGTGTTCTCGTCGTTGAGAGTGACGGTGGGAATCGCAGCGGCCGCCCGACATGTCATGGCACCTACCCTGTGAAGTTGAAGTTTCGTGGATCGGGACCCAGTCGTGTTCCGTCGCCCAGCGAAGAGATGGACGCCATGTCCTGCTCGCTCAGCTCGAAATCGAACACGTCGAAGTTACTCGCAATTCGCTCGGGGTCACCGACTTCGGGATGACGATATTACCGAGTTGGATATGCCACCTAATCAGTACCTGCGCGGGGTTTTTCCGTGCGCATCTGCGACGGCCGTCACCGTCGGGTTGCTCAGCAGTGATCCCTGGCCCAGCGGACTCCACGCCTCGGTGGCGATGCCGCAGCTGAGCGTGCACTTCCCGCAACTCCTGCTTGCTGCAGCAGCGGATGCAACTCGATCTGGTTGACGGCCGGAACAATCCCGGTCGCCGTCGACCAGGATCCGCAGGTGTTCGGGCTCGAAGTTGCTGACTCCGATCGACCGGATCCGGCCCTGGTCGCGCAGGTGCGCGAACGCCTTGAACGTGTCGACGAACGCGTTCTTGCGCCGGCATCGGCCAGTGGATGAGGTACAGGTCGAGGTAGCTCGAACGCCGAGGCGATCCATGCTGGCGTCGAACGCCGCGAGCGTGCTGTCGTAGCCCTGGTCGGCGTTCCACAACTTTGGTGACCAGAAGACGTCCTCGCGCGGAGACGCCGGACTCTGCGACCGCCTGACCGACCTCGCGCTCGTTGCAGTATGCTGCGGCGGTGTCGATGTGTCGGTAACCGGCGTCCAGCGCGGTCGCCACCGCACGTTCGGTGTCTCGGCGGAGTCTGGAAAACGCCGAGCCCGACCTGCGGCATCGCAATTACCGTCATTCAGCGTGATGAGGGAGAGCTAGAGCCATGACCCAGAGTCTGCCAGGACAGGCGACGCCAGTCGGGCCGCCGCGAGATACGGTCCATGAACGCTCGCAGCGAACAGCTGACCGACTGTTGACGTCGCATTCCGCGGATACCCGAACCGCGTCAAACGGCTTGATGCTGGGTGGTCGTTCGGTCACGATCGACGGCAACACCCTGGACACGACGCTGCAGCTGATGCTCGTCGGGATGACGGCGGTCGGTCTCGAGGGCCTGATCGCCAGCCGCGACGATCGGCGCTGCCCGGACTCAGCTGCAGAATCATGACGCTCGCACAGCTTCCATCGTGTGAACAGTCCTGTGACGTCGCGTCGACCGACGTGTCGACTCCCGGCCCGGCACGGTCGAGATCCGGCGCGCGCCACTACCGGCCGATCGATGGCGACGGCGCAGCCGTTGCTGGTGCTTCTACCACGGTGCGGCGGCCTGGTCGATCGGCGACATGGACACCGCACGACGACCTTGTGCCGCCAGATCTGCCGCGACGCCGGCGCTGCATGTGTTGTCGGTCGACTACCGACTGGCCCCCGAGCACAAGGCGCCCGCCGGCTGTCGACGACGCGTCACGCCGGCGTTCGTGTGGGCAGCTCGACCATGCGGGTGAACTGGGCGCCGACCCCGGCCGCGGTGGCGGTCGGCGGCGACAGCGCGGGCGGCAACCTCGCCGCGCTGGTATCGCTGCGCGCGCGCGACGAGGGCGTCACGGCTGCCCGCGCTGCAGCTGCTGCTCTACCCGGTGACCAACTTCAGCGGCGAGACCCGGTCTCAGGACGCTGTTCGCCGAACGGGTTCTTCTTCTGCCACGAGATATGGACTTGCTGCGACGCAATGCCCGATCGACGGTGCGCGGCGTCGACGCCGCCGATCCGCGGGTGTCGCCGCTGCTGGCCGACGATCTCTGATCGGCCTGCCGCCAGCGCTACTGATGACCGCGGGCTTCGACCCGCTGCGCGACGAGGGGCAGGCAGTACGCCGACGCGATGCGGGCCGCAGGCGATGACAGTCGACTACGCGCGAATTCGGTTCGCTGATGCACGGCTTTGCCAACTTGCTTCGCTCGGAGGCGTGCGGCAGCGCGACCGCCGGCAGAATCGATCTCTGCGCTGCGTGCCCATCTCAGCCGCGCGCTGACTGACCGTCGGTAGCGCCGCCGGTACTCTTGACCCGTGGCGACCAAACCCAAGAAGAACAGCCCGCTACGACCTGAAGGCGGCCGACCGCAAGACGCAACCTGGTGATCCGATGATCGGCCTTCACGTGCGATCGTGGTCGATCTTCGCGCGTCGCGCTGGTGCTCTAGCATCGTGACGTCCAACGACAAGAAGCCGGACGTCGGCGAGGCTGAAGACCGATCCGGGTCGACGTCGAGCAAGCCGTCATCAGCGAAGGAGGGCAGCTACCGGACCCAAGGCCGTGCTGTCGCTGCTACGAGGACTTCCTGTGCCCGCACTGCGGCACTTTCGAGCAGCAGTTCGGGCCGACGGTGAACAAGCTCGATCGACACCGGCGCCGTCGCCGCCGACTACTACATGGTCGGCGATCCTGGACCGCCGAGCAACCAGAACTACTCATCGCGCGCGCGGGCGCCGCCTACTGCGTGGCCGACGAGTCCAAGCGATGCGTTCCGCCGTTTCCACGCCGCGCTCTATGCGCAGCAGCCCGGCGAGACCGCGAGCCGCATTTCCCGACAACGCGCGGCTGATCGAGGTCGCGCGCCAGGCGGGCGCCGGGGGCAGGCGTCCCGGACTGCATCAACAAGGGCCGATACACCGCGATGGTCGCAGGGGCTCCGGCCGCGGCCACCGGTATTCAGGCGACCCCGACCGATCCAGCATCAACGGCGCAGGACTACGAACCCACCACGCCCGACGCGCTGGTCGCCAAGATCAAGGAGATCGTCGGCGACGTTCCGGGCCTGACGCGCCGCGCCTGCCGCAACCCGGAGCCACCGCACCGGCGCCGCGCCGGCGCCATGACCGTCGCCGCGCCCAGCGACGTCCAGCCGACAGCGACCACGCGGCCGACGGTCGTCAGGGTGCCGGTCCGGACGGCCAGCGCGGTGTGGGTGCTGATCGCCGGCGTCGTCGGGCTCGCCGCGGCGCTCACGCTGACGATCGAGAAGATCGAGATTCTGATCAACCCCGACTACGTGCCGTCCTGCAGCATCAACCCGGTGCTGTCGTGCGGTTCGGTGATGGTCGACCCCGCAGGCGTCGGCGTTCGGCTTTCCCAACCCGCTGATCGGCATCGTCGTCGTTCACCGTCGTGGTGGTGACCGGTGTGCTCGCGCTCGCCAAGGTCAGGCTGCCGCGGTGGTACTGGGTCGGCCTGGCGACCGGCACGGCTGCTCGGCGTGGCGTTCATCCACTGGCTGATCTTCCAGAGCCTGTACCGCATCGGCGCGCTGTGCCCGTACTGCATGGCGGTGTGGGCGGTCACCATCCCGCTGTTCGTCGTGGTCGCCTCGATCGCGCTGCAGCCGCTGCAGTCGAACGCGGTGGCGCGGGTGCTCTACACGTGGCGGTGGTCGCTGGTGGCGCTGTGGTTCACCGCGCTGATTCTGATGATCCTCGTGCGGCTTCTGGAACTACTGGTCCACGCTGCATCTAGCCGTACTCGCAGCGCATCGGGTTAGGGTCACGCGTGATTTCCAAAGTCCTGCGTCGCCAACCGCGGGAGATCGCGATCCGCGCCTTCCGGGCGGCCTACGAGATGGGCATCGCGACGGTCGCGGTCTATCCGTACGAGGATCGCAACTCGCTGCACCGGCTGAAGGCCGACGAGTCGTACCAGATCGGCGAGACCGGGCCACCCGGTCCGGGCGTACCTGTCGGTCGACGAGATCATCCGCGTCGCCCAGCACGCCGGCGCCGACGCGGTCTATCCCGGGCTACGGCTTCCTGTCGGAGAACCCCGACCTGGCCGCGGCGTGCGCGGCGGCGGGCATCACGTTCGTCGGTCCCGAGCGCCGAAATCGCTGGAGCTGACCGGCAACAAGTCGCGGGCGATCGCGGCGGCCCGCGCCGCCGGGTTGCCGGTGCTGAACTCGTCGGCGCCGTCGGCGTCGGTCGACGAGCTGGTGGCGGCCGCCGCGGACGATGCAGTTCCCGTTGTTCGTCAAGGCGGTGTCCGGCGGCGGCGGCCGCGGCATGCGCCGCGTCACCGACCTCGCACGCGCTGCCCGAGGCGATCGAGGCCGCCAGTCCGCGAGGCCGAGTCGGCGTTCGGCGACCCGACGCGTGTACCTCGAGCAGGCGGTGCTCAACCCGCGCCACATCGAGGTGCAGATCCTGGCCGACACCCACGGCAACGTGATGCACCTCTTCGAGCGTGACTGCAGCGTGCAGCGTCGGCACCAGAAGGTCATCGAACTGGCCCCGGCGCCGAACCTGCCCGACGGAACTGCGGCAGACAGATCTGCGCCGACGCGGTCGCGTTCGCCCGCCAGATCGACTACACCTACGCGGGCACCGTCGAGTTCCTGCTCGACGAGCGCGGCCGACTACGTCTTCATCGAGATGAATCCGCGCATCCAGGTCGAGCACACCGTCACCGAGGAGATCACCGACGTCGACCTGGTCGCCAGCCAGATGCGCATCGCCGACGGGGAGACGCTGGAGGACCTTGGGCTGAGCCAGGACACGCTGCAAGTGCACGGCGCCGCGCTGCAGTGCCGGATCACCACCGAGGACCCGGCCAACGGCTTCCGCCCCGACACCGGCCGGATCACCGGCTACCGATCGCCCGGCGGTGCGGGCATCCGGCTGACGGCGGCTCGCATCTGGGCGCCGAGATCAGCGCCCACTTCGACTCGATGCTGGTCAAGCTGACCTGCCGCGGGCGTGACTTCGCGACGGCGGTCGGCCGGGCGCGCCGCGCGCTGGCCGAGTTCCGGATCCGCGGCGTGTCGACGAACATCCCGTTCCTGCAGGCGGTGGTCAACGATCCCGACTTTCGCGCCGGACGCGTCACGACGTCGTTCATCGACGAGCGCCCGTATCTGCTGACCGCGCGCACCCCGGCCGACCGTGGCACCAAGATCCTCAACTACCTCGCCGATGTCACCGTCAACCAGCCGCACGGGCCGCGACCGTCGACGGTGTACCCGCAGGACAAGCTGCCGCGAGATCGATCTCGACGCGGCGCCGCCGCGCGGCAGCAAGCACCTGCTGACCGAGGTGGGGCCGGAGGGTTTCGCTCGCTGGCTGCGCGAGTCCCAGTCCGTCGGTGTCACCGACACGACGTTCCGCGATGCGCATCAGTCGCTGCTGGCCACTCGCGTGCGCACCACCGGCCTGCTGATGGTCGCGCCCTACATCGCGCGGATGACGCCGCAGCTGCTGTCCATCGAGTGCTGGGGCGGCGCGACTTACGATGTGGCGCTTCGGTTCTTGAAGGAAGACCCGTGGGAGCGGCTGGCCGCGCTGCGCGAGGCGATGCCCAACATCTGCCTGCAGATGCTGCTGCGGGGCCGCAACACCGTCGGCTACACGCCGTATCCGGAGTCCGTCACGTACGGCGTTCGTCAAGGAGGCGACGGCGACCGGCATCGACATCTACCGCATCTTCGACGCGCTCAACAACGTCGAGTCGATGCGGCCGGCGATCGACGCGGTGCGCGAAACCGGCACGGCGGTGGCCGAAGTCGCGATGAGCTACACCGGCGATCTGTCCGACCCGCGCGAAAACCTGTACACGCTGGACTATTACCTCAAGCTGGCCGAGCAGATCGTCGACGCGGGCGCGCACGTGCTGGCGATCAAGGACATGGCCGGGCTGCTTGCGGCCGCAGGCCGCGCATCACGTTGATCAGCGCGCTGCGCAGCCGGTTCGACCTGCCGGTGCACGTGCACACCCACGACACCCCGGGCGGGCAGCTGGCCACCTATGTGGCGGCCTGGCAGGCCGGCGCCAGCGCCGTCGACGGTGCCGCCGCGCCGCTGGCGGGCACCACCAGCCAGCCCGCGCTGAGCTCGATCGTGGCCGCCGCGGCGCACACCGAGTACGACACCGGGCTGTCGCTCTCGGCGGTGTGCGATCTGGAGCCGTACTGGGAGGCGCTGCGAAAGGTGTACGCGCCCTTCGAATCCGGGCTGCCCGCGCCGACGGGGCGGGTGTATCACCACGAGATTCCCGGCGGCCAGTTGTCCAACCTGCGTCAGCAGGCGATCGCGCTCGGGCTCGGTGATCGGTTCGAGGAGATCGAGGACGACTACGCCGGCGCCGACCGGGTGCTCGGGCAGGCTGGTGAAGGTCACTCCGTCGAGCGAAGGTGGTCGGCGATCTCGCACTGGCGCTTGGTCGGTGCGGGTGTCAGCGCCGACGAATTCGCCTCCGACCCAGCGAAATTCGACATTCCCGATTCGGTGATCGGGTTCTTGCGCGGCGAGCTGGGTGACCCGCCGGGCGGCTGGCCCGAACCGCTGCGCACCAAGGCGCTTGCCGGGCGCCCGCCGGCCAAGCCGACCGCAGGAACTCACCGCCGGATGACGAGGCGGTGCTGGCGCAGGCCGGGCCCGACGCGGCAGGCCGCGCTGAACCGGCTGCTGTTCCCCGGTCCGACAAAGGAATTCGAGGCTCATCGGGAACTGTACGGCGACACGTCGCAGCCTATCGGCCAACCAGTTCTTCTACGGGCTGCGGCACGGCGAAGAACACCGGGTCAAGCTGGAGCGCGGCGTCGAGCTGCTGATCGGGCTGGAGGCGATCTCCGACCCCGACGAGCGCGGCATGCGCACGGTGATGTGCATCCTCAACGGCCAGCTGCGGCCGGTGGTGGTGCGCGACCGCAGCATCGCCAGCGACAGTTCCGACCGCGGAGAAGGCCGACCGGTCCAACCCCGACCACGTCGCCGCGCCGTTCGCCGGCGTGGTCACCGTCGACGTCGACGCCGGCGACCAGGTCGACGCCGGACAGACCATCGCCACCATCGAGGCGATGAAGATGGAAGCCGCGATCACCGCGCCCAAGGCAGGCACAGTCAGCCGGATCGCCGTCTCGGCCACCGCGCAGGTCGAGGGCGGTGACCTGCTGGTGGTGGTCAGCTGACCCGCATCGTCGCCGGCGACGCTGGGCGGGCGGCGAATCGCGGTGCCGCCGCACCGGAACTCGGCCGACCACCGATCGGGTGCGCGAATCGCTGTTCAACGTGCTGACGCGCGCGCGTCGACTTCGCCGGCGCCGTCGGTGCTCGACCTGTACGCCGGCTCGGGCGCGCTCGGGCTGGAGGCGCTGTCGCGCGGGCGCGACGTCGGCGTTGTTCGTCGAGTCCGACCAGCGCGCCGCGGCCGTCATCGCCCAGAACATCGCGGCGCTCGGTGTGCGCGGGCGCGACGCTGCGGCGCGGGCACCGTCGCGATCGGTGCTCGCGGCGCGGGCGCGACCGGCCGGTGGACCTGGTGCTCGCCGACCCGCCCTACGACGTCGACGCCGCCGAGATCGACGCAGATGCTCAGCGCGCTCGACGACGCGCGGCTGGGCTGGCGCCGGCACGGTCGCGGTGGTCGAAGCGGGCGCGTCGGGCCCGCCGCTGCGTTGGCCGCACGGCGTGGGCCGCGTGGCCGGAACGTCGCTACGGCGACACCCGGCCTGGAGATGGCGCGTGGACACGGAGGCGGCTGAGCTGCCCTGCCACAGCGTCATCGACCATGAGCGGCGCGGTATGTCCCGGGATCGTTCGACCCGGTGACCCTCGGCCATATCGACATCTTCGAGCGCGCCGTCCGCCCAGTTCGACGAGGTCGTCGTCGCGGTGCTGGTCAACCCCAACAAGCAGGGCATGTTCAGCCTCGACGAGCGCATCGCGATGATCGACCGAGTCGACGACCGCACCTGCCGAACCTGCGCGTCGAAGCCGGCGAGGGTCTGGTCGTCGACTTCGTCAAGGCCCGCGGGCTGACCGCGATCGTCAAGGGCTGCGCACCGGCACCGACTTCGAATACGAGCTGCAGATGGCGCAGATGAACAAGCACATCGCCGGCGTCGACACGTTTTTCGTCGCGACCACGCCGCAGTACTCGTTCGTGTCGTCGTCACTGGCCAAGGAGGTGGCGACGCTCGGAGGCGACGTTTCGGAGCTGCTGCCCGAGCCGGTCGAACGTGCGATTGCAGGCCAAGCTGAAGGGCTTAAGGGCTGGCAGGCCAGTCGGCGGGTAGGCACTGGGTGGCGCACAGCCCTCGCGCGCCGAATCCACCTGATGAAATCGGAGGTAATCGCCGTGGTTCGAAACATTTGTTCAGTCGACCGATGACGTCGTCAAGTTCCTCAAAGGACAACACAACCTGATCAAAGGACATGTTCGACGACGTGCTGTCACGCGTCGGAAACGAAAGCCCGGCGAGAAGGCGTTCGTCGACCTGCGCCAGTTGCTGGCCGTGCACGAGACCGCCGAGGAAATGGTGGTTCATCCGCGCGCGCGTCGTGAGATCGCCGACGGCGACGAGATCGTCGACGCCCGACTGCACGAGGAGCACGAGGCGAAGCAGCAGCTGTCGAAGCTCGAGAGCCATGGACATCGGTTCCCGCGAGTTCATCGTTGAGCTGACCAAGTTCCGGGATGCCGTCGTCGACCACGCCGAGCACGAGGAGAACGAGGAGTTCAGCAAGCTGCAGCGCAAGCTCGACAAGCCGACGAGCTGCGCAGCGGATGGCCGAGGCGGTACAGGCCGCAGAGGCCATCGCGCCGACCCGTCCGCACCCAGGCGTCGAGTCGGCGAAGGCCGAATTTCGCCGTCGGACCGTTCGCGTCGATGCTGGACCGGGCACGCGATGCTCATCAAGCAGGCACATCGCGTAGCGCAATTTCGCTGATCGAGGCAAAGACCGCCCGACATTTAGCGTGCTCGGGCGGTTTTGTCTTTCCGATAGCCGTCAACTGGTGCGCCCCGTTGACACTAATGTGTCGCGAATGCAATGTCAGCCGACAGTTGCGGGCCCGGAGTGGGGCCGCTGGAAGCCAAACGGCGACACACCGGCGGCAGCTAGCGAGTCACAGGGGTAACACCAGGCACACTGGTAACGTAACAACTACGCCTGGAGGGTGTTGCCGTGTACCGAGTATTTGAAGCGCTCGACGAGTTGGGCGCGATCGTGGAAGAAGCCCGCGGCGTGCCGATGACGGCAGGTTGCGTGGTGCCCCGCGGTGACGTGCTCGAGCTGATCGACGACATCAAGGACGCCATCCCGGCGAACTCGACGATGCACAGGACGTGCTCGACGCGCGCGACTCGCTGCTGCGCGAGGCCAAGGAGCACTCCGGGTCGATGGTCGCCACGGCGCACCGCCGAGGCCGACTCGCTGCTCAACCACGCCCGCACCGAGGCCGATCGGCTGCTGGCCGATGCCAAGGCGCAGGCCGACCGCATGGTGGCCGAGGCGCGCCAGCACAGCGAGCGGATGGTCGGCGAGGCCCGCGAGGAGGCCGACCACGCATCGCCGCGACCGCAAAGCGCGAGTACGAGGCCAGCGCCGGGCGTGCGAAGGCCGAGGCCGACCGCCTGATCGAGAACGGCAACCTCTCCGTACGAGAAGGCCGTCCAGGAGGGCATCAAGGAGCAGCAGCGCCTGGTGTCGCAGACCGAGATCGTTCAGGCGGCGACCGCCGAGGCCACTCGGCTGATCGACTCGGCCCACGCCGAGGCCGACCGGCTGCGCGGCGAGATGCGACATCTACGTCGACAGCAAGCTCGCGGAGTTCGAGGACTTCTGAACGGCACACTGCGCTCGGTGGGCCGCGGCCGCCACCAGCTGCGCACCGCCGCAGGCACGCACGACTACGCGGCACGCTAGCCACTGCGCGTCAGCCGCAGCGAGCCGTCGCGCGTACCATCGGAGGATGGCGACGCAACGTGACTCCCGCTCGCCGCTCGTGATCAACATCTGCCCGGCTCGGCCGGCGGCCAGGGTCCATGCTGACCATCCGGGAGACGGTGCCCAGCCCGTCGCGCATCGGCGTCGGAGCTGGTCGGCGATCGACGCAGGCGCGCCGCTTGACCTGGATCTGCGTGTCGAGTCGGTGTCGGAAGGCGTGTTGGTCACCGGAACGGTGTCGGCGCCAACAACCGGGAGTGCGCCCGCTGCCTGACACCGATCACCGGACGACGTCGAGATCGACCTCACCGAGCTGTTCGCCTATCCCGACAGCGCGACCGAGGCGACCACCGAGCCGGACGAGGTGGGCCGCGTCATCGACGAGCACCATCGACCTCGAGCAGCCGATCGTCGACGCCGTCGGGCTGGCGCTGCCGTTCTCGCCGCTGTGCGGGCCGGACTGTCAGGGCTGTGTCCGCAGTGCGGCGTCCCGATGGCGACGGCCGAGCCTGGACACCGTCACGAGCAGATCGACCCGCGCTGGTCGAAGCTCGCCTCGCATGCTGGAGACGGACGACAAGTGACGCGTCGACCCGCGACGCCGCTGCTCAAGGCGCTTGGGGGTCGAGCTGCCCGACGAGCTGCTCAAGCATCGCGCTGACGCCACCGCAGCTACTCCTACGAGAACGGCGGGCTGCCGACCAACGAGCGGCTGGAGTTCCTCGGCGACGCAGTGCTCGGGCTGACCATCACCGAGGAGCTCTACCACCGGCACCCCGACCGCTCCGAGGGCGACCTGGCCAAGCTGCGCGCCAGCGTCGTCAACACCCAGGCGCTGCGCCGACGTCGGGCGCGGCGTCTGTCCGACGACGGTCTCGGCGCCTACCTGCTGCTGGGCAAGGGTGAGGAGCACTCCGGCGGTGCCGATAAGTCGAGCATCCTAGCCGACGGTGTCGAATCCTTGCTTGGCGCAATCTATCTGCGAGCACGGCATCTGCGGTTGGCCCGCGAGGTGATCATGCGGCTGTTCGGCGCGCTGCTCGACACGGCGCCGACGCTGGGCGCGGGCCTGGACTGGAAGAGCAGCCTGCAGGAACTGACCGCCGCGCGCGGCATGGGTGCGCCGTCGTACCTGGTGACCTCCACCGGACCCGACCACGACAAGGAGTTCACCGCCACGGTCGTCGTCACGGACGTCGAGTACGGCAAGGGCGTCGGCCGGACCAAGAAGGAGAGCCGAGCTGCAAGGCCGCCGCGGCGGCGTGGACGGCGCTGCGACGAGTGCCTGAACTGCCCGGAGGTCGAGGTCGTTCGGCGGGGACTAGCGGCACACGTGGCGGGTCGAGACCATCACCGCGCGTGCGGGTGCACCATCCCGCGCGCGGTGCGACGTCACGAAGCCGGTCCCGCCGACCTGACCGCGCGGCTGCTCGACACGCGCGCATCACCGGCACCGGCCGCCGCGGCAAGTACCTGTGGCTGACGCTCGACGACGGCGATCTCGGCGCTTGGTCGTGCATCTGGGGATGAGCGGGCAGATGCTGCTGGGGCCGCGTGCCGAACGACGAACCACCTGCGCATCGCGGCGCTGCTCGACGACGGCACCGGCGATGAGCTTCGTCGACCAACGCACGTTCGGCGGCTGGATGCTTGCCGACATGGTCACCGGTCGACGGCACCGATGTTGCCCGTGCCCGTCGCGCACCTGGCCCGCGATCCGCTCGACCCGCTGTTCGACCGCGACGCCGTCGTTACGGTGTTGCGGCGCAAGCACTCTGAGATCAAGCGCCAGCTGCTGGACCAGACCGTGGTGTCGGGCATCGGCAACATCTACGCCGACGAGGCGCTGTGGCGGGCCAAGATCAACGGCGCCCGGCTGGCCGTCGTCGCTGACCCGGCGAACAGCTCGCGCGAGCTGCTCGACGCCGCCGCCGAGGTGATGGCCGAGGCGCTGGGGCAGGGCGGCACGTCGTTCGACTCGCTGTACGTCAACGTCAACGGCGAGTCCGGCTACTTCGACCGGTCGCTGGACGCCTACGGCCGCGAAGGCGAGCCGTGCCGGCGCTGCGGCGCGGTGATGCGGCGGGAGAAGTTCATGAACCGCTCGTCGTTCTACTGCCCGAAATGCCAACCCCGCCCACGAGTCCGCCGATCCTGATTGCCGCGAATCGGCACCTCGCTTGCGGGGGACATCGGCGCTTTGACTGGCGCGCGAAATCACGACCGGGAATGCTATTCGCGGGAACGTTGTAGAAATAAGCCATGACGGAACTGTGGGTTGAGCGCACCGGCGTGCGCCGCTACACCGGGCGCAGCTCACGCGGCGCGGAGGTGCTCGTCGGCTCGGAAGACGTCGAGGGCGTCTTCACCCCCGGCGAGCTGATGAAGATCGCGCTGGCCGCCTGCAGCGGGATGAGCAGCGACGAGCCGCTGCGCCGCCGCCTCGGCGACGACTATCAGACGACCATCAAGGTGTCCGGACGCGGCCGACCGCGAACAGGAGCGCTACCCGCTGCTCGAAGAACGCATGGAGCTCGACCTGTCCGGACTCTCCGACGACGAGGTGGCGCGGCTGCTCGACCGTCGTCGTGCGCGCCATCGATCAGGTGTGCACGGTCGGGCGCACGCTGAAGTCTGGTACCAAAGTGACGTTTGAGGTGAGCTGATGTCGGAGCGAACCTGATGTCCGCCTGACGCGCCTGGGTGCACGGCTACGTCGCAGGGCGTTGGTTTCCGCTGGTGGACCCGGTCGCGGGCGCTCGAACTCGGCCTGACCGGGTTTGCCGTGCAACCGGCCCGACGGCCGTGTTCAGGTGGTCGCCCAGGGCCCCGCGCGACGCCTGCCAACGCTTGCTCGACCTGCTGCGAAAGCGGCAGACACTCCAGGATCGCGTCGACAAAGTCATCGCCGACTGGTCAGAAGTCGGGCGACTCGTTCACGGGCTTCACCGAGCGATAGCCTCGCGCGGCGGTAGTGTGGCACGTCGTGCACCTCAAGAGTCTGACGCTGAAGGGCTTCAAGTCCTTCGCTTCGCCGACGACTCTGCGCTTCGAGCCGGGCATCACCTGCGTCGTCGGGCCCAACGGCTCCGGCAAGTCCAACGTCGTCGACGCGCATCGCCTGGGTGATGGGCGAGCAGGGCGCCAAGAGCGCTGCGCGGCGGCAAGATGGAGGACGTCATCTTCGCCGGCACGTCGTCGCGCGCCCCGCTGGGCCGCGCCGAGGTCACCGCTCACGATCGACAACTCCGACGGCGCGCTGCCGATCGAGTACTCCGAGGTCTCGATCACCCGCCGGATGTTCCGCGACGGCGCCAGCGAGTACGAGATCAACGGCAGCAGTTGCCGTTTGATGGACATGCAGGAGCTGCTGAGCGACTCCGGCATCGGCCGCGAGATGCACGTCATCGTCGGCCAGGGCAAGCTCGACCGAGATCCTGCAGTCGCCGGCCGGAGGACCGGCGCGCGTTCATCGAGGAGGCCGCCGGCGTCCTCAAGCACCGCAAGCGCAAGGAGAAGGCGGTCCGCAAGCTCGACGCGATGTCAGGCCAACCTGACCCGGCTGACCGACCTGACCACCGAGCTGCGCCGCCAGCTCAAGCCGCTGGGCCGGCAGGCCGAGATGGCCCGCCGCGCGCCAGACCATCCAGGCCGACCTGCGCGACGCCCGGCTGCGGCTGGCCGCCGACGACCTCGTTACCCGCCGCAGGCGAGTTCAACGGCACCGACCAGCGCCGAGACGACGCTGCGCCGCGAACACGACGAGATGGCCGCCCGGCTGGACGGCGCGCCACCGATCGAGCTCGACGGCCCGAGAGACGGCGGTCGCCGGACTCAGCGACCGCGCCGAGCCGGCCCAGCAGGCGTGGTTTCGGCTGTCGGCGCTGGCCGAACGGGTCAGCGCGACGGTCCGCATCGCCAGCGAGCGCGCCCAGCATCTCGACCCCGAACCGGAGACGTCCACCGGCGCCGACCCCGAGGCGCTGGACGCCGAGGCCGACGACGTCGCCGCGCATGAGCAGCAACTGCTCGCCGAGCTGGCGCGAGTCCGCGGCAACCGGCTGACGCGGCGCGCGACGAGCTGACCGAGACGCGAGCGCGTCGCCGCCGAGGCCGAACGCGCACACCTGGCGGCCGTGCGCGCCGAGGCCGACCGCCGCGAGGGGCTGGCCCGGCTGGCCGGCCAGGTCGACACCATGCGTACCCGCGTCGAGTCCATCGACGAGACCGTGGCGCGGCTGACGGAGGCCATCGAGGAGGCCGCCACCCGCGCGCAGCAGACCCAGGCCGAGTTCGAGACCGTGCAGGGCCGCGTCGGCGAGCTCGACGCAGGCGAGGTCGGGCTCGACGACCACCACGACCGGACCGTGGCCGCGTTGCGGCTGGCCGACGAACGGGTCGCCGAACTGCTGTCAGCCGAGCGCGGCGCCGAACGCCAGGTGCGCGTCGCTGCGCGCCCGCATCGACGCGCTGTCGGTCGGACTGGACCGCGGCGACGGCGCCGCGTGGCTGCAGAAAACCTCAGCTGGCACAGGGCTTTTCGGCTCGGTGGCCAAGCTGGTCAGGGTGCAGACCGGGTTACGAGGCGGCGATGGCCGCGGTGCTGGGTGCGGCTGGCCGATGCCGTCGCGGCCGACGAACTTCGGCGCCGCCCGCTCGGCCGGTCGCGCGCGCTGAAGGCAGGCCGACGGCGGACCGCGCGGCGATCGTGCTCGGCGACTGGCCTGCGATCGAAACAGCCCGCGCCGACCGGCGCCGCCGCCCGACGGCGCGCTGTGGGCGACTGGATCTGGTCGACGTCGCCATCGCGGCTGCGCGGTGCGCTCATGGCGATGCTGTCCGGCGTCGCGCGTGGTGCGCGATCTGGCCGCGGCGCTGGACCTGGTGCCGCGCGCGCCCGCAGCTGCGCGCGGTCACCGCCGACGGCGACCTGGTCGGGGCCGGGCTGGGTCAGCGGCGGCTCGGACCGCAAGCCCAGCACGCTGGAGATCACCTCCGAGGTCGAGAAGGCCCGCGACGAGCTGGCCGCCGCGGAAGAGCAGACCGGCGAGCTGAGCGCCGCGCTGTCCGGCGCGCTGGCCGAGCAGGCCAGCCGCGTCAAGACGCCGCCGAGCAGGCGCTGCGCCGCGCTCAACGAGTCCGACGCCGCGATCTCGTCGATCTACGAACAGCTGGGTCGGCTCGGCCAGGACGCCCGCACGCGCCGACGAGGAATGGCAGCGGCTGATCCGGCAGCGCGACGAGCTGGAGGCCAGCCGGCGCGCAGACCGTCGAGGAACTGGCCGAGCTCGAGCACGCGCCTGCACAACGCCGAGCAGGCGCCGGATGTTCGACGCCGCACCTGCAGTCCGCCAGGAATCGGTGCTCGGCCGCCGAAGCCGCCCGCGCCGCCGAGGTGGAGGCCCGGCTGGCGGTCCGCACCGCCGAAGAGCGGGCGAATGCCGTTCGCGGGCGCGCGGATTCGCTGCGCCGCGCCGCGGCCGCCGAACGGGAGGCCAGGCTGCGCGCCCAGCGCGCGCCGGGAGGCTCGCGAGCACGCCGCCGCGGTGGCGGCAGCGGTGGCCGAGTCGGGTCGCGTGCTGGCGCAGCGGCTCAGCGCGACGGTGAGCGTCGCGTCTCGCACGCCGCGACGCATCTGGCCGCCGAACGCCACCAGCGGATCGACGCGCCTGGCGAAGGCGCGTGAGCAGGTCACCGAGCTGCACCACGAAGATCGCTGCGGTCACCGAAGCGCTGCACCGCGACGAAGTCGCCAAGGCCCAAGCGGCGCTACGCATCGAAGCAGCTCGAACAACAGCGTCCTCGACCAGTTCGGGATGGCGACCGACGACCTGATCGCCGAGTACGGGCCCGGATGTGCCGCTGCCGCCGTCGGAGCTGGAGATGGCTGAGTACGAGCAGGCCCGCGAGCGCGGTGAGCAGGTCACCGCGCCTGCGCCGATGCCGTTCGACCGGCCCACCCAGGAGCGCCGCGCCAAACGCGCCGAGCGCGAACTCGACGAGCTGGGCCGGGTCAACCCGCTGGCGCTGGAGGAGTTCGCCGCGCTGGAGGAGCGCTACAACTTCCTGTCCACCCAGCTCGAGGACGTCAAGGCGACCCGCGCGGACCTGCTCGACGTCGTCCGCGACGTCGACGACACGCATCCTGCGAGGTGTTCACCGAGGCCTACGACGACGTCGAGCGCGAGTTCGCGCAGGTGTTCGCGGCGCTGTTCCCCGGCGGCGAGGGCCGGCTGCTGCTCACCGATCCCGACGGACATGCTCACCACCGGCATCGAGGTCGAGGCGCGCCCGCCGGGCAAGAAGATCAAGCGGCTGTCGCTGCTGTCCGGCGGCGAGAAGTCGCTGACCGCGGTCGCGATGCTGGTGCGCCATCTTCCGGGCCCGGCCGTCGCCGTTCTACGTGCATGGACGAGGTCGAGGCCGCGCTCGACGACGTCAACCTGCGCCGCCTGCTCGGCGCTGTTCGAGCAGCTGCGGGAGCGAGTCGCAGCTGATCGTCATCACCCACCAGAAGCCGACGATGGAGGTCGCCGACGCGCTGTACGGCGTGACCATGCGCGGCGACGGCATCACCGCGGTGATCTCGCAACGCATGCGGGGCCAGGAGCTGGTGACCGCCGGCTGACCGTGGCCGCGCTAGGCGATGGGTGTCACGCCGCGACGCCGTAGCGCCGCGAGGTTAGCCGCGCCGCAACCAGTGCAGGCAGATCCGCAGCTCGGCGATGAAGCGCTGGAGCCAATCCAGCACGGCCGCAGTCGATTCGATGGCCGGCGCAAGCGGCGGGCGGGCCACCGCCACCACGTCGGCGCCCATTGCCAGAGCGCCTTGGCGGCGTCCATGCCGGTGCGGATGCCGCCGGACGCGACGAGTGATACGTCGGGCAGCGTGGCGCACCTCCTGCAGCGCCTGCGCGGTCGGGATGCCCCACTCGGCCAGCGCCGGGTAGCGGATCTCGCCGTAGCGGACGAACTGCTCGACACGGGCCCACGACGTCCCGCCCGCTCCGGCGACGTCGACGGCCGCGACCGGGCAGTCCACCAGTTCGGCGGCGGCCACCGCCCCGATGCCGTGGCCGACCTCCTTGAGCATCACGGGATAGCTGATGGACCCGGCGACGTCACGAAGCCGCGCGATCGAGCCCGAGAAGCCGGTGTCGCCCTCAGTGCTGCATGGCTTCCTGCAGCGGATTGGTATGGACCGCAAGCGCATTCGCGCGAACGCGGTCAAGGGCGTTGACTCAGCTCGGGTACCAGCTCGCTCGGACAGCTGGGCCAGCCCGATGTTCCGGATCAACAGCGCGTCAGGCGCGACGTCGCGAACCGTGAAGCTCGCCGACGCCGAATCGTCGTCGAGCATGATGCGCTGCGAGCCGAGCATCATGCCGATGCCGAGCTTCTGGGCGGCGGCGGCCAGATTTCGGTTGATGACGCCGGAGAGTTCCGCGCCGCCGGTCATTGCCCGATCAACACGGGCGCCGCCAGCGCACCCGAGAAACTCGGTGCCGAGGTTGACGGCGCCCAGACTGGTCTGGGTGAGCGCGTTATACGGCAGCCGGAAGCGCTCCAGACCGGTGGTGACGGTCTGGAAGTCCACCGCTTCGGTCAGGCACACGTCGATGTGCTTGGCCTTGCGGGATTCCATCCCATTTTCCGAGCCATCGCCGAAGCGGACTGGGTCCGTCGTCACCGCCTACCCACATTGGGACAATGGCATGGTGTCCGAGGGTCTGTGGATCGCAATCGCGGTCATCGCCGTTCTGGTCGTTACTGCGCTTGTGGTGTTCGGCCTCGTCTCGCTGCCGCCGCAGCGATCAGCCTCGACTCGTCCACCAGCACAGACACTGCCACACCGGTCGACCGCTCCGGCGGGTACGCCGCGTCTTCGGGCATCACGTTCACGCAATCGTCAGCACCGCCAACGGCCCCAGCCTGCCGGCGAGGCTCCCGCCCGAGCGCCTCGACACCAGCGGCCTGCCCGCCGTCGGCGACGACGCCACCATCCCCGTGACGCGCCCAAACGGCCCATCGCCGACGTAGAGCTGCCCGATTTTCAGAAGGAAGCGCCAGCCGAGCCTACTGCGACCGCAACCGCGCCATCGCCCTACGGCGCCCGATGTCGGCGCCATCAGCGCCTGCCGGCGCTCCGATGTCGGCGCCATCGCGCCTCCGGAAGGCAGATCTCGGAGCGGCTGCGCGGGCGGCTGGCCAAGTCGCAGAACGCGCTGGGCCGAGAGCGTGCTCGGCCTGCTCGGCGGTGGTGACCTCGACGAGGATTCCTGGGAGGCGGTCGAGGACACGCTGCTGATCGCCGACCTGGGCCCCGTCGTGACCGCAGTCGGATCGTGTCCGCGCTGCGCAGAGCGGATCGCCAGCGGCCGGGTACGCACCGAGAGCCGATGCCGCGCGCCGTCCTACGCGAGGTGCTGATCTCCGAGCTGCATCCGGACCTCGACCGCTCGGTCAAGGCGCTGCCGCACGACGACCACCCGTCGGTGCTGCTGGTCGTCGGGGTCAACGGCACCGGCAAGACCACCACCGTCGGCAAGCTGGCCCGCGTGCTGGTCGCCGACGGGCGTCGGCGTCGTGCTCGGCGCCGCCGACACCTTCCGCGCCGCCGCCGCCGACCAGCTGCAGACCTGGGGCGACCGGGTCGGCGCCGATGTGGTGCGCGGCGCCGAGGGCGCCGACCCGCGCATCGGTGGCGTTCGACGCCGTCGACAAGGGCATCGACGCCGGCGCCGACGTCGTCGTCATCGACACCGCCGGGCGGTCTGCACACCAAGACGGGCCTGATGGACGAGCTCGGCAAGGTCAAGCGCGTGGTGAGCCAGCGCGCCGCGGTCGACGAGGTGCTGCTGGTGCTCGACGCGACGATCGGCCAGAACGGGCTGGCGCAGGCGCGGGTGTTCGCGCGACGTCGTCGACATCACCGGTGTGGTGCTGACCAAGCTCGACGGCACAGCCAAGGGCGGAATCGTCTTTCCGCGTGCAGCAGGAACTGGGCGTGCCGGTCAAGCTCGTCGGACTCGGCGAGGGCCCCGACGATCTCGGCGCCGTTCGAGCCCGCGGCGTTCGTCGACGCACTCGCTCGGTTGACGAACGGCGCGTCAAACCGCGCGATGTAACGACCGCCGAAACGTAACAACGGCCGATCCGTTCACACGAGCGAAACGCACAGCGCGTCGTCAGATGAAACAACCACTCAGCATTGTCCTGACCTAGGTCAACGGTCGTAACCCGTGGCATGGCAGTCGAAGGAGGAAACTGCGCGAGTGGACCGATTCCGACAGTGGATGTACCGGACACCGGTGACACCGCATGGATGCTGGCAAGCGCCGCGCTGGTGCTGCTGATGACGCCCGGGCCTGGCGTTCTTCTACGGCGGCATGGTCCGCAGCCAAGAGGCGTGCTCAACATGATCATGATGAGCTTCAGCGCGCATGGGCGTCGTGACGGTGCTGTGGGTGCTGTACGGCTACTCGCTCGGCCTTCGGCAACGACGTCGGCAACCTGTTCGGCGACCCGACGCAGTTCTTCGGCCTCGAAGGGCCTCGATCGGCGGCAACGTACCTGCCAGCGCCGACAGCGGCCGACGCCGCCGCTGACATCCCGCTGGTCGGCACCATCCCGCCGACGGTCTTCGTCGCCTTCCAGCTGATGTTCGCGATCATCACCGTCGGCCCTGATCTCGCGGCGCGGTCGCCGACCGCCTCAAGTTCAGCGGCTGGCTGCTGTTCGCCGGCCTGTGGGCGACGATCGTCTACTTCCCGGTCGCGCACTGGGTGTTCTGCGTTCGACGGCGTCACCGCTGAGACCGGGCGGCTGGATCGCCAACACAGCTCCGGCCGCGATCGACTTCGCCGGTGGTACCGCGGTCCACATCAACGCCGGTGCCGCGGGCTCTGGCTGCTCGCCATCGTGCTCGGCAAGCGCAGGCGGCTGGCCGAGCGAGCCGATGCGGCCGCACAACCTGCCGTTCGTGATGCTCGGCGCCGGCCTGCTGTGGTTCGGCTGGTTCGGCTTCAACGCCGGCTCGGCTGGCCGCTCCGACGGCATCGCCGGGCATCGACGTTCATCAACACACCAGGTCGCGACGGCGCGCCGCGATGCTGGGCTGGCTGCATCACGGAGTGGATCCGCGACGGCAAGCCCACCACGCTCGGCGCCGTCATCGGGCGTCGGTCGCCGGCCTGGTCGCCATCACGCCGTCCTGCTGCGTCGGTCAACGTCGCTCGGCGCGCATCGGTCATCGGCCTCGTCGCCGGCGTGCTGTGCTGCGCTGGCCGTCGGCCTGAAGTTCAAGCTTCGGCTTCGACGACTCGCTCGACGTGGTCGGCGTGCACCTCGTCGGCGGGCCTGGATCGGCACGCTGCTGATCGGCCTCGTCGCGCGCTCCAGACGGCGTCACAGCCGGCCGTCGACGGCCTGTTCTACGGCGGCGGCTTCGACCAGCTGCGGCGACAGGCAGTCGGCGCCGGCGCGGTTCTGGCCTACTTCGCCGTCGTCGCACGGCTATCTTGGCCTTGATCGTGAAGTACACCATCGGACTGCGCGTCAGTCGAGGAGGACGAGGTCACCGGCATCGACGAGGCCGAACACGCCTGGAGACCGCGCTACGACTTCAGCGAGCGTGCGGCGGCAGCTCGGTTCTCGGTCAGTCGACCGCAGCGCTCGGAGGAGATGAAGGCTGAAATGAAGCTGATCACAGCGATCGTCAAGCCGTTCACGCTCGAAGACGTCAAGACGGGCCTGGAGCAGACGGGTATCCTCGGAATGACCGTCAGCGAGGTCCAGGGCTACGGCCGCCAGAAGGGCCACACCGAGGTGTACCGCGGTGCGGAGTACTCCGTCGACTTCGTGCCCAAGGTGCGCGTGGAGGTCGCTCGTCGACGACTCCGCCGTCGACAAGGTGGTGGATGTCGATCGTGCGAGGCCGCGCGCGACCGGCAAGATCGGTGACGGCAAGAGTGTGGGTGAGTCCCGGTCGACACCGTGGTCCGGGTCCGCACCGGCGAGCGCGGGACCGACGCCCTTTGATCCGGAACGTGATCTGAGACGCCGTCTCCCGGCCGTGCACCGAGTGTGAGAGCTAACAGGTAAGGGGCCGGGGAGGACTCGAAATGACAGAGCAGAAACCAGCTTCCGCCGCCGGCGCCTATGGCTGGGCCCACAGCTTGTAGGGAGCTCCGGCGGCGCCCAATGTCGCGGCCAGCGCTCCGGCGGCTCGTCCAAAGCCGCGACCGACCTGACCGCAGCGTGCGAACAGCTGCTGTCCGGTGTCGCGTCAGCTGGATTCGCGCGGCACTGCGGGACGCGCTGCTCGATCTGCTATGAGTTCTGGCTCACCAGGCGCAAGGCGGCCGAGATCGGGATCACCGACAACCAGCGGCTTCGCCATCGTCGCCACCGGCGGGCTCGGCCGCGGCGAGTTGCTGCCGTATTCCGACCTCGACCTGATGCTGCTGCACGACAATCTGCCCGACGACGTCGTCAGTCGGGTTGCCGAGGGTGCTGTGGTATCCGTTGTGGGACGCCAACATTCGTCTCGACCACAGTGTGTCGGACCGTTCCAGAGGCGTTGAAGGTTGCCGGAGAGGACATTTCGGCCGGGCTTGCGATGCTTGAAGTACGCCACATCGCCGGCGACTCAGACTTGTCGTCGCTGTTGGTCAGCGGCGCGCGTCGGCAGTGGCGCACCGGAATCGCTTCGCGCTTCGATGAACTCGTCGAGCACACCCAGCAGCGGTGGCAGCGCAGCGGCCAGATCGCCCACCGCGCCGAGCCCGACCTCAAGACGCGGTCGCGGTGGTCTGCGCGACTGTCCAGCTGCTCAACGCCCTGGCGATCGCCCAACTGGCCGACGTCTATCCAAGCCGGTCGTCTGGCGTCGCCCACGACGAGACGCTGGGCGAGGCGCACCTGGCCCTGCTCAACGTTCGCACCGAGCTGCACCGCGTTTCCGGCCGCGGCCGTGAACTCGCTGCTGGCCCAGCACGCCGACGAGATCGGCGCGGCGCTGCGCATCGGGGACCGATTCGATTTGGCCCGCATGCTTTCCGACGCCGCCCGCACCGATCAGCTTACTACGTCGACTGCCGGGCTGCGCACCGCGGCCGAACGCCCTGCCCCGTCGTGGATTCGCCGCGTTGCGACGGCCGGTGCGCCGTCCAGCTCGACGAAGGCGTCATCGAGTTCGGCGGGCGAGGTCATCCTGGCCCGCGACGCCCGCCCGGAGCGCGATCCCGGCCTGATCCTGCGGGTGGCGGCGGCCTCGGCCGACCACCGGCCTGCCGATGGCAGCGTCCACCGTGGCCCGACTCTGAGCGAAGGCCGCGCGGAACCTGCGGACGCCGTGGCCGCCTCAGGCGGTCAAAGACCTGTTGGTGATGCTGGCCGCGGGTCCGCACAGCGGTGGCCACCATCGAGGCGCTGGACCGAACGGGTCTGTGGGGCAGGCTGTTCCCGGAGTGGGGTGCGGTGCGTGACCTGCCGCCGCGCGACGTCGTGCATATCTGGACGGTGGACCGCCACCTCGTTGAAACCGTCTCGCGGGCAAGCGCATTCACTACGCGCGTGTCGCGGCCCGATCTGCTTGCTGTTCGGCGCGTTGTAGCCACGACATCGGTAAGGGCCGGGGTGGAGACCACAGCGTCATCGGCGCGGAACTTGCCACGCAGATCGGCACCCGTCTGGGCCTGTGGCCGTCGGACATCGAGATGCTTTCCGGCGATGGTGCGCCACTATCATCCTGCTGTTGCCGCACACCGCAACGCGCCGAGACCTGCAGGACGCGAAGATCATCGCATCGGTCGTCGACGCGCTGGAGCGGCGATCCGGTACTACCGGAGTTGCTGCACGCGCTGGCCGAGGCCGACTTCGCTGGCGACGGGTCCCGGTGTGTGGGGTGACTGGAAGGCCTCGCTCATCGGCGACCTGGCGCGCGCGCTGCCGGCTCGTGATGGCCGGTGAACCACTGCCGCAGCCCGATCCCGTTGATCCGCGCTATCTTTCGCTGGCATCCACGGTGGGCGTGCATGTCGAACTGACCCCGGCCGACAGCCCGCACATCTACAACGTGACGATGATCGCGCCGGACCGGCGGGGGCCTGCTGTCCGTAGGCGGCAGGTGTGCTGGCGCTGAACTCGCTGCGCGTGCATTCGGCGTCGGTGAACGGCCACGAAGGCTCGGCGATCAACACGTTCGTGGTCTCACCGCATTTCGGTTCGCCGCCGGCCGCCGAGCTGTTGCGCCAGCAGCTCATCCTCGCCCTCGACGGCGAACTCGACGTGCTGGCGTCGCTGGACAGCCGCGACCGCGAGGCCGCACAGCACGGCACGACGCGGGCCGGCGAGGCTTGCCGCCGCGGTGCCCATCAACCACGTCACGGCGCCGCCCCGGATCCTGTGGTCCGACGGCGCGGAGCTCGGGCGAGCTGGTGGTGCAGATCCGGTCCACCGACCGCGCGGGGCCTGCTGGCGCGACTGACGGCGGTGTTCGAGCGGGACGGTGTGGACATCGCGTGGGCGAAGGTCACCACGTTGGGCTCGTCGGTCGTTGACGTGTTCGGCATCACCGCCGTGGGAGACTGCGCTGATTCGGCAGGAGTGCCCGCTCAGATTGGCGCAGCGGTCCGCGACGAGATCGAAGCACGACCTATACGCGGTGCTACCCACCCCGCCGCCTGCGAAGCCGGTGTCCGAGGCCAGCTAGGCTGGCGTGCGTGTTTGAATCCCTGTCCGACCGGTTGACCGGTGTCCTCCAGGGGCTGCGCGGCAGGGGCGGTTGACCGACGCCGACATCGACGCGACCACCCGCGAGATCCGGCTCGCGCTGCTCGAGGCCGACGTCGCGCTGCCCGTGGTGCGCGCGTTCGTCGCCCGCGATCAAGGAGCGCGCCAGGGGCGCGGAGGTCTCCGGCGCGCTGAACCCGGCCCAGCAGGTCGTCAAGATCGTCAACGAGGAGCTGATCGGCATCCTCGGCGGCGAGACCCGGCAGCTGGCGGTTCGCCAAGACCCCGCCGACCGTGATCATGCTCGGCAGGCCTGCAGGGCTCCGGCAAGACCACCCTGGCAGGCAAGCTCGCCAAATGGCTCAGCGGACAGGGCACACGCCGCTGCTGGTGGCCTGCGGACCTGCAGCGCCCCGGCGCGGTCGAGCCAGCTGCAGGTCGTCGGCGAGCGGGCCGGCGTGCAGGTCTTCGCCCCGCATCCGGGCACACGGGCGGGTGCCGCCGACGTGCGCCGGTGACCCGGTCGCGGTGGCCGCAGCGGCCTCGCCGAGCGCAGGCCAAGCACTTCGACGTCGTCATCGTCGACACCGCAGGCCGGCTCGGCATCGACGACGAGCTGATGGCGCAGGCCGCCGCGATCCGCGACGCCGTCGACCCCGACGAGGTGCTGTTCGTCGTCGACGCGATGATCGGCCAGGACGCCGTCGACCACCGCGCGAGGCCTTCCGCGACGGGCGTCGGCTTCACCGGCGTGGTGCTCACCAAGCTCGACGGCGACGCCCGCGGTGGTGCCGCGCTGTCGGTGCGTCGAGGTCACCGGCGTGCCGATCCTGTTCGCCGTCCGCACGGCGAGAAGCTCGACGACTTCGACGTCTTCCACCCCGACCGGATGGCCAGCCGCATCCTCGGCATGGGCGACGTGCTGACCCTCATCGAGCAGGCCGAGCAGGTCTTCGACGCGGAGCAGGCCGAGGCCGCCGCGGCCAAGATCGGCTCGGGTGAGCTGACGCTCGAGGACTTCCTCGAGCAGATGCTGGCCATCCGCAAGATGGGTCCGATCGGCAACCTGCTGGGCATGCTGCCCGGCGCGGGTCAGATGAAGGACGCGCTGGCCGCCGTCGACGACAGCCAGCTCGACCGCGTGCAGGCCATCATTCGCGGCATGACGCCCGCCGAGCGGGCCGACCCGAAGATCATCAACGCGTCGCGGCGGCTGCGGATCGCCAACGGCTCCGGTGTGACGGTTTCCGAGGTCAACCAGCTCGTCGACCGGTTCTTCGAGGCCCGCAAGATGATGTCACAGATGGCCGGCCAGATGGGAATGCCGTTCGGCCGCAAGGGTTCTTCGCGTAAGACTGCCAAGAACAAGAAGAAGGGGCAAGAAGGCCGTAAGAAGGTGAGTGGGCCCGACGCCACCGAAGGCGCGCAACCCCTTGCTGGTGCCGGCATGCCCGAGGGTTTCCCGGACCTGTCCAACATGCCGAAGGGCCTAGACGAGCTGCCGCCGGGTCTGGCCGACATCGACCTGTCGAAGCTGAAGTTCCGAGGAACAACTGATTTGGCTACCTCCACCACGCTTCACATTCGTGGCCGCGCGTTGCCCGATGAGGAGCCGGTGGAGTGGTGGGTCGTCGACGGCGTCTTCGAGCGCCGAACCGGTGGCGGATCGCCGAGACCGTCTTCGATGGTGGCTGGATCGTCCCGGGCCTGGTCGACGCGCATTGTCACGTCGGCCTCGGCGACCATGGCCGCGTCGACCTCGATGAGTGCATCGCGCAGGCCGAGACCGAACGCGGCGTCGGTGCGCTCCTGCTGCCGCGACGCCGGATCGCCGACCGACACCCGCAGCCTCGACGACCACCACGACCTGCCGCGCATCATCCGTGCCGGGCCGGCACCTGCAGCCCGGCCGAAGCGATACCAGCCCGCGGCTGCGCGATCGAACTGGAAGACGAGTCGCAACTCCCCGACGCGCGTGGCCGAACAGGCGCGGTGGGGCGACGGCTGGGTCAAGCTCGTCGGCGACTGGATCGACCGCGACACCGGTGACCTGGCACCGCTGTGGTCCGACGACGTGCTCAAGGCGGCCATGGCGGCAGCGCACGCCAACGGCGCCCGCGTCACCGCGCATGTGCTTCAGCGAGGATGCGCTGCCGGGTCTGATCAACGCGGGCATCGACTGCATCGAGCATGGCACCGGCCTCACCGACGACACCGTCGACCTGATGGTCGAGCACGGCACCGCGTTGGTGCCGACGCTGATCAACATCGAGAACTTCCCCGGCATCGCCGACGCGGCCGAGAAGTATCCGGGCTATGCCAGGCACCTGCGGGACCTCTACCACCGGTGCCATCCGCGCATCTCCGCCGCGCGCGAAGCAGGCGTGCCGGATCTACGCAGGCACGGACGCGGGCAGCAGGGTCGCGCACGGCCGCATCGCCGACGAGATCGACGCGCTGAAGGGGATCGGGATGGACCCCGACCGAGGCGCTGGGAGCGGCGAGCTGGGACCGCCCGCGGCTGGCTCGGAGCAGGCAGGCGCTGGAGCACGGTGCGCCCGCGGACCTGGTGTGCTACGCCGATGACCCGCGGACCGGCGCGCGGCCGTCGTCAACGATCCCGACCTGGTCATGCTGCGCGGCCGCACGTACTAGGGGCTGGCCGAAACCCCAGTCGAACAGGCCGATCGCCTGGCCGTATAAGTCGCCCGTGCCGTACATCTCCACGACCACCAGTCGTCGGTTCCCGCGCTGGGCGGCGGCGACGAACGTGTTGCGAGCGAGGTTGGTGAATCCGGTCTTGCCTGCCGAGCGTGCCGGGATAGCGCGTCAAGCAGTTCGTTCTGGTTGGAGATGCGTCTTGCCGGGGAACTGTGCCGACTGCTGCCGCATGATCTGCGCGATCAGCGGGTAGGTCAGCGCCGCGCGGAGGATCACCGCGAGGTCGTGGGGCGTGGTGATCGATTCCCAGCCCGGTCCGTCGAGCCCCGACGGCGACGACGCCCTGGTGCTGCGGGCGCCCACGCTGGCCGCCTTGCGCGTTCATTGCCGCGACTGCGACATGCTGGCCGCGCCGAGCATGTCGGCCAGCATGTTCGCGGCGTCGTTGCCCGACACCATCAGCAGCGCCTCGAGCAGCTGGCGGGTGGTGTACGGCTGGCCCGGCTTCAATCCCACACAGGAAGCACTCGACCTCGGTGTGGGACTGATTGGCGCGGGCGAAGTCGTCGGGCCGCAGGTTGTCGAGCACCACCATCGCCAGCAGCGGCTTGATCGTGGCTGGCGGGCGCGTGCTGCGCGTACGGATCACGCGAATGCCAGGATGCGGCCGGAGTCGAGGTCGGCCAGCAGCCAGGCCTGGGCTGGACCGTCAGGGCAGCGCTACCGCCCCGGACGGCTCGATGTCAGGCTCTGCGGACGCGGCAGGTGACGATCACCGCGGACGTCGCGAGAGCGAGCGCGGTTGCGAACGCAGCCAACATCTTTCGCACGGGCGCTGAGCGTATCCTGTGCAATCACTGGAATTAGGCGCGCAGAGATCTCGGATCCGTTGCAGATCACACAACTTTTGATGACGTGGCGCTTAGAGTAAACCGACGCTCATCTGGCGGTCCTGGGCGAAGCCCCAGTCGAACAGCCCGGCGGCTTGATCCCAATACGTCGGGCCGCCCTCCTTGATCAGCCCGTACATCATGGCGATCACCAGTCGGCGTCCGCCACGATCGGCCGCGGCGACGAACGTCTTGCGTGCCGCGTCGGTGAAACCGGTCTTGCCACCGAGAGTCCCCGGGTAGCGGTGCAGCAGTTCGTCGTCGTTGACGATCGGTTTGTCGCCCGCATCGGTCGGGAACATCGCCGCCGGTTGCGCGATGGTCTGGGCGAATACCGGATTGGCCATCGCGGCGCGGAAGATCACGGCCAGATCCCGCGGAGTGGTGGAACCTGAGCCGCCGCGGCCCGTCCAGCCCGGACGGCGTGGCTGCGTGCGTGTTCAACGCGCCAAGTGGAGGCGGCTTTGGCGTTCATCTTCGCCACGGCGGTGTCGTAGCCGCCGATCATGTCGGCGAGCGCATTGGCCGCGTCGTTGCCCGACATCAGCAGCAGCGCGTCGATGAGCTGGCGCGCGGTGTAGGTGCGGCCCGGTTTCGATACCGACGCAGCTGCACTCGACGCTGGGTGTCGGCCTCGGTGCCGACGACCGTCGCGTCCAAGTTGGGCAGCTCATCGAGCGCGGTGAGCACCAGCAGGGTTTTGATCGTGCTCGCGGGCGGGTGGACGACGTCCATGTCACGGCCCGGCCAGCACCTGGCCGGTGTCCATGTCCGCGACGATCCACGCCGGGGCGGGCCCGTCGGGGATCGGCACGCTGCCGACCGGTTGATGTCCGGCTCTGCCGTGGCGATTGGAACGACCGACAGCAAGGCCAGACTCAGACACGCGGTGATGACGGCGATGAACCTCCCATAGAACGAGCAGCCTAACCCTGATCGCTGAATGGCACCTGACCGGTGTTCAATCGACGCATGCTGAGCTTGGAAGAGATCTCTCGACCGCCCTTCGAACTGCAGCACCTGCTCATCAGCTACTCCGAAGCCATCGACCGGCGTGAGTTCGACGAGTTGGACGCGATCTTCATCCCTGACGCATATATCGACTACCGCGAGACCGGCGGCATCGACGGGCAGTATCCGCAGATCAAGGCGTGGCTTGCCGAGGTACTGCCGACCTATTTCACCCGGAACGCCTACATGCTGGGGTTACCGGCGATCAAGATTGCCGGCGACAACGCCACCGCCCGCACCTTCTGCTTCAACCCAATGGTCTTCAAGGGGGATAAGCCCAGCACGATGCAGGTCGGCCTCTGGTACGACGACGAGTTCGTCCGCACCGCCGACGGCTGGCGGATGTCTCGGCGCGTCGAGATCAAGTGCTACGACAAGGTGCTGTGGACGGTCTTCACCTACCCGCTTCTGTCGTTTGTTGCGGCGATTTCTCGAAATTCGCCGCAACAAACGCAACAGTCGACGGTCGGTCGATCGCGAGAGGTTTTTGCCGGTAGCGGCCGTTCTGGCACAATGGGCGGCTGTCCGCGGACCTGACTACGGTCGCTCTGCGGTCAGACCCACGCGAGGCAAAACCGGATCCCGGCAATCCGCCCCGATCGCTGAATTGCAGCGTGACACACACAGGAGTAGTCGCTTAACCATGGCTGTCAAGATCAAGCTCACTCGGCTTGGCAAGATCCGCAATCCCCAGTACCGCATCGCCGTCGCCGACGCGCGCACCCGCCGCGACGGCCGCTCCATCGAGGTCATCGGCCGCTACCACCCGAAGGAGGCCGAGCCTCATCGAGATCGACTCCGAGCGGCCCAGTACTGGCTCTCGGTCGGCGCTCAGCCCACCGAACCGGTCCTCAAGCTGTTGAAGATCACCGGCGACTGGCAGAAATTCAAGGGTCTGCCGGGCGCGGAGGGCACGCTGAAGATCAGAGGAGCCCGCCCAGCAAGCTGACCTGTTCAACGCGGCGCTGGCGGAGGCCGAGGGCGGCCCCAGCACAGAGGGCCACCACGGCCAAGAAGAAGAAGGCGCCTGCCAAGAAGGCCGCGAAGGCCACCGGAGCCGCTGGGCCGGCGACATCAGGCGCCGAGCCCGCCGAGGCAGGGCCAGCGCCGAGCCCGCCGAGGCAGAGGCCACCGAGGCCCAAGCCGAAGCCGCGCCGGTGGTTGACGAGTCTGAAGCCGGCCGCTGAAGGCGCCGACGCAGCCGCACCCGCCGAGGGCGCCGACGCCGCCGCACCCGCCGAGGGCGCCGACGCCGCCGCACCCGCCGAGGGCGCCGACGCCGCCGCACCTGCCGAGGGCTGGACGCCGCCGAACCGCCGCCGAAGGCGCCGACGCCGCCGCACCCGCCGACGCCGCCGCACCCGCCGAGCAGGCCGAGGAATCGTGAGCTCGGTCGTCGTCGACGCGGTCGAGCACCTGGTTCGCGGCATCGTGGACAACCCCTGACGATGTCCGAGAGTCGACATGGTGACCAGTCGCCGCGGCCGCACCGTGGAGGTGCGTGCACCCTGACGACCTCGGCAAGGTCATCGGCCGCGGCGGCCGGACCGCGACCGCGCTGCGTACGTTGGTCGCAGGCATCGGCGGCCGCGGCATCCGCGTCGACGTGGTGGACACTGACCAGTAGCGTCCGATGGACCTGGTAGTCGGGCGGGTCGTCAAGGCACACGGCGTCACCGGCGAGGTCGCCGTCGAAGTCCGCACGGATGATCCGGACACTCGTTTCGCGCCTGGCACCTGATTGCGCGCACGCCCGAGGGGCGGCGGGACCGAACGCGCTTATGCCGTCGAATCCGCGCGCGAGCACAGCGGGCGCCTGCTGGTGTGACTGGCCGGCCGTCGCCGACCGCGGCGCCGCGGATGCATTGCGCGGCACCCTCTTTCTCGTCGACTCCGAAGCGCTGCCCCCATCGACGATCCCGACGAGTTCTACGACCATCAGCTCGAGGGACTGCGGGTAGCTGACAACCGCGGGCACCACCGTCGGGACGGTCGCGGAGGTACTGCACACCCCCGCAGGGGAATTGCTCGCGGTGCGCGCCGAGGGCGGCGACGGCGGCGAAGTGCTGGTGCCGTTCGTCAGCGCCATCGTCACGTCGGTATCGCTCGAGAACCGGACCATCGAGATCGACCCGCCCGATGGTCTTCTGGAGTTGAGCTGACTCATGCGCATCGACGTGGTGACGATCTTTTCCCCGACTATCTGGACCCGTTGCGGCAGTCGCTGCCCGGCAAGGCGATTGAGTCGGGCATCGTCGACCTACGGGTGCATGACCTGCGCCGGTGGACACACGACGTGCATCGCTCCGTCGACGACTCGCCGTACGGTGGCGGACCTGGAATGGTGATGACTGCGCCGGTGTGGGGCGAAGCGCTTGATGAAATATGTTCTGCGGAAACACTTCTCGTCGTTCCCACGCCTGCGGGCCGGCCGTTCGCCCAGGCGGTCGCGCAGCGCTGGAGCGCCGAGTCGCACGTGGTGTTCGCCTGCGGGCGCTACGAAGGAATCGACCACGCGCGTGATGGGCGACGCGGCGAAGCGGATGCGCGTCGAAGAGGTGTCGATCGGCGACTATCGTGCTACCCGGCGGCGAATCCGCGGCGCTCGTGATGATCGAGGCCGTCGTGCGCCTGCTTCCGACGTCCTGGGCAATCCCGCGTCGCACCAAGACGATTCGCACTCAGACGGCCTGCCTCGAGGGTCCCAGCTACACCCGGCCGCCGAGCTGGCGTGGGTTGAACGTGCCGGAGGTGCTGCTTTCCGGGGACCACGCGAAGGTCGCGGCGTGGCGACGCGAACAGGCGCTAGAGCGCACTCGGGAGCGCCGTCCCGATCTGATCGGCGACGACTAGATTCGCCCGCCGGGGAACATCGTCTTGACCGCCTGGGTGATGGTGGCTCGCGCGGCGGCGTCACCATCGCGTTCCAGCGAGCTGATCGCCATCACGTAGCGGCGGTCTGGTCCGATCACGCCGGTGGACACGTGCAACTGGTTGGCGCCGTTCCAGCAGCAGAACCAGCCCTGTTTGACGGCAACCGGCTCGGCATAAAGCCCCTCGGGAATTCCGAAGCGTTGCGGGTAGCCGTCGATACCGGTCGGCGTTGACTGCGCGAGATTGCCCATGATGACGTTGGCCTGTTCGGGCGGCAGCCCGCCGCTACCGTCCAGCAGCATGTCGTAGTAGCGGACCAGATCGCTTGCGGTGCTCAGCGGTGACGTCCCAGTGCCCGTTGTAGGGCGCCGTCGTGCCCGTCAACCCGTACCGCGCCACGACGCGGGTGATGACAGCGCTTCCGCCGCTGCGGTTCCAGAAGTTCTGCGGCCGCGTTGTCGTCGGAGGACCGCAGCATGACGTCGAGTGACTTGCGGTCGGCAGGCGAGAGTGTCGTCTGACCTTCGACTCCTGCAGCAGCAGGTCGTCGGCGATGAACAGCTTCGCCACGGACGCGATCGGGAAGGGCTGGTTGTCACCGTTCGAGACGATCTGGTCGGTGTTGCGGTCCAGCGACGACCGCCGAGATGTCGGCTCCGGACTTCGCCGCATCGGTGGTGGCCTGCTTGGTTGCGGGCGTCCAGGCCGTCGAACGTAGCGTTCGGCTCGTCGGGCGGGGCTTCAGGCAGCGCGGAGCCAAACTGCCCTGGGGCGCGACGACCGTCAGGTGCGGCGCATCGAGGTCAACCGGCGGTGTGCCGTAGACCCGGGCTTCACATCCAGCCACCACCAGCACCGCGCTCACGATGGCTGCCGTCGCCGTCGTCAGACTCGACGGCCGCCGACGCATAGCCCTCCTTCAACAGATCCTGAGCCGGGGGCCGGGGCCTCGCCACGCGGCGCCCACCGGGTGGTCTCAGCCTAACCGCTCGACCGGGATCGGCGAAGACTAGATCCGCCCGCCCGGGAACATCGTCTTGACCGCCTGGGTGATGGTCGCTCGGGCCTCGGCTGCGCCGGCCGGCTGGTCGGACCCGATCACCATGATGTAGCGGCGGTTCGCTCCGATGATGCCGGTCGACAGGTGCATCCAGTCGGCGCCGATGCAGCACATCCAGCCCTGCTTCACCGCGACCGGCTCGGCGTAGAGCCCCTCGGGGATGCCGAAACGCTGCGGGTACACGCCCCCGGGCTGGGTACCGTCGATCGCGGTCGGAGTGGACGCGGCCAGGTTGTCGACGATCATGTCGGCCTTCTCCCGGGGCAGGCCGCCGGCGCCGGAGAGCATCATGTCGTAGTAGCGCACCAGATCCGCGGCGGTGCTGATGGTGTTGAACCATCGGCCGTTACCCGGGGGCGGGTGCCGACTGAGGCCGTATCGCGCTGCGACCCTGGTGATGATCGCGCTACCGCCGCCGCGGTTCCAGAAGACCTCAGCGGCGCTGTCGTCGGAGGAGCGCAGCATCGAATCGAACAACTTCCGGTCTTCGGGAGACAGTGCCGCACCTCCTCAGCAGCAGGTCGTCGGCGATGAACAGCTTGACGACCGACGCGATGGCGATCCCCCCTGCCATTGCCGTTGGACACCTGCTGCCCCGTCAGAGCGGTCCAGCACAACGGTGGTGAGGTCGGCACCCTTTGCGGCGGCTTCGGCCGTGGCTTGCTTGGTGCGACCGTCAAGGCCCTCGAAAGCCCGCGGCGGGCTCGTCGGGCGGGGCTTCCGGGCAGGGGGGCCAGCGGGCCCTGCGGGGCGACGACGGTCAGCGGCGGTGGCAGACGGTTCCACCGGCGGGGGTGCCGTAGACCCGGGCCTCACAACCGGCCACGGCCAGCACCGCTGCGGTAACCGCGACCAGCCTCGACGGTCGCCGTCGCATGCGTATCCTTCAAGAGCACAGAGATTCCCGGAAGGGGAACGGGCTTGCTGAGCGCCGCCCGCCCGCACGGTCCAGCCTAACCGGTGGGCACTGGTCATGCGTCCTCAGCCCGGCCCGGCGTTTCAGGGTCCGGCAGACAGGCGATTTCACTGCATGCGGCCCCATCTGGCACAATTGAGCAGTTGTCTGTGCAGGACGTGGGGGCGGTCCGGCCCGTCCGCCGCGAGATGCACCAGATGCGCCCGAACCATCGGCGTGGCGACGCGTAAGGACCGCGAGCCCGCCGCAGCCGCTGAACAGCAAGGAAGAGTCACCGATGAACACGCTGGACTTCGTCGACCAGTCGTCGCTGCGCGACGACATTCCGGACTTCAGCGCCGGGGACACCGTGAACGTGCACGTCAAAGGTCATCGAGGGCGCCAAGGAACGCATCCAGGTCTTCAAGGGCGTGGTGCTGCGCCGCCAGGGCGGCGGCATCCGCGAGACCTTCACCGTGCGCAAGGAGAGCTACGGCGTGGGCGTCGAGCGGACGTTCCCCGTGCACTCCCCGAACATCGACCACATCGACGTCGTCACGCGTGGCGACGTGCGCCGCGCGAAGCTGTACTACCTGCGCGAACTGCTGCGGCAAGAAGGCGAAGATCAAGGAAAAGCGCTGATCGTCGCGCGACGGTGCCCGACGCGACGCGGGTGGCGCGGTGGTAGGCATCGTCGTGGATACGCTGATCCCGTGACCGGAACCGCGGACACCCAGAATCCTCACCCGAGCGCACGCTCGACGACGACGACGCCGGGGCGACCGACGAGCAGGCCGAGCGAGGCCGCCGACAAGTCGAAGCGCAGGCGCGGGCGCTCCGCGAAGCCGTCATTCTCGTGGTGATCGCGCTCGGTCCTGTACTACTTGATGCTGACGTTCATCGCCCGGCCGTACCTGATCCCGTCCGAGTCGATGGAGCCCACGCTGCACGGCTGCACCGGCTGCGTCGGCGATCGCATCATGGTCGACAAGCTGACCTACCGGTTCTCCGAGCCAAAGCCCGGCGATGTGATCGTGTTCAAGGGGCCGCCGAACTGGAACGTCGGCTACAAGTCGATCCGGTCCGACAACACCCGCGGTGCGCTGGGTGCAGAACGCGCTGTCGTTCGTCGGGTTCGTCCCGCCGGACGAGAACGACCTGGTCAAGCGGGTCATCGCGGTGGGCGGCCAGACCGTCGAGTGCCGCGCGGACACAGGTCTGACCGTCGACGGCAAGCCGCTGCAACGAGCCCTACCTCGACCCGCAGCACGATGGACGTGCCGATCCCGTACGATCTATCCGTGCCTCGGCTTCGAGTTCGGGCCGGTGAAGGTGCCCGACGGACCGGCTGTGGGTGATGGGCGACAACCGCACCCATTCGGCGGATTCGCGGTGCGCACTGCGCCAACACGCCCGCCGACGTTCCAGAGCGGGGTCTGCAGTGCACCGGCGACCCGAACGCCGGGACCGTGCCGGTCGACAACGTCATCGGCAAGGCGCGGTTCATCGCCTGGCCGCCGTCGCGATTGGGGTGGCGTTCCGAGCTCGGTGAATCCCGCAGAGCAAGGCGGCTGAGGCACCTGCCGGCGACCTGGCCGCCCCGAACGGTGATCCGCAAGTCCTCTGGCCTGCGCACTCTGGAGTCGGCGCTGTACCGCGGCGGTCTGGGCCCGGTGGCAGGCGTGCGACGAGGTGGGCCGCGGGCGCCTGCGCGGGCCCGCTGGTCGTCGCCGCGTGCGTGCTCGGGCCCAACCGGTTGGAGAGCCTGGCCGCGCTCGACGACTCCAAGAAGCTCACCGAGAAGGAACGGGAGCGGCTGTTTCCCCTGATCCGCCGGTATGCGCTGGCGTATCACGTGGTGTTCATCCCGTCCGACCGAGGTCGACCGGCGTGGGTGCACGTGGCCAATATCGAGGGGATGCGACGCGTGCCGTCGCGGGCCTGTCCGCTGCGGCCGGGTTATGTGCTGAGCGACGGCTTCCGGGTGCCTGGGCTGGCGGTGCCGTCGCTGCCGGTGGTGCGGCGGCGACGCGGTCGCGGCCTGTATCGCCGCCGCCAGCGTGGTGCTGGCCAAGGTCAGCCGTGATCGGCTGATGGTGAAGATGGAGGCCGAACACCCTGGTTACGGCTTCGCCGAGCACAAGGGCTACAGCACGCCCGGCGCACGGAGCGGCGCTGGCCGAGCTCGGGCCGTGCAGCCAGCACCGATACTCGTTCATCAACGTCCGCCGCGTGGCCACACCGACCGGCACCAAGGTGGTGACCGAGCTTGTGGGCGAGTGCGTACCGGAGCAGCGCGGCGAAGTCGGGTAAGGAAGATGGAGCTAGAACCGACACGAAGGACCGCTGACGCGATGAGTGCCGAAGATCTCGAGAAGTACGAGACCGAGATGGAGCTCTCGCTGTACCGCGAGTACGAAGGACATCGTCGGGCAGTTCAGCTTACGTCGTGGAGACCGAGCGGCGGTTCTACCTCGGCAAACAGCGTCGAGCTGGTGCCGCGCAACGCCGACGGCGAGGTGTACTTCGAGCTGCGGCTGGCCGACGCCTGGGTGTGGGACATGTACCGGCCCGCCCGGTTCGTCAAGCAGGTGCGGGTGATCACTTTCAAGGACGTCAACATCGAAGAGGTGGAGAAGCCCGAGCTGCGGCTTGCGAAGTGATCGCTAACCGGTGGGCGCCTGAAGGTGCTCACGGAAGAATGTGAAGACTCGCGACCAGGCATCCGCCTCGGCGGCCTCGTTGTAACCGAACCCACCGATCGGATCAGCGGCTGCGCCGGGAAGCTTGTTGGCGAAGCTGTGGCCTGCGCCGAGGTAACCCTTGATATCGGCAGGGATGTTCTTCTCGTCGACGACCCTTCCAACTTAGCCGCCGCGCCGATACCGATCGGGTCGCGACGGCCGGAAGCTAATATCAGACCACGATCAGCGGCGCTCGCTCAGGTCGCGCGGCAGGGGGTGCCGTGAACGGCGCAGAGGCGCCAAGCCCCTTGGGGACATAACCAGTGCGACGACCGCCCATGCAGAAGCCGGCGGTGAGGCCGCCCCGAGGCCGCGGCGGGTAAGGCAGGTGGTCGCGGGCGGCCAGGATGTCGTCAGGCGCGCGACGCGGTGCTGGTCAGAAGCTCGCGCATGGCTGCGGAAGTAACGCAGCGGGGCCATTGCCGCGAACAACATGTTCCAGGGTGATGGCGATGTGTCCCGCCGCCGCCACCTTGCGTGAGATTCGTTCGTTGGCATGTGTAGCCGAACGCGTCGTGGACCAGCACCACACCCGGCACGGCGCCACATCAGGGCGCTCATCGGCGCGTCGATCGGTCCCCTGGGGCGATGATCGTGATGGTCTGCGCGTTTCTCCTATCATCAAGCTGCCCGGGTTGGGGTTGTTGACGGTTTTGTGGTGGTGTGCAGGTGGTGGTAGACGACGCGGGCGAGGGCGCGTTGGGCACCGTACCGGGCCCCGGTAGTGGAGTCTCCAGCAGCGGGTGCTTGCGGTAATGAAGCCTGACCGAGTCCGTCAGGCCGGATCTGAGTGGCGATGCGGTGCAAAGGCGGCATTGAGTTGACGGTTGGCTGGGCGGGTCATCTGGACCCGGCCGGCGGTGTTGCCCGACCACGCACCGGGATGGGCGCAACGCCAGCATGGCAGGCGAGGCCGCCTCGCACGAACCGGATCACACCGGCGGCCTCGCCGACGAGTTTGGCTGCGGTTAATTCTCCACAGCCAGGCAGCGCTAGCAGCGTCAAAAGGGCGATCTGACGGACCCGCTCACCGATGCGTTTGGCCTTGCGTTGATCGCTTCGGTGGGTAAGACGATAGTAACCAGTAATGCGGGCCAGCTCGGCACGTAGCCGGGAACGATTGTGCAGCCACGCCGCCAACTTTTCACGATGCTTGGATCGATCCAGCGACGCAGGCTGCGGAGCCTGCTCGGGATCGAGTTCATGGAACTGCCACCGCAACCGGTTAATCATCGCAGTGCGTTGCGCGACAGCAAGGACTCGCGCGACGAGTCACACAACAGTTTGAGTTCTCGCGACACCTCGTCATGGGAGGCAACCGGCAAATCAGGTTCGCGCAAATACCCCGCGCCACCGCCAGCGCGTCAATGGGATCCGACTTACCGCGGTGCGCGGGAAGCCCGCGCCTGGGCCATCAACTTCGGCCAGGACCCGCACCACCTTTGACCCGCGGTCAGCGAATCGCGCTCAACCGGGCCGACAGATGCCGGCGATACTCAGTCCCACACCACCACTCGACACCGAAGCGTTCGCGGGCCCACATCACCGCCTGGGCGTGCCTTCAGTGGTCGCCCTAACGACCTGCTCGCCGATCTTGCGGCCTACCTCGTCGGCAACGACAAGCGTATAGGTGCGCTTGTGGACATCGGCTCCAGCAACAGCCATGGTGGTTGCCTCCATTCACTGTGAGGTGACGGTTGGGCCGGTCGGCGGACACATCTCAGTCGGGGCGGTTGCCGCACTCCCTATCGTCACGCCAGCCCGGTCGCCTTCCTGATGCCGACAAAACGCGTAGACGCCAGCTCGAAGGCGGCAGTAAATCCCACCCTTGGGCCAGACACCAGGTGATCAGGATCCAGCCACCGCAACAGCGGCAACCTCACCGCCGACACTGAGATCAGTTGGCAGCTACGACGTTGCCGTTCCCCACCAGTAAGCGATGAACAAAGCCATGCTGCGGCTGACGAGTTCGATGCAGCGGGTCTGATCAGGTCGCTCTGGCGTGCGCCCGGCAGTGCCCGACCCGTCGAAGTTGTAGCGACTCTTCACCCTCGACGGTCATGCCGTTCGAGTCTCAAAGCCGACCAGGTCGGCTTTCTGACGTCGTCGGACCAGTATCCGATGTGATGTCCACCCGAGTCGGCGGGCATCCAGACGGTGCCGGTGACCGTCTGGAGCAACTCCAGTCGCGGTCCGCGCCGAATAAAACCATCTTCATCGGGATGGTCACCTCGCCGTCCGGTGTGTCTACCCTGTCCTGGTCGACGGTCACCACGTCGGTCCACGTGCAGCCCGACCGTCGTCGGTGAACCAGGCCATCGTTGCCTCGAGGTCGTCGACGACGATGCCGGTGTGGTAGAGGTCTTCGGCCTTCACTGGTCCCTCCTTCGCGGTTGCCGCTCTGATGTCCTGCTCGAGCCACTGCACTTCCGCTGTGGTTCTCTCGCGCCGCTGGCGGCGAGGAAGTTGTTCGAGCGCATGCACGTTTCACGCGAGCGCATGGCGAGTCATGCGGGTGCGTGAGCCAGCACGATGTCGGTCAGGTGCAGCGCCTGAAGGGCGACGGCCGGCCTCGGCGTGGTCGTCTGGGCCCGATCGGTCAGAGTGCGCTGTGCCGCCGACGAGGTTCGACGATGTCCGACCACACCGATGGGTGGCGGTACGTCGTAGAGCTCGGTGGTCGATCTCGTAGCGGAACCAGCCGGACGTGCTCCTCCCAGATGGCCCGCACGATCCACGGCACCTTGCCGTGCACCTGGGGCAGCGCCAGCTCCGGCGGCAGCGTCACGTCGCTGCATCAGGGTCCACAGGTCGCTGCCCGCGTTCATGCCCTGTCGATGGTGCGGTCGCGCAGGTATGCCGTCGCGTCGCGGACCTTTGGTCATGCGTGTGCCGGATCTCGTCGGCGCCGCGGAACACGTCGTGGCCGTTGATGCAGTGTTTCCGGCTCGAGCGCGATCACCCGGTCGACGGAGTGGATGAACGCCATCGCGCTGCGAATCTTGTCCGCCGCGCAACGTGTACAGGTTGGGCACGTGGCCGAAGAACGGACCCATCAGGTTGCCGATGAACACCGTCCGCGTTCCGGCATCCAGACCACGAGCGCGTCGGTGGTCTCGCCGCCGGGTGTGGAGCAACAGCTCGAAGCGGCGGCCGCCGCACGTCGAACGCGTGGCTGTCGATGAAGGATGTCGGTGAGCACCGGCTCGGGTGGCATGTCCGCGCCGTGCGCCTCGACGTCCATGAAGGCGCCCCACAGCTTCACGATGCGCTGACGTAGAACGGATGCAGGCTGCCGCCAGTACTCGCGCACATCGGAGTGGTTGGCCTGCGCGACCGTCTCGACGCCTGGGCCGTTGAACTGACTCCACCCGCCGACGTGGTCGGGATGGCCCTGGGTGAACGTGATCGATCCGCAACGGTCCGCTGCTGACCTGCATCGAAGCGGGCCTTGATGTCCGGCGCCTCGAAGTCGGTCCCGGTGTTGATCATGCACGTCGCCGTCGCGATGTCGTGACCAGGTAGCTGTTGGCGATGTTCTTCGGACATGAAGATGCCGTCGCCGACGTCGACGGCCTCCTGGTCGCCTTCGCCCTGTTTGACGAGTTCGAGTCCAGTGATTGCGCCACAGCTCGACCTCCACGCGATCGATTTCAGACACAACCTAACATTTGTTCTCTACGGTCGTATAGTATCTGCCGGCATGACGGACGACCTCGGTCGGACAGCTCGACCTCGCGCGTCGATCGAGCTCGTCGCAGCGGCGTGCGAGCGCGCCGGTCTCGACGACTTCGGCGACGACTCGATGGCGCGAGGGTCTTGCGCTCGCTCGTCGCTGTCGTGTAGAGTCCGCGCCCGGAGTGAACGACGGCGGGCGCGACCTACGTCTACGGCCAGTTCGTCGACGCGCTGTGGAACCGGCTGCGCGTCGTCGACTACGTCAAGCATCACCCCGAGGTCGAACGAGCAGCGGATCGAGCGCCCGCTGGTGGTCGCTGGGCCTTCCGCGCACCGGCACCTCGCTGGCGCAGCTATCTGCTCGACCAGGATCCGCAGCGGCGATCGCTGTTGACTTGGGAGGCCGAGGATTCCGGTGCCGCCCGTCGACACCGGAGCACCCTGTACACCGATCCGCGGTGTGCTTGAAGAAGAAGGCCGAACTCGACGTGCTCGCCGAAGGCCTGAAGGCGGCGAACATCCCGATGGTGCACTGGGACGAGGCCGACGGACCGACCGATGCGTTTTCGTGCAGAACCAGGACTTCAAGGCATACCTGTGGGAGGCGTTCATGCCGACCGTCGGCGTACGCCGACTGGCTGTTGCGAGGCCGACATGTCGCAGCGCCTACGCGTACGAGCGGACTGGTACTGCAGATGCTGCAGTCGCAGCGCACCGGGGTGTGGTCGCTCAAGATGCCGTCACACGCAGTCCACATCGAGGCGCTGCTGGCGGACGTTCCCTGACGTGCGGATCGTGTGGGCGCACCGCGATCCGTTCAAGTCGACCGCGTCGTTCCTGCGGCTGAACTACCTGTCGCGGGCGGTGCTGGGCGCCGTGGGTCGACGTCCGATGCATCGTGCCGAACGTGTTGCGCCAGCTTGACGGGCACACGTCGACCGGCCGATGGGCGACGCAGGAGCCGCATCGGCGACGACCGGTTCTTCTGACCTGCACTACGCCGGACTTGATGCGCGACCCGATCGCCGTGATGCGCTCGCTGTACGAATGGGCAGGCGACGACCTGACCGAATCGACCGAACAGGCGATGCTGGACTGGCTCGATGCGGCATCCGCAGGATCGCTTCGGTGCTGCGCCCGTACTCGCTGGACGGGCTCGGGTGTCGACGCCGCGCCGAACTCGAACCACTCTTCGACGAGTACCTCGTCGCTATTCGACATCGAATTGGAAGGTGACGATCGATGAGGGCCGCGGTCACGAACGAGCGACGCACGGCTTCGACGTCGTCGACCTGCCCGATCCGGCGCCGGACCCGACGAGGTGGTCATCCGTGTCGCCGCCTGCGGAGTGTGCGGATCCGATATCAAGGCGCAGCCGTTCGCGCCGGCGGGCAATGGTCGATGGGGCACGAACTCGGCGGCGAGATCGTCGCCGTCGGCTCGGCGGTCGACGGATTGGAGGCAGGGCACGAATATCGCTGTGCTGCCGGTCATCTCGTGTGGCTCATGTCGATACTGTCTGAGCCGGCGTCGGTTTCGCACTGCCCGCTGCGGCGCAGCTACATCGGATGGGGCCGGCGGGCGGATTCGCCGAATTCGCCGCCGTACCCGCGCGACACGCGCTCGCCGTTCCCGCCGAGCTGCCGACCGCACTGCTCGCGCGTTGGTGGAACCGTTCGCGGTGGGCCTGCACGGTGTGCACAGCGCCGAGATCGTCCGCCGGTGACGACGTGCTCATCGTCGGCGCCGGCGGCGTCGGGCCTCACCACTCTCGCGTGGGCGCCTGCGGAAGGCGGCGCCGGTGTGTCGGTAGCCGATCCTGACCCACCGACGGCGAGCGGCCGCGCGCCGCTGGGCGCCACGGATGTGTTCGCCTCCGCGTGTCGGACGCTGACGTCCGGTGCATACGACGCTGCGATCGAATGCGTCGGGCGGCTGAACTGCTTTCGGCGCGCCTGCCAGCCTGCGCTTGCGACCTCAGAGGACGCATCGTCGATCTCCGGTGCAGTACGCGCGAGCCGACGGCCATCGAGCCGATCACCGCGCTGCTCAAGGAGCTCACCGATCCGTTACTCGGTCGCATACTCGACCGACGAGTTCCACGAGGTGATCGCCGCGTTCGGCAGCGGCGACGTCGATCCGCGTCCGACGATCGGGCCCACATTCGAACTGGCTCGCATAGCCGGACGCGTTCGACGTCGGTGCGCACCTGGGCAGTACGGGGCCGGGTATCGGTGTCCCGTCAGACTCAGCGACGGGTCGGTGTTCGGCTCGCGACTCCGGCGATCACGGATGCGCAGGTAGCGCTTCAGGTGTTTCGGCGCTGTCCAGCTCGGCCAGGCCGTACGCCAGCCGGAAGAGGAACCCCGCCGAGGAACGTGACGACGGCGAACGCCTGGCCACTTGATCCAGCTCCTCGTCGATCCGGGTGTCGAGCCGACTGGCTGGACCTGCGCGACGGCCGCTTCGCTGATCGCGACGAGATCGATGCCGTGAGGCCGTCGGACCGCCGCGCCGAGCTCGGGATCGCGTGACGCGATCATCATCAGCCGTCGAACCGGGCCCGTGCGCGCGCACCGTTCCAGGCTCCACCGCCGTGCGCATCGCCTGCTCGGCGAGGCGTGGACGACGTTGGAGTCGACCTCGCCGTCGGATCGCTGTCGCGTTCGAGACGCCGCGGTGAAGCTCGGCGACGATCGAGCTCGATCACTCCGGTCGATCGCGCCGAGCAGCAGCGCCGCCCTGCGTCTGGTAGTAGAAGGACGTCGTGCCGTCCGCAAGAAAAAACCCGCCCGTCGGTCGACGCGGAGAGATGGGTCACCCCGCAGCGCACCGCCCGCGGCGAGCAACTCGATCGCGGCGTCGCAGATGTCGCGGCGTCGTTGTTGGACGTTGGCTTTCGCCGCATGTCAGCTCACGAAGGTTGGCGGCGATCTCGTCGAATGCGGCGATGGTCGGGAACAGCATGGTGGCGTCCTGTGGGGCAGCGGCCAGCTCGACAGCGGCGCGGCGACCACGAGGTCGGCCCGCCCGGTTGACGTAGATCATCTGGCCGTGAATTCCCCAAGCACAACAACACGTTGTTGCCCGGAATGCGGGAACCAGCACTGGTTGCGGTACATGCCCGCCCGGCATGCGGTTATCGCCGGGGCTCGTGCGGCGAACGCGGCCCGCGAGTCGATGCCGCCTGCGAACGTGTCGGCGATCCACGACGGCGACACCACCCGCTCACCGGTCAGCGACGTCCCGCCGTTGCAGGAACAGCGACCCGAATCTGGCCAGGTCGCGACAGGCATGCGGTTGATGCCGCCGTCGAACATCGCCGGTGCCCACCGAGTCGACGCCGATCGTCGCGTGCGTTGGTCCGCGCGCCGAGCTTGGCCCACAGCAGCTGCCGACATCAGCTCGGGCATCCGCAGTCCGCCGGCCGCCTCGCAGATCCAGCCGAGCACGTCGGTCTCACAGGACCGGTACTCGAACGGCCCGCCGTGCGGCGACTTCTGCTGGCGCGTCGCAGCAGGAAGTCGTACATCGTGGTCGGCAGGTCCGGCACCGGCGCGGCGCCCAGCCGATGGCCTGCTCGAGCAGCCGCACCTCGGCCATCGGGTCCAGATAGTCCTCGGAAAACATGATGCCCGAACGCATGTCGAGCAGGTGGCGCACCGTCGCACCGGCGTATCCGGAGCTGGCCAGTGCGGGCACGTAGCTGGGTCAGCCCCGCGTCGACGTCCAGCGCGCCGTTGCTGACAAGCGCACCGGCCACCATGCCGATCAGCGACTTGCTCACCGACATCAGCAGGTGTCGAGGTGTCGGCTTGTCGCATGCCGCCCGTAGTAATGCTCGCGCGAGCACCTTGCCGTGCTGGGTGACGATCCAGCCGTCGGTGACCGTGGCGGCCATCACGTCGCCGACGGTGGTGCGCTTTCGGTTCGTCGGTCGTGGAGCGATGATCCGTCGGAGGTCCGACCGGGTTGCGGACGGCATGCTCGGCCACAGGCCCGGCGCCGCGCGAGATCGTCGCCGTCGGCAGAAAGTCGGCGACGTGCTGGAAACGTCCAGTGCAGATGCGCGGCGGACTGCCAGTTGTCCAGCGTCACGTCCGACGGCACGCGCCCGGTGTCGCCTCCGAGCACCATGGCGAAGACTGTAACGGCTCCCGTTCGCCGACCTCGAAGCTCAGCCCGACTTGACCCCTGCATTCGTGACCGGGGCTGCGGGTTCGGCGATCGGCGTACCTGCGAATTCCGGCGCGGATCGAGTCGATGAGGTGGCGCGCGCGGATGGCCAGGCGACGACTTGCCCGTCGTCCTGAGTCGACCTGCAGCCGGCCCTTCGTCACCAGCACACCGAGGTCGGCACCTCTTCCAGCGGTAGTCGCCGGGACCGTAGATCCGCAGGAAGAACGCCTCCGATCTCGTTCTGCAGCTGGTGCCAGTCCAGCGCGGCCCGGCGGAACATCAGCGCGCCGCTCGTCGTCCAGCGAGTACTGCCCGGTGCGCGGCGTGGCCGTCAGCTGCTGCACGATGTCGTCGGTCTCCTTCATCACCATCTGGCTCCACACGTCGACCGACGCCAGCTCCTCCCACCGCTCGTTGATCTCGTCGACGTCGAGCTCGAAGTCGACGTCCATGTACTCGAGCATGTGGAACAGGAACAGCGGCACGTCGGCGTAGGCGCCCGCGGTGACGTTGGTGATCGACGACGCCCCGCTGATCCGCGGGTTGAGCTCGCCGAGGTAGACCTCGCCGGTGTCGGTGTCGACGAGCACGTCGACCTCGAAGAAGCCCGCGGTAGCCCTCCTCGGCCAGCCGATCGCCGAGCCGGCGCACCAACTGTGTTGCGATGCGCCTGACTCTGCCGCCGGTCAGCACTTCCGGGAACATCTCGTTGCCGCACCAGCCGCCGCTGTGTACGGGGTGAGCTCGGGGTAGCCGGTCAGCTCCGGTCATGAACGGGCCCGACGATGGTGCCGTGCCGGGTGAGCACCGCCTCCGACGGCGACCGGGCCGGTTGTTGATCCGCTGCATCACCTTGATCTCCTGGCCGACGATGTCGTCGGCGTGTCTGTCCCAGTCGGCCTCGCGACGAGATGAAGAACGTGGTCTTGCCCGAGTCGCCGTACGGCGTCTGCACGACGAGGTCGTCGCCGAGGCCGGCCGCTTCGGCCGCCGCCTGCAAGCGCGTGCCCAGCCGTCGACCGCGGTCGAGCACGTTCGGCACGCTCGGCGCGCCCGCCTCGTTGCCCAGCTGGGTGGTGACGATCTTCGAGTCGAGATGCGCGCGCAGGCGTCGCGGCGGCAGGATCAGGTCGTAGCCCGAGTTCGCTGCAGATCTCCTCGGTCTCGCTCGTCGAAGAACACCATCGCGACCTTCGGCCGCACCGCCGCGGCGCGGCGATGTGGGCGCCTGCACCTCGGGGTTGCGTCAGCAGCTAGTTGTTGATCTCCTCGCCGCTCTCGAACTCCTGACGTACGGCTTGTCCTTCGGGGTGAACACCCGCGGGTGCGCGCCGTCCCAGGCGTCGTAGTAGGTGATGTAGTGGAAGTTGCGCACCCAGCGGTCCAGGCCGAGCAGGTTGAACGGCGTCGCGCGCCGAAGAAAGAGATCGGCACGTCGTTGGTGCGGAAGAAGTGCCGCACCTCGGAGATGTTCTTCAACTGACGTCGCGGTTGCCCGGAACCGGGGCGAAGGCGAAAAAATCCGGTGCCGACGCTGATCTCCCTCGGTTTGGCGGTGGCTGCGGGAGCTTCATGGGGCGTTTGGCCGGTGCGGTCGCCTTGACCGCGACGACCTTGGTGGGGCGCTTCACGCGTTTGGCAGGAGCCACCTTCTTGGCCGGACGCTCGCCTTCTTGGCGGGGGTCTTCGTCGTCCGTCGTGATCAGACCGGTCGGTCGGTCATGGTGTGCACCTCGCTGCTCGCCTGGGATAACCCACACTAAATCGCGATGGCGCCGTACAGGGTGCGTTCAGTTGCGTTGGGCGACCTCGAGTGTGATTTCCCGATGCGGGACGGTGGCGATCCCGCGCGGTACGGCACCCAGGAGTTTTCGCCGCCACTCCTGCGGTAACCCGTAGCGTGACGTCGCGCATCACCGTGCCGATCGCGATAACAAGCTCATTCTGCGCGAACGCCGCTCCGGGGCAGCGCCGGTAACCGCCGCCGAAGGGCACGTATTCGAACGGCGTCAGGTGTAACCAATCCAGTCAGGATTGAAGCGGTGCGGATCGTGGCAGATCGAGGATTGAAATGCAGTGCGGGGACAGCAATTCCGATGATGTCGCCCGCCCGCAGGTCAAGCCCGATGACGGTTCGCGGTTCAGCGAGCTTGCGATAGCGATCGCTGGCGGATGCATCGAAGCGTTTCCGAGATCACCGCCGACAGGCACGGCAGCTTCAGCATCTCCTCCGGCGGAGGTTCGGACGCCAGTTCCTCGGCGATCCTGTGCCATCGCGCGTGCGCGTCTGCGCATCTGGGTCTCGCGAAACGCCGGTGACAGCATCCGTCGCAGACGGCGGTGCTGATCGCCGGATGCCAAGATCACCGATGACGGGCCGACGATCGGCTCGATGGGATTAGGTGTCGGGGCGGTCAAGATCTCGCTGGGCAACGTGGTTATCTATGCGAGCGCCTCGGATGTCACGACGAAGTGGACACCGCCCATGCCAGTGAACTGCCGCGAACGGGTCGGTTCGGTGTGCGCATCTGCGCATGACGCCCGTCAGGTCAGGCGGCGCGCACGGACCGCCACCAGTCTTCCGCACCAGCGTGTGATCGCGCCCGGCCAGTTCGTCACCACGTTAACCACAATGACTCTATTGAGCCCTTCGGTTCCAGGTTATCTGGCTCACATCGGCGAATGAAAATTTGCTGCGATCAGCTGGCAGAGCCTTCCAGCGTGGCCGAGTTCGGTGAGCGCCTTGCGGTGGGCCGCCTTCTGATTGTCGGCGCGGGCGATGTTCATCGACACGTCTCGCAGAGCGCGCCGTAGAGGAAGACGGCAGGGAGGACCGGCGGGCCGCGGCGCTATTCGCCGGCCCTGCACCGCTGCCGCGATGCCGATCTCCATCAGCTCATCATCGGAGCCTCCATACGACTGCGCCCGCCCATCCCATCGCGGCTGGTGCGTCGGCTCTCGATCGCTGGAGCCCCGGTTCAGACACTCCTCCAGGAATGCGCGACAGCAGGCCTCGAACGCATCCACCGGATCACGCTTGGACGCGTAGACGGCGGGCAGCCTGGCGCAAGTCGTTCGACTTCGAGTCGAATACGGCTTCAGACAGCTGCTGTTTTTATGGCATGCAATGAAAAGC
>ERZ1370068.6023-contig-5023_pt1 | contig 63707 bp, 108 predicted proteins | sample MGYA00561227_ERZ1370068 | MGnify/ENA primary metagenome ERZ1370068 (study PRJEB38410, sample SAMEA6850437) | metagenome | study: Metagenomic assessment of the ecological functions of the soil: analysis of the soil microbiota associated with the... | reverse complement strand
TTGTACTTCGTTCAGTTACGTATTGCTCAGGCCATCGTGAGCCACTCCCGCCCGCGTTCCGCAGGTCGCGACCACGGCCTCCTTGACGTTGTCCTGCGCCAGCAAGAGAGTCTCGATCTCGCCGGCTTCGACTCGGTAGCCGCGACGCTCAGCTTGAAAATCTTTTCCGGCCCAAATGGTAGAGGCGATCGTCGGAGCGCAGCCGGCCCAGGTCGCCGGTGTGATAAATTCGTTCATCGCCACCGTTTGGATCCTCGACAAACTTTTCTTAGGCTGAGTTCGGGACGACGCCAGTATCCCGGTGAGAGATAACGGCTCTTGACCAAAATTTCGCCGACGGTGTCGCATGGCAGCGCTGCGCCATTGTCATCGATCAAGCAAATCTCCGCCCCTTCAGTGGCATAGCCGACGGCATTTTGAGTTTCCTCGAGGGAGCTCTCCGAGTCGAAATACATTCTTCGCACGGTGCCAGTTTCGGTCGTGCCGAGGCGGATGACCAGGATGGTATTGGCGGAAAAATGGCGCTGGTATTCCTCGAATTCTCTGCGCGTTACCAGATCCGATCCCAGTTGAATGATACGCAGATGCGGAAAACTTCCTCGCCAGTGAGAGTGGCGGCAAAGTGCCGAAAAAGGACCGGCACCGAAAAATATCGTGACTTCTTGCCGGATCAGCCAGTCGGCAACTTGGGCCACGCCTCGTTGCCGGATATTGAACGGATAGAGCGCCGCGCCGTTGAGCAGGCTGGCAAAAGTGATCTTCACGCTCTGGCTCACGCTACACGAGTAGAGGAGAGCGATGCGATCGTCCACGCAGATATGCAGGCCGTTGCCATAGATCAGGCTCTCGTGCAGTAGATTCGCGTGAGTTTGTATGACGCCCTTGGGCTGTCCGGTCGAGCCCGATGTGTAAATCAAAAACGCGAAATCCTCGGGCGCAGCGGTCAGGCCGGAATTCTCGCTTGAGAATGCCGAACCCAGCTCGTCGATGTTTACCAAGCCACATTGATCATGAGCCAATTCTCCGGCCAAGGAAAGATTCTGCGCCGTCGGCGATCAGCAGACTTGCTTGCGAGTCCTGCAACAGGAAAGCGCTGCGGTCTTTGGGAAACGACGGATCAAGCAACCAGACAAATTTTGCGAGCTTTCAGAACCGCGAGGATGGCGACGAATAATGGAATGTCATCTTCCATCAGCAAGGCAATGGGTTCTTGGACATTCCCGCGTTGTGCTAGGATTGCGTATGCCAAGCGATTCGCGGCTTGGTTCAAATCCCGATACGTCAGGGCTTGATTCGCCATTTTGACGGCGGTTCGGTAGCCATATCGCGCGGCAATTTTTCGAAGCGCGCCGGGATCGACTGCTCGACATCTTTCTTGGGAAATTCCGTGAACCGCCCCGAAGGATGAAAGCACTTGGCATGTATCGCTTGTTGTTCGAGGGGTAACTCCATCCCGCTAAATTTCCTCTCGCCAGAACATGGGGTCTCGAGTGCGCACTGCCTCGGAATCAAGGGGCATGGGATATCAGCCGTGCCTAACTGTAAGCAACAGCTCGTGCGCCGCTAACGCCGTCAATCCGCTTCTACGCGAAGGCCGATTCGGCCTCGCGCACTTCCATCTTCGCAACGTTGGTTCCAAGTTTGACTCCGGCGGCCGCGACCGCGGCTTGGAACTCTTTGGTCTTCGCTTCGAGCTCGGCCTTATCTTTGTAGGTCCTGACCCAAATAAATTCGTTCTGTGGCCGATTCACCCAGGTGCCGACGATGGGCACACCGATCTTTGGTGCAACACCATGATCTCGTCTTTGAAGTGCTTCAGAAAATTCTCCATCTCACCCTTATTGATCGTGTAAATACGAATCTGCGATATCACTTTTATTTTTCCTCCAATTTGTTTACGTCTTCCACGGTTCGGACGGTACACCATGGAAACTATCCGAGTGCGTCGCCAACAGTCAAACAAACCTGATCGCAACCTGATCGCGCAAGAACTGGGACGATCAGCCGCATCGGATCCTCGACAAAAATTCAAAAATCCTGACATCAGACGAAAAATACGGCTCGGAAGAAGCGGAAAAGAAATATGCCGCTGAGTGGTCCAGCTGATGCAGCAGCTGTTTTCTCAGACGGAAAGTCAGTCGATACGCAAGCCTGCCACCTGCTCCTCCTTGGCGACGAAAACCTATCTTCCGACACCATCCGTCGAAGTCTCGGCCCGTGAAATCGAACGCGTCGCCGAATTCGATCAGCATGTTGAGCGAAATCATGAGGCCAAAGGCGTTTTTCCGTCGCTCGTCATCGATCAGGTTCTCGCCAATTCTTCGTGAGAAGATCAGACATCGATTCGGCAGAACTAACGTCGAGATTTCGACATTGGCGCCGATACGTCAGCAACCTATCTTCGACACTATCTTCAAAGCCAAAAGACGGGGCGGTGCGTAACGCCTTCTGCTTCCGCTTACTTAGTCACGTATCCACGCTCTGCCGGGGGCTGGCACAGCGCTTGCCAAATCCTTCTCAAAAGAAAGGACAAGAAGGGGGAAAAGGATCGAGCTGGAGACATCCTTGTAAACGTTCGTGCAGATAGTTCAACGATTCGCTTTCATTGTTTTTTGCGTTTTCTACCTCGCCGCTTGTAACTTCACCAAGACGATACCCTTCAAAACTCTAGGCGACGCATACGCCGGTGGCACGAGCCGCTTTGTCTTTCAGACTTCCGGTTCAAGTGCCGAAGCCTATCTCACCAGACCCGCAGGCCTCGGCCCGTTTCCGCTTATGATCTTGCTCCACGGCCACACGCTCGGACCCATTGGCGCCGAAAGCGTCCTGTCGGAAGCGGAAGCTTTTGCCAGCGATCTTTGCTATGCCGCTTTGGCAGTTTCGCTTCCAGGCTATGGCGCCACGGAAGTGCCGCCGGGAACAGATCCAAAAATTACCTTAAACGTAGTGTTGGACGCGGTTTCTTTGGTCAAGCGTCTGCCGTGGATAGATTCGAGGCGATTGTACGTTTACGGCTTCTCCCGTGGCGCATTCTTCGCCGCGCTACTAGCCAACCGACTTGAGGAAATCGAAGGGATAGTCTTGCACTCGGGAGCGTATGATCTGAATCGGTTCTATCAAGACAACATATGGTTTCGCTCCATGTTGAATCCCACCGGCGAAAAGAATCCGAAGCTCATCAGCATATTGCCGGAGGCTGCCACGTGGCACGCCCGACCTTGATCCTGCATGGTGAAGAGGATTTTCTGGTTTCCGTCCAACAAGCGAACCTGTTAAGCGAATCCCTCGAGGCCGCCAAGAAGCCCTACCGCTTCGTGCGCTATCCCAATAGCGGCCATTACCTGCCATCGGAGGACGTCAGAAGAACGGTCACCGCCTTTCAAAGAAGTCTCCGGATCAGCCTGCCGTGCTCGCGCCAGTTGATCTTTTCGGACAAGCTGATCCGCCACCTCTAAGTTCACAGCCGCTACACAGCTCCAAGAATTCTCACCGAGCCGTGCGACTATTTATCGTTATCGGCCAGCGCTGATGCGGCACCGCTGTTCCGTTGTCAGGTTTCGAGTCGTGAAAATCACCGGCGGTTTCGCTGCCGATCACCAGGCTGCACAACCGTCCCGCGCAAGGGATCAAATCTTTTATCTATGACATTGGAACGTACCTCAGCCGACGCGCTTCCTCCGATAACGCCACCAGTTGGCGTTACTGGTGATCGTTGAGCAGATATCTCGCGGTGAAAGCGAGCATATCGAGGGCTTTTTACAGTCATAACCGCTTCAGTTTCAGTTTCCTTCAAGTCGCGCGCGCAGTTTCACGTTGGGAAAAATTCTTCGGTCAGCTCTACGGTGGGCTGTATCATACCGAAGGTGTTCAATTCGTTCTAGCCGTTCAATCGCTTCGCTCCGTTCAAATCGTTTCCGAATGTTTAAGCTGTGTGACCGTCGTGCTCGTGGAACGTGATCGTGTCTTAAGAATTAATCCGAGGAGACGCGATGGCCTTTCGTATTTCCTTAGTTCTTCGCGTTCTCGACTTCCACTCCTGATAGCAGTCCGATTTGGCGCGAATTTTTCCCGAGACAAGCCCATAACTCCAAGTCCGCTTGAGAACGACTTTCGTTCGTCGTGGGCAATATTGTGCGTCAGGAGATAGCCGTGTGGTCCACTCGACACCATTTGCCCACTTCGGTACGGCGGGCAATCACCGGACTACAGCTTCCATCTTGTCACAAAAGAGCCGGATTGAGGACGTTTTGACGGAGCCACCATGCGACCGACGATTTTCTCCGCGATTGGCAAAAGCCTTGCGTTAGAAACGACGCGAATATCTGACCGGAGGCAATCATGAAAGCATTTGTCGTTGCTTTTTCCCTGCTTTTCTTAGCCGGCATTTTTGCGCCTTTGTCCTTGCGTGGCGACGAATTCAAAGTACGGGAAGCAAAAATCGCGCAGTACAAGCAATGGCTCGATACCCTGGGGCCTCACGGATCCCAATACTGGACGCGCCTCGACTCAGGACGGCGGCCCCATCGGTTGTATCTCGGCGACGGTTTCTATCGCGCCGACTCTCAAAACCAAGAGCGTTTCATAGATACGTATTCGAACTATCTAGCGGGGCACCCGGAAAAATTCATGCTGATCGATCTCTTTGATGCCGAGACCAAGCAACCCGTAGGCGAGTATGGATTCGGCGGCTTCAAGCTTTCACCCAAAGCCTTTGCAAACCGCGGAGCGTCCACAAAAATAAATTGTGTTTCCTCCGTGGAAAACGTTTTGAGGGGAGGAAAGATCGATTGACCGATTGTCAAAGGTAAAGCTGAGAGGTCAAATCCTCGAATTCGATCGAGCCGGTGGTTTACAATATCGAGAAAGGAATCGACCTTTATTGAATCCGATCGTTAAATCTCTTCAGTAATGTCATCGCCTGTCGAGGCTAAAGAGCATGCTGAACTACTCTCCAGCAAACGCGGGGATTCCAACCCGCCGAAATTGAAGCCCGCAAAGTATTGCTTGACACTTTCCCGCTGTTGTTTGTACATGTCGTCTTGCGATGAGTCCGACTCCAATATTTTGCGCCGGAAGGCGGGAGGCGTCATGTGCCCCAAAAATACTGGCCCTGGCGGTTCATTGTTAAATTCCTGACCCTCTCGTTTATCGTTCCTGTTTCGACCTTCGCCCAGCCCGCGCCTCGTTCCGTCACGATCGGCTCGAATCCGCCCGGCACAGTATTTTACGCGCTGGCGAGCGGGCTGGCGAAGGTCGCAAGTGAAGGCGCACCGACACAACTCGTCGTTCAACCCTATTCCGGCACAAGCACTTTTTGCCTCTGCTCGACACCGGTGAGGTCGATTTCGGGATCAACAACGCGGTGGACATGGCGTTGTCCTATCAGGGACCGGTTCGTTTGAAGATCGGCGGGCGCAACCCATTTCAGCACACGCCCAATGTCAGGCTGGTGATGCGCGGCTCAATCCTAATGACAGCGCTGTTGGTCCGCAAAGACACACCGATGAAAACCATCCACGACATTCGCGGCAAAAGATTGACCGGAGAATATCCAGCGCAGCTCGCCAATTGGTACAACCTCTACGGATTTCTCGCCGGCGCCGGGATGAAATGGGAAGACGTACAGATCGTTCCCGTGCCTGGCGCTAACGAGGGGTCGGATGCACTCGTGCAGGGACGCGCCGATGTGGCATTGCACGCCATCGATTCGGCCAAAGTTAAGGAGGCCGATGCTGCGGTGGGCGTGCGCCCATCTTTCTTTAGATTGCTCGCCCCAAGGGGAAAAGCGGCTTCGCGCGGCCGTACCCGGTTACTATCCCTACTGGCTCAAGCGCGGCCAGGCTAGCGCCATCGCCGAGAGGACACCTGCGTGAACGCGTACGATATTTACTTGACGACGCATCAAGGCGTCGCCGGAGAAAGTCGTTAATTCGATCCTCAAAAATATCTGGGACAACGTCGATAAACTCGCGCCGCTCCATCCCGGCTTTAAGGACTGGACGCGACAGCGCGCGGTCGATGCCGACGTGACGATTCCCTACCACCCGGCAGCGCTGCGAGCTTTACAAAGAGCGCGGCGTTTGGCCGGCGAGCATGGATGACGCGCAGCGTCGGCTGCTCGCCCTCAATCCGTGACGCCTCGATCGCAATCTTGGGAAGGCAGCGCATGGGAAGGCACCCTTTCCAGACTTTGCTTAACTCTACTAACTCGCCTCGCTGGAAGTGTGAATTGGCACGCAAAAATACACTTGAGTTCATCGCGCTATGTTGGTCCATTTCAGCCGGAATTTACCTGTTGTCCATGCGCGAATTTAACACAACTTAACCTCGAATAGTCGGAGCTAGAGAGACGAAGCTCTTTTCGAGCTTCAAACGTGCCGCCTTTTGAACGGCGGTGATCTTGGAAGCACCGACGGCATTTTGAATCGGTTCTTACCATACGTCTGCTTCCATATTGGTGAGGAGGGACAATGAAGCTTGAAGACTATCGGCCCGCGAACGCTTTTGACCAACTAACGCTGCGAGATCTTTGGATGCTCGCGACCTCTATCACGTTCATCTCATGCAGCACCCCAATGTCGTGGCGACCGCGCTCGGACGGTATCGTATACGGAAGACGGACAGTTGGCCGAACCAGAAGGGACTAGGGGAAAAAACACGGAACATTTCCACGTACACTCGAGAATTCAGAGGTACGGTACTACTCGTGGCCCGCATATTATGGTGTTCGTCAGCAGATGGGAAACCCCTCGTGAACTTGAGGCGAACGCTGGCGGCCTCATCCCAAAGACATTTTACCTGCCTGACGGTCGTCGCGTTCCGGTCTGCGTCATTGAAGCTCCGAAAGAAGACGAGAATGAGGTTAAATCAATCGATATCAATATCCCTAAATAATATCGGTGGCGGGTCGCTGGTGATAGCAGATTTGCAAGGCCGCGAGTATGCTGCAACGATTGCCTGCCTGGTGAGCGATGGACATACCGTCTACGCTCTCACGAATCGACATGTAACGGGTTCCAGCGGCGAGGTCGTATATTCGCGTCTTGGCGGAAAGCTCGGCCAGCATCGGCTCCAGCTCCGAAAAGCAACTGACGCGCGCTCCTTTTTCGACCATATATCCCACTTGGCCTGGCCGCGACGTGTACGTGAACCTCGACGTGGGACTCATCGAGCTGGATAATCTTGACCAGTGGACAGCCAACATTCGAAACGTTGGCCAGATGGGGAAAATGGTTGACCTCTCGGTCAACAACATCTCCCTTTCGCTGGTTGGGTCGCATGTGCGCGGCACGGGCGCTGCAAGCGGCCAGATGATGGGAGAGATTGCCGCGCTTTTACCGCTACAAAACGAATGGAGGCTTTGAATACGTAGCGGATTTGTTTATCGGTCCGCGCTCAAACGGCCGGTCACGCAAGGCGGCGGCGCAGCCGTTCGCCACTCATCCGGGCGATTCGGGAACCTTGTGGCTGCTTGAACCGATACCGAAAGAGAACAACGGAAAACGCAAGGACGACAAAGATCCCGTGGAATATTTGCCGATCGCGATGCAGTGGGGGCGCAACATGCTCTATTCCGCTGGCGCCGCCAGACCGCAGAGCTATGTTCTCGCAACGTTATTGTCCCGGGTCTGCGCAGAACTCGGCGTCGATCCCATCCGCAGTTGGAATCTTGACCAGCCCGATACCTGGGTGCCATAGGGCATTTCTCTGTCGCCGCTCGCGCCCAAAATGGTCTTTCCAACCGTCTGCCCAAACTTGTCAAATTGATGGGAAACAACGCGCTTATCATAAGCCACGATGACGCCACAATTCTGGAAGGCGACTTCGTTGGAATGGGTGAAGCGGCGTTCGTTCCTATGGCGGATGTTCCTGACTTCTATTGGAAGCCGGGCATAGCGAAGCAAGGTTTCGCCAGGCCTTTGAGGGACCAAATCACTTTGCGGATATGGATCAGCCCGGGCCTGATGGAGAAAAAACGTTGCTCGACTTGTGCGAAGACGAGAGTTTCATCGATCCTGAGAAGTGGGACGAGTTCTACAGCGCGGTGGTCGATTTGATGGAGAACAAGCCGATTGAGGCGAAGCACCGCGGACTGCTCCCTTTTCGGGTTTGGCAGATTTTCGATGAAATGGTCGAATTCGCGAGAAACAACAAGATGCCCAAGTTTGTGTGCGCTGCGGGAGTCTTGACTCACTATATTGGCGATGCGTGCCAGCCGTTGCACATTTCCTATCTGCACGATGGCGATCCGCTGCGCAAGGTGGAGTACACATTCAAAAAAGGAGAGCACGAAGGCGAGACAGAAGAGAGACCGCTGGGCCAGGGAGTCCATTCGGCATACGAAGACACAATGATTAGTGACCATCGCAAGCTCGTCCTTGATGGCCTGAAGGCAACACCGAAAACGAAGCAAAGCGAAATGATTGGCAACGGCTTTGAGGCGGCGAAACGCACCATCGAAATGATGGGTTCGACATTTAACGCGATTCCGCCCGCTGCGCTCGTTGAAGCCTTTGCCAAGTTTAAAGGATCTCCTAAGGAAAGATCTGAATTTCTTTGGAAGAAGTTTGGCAAGAAGACGATTGAAGTGATGAAGGACGGCTCGCATCTTCTGGCGGTAATATGGGAGAGCGCGTGGCAGCTGGGTGACGGCGAAACCCATGTGACGTCCACGCGAGCCTTAAAGAAATCTGACGCGATGAATATCTGTAATGATCCAAAATTCCTTCCATCTGTGACGATTGATCGTATTGGTGCATTACTAAAACCACACAGTTAATACCAATCCCTATCTTGAGGGGCAGACAGACGATGATTTCGCTGCCGATCATCAGGCTGTATATGGGCTCGTCGGGAAAATCATTAATTCGAACCCGCCAAGAGTTGCCATTGAAAATCGATGCACGTCCTCGGGTTGATTTTCAGGACACGATCCCGTTTCGCACGAACACGGCATCTATTCTCGGGCGTTCTTCCGGCGGCGTTTACTATTTGTACGCCACGGCTGCACTTGCGGGGCCGCGTAGTGGAATCACCTCGGTCCGACGAAAACCTATCTTGCGACACCAGCCGTCGAAGTCTCGACCCGTGAAGTCAAACGCGTCGCCGAACTCGATCAGCATGTTGAGCGACATCATGAGGCCGAAGGTGTTTTTCCGACGCTCGTCATCGATCAAATTCTCGATCACCGCGAAGGCGCCGCCGCTGGGCAGGGCGTCGTAAGCGGACTGAATGAGCTGCATCTTCTTCTCCAGATTCCAGTCGTGCAGAATCATGCCCATGGTGATCACGTCCGCCTTGGGCAGGGGTTCACTGAAGATATCCACTGACGACGCGGTGATCCGGTCGCTGAGACCGTGCGCCTCGATGGTCTTCTGCGCGATCGGCACCACCGCCGGAAGATCGCATGTGGTGCACTTCATGTGCGGGTGGCGTCGGGCGACGAAGATCGATAGCTGGCCGGTGGCGCCGCCGACGTCGCACATGGTTTTGTACGGCGCGAAGTCAAATTTATCCGCGAAGGTCTCGAAGTTCGCTAGCGAGATGCCGGCCATCGCGCGCATGAACTGCTCGAGTCGCTCGGGATCACGGTAAAGCTCTTCGAACATTCCCGCGCCGCCGTGCTTCATTTCGTTCTGCGGCTTGCCGGTCTTGAGCGCTTCGGTGAGGTCGCCCCAGAAACGGTAAAGACGCGTATTCGCCATCTCGAGGAAGCCGCCCATATACGTGCTGCTGTTTCGGTCGAGAAAGTGAGCGGTTTCCTCCGTGTTCCGGTATCGCGCCGCCTCTCCGTCGCCATCGCGGGCCAGCATATCGAGTGCGACGAGCGTGTCGAGCAGGTCGGCGACGCCGCGCGGATGAAGGCCGAGCTCGTGCTGCAGCTCGCGCGCGGTCAACGATTTGCCGCTCAAGGCGGTGAACACGCCGAGCTCGACGGCCGAAAGCAAGGTCTTCGCCGGCCAGAAACCCATTCCGATCTGCATCAAACGGCCCGGGTCGCGTTGAGTCATGTTTTGTCCCTTTCCTCTAAAAAGTATCTGCCTTTGACTTCGGTACTGGATCGCTTCGGACTGCGCTCAAACCAAGCTGAGCCGCCATAGAGAAACCCGATTGAGAAATTATATGGGAAACTAGAGAAACAAAAGGGGCGGGCATGAGTCAGTCATTGTGTCAGCTACCAAACAGTTGATGATACGCCAGCTTGACTCGGAAGATAGGTTGCGTTTTCATTGAAATTTGCTGAAGGTGCCGGAGCAAGCAGGGCGTCTCGAGCAATTCACTTATTTACATTGTTGTGACCTTGCGCTGATCGTCATCGGCAGACGCGGGGGCCGAGGAGCTAAAGTAATGGCGGAAACACAGCTGCTCGCGGCGGAGCAGCTCATGGACCTGCTCGATGTCGCTGTCGATCAGGCGAAGGAGGCCGTGCTGATTACCTCGGCGCAGCTCGATCCGCCGGGTCCGGAGATTCTTTTTGTCAACCCTGCCCTCTGCGCCATGACCGGCTACAGCCGGGAAGAGATCCTGCACAAAACGCCGCGCATGCTTCAAGGGCCGAAGTCCGATCGCGCCATGCTCAAATCTTTGCGCGACGCACTCAGCCGAGGAGAGACGTTCTCCGGCGAGACCGTCAACTATCGCAAGGACGGCGCCGAATACTACGTCGAATGGGATATCACGCCGATTCGCGCCGGCAGCGGCGAGATTATTCATTTCCTATCGATCCAGAGGAACGTGACCGCGCGGAAGCTGGCCGAGGACCAACTGCGAGAAATGTATCGCCAGGTGGAGCGAAGCCGCAACGATCTCGGTTCGATTCTCCAACGAACTGCGCATTGGCGCGGTCATGACCGACGAAAGCGGCCAAGCGGTGTTTCTGAATGCGGCGGCGCGCCGACTTTTGGCCGGCCTGAGAGCGCCGCGACCCATCTGCCTTGGCAAGAGTTATTCAGTTTGGATTCTGAAAACACTCGCAACCTGCAGGCGCTGATCGAAAAGCCGATGGCCGAGCGGAATCGAATCCCGCTGCACTTGGATGGAACCGGCGGGCGGCGCCTTTGGCTCGAAAGCCGATGTGAAGGACGATCCGCGCGACCCACGGGGTAAAATCTTTTTCTTTACGATGTGACCGAAGTCCACGATCTGCGCCGCCTGCTCGATGAGCGGGCGCAATTTTACGATCTTCTCGGCAAGAGCGCGGTCATGCAGCAGGTCTATCAACAAATTCGCGCCGTCGCGCGCGTCGATTCGACAGTGCTGATCGAAGGCGAGACCGGTACGGGGAAAGAGCTGGTCGCCCGCGCCATCCACGCGGCCAGCCATCGCAAGGACAAGCCATTCATCGCGGTGAACTGCGCCGGGCTCACCGAAGCGCTCCTGGCGGAGCCAGCTCTTCGGTCACAAACGGGGCGCATTTACCGGCGCCATCGAAGATCATCAGGGGTTGTTCGAAGCCGCCAACGGCGGGACTCTGCTGCTGGATGAGATCGGTGATATTCCGATGGCGGTGCAGAATCAACTATTGCGCGTCCTGCAGGAGCGCGAGATCGTGCGCCTGGGTGAAACCCGTCCGCGCAAGATCGACGTGCGGCTGTTGGCGGCGACGCACCGCAGCTTGACCGACGAGATGACCAAAGGCAATTTCCGCACGGATCTGTTTTACCGCATTCGCGTGGCGCGCATCGCGGTGCCGGAGTTGCGTGAGCGGCGCGAGGACATTCCGTTGCTGGCGGCTTCGTTTCTCGCGCAGTTTTCTGCCGCCGTCGGGAAGTCGGTCACTGAATTGAGCCATGAGGCCGTGCGCCTGCTGATGGACCATCCTTGGCCCGGCAACGTCCGCGAGCTCGAAGCGCCATTGAATTTGCCGTGATCCGCTGCGGCGGCGCGGTGCTCCAGCCCGATGATTTGCCTCCCGAGATTATCGAGCCGGCGAACTTCATTAGCTCGATTCCCGGTGACCCGTTGAACGACGAGAAGGCGCGCTTTCTCGAAGCGCTTACCCGTTCGCGCGGTAACCGCGCGCTGGCGGCGACGCCTTCTCGGCATCAGCCGCGCTACGCTTTACCGCCGATTGGCGGATCTCAATATCAATCCCGAAGACAAGTAGTTTCGCTGTATCAGCTGAGACAGCCGTGAGACGGTGTTGAGACACTTCAGTGTCTCACGAGCGTTGAGGAAAATTCCTTGCCATTCCGCCGCTAACTGCAAAACACAAGTAAAACCCGCCACGTGACCGCCGTAGCCGCACCTGGCCCCGCTGTTGCTCTAACGCTCTTCCCGAAGATTCAAAAAATAAAAAAGGAGGAAAGAAAAATGAGAGTCTTCAAAATCGGATTAGGAGTGTTGGCTTTAATGTTGGGCTTGGCAGGTTCGGTGAGGGCCGAGTCGATGCCGGACAGGGACATCGTTGATACCGCCGCTTCAGCGGGGTCGTTCAAAACGCTCGTCGCCGCGGTTCAGGCTGCGGGCTTAGTGGATGCGCTCAAAGGTCAGGGACCGCTCACGGTATTCGCGCCGACCGACGAGGCTTTCAAACAAGCTGCCCTGCGGGCACTGTCGAAAACCTGCTCAAGCCTGAGAACAAGGATAAGTTGATCGCCGTGCTGACCTATCACGTGGTGCCGGGCCGGGTGACTGCGGGCGAAGTAGCCAATCTACAACTCCGCCAAGACGCATCAACGGGCGCTCGCTCAAAATCAGCGCTCGGGACGGAAAAGTCATGGTCGACGGCGCCCGCGTGACGGCGACCGATATCATGGCAAGCAACGGTGTGATCCATGTGATCGATTCAGTGGTTCTGCCTAACTAAACTGCCAATATGCGAACCGCGGCTGGAGGTTTCCCAGCCGCGGGTTTCGTACATGCAACGAAAGAGAATATTGATTATCTCCGAAGCAGCGCGCGACCGTTTACCGTCCAGATCGAGCCGCCCTTTGGGGCGAAGCCTGGGGTCGGGCTTTTAATCCAGCGTATCTGTCGAATTCCCAGGATTTGAAGAAATAAACGCAGCAGCAATCTAAAAAGTTCCTATCCGCAACGAGGCCGCCAATCCCACCAATGTCAAAATTGGATCAAGTCCGCTTTTTGCTTTCTGTCGTTGCGTTTTAGCTAACAGCGGACGTGACCCGTTTTCGCCGCGGATCGGCTAGAGCCGAGGACGCCAATCAGATTTGCACCGTGGATGGAAACCCGATAATGGAGCGGAATGACGAATATTCCAAAAGACATGTTGGCCGACGCAAGACAAATAAGGAAAGCGGTTAAGTCGCTGCGAAGAAAAATGTTATCGATAGCCTAATTCGCCGTGGTATCGCTCCAGATAGAATCGAACGAACTATCAGGGATGCCGAAGCGGCTGCAGACCAGATTACCACTAAGGCAAGGTCGCGTATCGCGCACCGAAAACGATGCAAAGCTGAAAATAGTGAAGTCCTGATCGATGCCGCAAGGCGGAGGGTCGTGCTCACCTGTGCAATCCTGACGTGGACCGGTTCCTCGAAAAGGATATGAATTTGCCGGCCCGGTGGCAGGAATACTCACGGTACTAACGTCAGAATCCTGCGAACCAGACCGCACAACATCCGGAAAACGGCCTGAACCATTTCGATATCGAGTGATAGAAGATCATGAAATTCCTGGCCGTTCAGCTTGAGAGCGCGGACCTGATCAGCCGCTTTTGCGGTTGTCGCACGAGGGTGGAAATCAAGGACCTCCAGGGTCCCAAAGGTTTCTTTTTCCTTCATCTCACGAAGGGTATTGCCGTTTCTCTCAATAAACACCCGACCGCTTAAGAGCAGATAGAAGGCGTCTCCAGGCTCTCCCTCGTTAAAGATGATTTCTCCCGGCTCAAAATGAACCTCTTCCGTTAATGCCGCGATGCGACCGAGCTGCTCTACCGTGGCATGCTCAAAGATATCTACGGATTTGAGAAAGATGACCTTCTCGATTGTCGTTAAATTTTTTCTGTGGACAAGTTAGATCCTTGACAGCACAAGCGCGGCGGTTTCCTTGAGCACAGGATTCTTGGAATTGAGATACTGCTGGATCTCCCCCGGAAATCTCGAAGTCCTCTCAAGCCGATCTCCCAGAGAGTCGCCGCTTTCAGCCAGACGTCATCCTGCTTCAATAGCTCCTGGAAGGCCGTCTCTCGATCAAAACTCCTTAGTTCCAATAGCGCAAGAAACTTTTGAAACACGCTCGGCGCCGGGAGCATCGTCAAACAGAGGGAAGACGTAACGCTTTACATCTCCTGTAAGCAGGTTGTCGAGAAACTCGATCGCTTGGGCTTGCTTTGCCCGGCTGCCGCTGTGCAGTGCAGCGGTGGCGCTGCCAATGTCCTCTGGAGGGTAGATCAGGGAAAGCAGTCGCAGTACCCTTTCCTTTTCCCTCTCCATATTTTCAAGCAACGCTTGATGGAGCAGCGAACCGTTGTTCATTGAATGATTATTGCCATCTCCAAAAAGCACAAAAAAGTCAAGAACCGATGGTAATAGCGGCTAGCTTCCGCGACAATAGCCATCTCTATGACAGGTCGATCTATGCGCAAATTCGGCAAGCGTCGCGCCATCTCTGCGAGGCCGACGATTATTCGGTAACGGAGAGAACCGTCCTCCTGGTTGAGTCCGCTGAGAAGCGCGTCCAGCGCGGCAGGAGACCGCGATTTTGCTCAACGTCCGGGGAATACCGAGTCGAATATCACGCGAGACATTGGAATCCAGGAGCGCCTCCCTCAAAGTTTCGACCGCAGCCGCACCATATTCTATCAAGGCCTGGCGCGCCCAACCCTTTGTCTTCGGACAGCCGAGTCGCGTGATAACGTCTCTCAGAAGGGTCGGATCCTTTCTCTTGCCGGCAGCAGCTAACGCCTCCCTGGATCACTGGGATGGAGGACTCTTCCCGGATCAATTTGCTCAGGTACCCAGGAAATTCAGGGTCGTTAACCTCGCCCATGAGGCGAGCAGCTTCCATCCGACCGGCGGCTCCATCGGTTCCTGGGTTTGCGATCAGTTTGCGGAAGGTAGCCATGGCGACTTCACGGATTTCCGTGTCTCCATGGTGCAGCAGACACTCGATCGCCGATCTCTGGACTCGTGGATCAGGGCTTTCCAGGTAAGGTCGCATAACGGGAATCGCATCTTCCTTGCGGATGGCGCAGACCACGTTGATCGCTTCCGCCTGGACTTCGCCATTTTCGTCCTCGAGCAATCGCACTATTTCCTTCAATTTTTCGGGATCCGTGCTCGCGGCAAAAAGTTTCAACGACCGACTTCGGACTAGAGGTGAAGGATGCTGTAGGAGTTTGAGGGGAAGACGCGGAGCGATGACTGCGGCATCCAAGTTTTCTGCCAGATCAAGCGCGAATAACACAGCCCGCTCGTCCTCTTGCTGCAAGTTTTGCAGCACTGCTTCGATGGTTTTGCTTGTCGGCATAGTTAATATCTCCTCCCTCCCACGTAATGGTCTGTGCTTCCAGTCCGGTCCGCAGTGCCTCGACGTAACCGCTGCGCAGAGCAAAAATGAACATGGCCCAGAGGAGGATGAGCCCGAGGGAAAAATAGGCGAGAGCTAGCTGGGTTTGACTGCATGATAAACAGAGCATAAAAGAGCGCGATCAGCCCCGCAGCGCTGTCTCCCAACCGTTGCAACACAACATCAAGGAAAGTCTTGACCCGTCTTTTACGGCCGCGGAGAGAGGAAGATAGAGTATCTCCATGCCGCTCTGGTTCACACTTGTCCGCAAAACCGCATCTGTCAGTCGCGTCGCTGTCGTGGAGAAAAGTCCCGGCCAGACCAAAATACCGAGAGATCCTGCGAACAGACCCACCGGGAGGAGCAAGAGACTCGGGATTAAGCCGAAGAGAGTTAGAAGCCTTCTAGTTAGCACAGCCTGGCTAAAGAAAGTAATAATGGCAACCCAGGCATAATAGGAACCGAAGAAGGCTGTCAGGCCATCTTTAGAGGGATAGGCCATCTTTGCCGCAGCCTTGAACTGGAAGTCGATTAGAGTTGAGACTGCAACCGAGACAAAGATAGCGCCGGCAATCAACTGAAGATATCGGGAGGCTAGGATCGGACCAAGCGCACTAGCTTGTTGGGTAGCCTTCGCTTCGCTTGACGTTGGGATTTCCTTCAACGCTGGGGTTTGGATCTCACTTAGTTCCTTGCCTGCCAACCAAACCACTCAAAAGCACCGGCAAACAGCGCGCCGATCAGCCAAAAGAGTCCGTCGGTTCCGCGTAAACAGGTTAACCGCCCATCCACTCCCAAAGCCACCCAGGATAGCTCCGAGTGAGCCGCCGGCGCTGAAAACTCCGAACAGACGTTTCGCCTCGCGCGACGTAAAGATCAAGCCGGCAAAGGTCCAAAATTGGGCTACGGCAAGAACACTGACGATTGCGGACCAGATGTAAAACGCGTAAATGCTCCAGGCAAAATTAAAATCCACTATAAGAAACCTGAACAGGATCACATTGGAGATGATGAAAGCATTCGAGCCTAGAATGAGCCGGTAGAGTGGAAACCTTGCCGTATAACGCGTGTAAAACCGTGATGATGACGCCTGCAAGAAGCGCGGCCAAAAGGTAAACGTAGGCCAGATCGCTGATGGGAAAGCGGCTGAGAAAGAGAGCGTCTCTTACAACTTTGATGACGTTATTGGCGGCGAGCAGAAAAACAGCAGGGAGACCATTATGCCGACACGCCGGGCCTCGCCGGGTCGGATATCAAAAAGCGCGACAAAGTGTTTGTCAGAGAAAGGTGATTCATCAAAAATTAATTATATTGCTATTTTGTAGAGACGTTAATGCCACACCGCTTCCTCGCAGCACCGCAGCCGGGTCAGACAGCACCATCACTACAATCTTTCCGGAACGCTTTTCGGATCATCAGAAACGTTGCTGTCTCGTCGCGTCTTGAGGGAGGCGTGATGGTCAGGTCTTGCAAAGAAACACAGCTACAGTCCAAGAGTTCTGACGGAGCCGCACGCTGTCATTTACCGCTCTCGGCAAGCGCTGCTGAAGCATCGCTGCTCCGTTGCCAGGTTTCCGGCCAGTCGTGAAAATCGCCGGCGGTTTCGCTGCCGATTATCAGAGCTGTACATAAGCTCGTCGGAAAATCATTGATTCGAATCCGCCAAGAGGTTTCCATCGACCTCGGCCGCCGCAAGGATAAATCGGATCGTCAGTCGATCTCCAGGAGAGTTCTCGAGCCGAGCATGTCGCCCAACTCGGGCGCAGCCTGAGCCAATCCTTTCTTTTGCGCCGGTCTTCGACTTCCCAAACCGCCGGTCGGTGGCTTGCCCAAGCGCGGATCATGCTTCCATCCGTCCGCATCCGACTGGCCCGCTCGTCGTCCCTTCCAGCCATAGTCGGCGCATGGAAGGTCCATACGCATGAGGCGCGTCTCCACGGAAGCGGCATCGACGACGTTGAGCGCGCTGTTGTTCTGCAAACACATCTCGATCGCTTTGCGCACGTCGTCGCTCCATTGCGGCGAATCTTTTCCGCCAGGTCGCGGGCGCGGTTCCGCGCCATCAGAGCCCGCTGCCCCTGCTCATCGGCGAAGCCGGCCGTAGCTCCCATTGATGGTTTGCAGCCGCCGCGAATAGCGAGCCAGCCAGTAACCAAAGGTACGTAAGCGCGAAGAGATAAGAATCCGCAGGTCGGCGCGGCTTCGCCCTTGACCTGTCCCTTGAGATCGCTTTCGACCATTCGGCGATACTGCTCGAAGAGCGTTTGGTTGGTCAGTGCAGGAGGCCCTTTAGGCTTTGGCCGTGCGGTAGCCTTGACCTTCAGTCCGGCAATGCGGCCGCGCAGCGTCTTCGACGGTTTCGGCATCGAAGGTCGTGAGCGCGTCGATCTCCTCAATCAGTTTCAATTGGGTTTGGAGTTCTTTGCGAATCACGCTTTTTTCCCGACGCGCTTGGGAGATTGGGTCGGCGGGGCCACTCCGGCGCTAACCCTCGAAGACGCCGAGCGCCGCTCACAGCGCGTCGGCATCGTGCTTTCGGGACCGCCGCAAGTTTGCAGCGCATCCACTAATGACCGCGCAGGCGATCAGCGCCTGCTCGGCGTCGAAATCGTCCATATGCGGGGTGATTTCTTCGACCTGCTTGGATGTGGCGGGCCACATCCCTCTCCGCTAATACGCGCCCTTGGACATAACTCCACACCGCGTCAAACTCCGGCGCAGGCTAGCGGGGTCGCCCCAATCCCTCCTCTGCGGAGAATGACTCGTACGCCGGCAGCCAGTGCTCGGCGATGGCCGCTGCCAACGCCACGCGCTGCTGCGGCGACCACGGCGTCATCTTCTCGGTGAGAAAAACTTCGTATTCGTCGAGGCTTTTCAAATCCTGGTTCGCCATAGGCCACCTGATGCGTGGAATTATAGCACTGTGAGTCGGAAGTGTTCCAAATTTTTCAGCGCCTCGCGCAGTTCAGGTGTCCAACAACCTTCGCGAGCGTTCAAATCGTTCAGCACGATATCAGACTTGATTGCCTTATGAGCGAACGTGCTATCGGTGAACACTCGAACGCGACACGCATGCCATTTTTTGGATTGACAGCAGTGGCGGTAATTCTTAGCATCCGGCTAGCCATACTTCCGGCAAAGGAAACAACATGTTCCTGTTTCGAGGCCTTCGAGACGTAAATAATTTACTTACCGTCGGGATTTTAATTTTCGCTGCCACAAATGTGCGCTTGCCGCCAGCGCGCCCATGCTCGTTTCGCAGCTTGCGCTTTATCAGGGCGCAGATCGTGAGACCATTCTCGTTCAGGGCGCGAAGAAGGAAGGACAGGTTGTTTTCTATAACTCGCATACCTGGTTTAAAGCCGTCGCCCAGGAGTTTGAGAAGAAGTATCCGTTCATCAAAGTCGCGGAATGGCGCGCCGAAGGCGCGGGGCGTGATGAAAGAGAGCCATCGAAGAGAGCCAGGCGGGGCGCTTCCTAGCACGACGTCGTCGAAAGCACGGCAGGGAAACGTAACGGCGGCATTCATGCTAACGGTCTGCTTCCAGTAGGCATCGCTCGCCGGAACTTCGCTTCTTTGATAACGACGTGACGAAAAAGGTAAAGCGGGGTTTACTACTGGGCGGACCGGGAGACTTACTAGCAGTCATGGGCTTTAACACGAGCCACATCCCGCCGCCGAAGCACCGAAACGTTTGGAACGATCTTCTCGACCCCAAGTGGAAAAGGCAAGATGGCCTTAGCCGGTGGCGCGACCGCCGCGCAGATGGGTTGGCGCCGTGATCGATAACAGCTGTGGAAGGGAGTTCATCTCGAAAAACTTGGCGTCCAGCAGGATGTCAATGTTCATAACCTCTCCGGCGCGGCGCTCGCCAACCTAGTGGTTACTGGTGGCGATACCGATGTCTCCTACACGATTTTCGATTCAAATAATATTTTCGTCGCCAAGCGCGAAGGAGCAGCGGTGAGAGCTGGCGCCCGCTGATCCCGTTGTCGCCGACGTGGGTTACTCCGGTATCCTCGCCAAAAGCGCCGCACCCCGTGCGGCGCTGCCTCTTTATCGACTACCTCCACTCCACGAAGAGGCGCAAGCAATTCATCGTCAAGAAGGCGGCCTCAGCTCGCCGCGAGACGATGTCGAGTCGCTGGTCAGTCAAGGACAAAAAGATTCTGTTTCGAGGCCATAATACTCCGTGGAAGGGTTTACGAAAAAAAACTGGCGGAATGGGAAGGACTCGTATCCAAAAGTCACATCCTGCGGCGAGGTAAACCGGCGTCGGCTTCCTTTTCTGAGGCGCGACCGGACGCTGATAATTTTGTCCCGTTCAGGTCGATCAAGAGCGGGCGGCCGCGATTTTCCAATCCTTCATGAAAGATACGCCCAGCAACTCTGCAGAGGCGTGAAAAGCCGCCCGAGAAACGCGTCGGCAACAGTTACGCCGGCGGTTGGAAGATGATCTGCTCCAGAAGGCCGGGACGGATGCCCGGTCTGATGGAAGAGGCGATCGCGCCGCCGGCGCGTATGGACGCAAGAAGAAAGAGACAAACGAAGGCGAAAGGGCAAGACTCATTTAGAGGAGAATCGATATGCGAGAGCCGAAGAATTCCTGATCGTTCTTCGTGCTTTAGCTTGGCGGCGCTGCTTGTTTGCGGTGAGCGCGGCGGCGCAAGTCATTGTCCTCCCCTCGTGCCGCCGTCGTCGACGGCACCGGCGCGGGCCCGCAGAAAGACTTCACCATCGTCAACCGAGAACGGCCGCAGCATCCGCGATATGGGACCGTCATCGAAGACGCCGGTTCCGGCCGGCGGCCACCGTGTTGGACCTCAGCGGCAAGTTCATCGCGCCGGGAGCATCGTCAACGCGCACGGCCGCGTGGGAGCGAAAACCGAGCCCCAACTGCGCATACGCCTACGGCGTGACACACGACGACATGCGCTGACGAGATCGTCGGGGCAAGCGCAAAACGGGATCGCGGCGCGGTCCCACGTAGTACCGTTGCCACCCCGACACGCCGGAGGGCGCGCGCCAAGGTCGACAGACGTCGCCAGGCCGACTTCAATTGGTGACATCGGGCAGCGGAAGCTATCCAGTCGCCGCTCTGGACAGGCGCGCAAGCACGGCAAGTCACCTGCCACGTACGATGGAGCAAGGTGTGACAGGCTAATCTGCCACAACGTCGCGACGGAATGACGCGATTATCCCGCCCGCGCAACTCGTATTTCCACCCTGGCCGCGAGAGCTGTCGTACGGCGAGCGCCGCTGGATCGACGATCCGTTTTCCCAAGCCGTCCGCGGAGCGGGCGTCTAACCAGAGGAGGCAGGAAGACCACGCCCGACAAAGCGGCTCGAAGACAATCAAGAATGTCCGACGGGGTCGTCGCCCGGCACGAAGCGGGGGCCGCAGTTTTTCATCCAGGGTTTTGACACCGAGATGGAGCTGATGGTGCAGCGGCTACGCCGATGCAGGTGATCCAGCTTTCGAAGACGCTCGGACCCTGGGGTCGAAAGGATTCGGCCTCCCAAGGCAAGCGCGACCTGCTGGTGCTGAGAATCGCTCGAAGATCCATGCGCCATCCGAGCCGTATCTTGGCGGAAAAAATTCGAGTAAAAGAACTGTCGCGATTCATCCACTTGGGAGTTCAAATCCTTCCAGTACACTCTCAGGACGCTGTCGCCCAGCTGGACAAGATCAGTCCAGAGCAAGGGGCATGAGGGGGCGGGACTTTTTGATTCCCTAATCTGTCTCTACGGGAATCAACCGTCGGACTGGCTTAGCTGCCTATAAACAAAGACAGAAACAATTTCTCTAAAAAACTGAACGATCTTTCGCCCCAACGGCTCACCAAGGCGTCTTCACTTTCTTTTTTTCTCGATATGTTTTTCAATCCACTTGAGCACCAGGTCGGCGATTTGATCGCTGTTGGTGTTCCACATCATGATGTGAGGTCGTTGCCCCAAATCCCAGCCTGTGGGATACGGTCGAACGTCGCCGACTCTTGGGCAGCTTCGGTAGCGAGAGATAAAGTGGCATCTGCTGTCCGATATCCCGTAGGATCAACGAAGACGACGGCGTGCTCAGCCGCAGGCGCAGCGCGATCAGCGCTCGAACCCGCTGAGGTATGTTCGGATTAGAATCGCGCTTGATCGACCTTCAGTCCCAGCGCATGTTTTCCGATCAATTCGTAGTGGGCGAGGCGGGCCTGGGTATGCTGGCTGATCACGTGAATGTCTTGGAAGTAACGCTGGATCGGGTTGCCTTCGAAGATCGCCGTAACGCCGCAAGCATTGTAAACAGAATCGACGACGTCCACCGCCAGCCGAATCGCATGGGTCGTAGCCAGACGGAGGACGGCGCGCCGGCCCGAGCTGATGGCACCGGTGGACACCGCCTGCGCTCAAATGTCGCGCACCGATTCGATCAAAAAGGCGCGCGCGGATCGTAGTTGAGCTTCGCTGCGGCCGACGGTCGCTTGAATCGCCGGTTGATCCCGCAGGGTGGCCTGCATGGAGCGAGGCGTCTTGGCGCCGGCAAGGTCAAAAAACGCATCCAAGCACCCGCGCGCTGTTCCCAACGCCACCGCAGCGTCGCCGGAGGCGAACAGCAATCTCCGTGGGAATTGGTAGAGCGGTCCGCTTTCCAAGAGCGGCGCTCCGGCCTGAAGAACCGTTCTCTCGGCGGGCACGAAGATATCCTTCACGACAAAGTGATGGGTCCCGGTCCCGCGCATACCACGCACGTTCCACGTGTCCAGCAGCTCGGCCTCGGCAGCGGGCACAAACAGGTAGCGCTCCTCGGGTTGACCGTCTGAAAGTCTGGGTTGGCCGTTTTCCTGGATCAGAGCGCGTGCCGCCAGCCAGCGCCGCGTGCCGGCAACCCGAGCTGAAGCCCTGTCGCCCGCTGACCCGGTAACCGCCGGGGACTACGACCGCCTGGGCCGTGGCCACCGGAGTATTGGCGACGACGCTGTGCGGCGTGTCGATCCAGATCAAGCGCGCGATGTCGCGCGGCATTTGCGCGGCGTAGGTTGCGAAGACCGCGCACTGATTGACGACCCAGCCGGTGCTCGCGTCGGCTTTGCCGAGCTCTTCCAGAACTCGCACGTAGGTCGGCAAGTCGACCTCGGCGCCCGCCGACGGTACGCGGAATCAACAGCTCGAAAACGGCCGGCGGCCGCCAACGCTCAAAAAGCGGCCGCGGCAGCTCCCGATCCTTTTCGATCCGATCGGCGCAGGATCGGATGGTCGGGGCCATCTCCTGCGCGGCGTCAAGCGGCGATCGAGTCTCTCCGGTGGCCATGGGTGCGCCTTGCGTCAGCGACGTGGTTATAGCCGTTTCGAAACCCCAAGCAAAGAAGCGCTTATCGAGAGATGACCGGGTTCTCCTCCGGCACCGAAACAGATTGAACGTTCGCTGCGCTTCTGAGAAGCTTCTCTACTGCAGCGAGATCTCAATGTCTATCGCAATTTTTCGAGCGCTTTTCCCGGTTGTGCTTTGACCGACGGGAGAGATCAAATGTGTTGCTACAGAGTATCAGGCGCGGAACGGCTACGAGCCCAAATGGTTCCAGTCGTTCCAAGAGCCTGCGGAGTTTCTCGAAGGGTTCAAACGCTTCGCTTCGTTCAAATCTTTCAAGAATCAAACGGATCAGTGACAAGCCAAGTCTGACTTAGAGTCAAGCTATGATGTCGAAACGTTCTGCTCGGCGTCTACGGTTTTCTTAACCGTCGGGCGCTTCATCATGCGTTCCTGCCATGCCGTGTAGGCGCTGAGCTCCTTCATGGGAAATCCGCCGCGCACGCCCCAGCCGTAGAAAACCAGCGCGTAGGGATCGACGAGCGTGTAATCATTGCCCATGATCCACTCGTTTCCCCGGAACATGGAGTCGATTTCCTGGCAATTGGCCCAGAATGATTTCCGTCCGTTTTCTTTGACCCCGGCGTGCGCCGCTTTCGCCTTCAGCAAAACGTTCGGGCCGGTTCACGCGCTGGTACGAGGGATGCACGATACTGGAGAACCAGCACATAGTCCCGATGCCGCGCGCCTCCTCGGACGGATCGGCCGGCATCAGCTTTTTTCCGGAAACCGCCGCGCCAGGTAAGTGAGTATCGCCGTGTTCTCGACAAGGATCTTGCCGTCGACACTGAGCGCCGGTACTTTACCGCGCGGGTTGATCTTCTGATATTCCTCGGTCCTCTGCTGTCCCTTTGCGAGCAGGATCGGCTTTGCCTCATAAGGCGCGCCGGTTTCTTCGAGACCGATATGAGAGGCCAAAGAACATGCGCCAGGACTGAAATAGAGCGTCAGCATGGGAATACTCCTCACTTTCGAATTGTTTTGAGGCCAACGTATGCGCTAGCGCACTATCCTGTCAACTCCACTGCCGGCGAGTCATCGTCGACACATTCACAAGTTAAAAGCCGCTTGCCGTTCTTCGTAAAGGATTTGTTCTTTAACCTCGTCAGATAACGCCGCGTGGTTGCGGATATGCTGCAGGTTTCCGGGAAACTCGCAGTCCCAGTGCGGAATATCCGAAGCAAAGAGAAAATGCTCGGCGCCGAGGTAATCGATCGTGTGCGCCAACTGCGATTCGCCGGGTTCGATGCTGAAATAAACCTCGGACTTTCTGACCAATTCGCTGGGCTTTTCTTTGAGCAGGGGCATCTCGACGGCCGCGCGTTTCTCCCAATGCTCGTCGAGGCGATCCAAATAATACGGCAGCCATGTCGCGCCGATTTCCAGGAAGGCGAGGCGCAGCTTGGGAAACCGCAGCGGCACGCCCTGGCAAATCATGCTGGTAAACTGCAGCAGGATGCCGGCGGTAAAGGCGTAGGCGTGCACTTCGGCGAAGGTGTTCAGGCCCTGGGCGCCCAGCTCGCGCGACCAGCTCCGCGTGCCGTGGATGCCGAGCGTCGCGCCGCACCTTCCGCCGCGGCATACACCGGATCGTAGAAAGAATCGCCGAGCGCCATGGGCAAACCGACCGGCAGGATCTCAAAACCGATGAGCCCGCGCTCCTGACCGCGCGCTCCAGCTCTTCGGCGGCGGCCTGGGGCGAGCGCATCGGCAAAACGCCGACGCACTTCCGCGCTCGGAGAGCGCGTTATACTCCCGCGGCGAAGTGATCGTTACACGCTTGCGCCACGGCGATTTGAAACTGCAGCTCCTGGAGCCGCACCACGCTGCCCGAGCCCGTCGGAAAACAAACGGCGGTCTCGATCTGATGTTCGTCCAAGATGTCCTCCCAGCGCTCAACTTGTTCGCGGGCGGAGAGCCGGCTCCAGGTGCGCTCGGTGACAAAGTGGTCGAACATATAATTGTCCCAGGGCTGGTCGCCCGGGACGAAGCGCCGTCGAACGTTGGTTCCAAGGCGCTTTCAGATACTTGCGGATCTCGCTTTCCTTCTCGATCACGTGTCCGTCGGCGTCGATGGCGGTGAGCTGGCCCATGAGTTTTTCTCCTTCCGAGTTTTTGCTGCTGCGGTTAATTCAAGTAATAGGTTGCTGGCGCGGCCCGCGGATACGCGACAGCTTCTCGATTCATTCCCGATAACGCGCCTGGAGCTGGGTGAAAAAACCGCCGTCTTCGAGCTTGCGCATAAAGTGTGACATCGATGAGATTTGCCACGTTGACGTCGGCGAGCCGGGGATTTTGCATCGCCAACAGTCTTTGCATGTTTTTGAGTCCTTCAAGGGACGGGAAGGGCTTGGGATCGAATTCTTTGATCGCGTCGGCGTGCCCTTCTTCTGCGACTGCGGGGTCGGCCAGCTTGAGCCGTGACATGATGGTCTTGATCGATTGGGCTTTGCCGCCGGGAGCCATCACGTAATGTTCGCCCTCGATCAGCGCCTTCATGATGTTCTCGAGGACCTCGGGATTTTTCTGCAGATAACTTTTTCGCGCGACGATCCCGGTCGCGGCCATCGCCGGCGTGACTTCCGTCAAGACCGAAAACCCCTTTTGCTTGAGACCCGGAATGTAAGTGCGCGTCGTCAAGACCGCAGCGTCGATCACGTGCGATTCCAGCGCCCGGCCGATGATCGTTTGATCGCCGATCACGAGCAGGTGAATGCGGTCCCGCGTCGTATCCAAACCAAGTTGTTCGAGAGTCAGGATGACGTACATCCAGAGCGTTCCGCCGATGCTTTGCACGCCGACCCGTTTGCCGGCCAAATCCGCGGGTTTCTTGATGTCCGGGTCGAACCACCAGGTAACCTCGGCCGCGGCTGACAAACCCGGCGACCAATCTTAGCTCCACGCCGGCTGCCGCGGCGCCGAGCACCGTGGTCCCACCGGTATAGCCGACGTCGATGTCGCCCGCGGCGAGTCCCGCCGCGAGCATCTGGTTATTGCGCACCAGCACCGATTTGCGCGGCAAGGTTATATTTGCCGAAGAAGTCCAAGTCTTGGGCGAGCCAGAGCGGCGCCACTCTAGGGGTCGGACTCGGATAGGCGATCACGACGCGGGTTGGCGCGCCGGCGCACTGGGCTTCCCTGGTTTTCCCAGAGCCGCAATGGCAATCGACGCGGTTACTAAGCAAAGCCGGATTGATAGGCAACGATTTGCATGAGTGGAAAAGCGCGTCATGGCATGACCCCTTCCAGCTTGCCAACCGATAAACCGACCCGTTCGACTGCATATCAATCCCGGGCGAGAAAATAAATAATAATTTTCCCCAAGGTCGGACTATGCTACGACAAGCCGGCGGATTCACCCTCTCGCTGTCGCTTGATCGCAACGCCGGGTTGCACTTGCGACTCAATATCTGTGATCGATCCTTTGCCGCACTAAACGGTTTAAGCATGGAAAGTAGTTCCAAAGAGAAACCCCGTAGTCGTGCAAGTTTCTGCTCAGGGTGCATGAGTCGGATCCCAGCAGGTTCGGAGGTTTTCATTAAAGTGATCGAGGCGCTGCATATCCTCTGCGGTAATTTCAAAGTCAAAAATATCGGCATCTTCGAAGATGCGTTTATGATTGGCCGATTTGGGAATCACCACCAATCCGTGCTGCAGCGCCCAGCGGATGAGGATTTGCGCCGTTGATTTGGTTTCAGTACGGCGAGATAGCTTATCTAAGAGAGGCAATCGCGACCTGGATTGCCGCCTGTTGCGGCTCGGCTTTCGAATAATTTTTGGCGACTGCCACAAGTTTCGGATCCTTCAGTCGCACGCCTTTAGTCAAGGGACTGTAGGCTTCGATGACGATGCCTTCGCCGGCGCAGAAATCCAATAAATCCCGCTGATATAAATAGGGGATGAAACTCCACCTGGTTGATCGCGGGAACCGTCTTGGTCTCGGCAAGTAGCTCCCTCAAGTGCCTGATGGTGAAATTGCTAACGCCAATCGAACGGGCCTTGCCCTCGGCCCGCAGCGCTTCCAGGGCGCGCCAGCTTTGTCGCCGCTCCCGCACAGGGTAGTGGATCAGGTAAAGATCGACATAATCCACCTTCAGCTTGCGTAGACTCGTGTCCAGTGCTCGCGCGGGGTTTCCATGATCGGAATTCCACAATTTCGTCGTGACGAAAATGTTCTCACGGGGAATGCCGCTCATTCTAATGGCGGCACCCACACTCTCCTCGTTGCCATACATGGCCGCAGTATCGATGTGCCGGTAACCTCGCTTCCAGCGCGGCGAGCACCGCTGCTTCACAGGTCGCGCCGGCGCGGGTCTGCCACACGCCCAACCCGAGCTGAGGGATTAGGTGCCCATCGTTAAGGGTTAATTTCGTCTCGATCGTAAGTTCCATGATCCGATGCTGCAAGCTTTGAATGACCGCTTGGCAGGCTGCCGAGATACGATCACTCTGCAATATACACACTATACAGCCGATCGATAAAGAACAGCGACGTGCCGAAAAGTTCCGGTCTAAAAGATTTGAGCGAAGCGATTGAAACGTCTGGAAATAAGGTCGAGATAGGTAATGACGCAGAACCGCGATGATGGCATCCTCGGAGCGGCGCTGGGGCCCGCGCCGGCACAGCCCAATGCTGCAACGAACGCGCGGCACTCCAGCGCCGGACACGGTTAAAGTGGATGGAGCATCAGCTGGATCTCATTGGTTCGGCGATCTCTTGAGATAATCGGCCAATTCACTGGCATGACTTTTCTGTTTCTACGAGAATGCTTAATAAGACTTGCCGCGTTACCAAATCTTGGTCGCCGATCTCGCGAATGAGAGCGGTATAAACTTCTATTTGCTGCCTTTCCAGCATTAAATCTTCCGTGACCATTTCTGCCAAAGTAGCGCCTTGCTCAGGAGCGACGCCCACGTTGGCTGCCTTGGAAGAAATTTCTTTCGGGTCGTAAATAGGGACACCACCCAATTGCTGCACTCGATCTGCCAATCGATTGGCATGATCGAGTTCTTGGGCAGCATGCGCCGCGAACTCGGTCTTCATGCCCGGCGACAGCAGAGACACCGCCATGTACTGGTGCTGCATGTATTGCAGGTAGCTCATAATTTCGGTGGAACGCAAACTGTTCAGTGCTCGGACCACATGTCCCACATCGGCTTTGTATTCGCGAGTTATCGCGCCTTTGCTTGATGGCTTGCTGAACTTCACCAACGCTATTTTTTGATTCGCCATGATTGTCTCCTTTCATTTCTGCGAGAGCTGCGCATGACGATAAATGTGCTGCCGGCGCCTAAGTGCATTAGAGCCCATGTTTCGCAAAAACGATACCGATGCGCCGATGCTTTATTTTTAAAGAGTTTTGGATACCGCGCCGGGCAGAGTCGTATGTAAAAACTAGGACAACCGCCCTTCAAATGGTCCCGTTCAACTGCCTGATCGCATCGGCACGCCGTCGGCCGGAACCTCTGCGGGCGATTCTCTTTTTCTTCTACTGCCCAATATTTTAGAACCCGCTCGGGCGGCCTCAGTTCACAAGATTTCATTTCCAAAAAAGCTTTTGTGGCACACGTGACAGATTGTGAGTGCACGCCTTAGACTTGATGAAAAGATCAAATGAATGGATTCGGCTGAGCAGACTTTGTTCGCATTTTCCCGACGATTGTAACGAAATTGTGACACTAGCCGAAGTCGTAAACCGGGTGCGGACTATTTTATGAGCGAGCAAGTGATGTTGCAGGCAATCGTCAAACTGGATCCGTCAAACTAAATCCACGTGAAAGACATTTCATTTAGGCTCCGCGTCCGGGTCTAGACCTTTTCTGCGCCGCTTGCCGCTGCTCCGACCGGCGTCAGACTTTGGATCGCGCCTAATCGCTGACGCCGGATTTTCGCACGGTCCAATAGCACGAGCAGGAAGTGAGCTTTTCGGACGGCAAAATAATCGGCGAAGTCACGCCGCCGAACAAGGCCATTCGCTTTCTTCGGCGAGCTGGATTACAAGGTCGACGGCGCCAGCTTTCAACGCAGGTGCGGATGACGGAAAAAATGCTTTGCGCCAATCGCCGGCGTTCCCAAAACAACAAAGCGCACTGCGTATCATCCGCGGCCAATCGCTGCTTTGATCTCACCCAATGCCTCGGGACAATACCTCGCGGCGATCGTCAGGAGCTCCTGACACTCGGCGCCGCTGCAGTCTATCTCGTAAAGCCCACCTGCCGCGTCGCCGGGTCTGCTGATCACGGGCGCGCCCGCAAGAACATCGTGGACGAGAGATCCGGGTTGGCTGCTGTCAAGCAGGCAGGCGCGCCAGTCAGCTCTCAAACGGATAACCATAGCTCTAGTTTATATTGATCACTGAAGACATCAAACCAGAGAGCGAGAAACCACAAGTTTTTTTAAAGAAAGCGACCTGGCGCAATTGTACTCGACCCCAATCCGCGACAGATCGGCGCGAAGAAGCCAATTTCCAGCAAGAAATCCGATTCCATGTACACGTCTGACCATACGATCCTGCGTCAAGTCGAGCTTGGGTCACTAAACAAGACGTTACCATGATATTCACAGCGGCAGGATGCTTCGGCCAGACTCATTTGCTACTGTAATTTGAAAAGCTTTGCCGGGGAGGTGCAGACGATTATGGAGGAGAATGCGGATGTTCGGCGCAGCTGGTGGCGGCGATCGCTGCGAATCGTCAATTCTTTAGTCTGGGTGATCGTCGCGTTGATTATCATTCCCCAGGCCTGCGGCACTCATTGGACGGATCGGGCGAGAACAAAACTGCTTGAGAGGTTTCAGAGCGAGCGGAAATCCCGGGTGATCGCCATGATTCACCGTCAAGAAACCGTGAGCGTGTTGGGTGTTCCCGTCAGCAATTTTATCGACATCGAAGACTCCGAAGAAATATTGCGCGCCATTCGCGCGACACCCAACGATCAACCCATCGATTTGATTCTTCATACTCCGGGAGGATTGGTTCTCGCAGCCGAGCAGATCGCCAAAGCGTTGGTTGACCACAAGGGGAAAATCACGGTGTTCGTGCCGCACTACGCTATGAGCGGCGGCACTTTGATCGCCCTGGCTGCCGACGAGATCGTCATGGATAGCAACGCCGTGCTTGGCCCCGTCGACCCCCAGATCGGCGACATGCCGGCGGCGTCGATTGTAAAAATTCTCGACTTCAAAAAGCCCAGCCAAGTAGGCGATGAGATGCTGGTTCTCATCGATATGGCGGCGAAAGCGCGTGTTCAGGTCGCTACGTTCGTCGCCGATATTCTGCTTAAACATTATCCAAAAGAAAGCCGCGGAGATCGCAACCATTTTGAGCGAAGGCCGTTGGACGCACGATTTTCCGATCATGGTCGACGGCGCACTGCAACTCGGACTGAAAGTGTCGACGAACATGCCGCGCATGGTTTACGACTTAATGGATTTATATCCGCAGGCGGGCACGGGCCGGCCCTCGGTGCTTTATGTGCCGCTGCACCGGCCGAGCAAAGATCAGGGAGAAGCGCCAAAAGCAACGCCGACGGCGCCGACATCCTGGCTAGAGCAAATTGATCGGCGCAGTTGACGATCTTATCTCGGATCGAGTTGGAACCCGAGCAGAGGCCATGCTCTACTGATGCTAATGCCTGGATAATACGATTTCGAGCTTGGCTTTGACTCCACTCCAACCGTGCCAGGCAGCCGCAGCCGCGAGCACGCTCACGCAATTCTACAAATTATGAAATCGCCAAACTCAGCCAACTTCCCTGGCCTTGAAGACAAAACGTTCCTATTACTCGTAGTCGCCGTATCGCTTGCATTCGCGTGGATCCTCTGGCCCTTTTTCGGTGCGATTTTATGGGGAACTATTTTGGCGATTTTGTTTGCGCCGCTCTATCGGCGGCTGGTCGATTTCATGAAGCAGAGACGCGCGATGGCTGCGCTCGCAACCGTGACGATCGTCCTGCTCATAGTGATCCTGCCGCTAACGCTGATCGGCGCGTTGTTAGTCCAGGAAGGCCTCGGCGTCTACGAGAAGATTCAGTCGGGGGAGCTGAATCCCGGCAGGTATTTTCAGCAGGTGCTTGGAGCGCTACCGAGCCTGGGTAAGCAACGTGATAGATCGCTTTGGCCTGACAAATCTTGGCGCGTTACAGGAAAAACTGTCTACGGGCATGGTGCAGGGCGGTCAGTTCGTCGCCGCCAAGGCTCTAAACATTGGTCAGAACACGTTCGACTTCATCGTCAACCTAGGCATCGTCTTATACCTGCTGTTCTTTCTACTGCGCGACGGTGACGACCTAGCCGGGCGCATCAGGACCGCAATTCCTTTGCACGACGATCAAAAGCGCGAGCTCTTGACCAGCTTCACCACTGTTATCCGCGCCACGGTCAAGGGCAACGTCGTCGTCGCGATCGCGCAAGGTGCACTCGGCGGATTGGCCTTCTGGTTTTTGAACGTCCATGCGCCGGTGCTGTGGGCGGTGGTGATGGCCTTTCTATCGCTGCTACCGGCGGTCGGTAGCGCCCTGGTTTGGCTGCCCGTGGCGATTTATTTTCTGTCACCGGCGCGACCTGGCAAGGCATCGTTCTGATCGCCTTTAGCGTGCTCGTCATCGGCCTGGTGGACAACGTGCTCCGTCCGATCCTGGTCGGCAAGGACACCAAAATGCCCGACTACGTCGTTCTGATCGCCACTCTGGGCGGCATGGCGATCTTCGGTCTCAGCGGTTTTGTGATCGGGCCGGTGATCGCCGCGATGTTCATGGCCGTATGGGATATTTTCTCATCCTCCAGAGCTCGGCTTCCGAATTAATCAGCAGTGTTAACACTGACTAATCTTGGCTTAACCGCGTAAGCGTAAGGGATGCGGAGCGACCAGGTATTTCAGCGTGCGAAACTCTGATTGCAGGCCCTAAAAAGATTCCCAAGAGGCGAGGCGCAGCACAAAATGGAGCGTTAGAAGTATTGGGATCTTGAGCTCTTCACTCCACCACTCCAACGCTCCAGTCCCGATGAGACGATTGAGCGTTAGGCGGTTTGCCGCCGAATGAACGTCGTGATGGTATCGATCAAATGCATGGTTTCCGGCTGGCTTGGTGACGGCACCATGCGGTGCTCGGCAAGCCTTCGAACGTGTGATCTTCGAGCACACCGCCGCGTTTGCGATAGGACGCGATGAAGCGCTGCTGCATCTCCAGCGGATGGTTCTTGTCGTTCGCCTTCAGCAAAAATAATATCGGCGGCGCATCGATCGGCTCATCCCCATCGACAATCGTCTGCGGGCTGCCTTCGGCCATCGCTTCTTCCGTGCCCCAGTAGTCGACATGCGCCTGGATGTGTTCTTCGGCGGTTGAACTCTTTGGCGAAGTGGAAGCGGTAGAGCGGGCAGATCACCGGCCAACCGGCGATCACATAGGCGAGACTGGCATCGATCTCAGGATGATTCGCCAGCGGCAGCGCGGCATAACTCGCGTGCCGCGGTCGAAGCGCGCTGAGCACGACTTGATGGCCGCCGCTGGAATTGCCGAACGCGCCGACAGCGGTCGTTCCGTTGAAGTCGGCCGCATGCGCCTTGAGCCAGCGAACGCCCAGATTTACGTCACAGATCGAAGCAGGATAGCTCGCCTCCGGCGGCTGGCGGAAGTCGAGCGCAGCGACCACGATGCCTTTGGCCGCCAGCGTTCGGTCGATGCCTTCATTATTGGTCCGATCGCCGTTGCGCCACGCGCCGCCATGCACGTCGACGATGGTCGGAAACGGTCCGGTTCCTTTGGGTTGATAAATGCGAGCGAGCCAGGGCTTCCCTGCCAGGCGCTGATACTCGACATCGCGCACGTCTACTTCGTATTCAGTGTTATTGATCATGGCGGAAATCTACTGCCGCGAGGGGTCGCTCTGCAAGTCCAATAGATTCCGCGTTGGTATCCCGAAATCTTCCAGAGCAAAGCCCGTGATCTGAGCATCAACGCGAGACCGGTATTTTGAGGATTCTTCCAGGGCCGATTTCCTGATTCAACTCGACGGCGTTTAAGATCGCGACTTCTTCCGGCGTGAATGGCGCAGGCAAGTTCCGGGGAACGAGGTCCCGGAATGATGCCGCTCGCGTAACCGGTTGCAGCGTCAGCCGGACCGGTTGTCGGTTCAAGATCCGCGGATCCTGGAGCTCGGCGAAGCCTTGCATCGATTGAAGAAGCGCGCTGCGAAATGTCCCGAACGTCTGCTGCGGAGCATATCCGACGAACTGATAGACGCTGCCGCGGTACTCGACAAAATAAACCATCACCCTGACGACTTGGCCGTTTTGCATCTGCGCATCGGCTACGGCGAGGGAAGCTGGCAACCCGCCGGAGCGTGTCGCCCCTCGCTCGATGATTCTCAGCGCCCGGCTGGTTGAGGAATTTGGCGGCGGCCGCCTCAGGCGATTTTTCCCCGTCGAAGCTAAAGCCCACGATCGCGCGATTCTGCCCTTCGACCATTACGACCTGCGCCGGTTGATTGATGAGCTTAAACCCGCGCGGCACCGGAAAACGAAAGCGCAAGTCCGGGTGGTAAAAACGTCGCCCTCGACGAATCCGTGCCGCGGATCCTCGCCGACCACGAGGTTCTCGATCGCGTTTAAATAGCGCGAATCGGCAGGCATTGGCCGTCTGTCAATGGAGCGCCCTGGTCAGCTCCCTGATGCGCTGAATGCGGTCGCCGGGATTGGGATGCGTAGAGAGAAAGCTCGGCATCCCTTGTCCCTCCTTCTCTTGAATGCGGTTGAGCGTCTGAAAAACGTGATCACCTCGCGCGCGTCGTAGCCGGCAGCTAAGGCATACTCGACGCCCAATTTGTCGGCTTCCAACTCGTCTTCGCGGCTGTAGCGAAGAAAATGAGCTGCGCGGCCATGCCGCCGAGATTGAGAATATCTGCAGGAAGGCCCAGCGACTGACCGAGGACCGCGCCGCCAAGCAGGAGCCCTTGACCGATTTGTTGCTGAAACGCTTGGCGCGCCGCGTGCCGCGCGGCGACGTGGCCGAGTTCGTGCGCCGATCACGGTCGCCAGTTGATCCTCGTTATTCAGATGGGGCAAGCACCCGCGCGTGACATAGATATATCCGCCGGGAAGCGCCATGGCGTTGATGATGGGACTATCGAGGACACCGAACGTAACCGGGGTATTGCGAACTTGCTCGTCAGCGCCGGGACGCCGCAGATGACTGGTTGCCAGCACCCGATTGCCAACATCGTTAACGTAGCGCTCCAGGTTAGGGTCGCGGTAAGCACCGAAGAGAGCGGTGACTTCTTTGCTGGCTTTTTGCCGATCTCGGCTTCCTGTTGCCAGGTGTAGCCGAGATAACGCCTTTCCCCGTAGCTGGAACGATATCGGTGACGCAGCCATAAACCAGCAGGCCGGATCAGTAGAAGTGAAATTGCTGCTCTGAACATTACTTTGACTTCCTGCTCAGCTGACATTTGCCGCTAAGCATCCGACTACTTTTCTTCGTCGAACCCACTCTGGCCCTTTCGCAGCCGCTAAAAATAAAGATAACAAGTTTTACAATCATTGTTCCAGGAGGGGAATCGTCATAATCGCAGAATAGACTTCAGGCGCAATTTTGGTGATACGATTACGGGCGTCAGGCGTGATTGGTCGGGCCAGACGTTGCGCCGCGAAAAGGACACCCTTAACCCGATCAACATAATCCGCCTCAGCCGGTGGTCTTCTGTTTCGGCACTAGCGATTGGCTGGGAATGTTGCACTAGCAGCACTTCAGGTTCCTCCCTTTGTAAAAGGGAGGCTAGGAGGATTTCCGCAGATTCGAAGTATGCCTGATGTTCTGCTAGAATTATCCTCATGCCCCACCGCGACATCCTGGCACCTTGCCCAAGCTAAATTCCGAGCCGCCCGCTTGTTAAGTGATTTTATCCTCTAGCGAAAAAGGCCATCGTGATTAAGATCAACCAACTTTCCAAATCGTATTTCGCGCGCGAGCTTTTCACCGACGTCACTTTGCAGATGAATGCCGGCGAGCGCCTGGGCTTGGTCGGCCGAAACGGCCACGGCAAATCCACCCTCTTGAAGCTCATTTTAGGACAAGAAGAGCCCGACTCCGGAGCGATCACTATCCCGCGAAACTATCGCATCGGCCATCTCGAGCAGCATCTACACTTTACTCAACCAACGATTTTGGCGGAAGCGGCGTTAGGATTGCCGGAAGAAGAATCCCATTCGATCTATAAGGCTGAAGCCATCTTGTTTGGCTTGGGATTTTCCCACGCCGATCTCGAAAAACCGCCGCGCGAGTTTTCCGGCGGTTTTCAGATTCGTATCAATCTGGCGAAACTCCTGCTCTCCGAGCCCAATCTCCTCTTGCTCGACGAACCGACCAACTATCTCGACATCACGTCGGTACGTTGGATCGCCAGATTTCTGCCAATTTTAAAGGCGAGCTGATTTTGATCTCGCACGATCGTGACTTCATGGACAGCGTCACGACGCACACGGCGGTGATCCATCGCCAGAAAATTCGCAAATTCGAAGGCGGCACCGCCAAAGCATACGCGCAAATCGTCCTCGAAGACGAGATCCACGAAAAACCCGCGCCAACGAAGACCGCAAACGGTCCCATGCCGAGGCTTTTATCAATCGGTTTCGCGCCCAGGCTTCCAAAGCCAAAATGGTTCAGTCGCGCATCAAGATGCTCGAGAAACTCCCCAAGCTCGATGAGCTGGCCGAGATCGAGTCTTTGGATTTCGAATTCAGACACGCTGCCTTTGCCGCCAAGACCTTGCTCGAAGCGCGCAATATTTCATTCGGCTACACGCCCGACCATCTTTTGTTTCGGCATATCAACCTGACCATCAACGCGCGCGACAGATTCGGCGTGATCGGCAACAACGGCAAGGGCAAATCGACGTTGTTGAATGTATTGTCCGGCGGCCTTAAACCGGTGACGGGCGAGCTTAAAGCTCACCCCGACATGAAACTGGGATACTTCGGCCAAACCAACATTCAGCGGCTCAACCCCAAGCTGACCATCGAACAGGAAATCGAACAGACCAATGCGGCGCTGACGCGCACGCAGGTGCGAAATATTTGCGGCACGATGATGTTCGGCGGCGATTTGGCATTAAAGAAAGTTTCCGTGTTGTCGGGTGGCGAAAAAAGCCGAACCCTCTTGGGCAAGATCCTGGCTCATCCGTCCAACCTGCTTTTGTTGGATGAACCGAACAACCACCTCGACATGGAATCCATCGACGCCCTGATCGAGAGCCTGCAAGACTTCCCGGGGCTTTGTTGATCGTCACCCACAACGAACGGATTCTTCGCGCCCTGGCGACGAAGCTGATCGTCTTTCACCGCGGCAAAGTAGAGGTCTTCGATTCCGATTATGACGAGTTTCTGGAAAAGATCGGCTGGGAGGACGAAAGCGACAACAACGGCGCAAAGAAGAAGCCCACGTCGCGGCATAATTACAATGAGAAAAAAGAACGCGAGAAAGCGCAACGCAGAGAAAAGCCAGAATCGAAAAGCTCGAAGCGCAGATTTTGAAGAGTGAAACCGCGCTAAAGAAATACCACGAGCAACTCGGAGATCGAAGCGAATCGTAATAATCTCGCTCAAATCAACGACCTGGCCAAGAAAATCAATCAGGTAAAGCAGGAAATCGAGGATTTGTATCGGGAGTATGGAGATTAGAATCGCTTAATCGGGTTGACACCGTCGGCCGATTGCTAAACGGAAAGATTGTTTAGATATCCATGCGCGATGCAAACTAAACAACCGCCGTGTCGTAGCCCGCGCGGCCTTTCTGTTCCGGCGGAAAGAGATCCCACGATTCGATCCATCGGCGCGTGCGCTCAAACGCCGCCTGCGGATAAGGCTCAAAGACGATGCGCTCGCCGGGACCAAAGCGTCGAATATCGACAGCGTGATAGCGTTCGGGAAGCTCTCTCAGAAAGTAATGCTTGTAAGCTTCCGGCTCGAGATCGATGTCATGCTGGGCGCGCCGCAACGCTTCGAAGTAGCGCTCGACGGCTTTGAGATCGGCGTGCTCGGTGAGCAAATGGCCGATCATGAATGTCGTGTCGAGAATTTTTTGAAACCTAATTGTTCGGCGACGTAAAACGGCGCGCCGAACAGGCTCGCCGCCGGCACCTGGCGGTCAACGAGCAACGCCAGGCGGTCGAGCAGCAGGCCGCCGAAGTGCAACTTGATTTCCGCGCGTTTGAGAAACGCTTCGAGCCCCTGCAAAGTCGAATAATGGCTGCCCGAATGATAGCCCACGGTCACGGGCACGTTGGCGAGATCCTCGGGTTTGTCGATCGGCGAGTCCGGTGCGACGAATATTGCCGACGGCGAAACCGAATAGGCACGCCCCCACATCTTGCCGTGATCGGCGGAAGCCGCCATGTTGACCGTCCAGTGGCAGGCCGCGCTCACGTTACAGCCGCGCCCCTCTTCGAACGATTCGAACGCGCCGCGCTGAATATCGCCGGGGCTTGACTGGACGTTTTCTACGCCAGCCGCCCAGGTAATGATCGGCTTGACGATAAATTCGTAGTCCAACCCTTCGTCCTTGAAGTAGCCTTTTTCTTCAGCGACCCACTCCTGCAAACGTCCATGCGACTGAATGCGGAATTTACCCATGTGTGGATTCCCTTTCAGGCCATTGAACCAAGATCGCCGCGATTCGCCCACTTTTACCTCCGAGCATGAACGACAATCAAGGCGACCTTTTGTCCAGCGCGGCAGCTTCGAACAGTTGGACAGCTGGCTCTGCTCTAGGCTAAAAGATTCTGGAGAACAAGCAATGCCGTACTGCTATCCGCCCGATCCCAACACGCGCAAGCCAGAAATTTACGCCGCCCGCTAAATCGTGCGACACTCATTTCCACGTCTTCGGTCCGCCGGAAAATTTCCGTTTGTCTCGACCCATGAGTACATCGCCGCCCGCCGCTCCTTGGAGCACTATCAAAAAATGCTCGCGGTCATCGGCATCGAACGCGCCGTCGTGGTGCAGCCGAGCGTGCACGGTTTGGATAATTCGGCGACCCTCGATGCGATCAAAAGCCTGGCGGCAATTCTCGCGGCGTCGGACGGATTGACGACACGACGCCGAAAGACGAATTGCGGCGGCTCCACGACGGCGGCATTCGCGGCGTGCGCTTCAACCTCCTCGATCGGCCGCGCGGCAATGTGAAGCTCGACGTGCTCGACCGCTGCGTCGAGCACATCGTCGAACTGGGTTGGTCGGTCGATCTTCATATCGACATGAAAAATTTGCTCGACCAGGAAGACCGCATTCGCCACCTGCCGCTGCCCGTGGTCATCGATCACATCGCGCGCGTGAAACCGGCTGAAGGACTGAACCAGCGGGGATTTCAACTGCTGCTCGATTTAATCAAGCTCAAGCACGTCTGGGTAAAAGTCAGCGGCGCGGACAAAATTTGCAACACGCGGGTGCGGGATTATTTCTGGCCTGCCCTTTGTCGAGGTGATTCCCTATGCCCAGGCCGTTATCGCGGCGGCGCCGGATCGGATCATCTGGGGCACCGACTGGCCCCACTCGAATAATTTCGCGCCGGGCCATACGCCCAATGACGGTGATTTGCTCGATTTGTTAGCCGCGTTCGCGCCGGACGAAGTGACGAGGAAAAAACTTCTCGTCGACAACCCGGCGCGTTTGTACGGCTTCGAATAAGCGCTACAAACTTACCTCCGAACAAAGATAAGGAGCGGGCATGATCAAGCTCACCGACGAGATGAAAGACACGAGTCAATAAGGCCTTCGAAGAAAAGAAATATTGCGTTTGGGTCACCACGTCAGACGAGGGCTACCCTGACGTGAGCTTTCGCGGCAGCACGTTCGTTTACGACGACGAGCATATCGCCTTCTGGGACCGTTCCCTCGGCCAGAGCACGACCAATCTGGAAAAAATCCCAACGTCTGCATGCTCTACTATGACGGCCCAGGCCGCATCGGCTGGCGTTTCTACGGCAAGGCCTCGGTCTACAAAGAGGGCGACCTACGGCAAAACATTTTGAAGCGCACGGTCAAAGCGGAGCTCGACAAAGATCCCGAACGCAAAGGTTACGGCGTGCTCGTGCGCATCGACAAGATCCGCGGCTATAGCGGCTTTACCGTGCTGCAGGAGCGCTAGACGATTTGAAAGCCATCGCCAAATTACCAATCCTGATCGCCATCGTGATCTTCCTCGGCGCGCCGGCGCATGGCGCTGGACCGGATTCGCGTCGCGGTGTCCAATCCGAACATGCCGAACTTGACGGTCGCGATGGCGCAAAAAACGGGTTGTTCAAAGACGAGGCTCTCGAAGCCGAGATCATTCGGATGAATCCCAACGTCGCGATCACCGCCCTGGCGACAGGGGACGTCGACTACTGCCAGCTGTTCGGCGCCGTCGTCGGCGGCGCCATTGCCGGCTTGCCGGTACGAATCGTCGCCGGCTTTCTCGACAACTGGCCGATGACGCTGATCGCTCAGCCGGAGCTACAAAGCGACTGAAAGACCTCAAGGGCAAAACCTTGGGCATCAGCAGCTTCGGCGCCACACCGGACGTCGCCGCGCGCATGATGATCGAAACAAGCCGGCATCGATGCCGATAAAGAGATCAAGATTATCGCTTTGGGATCCGACGCCGCGCGCCTCACGGCATTGAAGCAGCGCGTCGTCGACGTGGTCGTCATCTCCCCGCCGGCCGACACTCAGATGGAAAAGCAGGGCTATCGCATCTTGGCGCGGGCCTACGAACTCTTCAGTTTTCCCTATCTCGGGCTCGGCACCCACACGCGAAAAATCAAAGAGAAGCCAGACGAAATTCGCCGCGTGATCAAAGCGACCATCCGCGCCAATCGCTTCATCCGAGACAATCGCGACGAAGCCGTGCGCACGCTGATCGCCTGGGGCAAGGTCGAGCGCGAATTCGCCTACGCGTCCTACGATGCGCTGAGAAATCTGTTCAACGCCGACGGCGCCGTGCCGGAAGACGGATTGAAGCTCGTCATCGAGCAAGCCCGGCGCAACGCCAAAGTCACGCGCGAAATCATGCCCAACGAAGTCGTCGATTTGACGTTTCTTCGCGAAGCGCAGGCGGAGTTAGGGAATCAAAGCGCGCTAGTTCAGCGCTCAAGGAGTAACAAATGATTGTAGATTGGCATGCTCACGTCTATCCGCCGGAAATGGCCAAGGAGCGCCGTTGGGGCGGCACTTCGCCATTGACGATTGAAAATCTCCTGGAAGCGCACGAAAAGGCCGGCATCGATCGCTGCGTCGTCAGCAACACCATTCATTATCTGAAAGACAAAACCAACGAAGAGTCGCTGGCGTTCCTGCGCCGCTGGAACGAATACGCCGCGGAGATCCAGCAAAAATATAAAGACCGAGTCATCGTCTTTCACCAGCACGCTGCCCTGCGGCGGCGCGCCGTTTATCAAAGAACTAGAGCGCGCGATTGTGCAATACGGCCTGCATGGCGTGCTGATCAATTCGAGCCATCAGCGCGCCTACCCCGATGACGACGAGGCCCAGCCTTTCTTTGAATTGGTCACGAGTTTGCGGATACCCGTCATGATGCACGCGCCTTCGGTCGGCTTCGGCGAAGAGCGCATGCGCGATTATCGGCTGGCTTCGAGCGTCGGCCGGCCCTTCGACGAGTGCTTGAGCATCGCCCGGTTGATCGTGCGCGGCGTTTTCGAGCGGCATCAGAACCTGAAATTCGTCGGCTGCCATCTCGGCGGCGGCATTTGCGACGTCATCGGGCGCATGGACTACGCCTATGAGCTCGGCGATCTTGGCTTCCGGCCTGGGACCCTATGAGCCGATGCTGATCACCAAGCGCCCGAGCGAGTATCTCAAAAGCTCTTCATGGACACGGTCGCTTATCATCCGCCGGCCGTCATGTGCGCCTACCAGACCGTCGGCGCCAAGCAGTTGCTCTTCGGCAGCGATGCGCCACCGCTTTTGCCGCTCCTGCCGCGCGCCAAGAAAATTATCGAAGAATTACCGATCACCGATGCGGAGCGCGAAGACATCTTCGGCCGGAATGCCTTGAAATTGCTGCAGCGCTAACGACGACGCGACCAGCGCGCATTTGCCAATGGCGAGCAAAGTGTAATCAAATCCCCGTTCAGGAAGGAATTTATCATGCCGCTATCCTACGACGACCTCATCGAACCCACGATCGTTAAACAAGTATCGAAAAGCGTCGCCTACTGCCGCTGCACTCGCAGCAAGAATTTGCCGTTTTGTGACGGATCACACGCGGCAACCAACATCCAGCCGTTTGTTCTCGGAGCTCGAACGACCGGAGACCATCGCCATCTGCCGCTGCTGGAAGTCGAAAGATCATCCTTACTGCGACTGGCACACACGGACGCCTGGTAAAACCCAAGGAAAGGCCGCCGAGAAAGCATGATTAACGGTGTCGAACCGAAAGCGTAACGAGATTCAAAACACTTTGAACCTTTTGAACGGCTTGAACGATTTGAACCAGTTTTAACTTAAAGGAGGAACACCATGGTCGAGATGAAAAATCCCGTTAAGGAAGCCAACGCCAACCCGGGCATCAATCACCTGAGTATGTGGAGAACCGATCTTGCGTATTTTTGGGTGATCAATTGCGAAGGCCGGCTCCAGGACGACATGCACTACCATGATAACGATGATCATATTTTCATGTTGCTCGAAGGCGAGTGCACCATCCGCACTCCCCACAAAGAGTTTGTCCTGAAGCAGTTCGACACGGTGCTGCTCCAATCCGGCGAGGCTTACCAGCTCTGCAACACGGGCACGGGAGAATGCTGCTGCTCGGCGCCGGCAACTCGGGGGTCGACGGCAAGCCGAGAACCCGCGTGCCGAAGATTCCCAGTCACATACCGGTCACAGATCCGATTGTTGCGTGATGGCGCTAAGATCTACGCGCTGACGCGCTAACTCGGCTCGGTATCTACGGCTGACGATCAGCAGCGTCATCGCGGTGATCGCGCAAACCGCGCCGCAGATGGCGAAGGTCAATCCATGCCAATCGCCGCCCCCGAGGCGCCGATGAGCATGCTGCCCAGCGACCACAGTCCGCGATCCATAAAGAACAGACTCAATACCCGTCCCAGCAAATTATCCGGCGTCGCGGTTTGAATCGCCGTGTTGGAAAGTGCCCGTCCTGAGATCTGGCAAAAGCCTATCATCGCCAAAGAGAGAAAGGACAAAACGAAATTGTGAGAGAAGGCGAATAAAGCAAGAGACACCGCAAAACCCAAAGAGCTGAAGCAAATGGAGCGGACTCCGACGCGGAGCTTGTTCACCGAGGCCAGCACCAAAGCAGCCACCGTGGCACCGACTCCAGGCGCGGACATGAGCAAGCCAAAGCCCGACGCGCCGACGTGCAGAACATTGGTCGCAAAGATCGGCACAAATCGATTGTATGGAGCGCCGAAGGTGGCGATCACGTAAGACAAACCGACGATATAGAGCAGGCGCCGGTTGCTCAGCAAATAGCTAAACCCTTCCTTGACGTCGGCCCACATATTCTGTTCATCTTTGCGCTTTTCCCAGGGTGGCAACTCCATCAGGTAAAGGTTGAAAAGCAGAAACACGAAACTGATTGCGTTAACCAAAAAACACCCGGCGATGCCGACCGACGCGATGATCAATCCACCGGCCGAAGGTCCCAAAATTTTGAGAAGTTGAACACCGAAGATTGTAACCCGATGGCATTGAGCAGCTCCTCTTTGGGCACGAGGCTATTGACCAAGGATTGGCGCGACGTCTGATTGATCGTGTTCACGATGCCGAGAAAAAATGCCAAGACGGCTATATGCCACAACTCGATCACTTCAAACTGTACCAGCAGCCAATAGATGATCGCTTGGATCATCGCCGCCGTCTGCGTAATCATCAGCACGCGCCTGCGGTCGAATCGGTCGGCGATGGCGCCGCCCACGGCACCGACCAACAACCGCGGCAACGTGTCAAAAAAGCGATGACGCCGATAGCGACGGGCGAATTCGAGACGTGCCACACCAGCCAACTTTGCGCCACGTTCTGCATGAAGTCGCCGGAGCTGGAGATCAGCGCGCCTTCCAGCAGCAGACGGAAATTTCGATGCTTAAGAGAGCGGAGCGTTCGCAGATCGCGGAGGTTTGGCATGTTCGGCTTAACGACGGAGTTGATATTTTTATCTTACGCGACCGCGTCCAACTTTCAAAGCCATCGAAGGGATTAGCGATCGTCCGCGAGCTGTGTCGACTTTCGTCTGGCCGCTTAGAAGAACCAGGGAGCTTGGCTGGAATGAAACTGCCTCGATGTCCATCACTCAACCATTGCAGTCATCTCGCCTTCGCTGCATGCTAGGGACAAGAGATTTTTTACCGGAAGGGAGTCGCCGATGTTTTCCATGCCTATAGTCAATCTGCTCGAGCGCGGGCGTGAGCTCATCGAGACCGGCAAGCGCGTAAGCGTGCTCTGGCAGCACTCCGACACTTTGGTTTTTCTGGCGCGCGGGCGTGAATATCGGAGCGAGTTTCACATCAATCCGAGCGACGAGACCATGCAGATGATCAAGGGCGAAATGCGCCTGCATTACCGTACGCCGGAAGGCAAAGAAGACGTGGCGCGGATAGCCGAAGGCTCGATCATCCACACGCCCGCGGGAACACCCCACTCGCCGCGCTTCGCGCCGGACGCCTTTGCGCTGATCTCAGAACGAAAAAGACGAGACGGCGAGGTTGACCGTTTTCACTGGTATTGCCCGAAGTGTGATACGCGCTTGCACGAAGAGAGCTTCATCGTGGAAGACTACGCGCTCGACCCCGTCTCGAAAGCGTACAAGCGCTTTTTCGATAGCGAAGAATTCCGCACGTGCAAAAATGCCGCGAGATCATGCCCGCGCCGGAATCACTCTGAACGTGATACGTGATCGTGTTAGTGAATTAGTCGTGGAACGGCACGAGCGGTCTCAATCTCGAATCTTTGAACTTTTTTCCGAAGCAACGACTGGCAAGATTGGTTTTAAATATTCAGTTCCTTCGACCGGTCATAATCATGGCGCGCGCCCGCGACAGCACCTTTCTGTGGAAACAATCTGTCAATCTGGGCCAACTCGTCCGGTGTTAGCGGGATATCCGCTGCGCCGATATTTTCTTCGAGGTGAGTGATTTGATGCGTGCCCGGAATCGGCACGAAGCTTTCGTCCTGGTGAAGTATCCACGCCAACGATAGCTGCGCGAGAGTAATCCCTTTTACCCGCGCAAGCTTTTCGAGTTCGCCCAGCAAGCGCGCATTGTGATCCAGATTTTCAGCGGAGAAGCGCGGCGCTTTGCGTCGGCCATCTTTTTCACCCAGGTCGGATAGAGCTCTTACCGCACCCGCAAAAGTCCTCGGCCGAGCGCGTAATAGGAAACAAAGCCAATGCCGAGCTCTTTACGGTCGGGATCGTGTCGGCCTCATAGTCGCGCGTCCATAGAGAATACTCGCTTTGCACCGCAGTAATCGGATGCACCGCGTTGGCGCGTCGAATGGTTTGCGGACCCGCTTCGCTGAGACCGATTTGGCGGATCTTGCCCTCCTCGACCAGCTTGCTCATTGCGCCGATGGTGTCTTCGATGGGAACTTTCGGATCGACGCGGTGCAAATAATAGAGATCGATGGAATCGGTCTGCAGGCGCCGTAGCGACGCCTCGCACGCTTTCGCCACGTACTCCGGCCGTCCGTCGACATCTCTCCCTTTCGCCCACGGCCACGGTTGGCCGCGGAGATTACCGAACTTGCTCGTCAGGACGACTTGGCCGCGCTTTCCTTTGAGCGCCTTGGCCAACAGCTGTTCATTGTTGCCGTCGTTATGGTCCGCCGTATCGATAAAGTTGACGCCGAGGTCGATGGCGCGATGAATGATCGCGATATCGCGCTTCGCGTCGGCGTCGCTCAGCTTTCCTTGAAACGTCGGACAGCCAAAACCGATCGCCGAAACCTTCAAGCGCGCCTTGCCGAGAAAACGGTATTGCATGGAAATGTGTTTCTTGCTGACGGCCGGTGGGTGTAGGGGCGCAGCATGCTGCGCCCCTACGCGTCTCTGTGGCTAATTCTTCTTGATTTCTACTTCAACAGATAACCAAACTTTTCGCGCGCTTTGCGTGTAACCTCCTGGCTCGGCGCGTTGACCTTCGGAAACTTGTCTCTCCATTCGTACGGCCGCGTGGCGTCGATGACCATGCGCGAGTTGGTAAAGTCGCGGACCTTACGCTGCTCCGGTGTGAGCCGCGGGTCGGCCGGCGTGCTGCGCATGCGGCGCAAGATGTCCACCGAAGTCGCCGGATCGTAGCGCGACAGCATCGCCCACATGAGCTGATCCAGATTGGAAACGTCGATATCATCGTCGACGACGATGACCATTTTGCAGCCGTAAACGCTCGCGCCGCAGCTCGCCGCCAGCACGCCGACCTGTTTGGCGTGGCCTGCGTAGCGCTGCTTGATCGCGAGCGCGATCAGCATGCGCGACGCGCCGATCTCGTGCGACCACACCTGCGTCACGTCAGGCACGCCGGCGCTCTGGAGTTGCTGCTTGAGCATGGCCGAGCGCATGATCGCGCGGTAGCGCGCCATCTCGTCCGAGCCGCCGCCGATCGGCGGCACGCCGAGAATGATCGGATCGTTGCGATGATAGATCGCTTCGATTTCCAATACCGGCTGGGCGCTCTCGCCGGACGCGTAATAGCCGGTCCACTCGCCGAACGGGCCTTCGAACTTGCGGTTGTCGTTGTTGAGGAATCCTTCGAAAACGATTTCGGAATTGGCCGGGAACGGCAGGCCGGTGATCTTTGCCGCGCACGCACTCGACCGGCTTTCGGCGCATGCCGCCAACGATGTCGTATTCGCAGAGCCCGTACGGCTGCTCGGTTCCGGCCATGAAGAAAACAGCGGATCGCCGCCAATTACCAGCGCCAGCGGCATCTTCTCGCCGCGTTTGAAATATTTCTCGCGATGCATGTAGCCATGTTTGCCTGGAACCATCAGCAGGCTGACGCTTTTCTGATCTTGAATCATGGCGCGGTAGCAGCCTGCGTTTATCCACTTTTCGTCTGGGTCCATCGTAACTGAAAAACAGCCCGTGCCGATGTAGCGGCCGCCGTCGTTGACGTGCCAGACCGGTGTGGGAAATTTGAGAATGTCGATATGCGTCGCCTTTGAGAGTATTCTCGAAAATCGGCCCGTCATCGACGATCACCGGTGGGATATGTTTGGGATCTTTCTGGTAGTGCGAGAAATAGGCGTCGCTCAACTCCTGCTTGGTCAAACGCCTGAGGAAACCCGAGCGTCATGGCGCGCCGCTTGCCGGCGAAACAGGTTGATCAGCAGGCGAAACCCTTTGGGGCAACCGGGTACTTCGTCGAAAAGCACCGCCGGCCCGTCGTCCGGAGGAACTACGACATCCGTCGCCAAACCGATTTCTTCCTGCCACGACGCTCCCAGGACCGTTTTCAATTCGCCGAGCTTTTCAGCTTCGCTTATCCACTGGCGCAGATCGGTGAAAGCGATATGAGATTGAATCTTCGAGCTATCGAACATGTTTGCTCCTTGTCTCGATCGATACTGCCAACGTACCACAAACCCCAAAGGCGCAGAAAAATTCACTGTTGCCTGCGGGCGAGGAAATCAGATAACCTCCGGGCCTGAGAGTCGTCATGAAAATATCTCCCGCACGGCTACGCGGACACCTCGCAACTTTTGTTCTTACGCTTTCCATTTTCTCGCCGTATTTCGGCCGCTTGGGGCAGCCGAACTGACCACTATACGGCTCGGCCAGCAATGGTCTTACCAGCGAGGTGCCCTTTATGTCGGCCGCGATGCCGGCGATTTTTGCCAAGCACGGATTCAATTTGGAACCGGTGCTAATTACCGGCGGCTCGACATCCATACAGGCATTGCTCGGCAAGAGCTTGGATCTCCTGCTCGGCGGTGCGACACCGATGCTCTACGCCGTCTTACATGGCGCCGAGATGAAAATCGTCGCCGGCCTGAACAACCGGATTCCCTTCTCCTTGCTTTCTCAGCCCGGAAATTCGCAATGGCGCGCAATTGAAAGGCAAGAAGCTCGGCATAACCCGATTTGGCAGCAATACCGATTTTATCGCCCGGTTGGCAGCGGCGGAGTTCGGCTTGAATCCCAAGACCGATCTCACGATCATCCAGTCGGGAAGTCCGGACGCCCGGCTCAACGCCATGCGCGCCCGCGTCATCGATGCGACTTTTTTAATCTCGAAACAAGCGATGGTCGCGCGCAAACTCGGTTACAATTTGCTGCTCGATTTCATCGATAAGGACATCGAGTACGCTCACATCGCGGTCATCGCTCGCGACGACACGTTAAAGAATCAGCCGGAAATGTTGCGCCGGTTTTGCGCGCCTCACGTCGATGCCATCCGCTATCACAAGACGCACAAGGAAGAAGCCGTCAAGAAATCGTTACAACTGCAAAAGAATTTGGATCGGCAGATCGCCGAGCAGGCCTACGAGATCAATTTAAGAACGTTGCCCGACGACGCCCGCGTGAGCGTCAAAGGCGTGCAACTGGTCATCGATGCCGCAGCCCTGGAAGATCCCAAAGCAAAAACTTTCACGCCGCAGCAGTTGATGGACCTGAGTTTTCTGCCTTAGTTGATTCGCGGCATCAGACGATTCGCAAAAGCGCCAAGCCGCCGAACGGTTCGTCGCATGGGACGCATCGGCTGACCCGTGGGTTCGCTTAGGTAGAATGGGTCCGAAGTTGGCTGTCAGTTTCACTGGTAATATGCGGCGCAAACCTCTCGCTCAAGGAGCAAACCATGATTGTCGATGCCGATGCCCACGTCGTTGAAACCGAGCACACGTGGGATTTTCTCGATGCGTCAGAAAAAGTTCCGGCCGCAACTTTTCAGCTCCGTCGACAACTCCAACATGCAGTACTGGTTCGTCGAGGGAAAATCGGTCGGGTTCCGCCCGCCGACGTTGACCGAACAGGAACTTGATCGCCCTTTCCAAACAAACCGGACGGGAGCTGCAAACCGCGCCCGAGGCGCGCGAGCTGCGCGACGTCGAGCTGCGCTTGAAGCACATGGACAAGCTCGCCATCGACGTGCAAATTCTTTTCAACACCATGTGGATCGCCCGGGTCGCAGATAAGCCGAAGCGGAAATCGCGCTGTGCAAATCGTGGAACCGCTGGATGGCGGAAGTCTGGAAACAAGGCAACAATCGGCTGCGCTGGTCGTGCGTCGTGCCGGCGATGACTTTAAACGAGGCAATCCAGCAAATGCGCTACGCCAAGCGAGAACGGCGCCGTCGCCGTAAGCCTGCGCCCGTTCGAAGACGACAAGCATCTCGTGGATCCGTATTTCTATCCGATCTACGAAGAAGCGACGCGGCTGGATCTTGCCGTCGCCGTGCACATCGCCAACGGTAGTCCGCAACTGATGGACCAATTCAAGCCGCGCTACGATCGATGGGCGGCTTCGCTCAGTTCCGAATACCGACGGTCATCACTTGTCTGTCTCTAATGATGAGCGACGTGCCGACAACTTTTCCGAAACTGCGTTGGGCGTTTGTCGAAGCTTCCGCCCAATGGGTGCCCTGGGTCGTTAAAGAAGCGATCCGGCGCAGCGGCACGAAAGGCTTTCCCAAGCTGCCGTTCAAAGAATTCAATATCTATGTCACCACCGAGACCAACGACGACTTCCGAATACGTGCTGCGCTACGCCGGCGAAGATAACGTCGTCATCGGCACCGGACTACGGCCACACCGACGCGTCGAGCGAAGTGGACGCCATCGATATCTTCCGCGCCAGCGATCTTGTCACCGATCCGGTCAAGAAGAAGATCCTGGACGATAACCCACGTGCCCTGTACGCGTTATAAACCTATTGACCTTGAGTCAATTCTTCAGAAAAGCTGAAGTCTAACGTGGCCAAAGACCTGCGCAGTTTCATCGCCGAGCTGGAAGCCGTGTCGCCGGAAGAAATTGCCCGTGTGACGAAACCGATATCGCCGCGCTACGAGATCACCGCTCTGCTCACGCAATTGGAAAAGCAGAAACGCTTTCCCGCTGCTTTTTTGCGAGAACGTCGAAGGCAGCGACGCTCCAGTCGTGGTCAATGTGCAAGCGAGCCGCAAGCTGATGGCGCTGGCCTTGCAGTGCAAACCCGAAGAGCTGGCAACGAAATTCACCGAGCGGCAAAGGCAAAGCCGATTGCGCCGGTGGAAGTCAAAGATGCGCCGGTGCACGAAGTCGTCAAGGTCGATTCTGATGTGGATCTGACAAAAAGTGCCGCTGCTGACTCATTACGACGTAAACGCGGCGCCGTATATCACGGCGGGCATCGTCGTGGCCACCGATCCCGACAGCGGCGTGAGAAACACCAGCTATAACCGGCTCATGATGGCGCGCAAGCGCGAGCTACGCATTTTCATGGCAGTCGGCCGTCATCTCTGGACGCTGCACAACAAATTGGAACGGCGCAAAGAGCCGCTTCCCATCGCGATCGTTATCGGCGTTCATCCGCTGTTCTCATTGGGCGCGCAGGCGTTTACGCCGTCGACGGAAGACGAATACGCAGTCATCGGCGGCATGATGGAAGAAGCGCTGCGCGTGGTGAAAGCGAAGACGGTGCCGATCTTGGTTCCCGCCGACGCCGAGATGGTGATCGAAGGAAAAATTCTTGCCGATGTCCGGCGCGAAGAAGGTCCGTTCGGCGAGTTCACCGGCCACGCCGTCTCCAAAGATGATCGTCCAGGTGATCGAAGTGACCGCGATCACGCACCGCAGAAATTATATTTTCAGGACGTTCACGCGGGCTACACCGAGCACAAGCTGATGGGCGCGGTGCCGCGCGAAGCTGCGCTCACTCAAAGCCGTGCGCCAAACCGTGCCGACGGTGAAAAACGTCTGCATGCCGGTGTCGGGCAACTGCCGCTTTCACGCCTATATTTCAATTGCCAAGCGCACGCCCGGTCAGGCGAAAGAACGCGATCTGCGCCGCCTTCGCGGCGGACATGCTGCTGAAACATGTGATCGTGGTCGACGACGACATCGACGTCTTCGACGAAGAACAGGTCCTCTGGGCGGTGTCGAATCGCTTTCAAGCCGATCACGGCTTGGTGGTGATCCCGAACGCCCAGGGCGGCGAGCTCGATCCTCCGCCGGTCCGGGCGGCGTCAATCTGCAAAAATGGGCCTGGATGCGACGAAGCCGCTCCACAGGTTTCGCCCTGAGCTGAAAGTGCCGGATGAAGTGATGAAGAAAATTCGTCTGGAAGATTTCTTGCCAGTAATTGGCAAATAACCTTTCGTGCGCAATCGCGCTAATGCCAGCGAAAACGGCGTGCCCGCCCTTCTGTTCCAGCCCAGTGATAAGCCCATGCCGTGGCCGTGGTGTCACAAAAAGACATGCCGACCGATTCGAAAACGATCGTGTCGTTTTTCGTTGATCCGCGTAGGAATTTTTTCGAGCAGCACATCGCCGAGCTCGCCGGCGATCTGGTCTGCTCGACCAAGAGCCATCGGCGATCATCGCCGCGTAGGGCTGCCGCGGCGCTTCGCCGCCGAGCACTTCCTCTTTCAGGACACGATCACGCGCGAATTTGTAATCGTCGCGCGCGGCAGTTGCCCGCTCGTAATCGATACGACCAAGGCGCCGGGCCGAACCCATTCGGGCTCGATGACTGGCGAACGAGTGCTGGTTGCAATGCTAACGATCGGCGCATGCTCGACCGCCGCGCGCGGATTATTTACCGCTTCGACATCGATGCCAAAGCCAAACGCTCATTTCCTTGGCGAAGCTCTCGCGATGCGCTTCGGTCGAACTCAAAACTTTGACTTTGTTCAACGACGGCAAAGCCCGGCGAATCGCCAAAAGTTGACCGCGTGCTTAGCGCCCGCTGCCCGATGAGTCCCAGCACATCGGCGCCCGGCGGAGCGAGATATCGGCTGGCCACGCCGGCGGGAGCGCCCAGTGCGCCAGACGTTGAGCGCCGCGCCGGCTACCAGCGCCAGCAAATCGCCGCGTTCTTCATCGAAGAGCAAATAAAATAAGAATCTTTGGCGCCGCGAAAAAGCGCGATTGATGCGCATCCCTGAACCCGCGCTTGGGACTGCCGAAGTGGTGATGCGATATTTTTTTGTTCGATCGCTCAGGCTCGTTTCAAACGGACCTGGCCGGCGACGGCGCCGCGGTTAAACGCGCGCATAGATTCTTCGATACGGTCGAGCAAACTATCCATCGCGGCGGGGTCGCGATACAACGGCGCCAAAGTCAGTCTCACTGAGCAAAAGCGGCATCAGAATCTCCTAAAATGAAAAATGAACTGATCGCCGGGCAGTTTTCTGCTCGAGCCAATCCAGTAAAAGATCGTTCAAATCCTTCGATCAGCCGGCGACTATCTCATTAATCGTGTCGAGGATTTTACGCAACAGCTTGATCGCGGGTAAAAAGTTCCAACGGAAATCTTTGTTCATCCGTGGCCCGACCTCTGCCTTTCGGATTGCGCACTAGGGCCGACATAATGTAACATCAGAAAATATTTTTACTAAATTGTCGTTTTATTTGTAAGGCTGTGCATGGCTAGCATCGGCGAAACGAAGGCTCGACTGCTTCGTGGCGCGGTCCAAGATAATATCGCCACTGTCCAAGGCGTCCGGATTGTTCGCACCAAACCGCCAGGCACGTCGCCGGTTTGGGGGTGTGGATTTTCGGCGCGTTGAGCGCCATTGCACTCGTCTATTTGTTGGCCGTGCCAGCACAATTCCTGCCCAACCGTGCGTCCGTCCAGAGCACAACGCCTGTCAGTGCCGCAGCCATCAACGTCGACCTGACACCGGAACCGACCGTGCCGTTGTCACACCCTCGACCGATCGACCGGACCGCGATTCCGCTCTCAATCAAGACTATCGTCATCGATCCCGGCCACGGTGGCGAGCCAGGGGCCACGGCGGAATCGGGTCTTACCGAAAAAGAGATCACCTTGGATGTCGCATTGCGCCTACGCCGGCTGTTGAGCAACAGCCCCTTCGAAGTCTTATTGACGCGCGAAACCGACCGGCGCCTATCTCTCGACCAGCGCGTCGCTTTCGCCAACGAGCACAAGGCCGACCTCTTCCTTTCGATTCATGTGAATTCGATGGAGCCACACACGATCCGAGCGCTGGAAACTTATTACGTCGGTCCCACCGACGATCCCGTCACGCTCAAGCTCGCCAGCCGGGAAAATAAAGAGTCGGACTATTCCCTCGCGGATTATAAAAAAATCCTCGAAAAGATTTATGTCGATGCCCGACGCGACGAATCGCGCGTTTTTGCCAGGACCATTCAAAGCCGGCTCTTTCAGTCGCTCAAGACCGCCAATCCCGATTTGGAAAATCGCGGCGTCCGGACCGCGCCCTTCGTCGTTTTGATCGGCACGCAGATGCCGGCCATCTTGGCTGAGATCGCCTGTTTGTCCAATGAAGACGAGGTCCAATTGTTGACAAAACCGGAGTATCGGGAAAATATCGCGCTAGCGCTCGCACAAGGGGATTCGCCAATACGCACATCGGTTTACCGTCGCCGACAGGAAAGGCAGCTGATTCATGGAAGAAACCAACGAACCACTTTGCGTGGGCATCGATCTCGGCACTTCGCGAAGCTCGATTTCCGCGTCCACCGGCGAGCGGCACGTCGTCGATAGCTATGTCGGCTGGCCGGTCGACATGGTCGCGCGCAAGTTGGTAAAAAAATCGGTGCTAGTCGGCCGCGAGGCTCTCGATAACCGGCCCATGCTCGATCTGCGCCGGCCGCTCGAGCGCGGCATTATGAAAGATGGCTCCGAAAAAGATCAGGAGGCCGTGCAAGAGATCCTGCGCCATCTGATCTCGCTCGCGGGCATCAAGCAAAAAGGCAAAAACAAATCCAAGGTGCGCGCCGTAGTCGGCGTGCCGGCAGAAGCTTTCCGGGTCAGCCGGCAAAATCTACGCAATACGATAGAAGGGGTCGCCGACAGTGTGATGCTCGTCTCCGAGCCGTTCGCTGTGGCGTACTGGTTTGGAAGCGCTTTTGCACGCCTTGGTCATCGACATCGGCGCCGGCACGGCTGATTTCTGCGTCATGCAAGGCCGCTATCCGACCGAAGAGGACCAGAAAACTCTGCCCAACGCCGGCGACTCGATCGACGAACAATTGGTCAAGCTGATTCGCGAACGCCATCCCGAGGCGCAGTTTTCCATCCACATGTTGCGCGAGTGGAAGGAAAAGTGGAGTTTCGTCGGCGAGCCCAAAGACCACGTCATGGTCACCGTGCCGATCAAGGGCAAGGCGACGCGAGATCGATATCACGCAGGAAATGCGCGCGGCGTGCGAAAGCATCCTGCCGCCGGTGTGCGAGACGATGACGACGTTGCTGACAAGAGTCGAGCCTGAATTTCAGGACAAGGTGCGCGACAACATCATCCTCGCCGGCGGCTCGTCGCTCATTTCAGGGGCTATCCGAGGCGGTGACTAAGGCTTTGAGCGACCTGGGCGGCGGGCGCGCAACGGTAGTCAAAGATCCGGTTTTTGCCGGATCGGACGGCAGCCTGGCGATCGCACGCGACGCTTCGACTGCGGACTGGGAGAAACTGTCGCTCTAGTCTAAGCACATGATTCGCGGCAGAAATTATTCTTCAGCTTGCAAGCACCGTGCGGCCATCGATTGGAGGTGCAAATGCGCGACTGGATTTCCGACCTGCTGATATTCTCCGCCGGCATCACCGGCGGAATTTTAATCGCCCACCTTAAACCTTATCTCCAGAGCACCGGGATCCAGCGCACCGAGATGCGAAGCGCGCATCTGGCCGACCTCAAAGAGCGACACAATGAGGAAATTTTACAGGAAGCCTTCCGCACCACCGAAGCGATCCGCGGCGAGTTGGCCAAGTCGCTGCAGACCTTGCGCAACACAGTGACGACGGCGCTGGATCCTATAACAGAGCCGCATGACGACGAGAGCGGCCCGACGATCCAGCCTGGCGATCCGATCGAATCCCACCGATCGACTTTGTAAAGCGCAACGCGCGCCGATCAAGATTCTTTTTTCTTCACCGGACCCAACGGAAAAATTTTCCGCCTTCGCCTTGCGGTCCGGCGGCTAAATTTGACAAGTAACAGGCACAAGCGGCGCACAGCTCCGCGGAGGTGGGTGGAATGAAGCTCATCAAGGGGGTAATGGCAGCGATATTGGCGTTGCTGCCGCTCGAAGCCATGGCTGAAGACACGATAAAAATCAGGCTTGTTCAATCGCGACGCGGCGATCATCGCCGCCGAAGGCAAAGGTTTTCTCAAACAAGAAAACATCCGAGTGGAAATCAACACGGTGACCGATTCGCCCACGCTGTTGCGCAATCTGATCCGCGGTCAATATGATCTCATTCTTAACAACGCCGACAACGTCATCGCCTGGGCCGAAGGCCAGGGAGAAGATCCGCAGAAAAACGATTTCGTGATTTTTCTCGGCGGCAGCCAGGGCGTCGACCAGAAGCTCATCGTTGCGCCGGGAATCGCCGAGCTACCCGGATCTCAAAGGCAAAGTCTTCGCCGTCGACGCGCCGACAACGGGCTATGCCATCGTCGGTGTTTACATCCTGAAAAAGCACGGCCTCGAGTGGAACCGCGACTATACGTTTCAAATCCTTCGGCAATACCACGGCGCGGGCCGATGCCATGAGCCGCGGCGACGCCGCCGGCGCGATGATGAGCCTGGCCGACGACGAGATCCAGCAAACGCAATTTCAAAGTGCTCGCGCACGCGCAAGATTATGTCAAACACTACGCTCGCGGTCTGGGCGCGACGCGGCGCGAGTGGGCCAACGCCAACGAAGATCTCGTCGTGCGCTTTAACCGCGCGATGATCCGCGCCACGGATTGGCTGCAAGACCCAGAACAAGCAAGGACGAAGCCGTCCAACTGTTGCTGGGCGAAACGAAAAACAACAAAGCCCGCGCCGAATCGCTGTACAACATCACGCTCAGCCCGACCATGGGCCCCACGCCGCGCAGCCGCATCGACATGGAGGGCATCCGCACGATTATTGAATTGCGCGAAGTCGCCGGGCTGATGAAAGCACCGGTGCCCAAACCGGAAAAGTACGTTGACGAGCGATTTTACAAAAAGCGCTGGCGACTCTGACACAGTGATAAGCGCCGGCAAACCGAGTTTCGCAAATTCACCCAAAGGACGCTGATTCCCGTGAAACGCGTACTGCTTGGCTCAGGGTTGACAATCTTGCTCGCGCTAAGCGTGAGCCAATTCGAATCTGCACGGGCGCAAGCGCCGCAAGGCAAGCCGTTGACGATCTCGCGGCAAGATCGCCGCCGTGGAAAAGGCGCGCTCAAAGTCACCACGTCGGCGGGCGATGTCCTGGTGAAGTTTGCCGACGACGTGCGGTGTCGGCGCGGTCGAAGCGGCCAAGCTCTCCGACATCGGCGCCGGCAGCTACGTCGGCACCACGGCGGTGAAACAGCCGGACGGCACGCTCAGGCGCTTGAAGTGCACATCTTTCCGGAGAGCTCGCGCGGCACGGGCGAAGGACACCGGCCGTGGGATCTCCAACCCGGCTCGACCATGACCAACGCCAATGTGTCGACAAGATCGAAGCATTCGCCGCCGAAAAGGTGCAGGGCCAGCTTCGACTTTGAAAATACAACAGACGGTGAACAAAAAATCTTCGTTCCGCCCGGCACGCCGATCGTGAAGAACGTCCGCCGGCGATCGTTCGCTGCTCCAGCCCGGCACCGGCGTTTGATTGCCGCCGTGCGCGCGAAGACGGCACGATCACGGCGACCCGCATCACCGCCGGCATCGGCGGAGATCATGCCGCCCATGTAACCGATCATACTGCACAGGCCTCCCGGAAAAGTGAAGTTGCCACCCGATAATTTCCCGCGCGAGCTTGTTTGGCTGGCTCTCTCCTCGCGGCATCATCGCCGATGAAGCTTCAGGCCAATCCATATCTGGCCAAAGCCGGCGAGCCCGATCGATGCCGATTCGCGTCGCCACCTGCGCCATCAGCGGCGGATTTATCCATCTCAACACCGCCCTCGATAACCACCTCTTTGACAAATACGGTCTCAAGCCGGAGTTGCTGCTCGTGCGCGGCGCCGGAATTCTGCGCGGCGCTCACGGCCAACGAGCTACAATTTCTCATTGCACGGCCGACGCGATCATTCCCAGCTTGGCCGCCGGCGCCGAGGCCAAGATGATCGCTCTCGCCGTTGATCGGCTTACCTTGGGGTGATCATCGCGCGCAAAGACATCAAGCGCATCGACGACCTCAAGGGTAAAATCTTCATCGCGACCCGCCCTGGCGGCACGCCGGACACGCTCATTCGCGCCTTGATGAAGAAACTCAACTTCGGCGCCGACGATCTAAAAATCCGCCATATCGGCGGCGCCGGCTGCAACCGAAATCTACACGGCGTTGCAGCAAGACCTAGGACAGGCGACGATGGTGACACCGCTGCTCGATGCGCGCGCCAAGCGCGACGGACTGAACGTTATCTACCATCTCGACGATCTGAACCTGCCCGCCATTTACAGCAGCGTGTTTGCTAATGATAAACTGCTCAGAGAACACCCCGCGATTGTCCAGAAATTTACGGCCGCCATGGCGAAGCCATTCTTTTTGTCGAGAAAAGGCCTGGACAAAGCCAAGGCATCCGTCACGCAAGGTGCTGGCGCTCAAAGATCCCGAATCTGCGCAATCCGCCACGACGCTTACGCCAAGCGCGGTTGGTCAACCGCACGCGTCACGGTACCGGCATGGCAGTCACCGAAGCGATCGACAATCTGCGTCAGTCGGCGCCGAACCGTACGCCGCAAGCCTGGCGAAATTTACGATAACAGCTTCGCGGAAAATCTCGCCAGAGCGGCTTCTCCGGAAGCTCTGGGGTGACGAAGTGCCGGGGCAAAAGCGCCGAAGCGGTCGTGGACCGATCTATCGCGAAAAAATCCTGATAAAGCGCTTCGGAAGTTTTCCTGTCCGGGCATCTTGCCTCCGGACGAAAGTCACGTGAGTCAGCACCGAATTTAAACTTGAGTTCGATTTCGCATCGGCGATCATTCATCTGGCAATTTTCCAGGACGATCGCCACGCACCGCCCATTTTGTCCGACATTCCGGTTGCGGCCACGCGGCTTGTTATATTAGTTTAACCGCACCGCCGAGCGGTGTAGTCAATGACCAGATTTTCGCTTTGGCAATCTTTGTTCTCGCGCTGACAGCGCCAGCCGGCTCCGCGCCGAAGTCGTGTGCATTATCGGTATTCCGCCTCGGTCTCTACTGAGCTGCCGACCGAGATGCGCTCAGCGCAAAGGCTTTACCGAGACGAAGGCCTTGAGTGTGCGCGAAGTCGTCGTGCGCACCGAACCTGCGGAGCCGCCGCGCTGATCGCCGGCGAGCTCTGACTTCTCCACGGTGAGCGGGAATATCGCCCGCGCGTCCATCCAATAGGTCTGCCGGTCAAAGGCGTGCCGATAGGGCTGGTTTCGACCGCCCGCTGTCAGCCCGCGATCGCCAAGCCGGGGTTCAAGCGGCTGACCGACTCTAAGGGCGAAAAGATCGGCGTCAGCTCCATCGGTTCAGCGCCGCATATCGCTTCACGCGAAGCTCTGGCGCAGGCCAGCGCATGAACCCGGACCGCGACGTGACAGCGCTCGCGATCGGCGGCTCCCGGCGAACGGCTTGCGGCATTGATGCCGCGCACCGTCGACGCCACACCGCTCGACGTGGCTCCGCGTCGAGAAAGCGGAAAAACTCTCGCTTGCCTCGTGTGTCTATTTCGGCGACGTCGTGCACACGCGCCTCGGCGGTTTCGCGTATCGTGGATACGCTGGAAAAATCCGAAGTCAAATCCTGCGCGTCATCCAGGGGCGCGAAGGCGTGCGCTTTATCAAAGACAATAAGCCCGAGACGCTCTCGATCACGCGCGACTATCTTCATGTCAGCGCCGAAGGCTACCGCCAAAGATCCACGACTTTTTCGCCGCGCTCGCTCGAACTACGACGGCTGGGTCGCCAAAGCACCGTGGACTCGGAAATCCGCCTGGCCAGGGAGCAGCTGAAAATTTCGAAGAAATCAGCGAAGACAAAATCATGGATTGGCGCTTTTTAAAGGAAGTGCTGGGACAAAGTAACAGCGCCGCTCGCGCGGCGAAAGGAGCCTAACGCATGGCGGCAATCAAAGCATATCGCGATCCGCACTTCATGACGTCGAAAAAACCGCCCGCCTTCTACAAAGATGCTGTTCGGCTTGGAGCAAGTCGGAGTCGGCCAGAGCGGTGTTTATCTCACCGACGGCCATTTGAAATATTGCGATTTTGAGTTTTCGCGGCGTGGTCGAAGGCGAGACCATGAAGCTCGGCGTCGACCGCACTCGGCTTCCAGGTCGACGATGTCTGACGCGCGGCCGTGGCGCGCATCAAGAAGCTCGGCGGAAAATCGCTCAACGACCGCCACGAAGTCACGCCCGCGGACCCGTCCAGACCGCAGTCCTACTTCGAAGTAAAGTGCGTCGGACCCGAAGATCAGGTCATCGACGTCTCCAACGCCGGTTGGGTCGGCGCCAGGTGACGCCGCAGGCTGCTGAGAAAGAACTCATATGCTTCGTTACGCTCAATCGTCTCGCGTCAACGTACTGCCGATGTACGCCTCCGCTCGCCGATTTCTCGCGCGCCTCGCCTCTGAGATCTTTTGAGCAGCCTGCAATCCGGCGTTTTTCAGCCTTGGCGGGAGAAATTTCTGAATCCGTAAAGGAATCGATTTCTGACCGTAACCAAAGAGACATCTCACCGCAGAGACGCCGAGTTCGCAGAGCTCGGAAAGGTGAATGGACAACTTTTTCTCGGCGTACGCCGGAGACCTCTGCGATGGTCTTTTCTTAATGTCAGACTTCTCCGTGCCCTTCACGTGCCTTCGTGGTGAAATGAATTCTTGTCTCAGCAGTGCTAGAAACGAATTGTAGCGTTAACTCCGGCCGACGGAAAAGCGTTCCGACATCCGTGAGCACGAACAACCTGCGCAAACGCCTCGCCGGCCTTTACTACGGCTGGCGCATGATTGGCCTGGTTCTGCGCTGCGCGTTCTCTGCGCGGCGGCCTGCACCAATACGACTTACACGGTTCTCTTCTGCCCGTCACTCAGGATCTCAGCTCACCCGCGCCTCTACTTCGTTGGCTTTTCCTCCGGCGCGCGCCGAAGGATCGCTCGCCGCGCCCATCGTCGGCTACCTGATCGATCGCTACGGCCCCAAAACCGATGATGTTTACCGCGCGCGCTGCTCGCCGGCATCGGCTGCATTCTCTTTTCCTGGGTGAACAGCCGCGCGTACCTTCTTTATCGTCTACCTCGGCGGTCATCTCGCTCTCTTTCACCGCCGCGCGGTTTCGTGCGCCGACGGTTATCGCCAACAGTTGGTTCATCCGTCTGCGCGCTCGCGCGATGACCGTCACGGCGCGGCGGTGCCGGTCGGCGAGCGCATTGATCACGCCGCTTCTAGGGATCGCAGTCCATACCTTCCGGATGGCGCTGGGCGGCGTTTTTCGCCGGCGTGCTGTTTCTCGTAGCCGGCGTGCCGTTGTGCATCGGGCATAAAGCGTTCGCCCGAGAGCATCGGCATTGCGCCCTGACGGCGTTGCCCTCGAACCGGACGTTGGTGCCGGTGCTGCGAGCGATAGACCCGCCGGTGAAACACCTGCAGCCCGATGTTCCGCGCGCGAAGCCTCTCCGCTCGCCGATTTTGGAATCTCATCTGCTCGATGACCTGCCGCTCGGTCGCGTTCACCACCGTGACGACTCATTTCATTCCATATGATGGTATGGAAAGGATTGAGCCAGACCGAAGCGTCGGTATTTCTCCGCCGGCTTTGCCATCGTCAATCCTGCTTGATCCATTTTCTCGCTCGGCTGATCGCCGACTTCGTCAACAAACCCAAGCTCGGTGACCTCTGCCTGTTTCTCGGCGTGATCGCGGTTGCACCGATGCTGTGGGCTGAAGTCACCTGGGCGCGTAGTTTTTTACCGGGCTCTTACAGCGTTGCTCGACGCATCGATACCGGTCTCGGGGCCTCGGTGGGCGACTTCTTCGGCCGCAAATCCTTCGGCACGATCCGCGGCAACATGAATCTCTTCTCACACCTGGGGCGCCATTCTCGGCCCTTTCGTCGCCGGCGCGATTTATGACCGCACGCAGAGCTACGAGTTAGTGTCTTTACCGGCATCACGATCGCGCTCCTGATTTCCACCGCGATGACGGCGCTGTTGATCAAGCCGTGGGCGAAACTCGGAACTTCGGCTCGGACGCCGATCCACTAAAGTCGCTAGATTGATAAGATTGATTGTTATGTGAACCCCGGTAATCCTTCCCCAAGAGGTCAAGACTGAATGAGAATCGAAAGCGAATAAACCGTAGCACACAGTAACATGCTCAAATAGAAAAAGCCCAGTTTCCCAGGCTTTTCTCAACTCCCTATGACTTGGCGCTTTTTAGGTTTAGCCTACTTTAGGCCCGTTAGTGCGTGATTGATAGCGCCGTTTCATCAAAAATTGTGGACTGTCATCTATGTTAAGCAAGAAGCTATCTCAATTCTCGCTTCGTATTTTCTTGTGGTTAATTTACCTCTGATTTGTGTGGAATTTTGATGATCGTTTTGGAGCGCTTATCCTCTGTTCAAGGTCTCTATGAGTACGATCCTGATTTGGGATTCCGGAGGTGCGTGCCTATTACCCCATCGATCAGGGAACCGTCACGAATAAGTTTGGCTTCAACGACGATGACTATCCGTTACAAAAACACCCGGTATCTCTAAAATTTTGGTCGTTGGTGACTCTTTCGGCTGGGCTGGAGGTCGGGAAGAGAATACACGGCCATACTGGAACGACATCCGAAAACCACTAGCTATCACCGCATTGACGTCATTAATTCAGGCTGTCTAATGACACAGACTGCGGAACAGTTAGTGATGCTCAAAGTATGGACTGCAATACCATCCTGATCCTAGTAATTCTAGGATTTTTGTTGGTAATGATTTTATCGATGGCAACCCAAACCGCAAAGAATTGTTGTCAACGATTTGTATCGACATAGACAAGCGGCGAGAACACATCATTCTCGGTTACCCTATCGTTTTTCAATCCCGCTTGCTTCTCTACGTAAAACAAAGTACAAGATTTTCACTGAGCTGAGAGAAAGCGGGAAAGGGGTCAAACCCCCAGCAAGGTCTCTTAGTCAAGAGAAGAGCGAGGACCTTTATCCGACGGGACGTTCTTGGATTTAGAAAGAGCCTAGCTGGAGTTCTTCAACATAAACTCGGCACGCAAGGGACGTTTTCAGAAGAATATCAATTACGTTCTACAGAGCATTGCTGAGATGGACGGCCTTCTGAAATCTCGAAAGACTAAATTCATTGTCGCTATATATCCCGACGTATTTCTAGATCAATAAAACCTATTAAAGGTGATCTTCGAACGATTCCGATTGCGCATGGAGGATTATGACCTGGATTTGGCCCAGAACATCCTAAAGTCATTCCTTCAATCAAAGGATATTTCTTACATAGATTTGACAGACCGGTTCAGGTCAGAGGGCCAGGAGAACGACTCTTTATGTATTGAGAGATTCTCATTGGAATCGCTTAGGCAATCAACTGGCGGCGAATATTTTGTTCGAGAGCCTAGCGAAGCGATTGGATAATGCAAGCTCTTTACAATAGTCTAAAATATTGCTCCCTGCTAGGAATCGCCAAGCTTGATGGCAAACGGCGCGGCTCGCCGCAGCTTCGCCGATGAAGTGTTCTTCTCCTGGCTTCCGCAAAATTCCTGATGCAGTCACGGCGCGTGCCCCTGCATGATGCGCCGAAACGATTGCACCTCGGCGGCAACTCTCTTATTCTGTAAAGACTGCTTGACAATTTAACTTCGGGCACGTGCAGCCGCTGCCATGTTAGGTTTTTCGTGCAAACCCAGGAAGTTCCAAATTTCTGTAATCAAAGCTATACGTTCGGCATGAATATGCCTGGATGTTAAGTCCGCGATTATATTCGAACGCGCGTATCGGCCACAAGCATTGCGTAAAAACGTCGCGCCTGACCAGAAGCTTAGAGCTGGGGAACGCAACACTCGCTTCGTAGGTTTCCAACTCGGAAACATCCTCATCTCGGATAATCCGCTGACGACCTCACCGGGCCGGCCGTCCAAAAGGTGTTGATTCTGGTCACGCTTCAAGTCCAGGCCTTGGCAAGTCATCCGCAGCGAAATGAGGGGGGACATAAAGCCGAAACGGACGATGGTGTAGCTGTCCACGATGTCACGAGCACATTCCTCGAGGAGTTCTACTGCCTCAACTGCGGGCTACGTGCCGGACTGGCGGCAGAGGGCGTACGAGGAGCACGAGGCATCGAGGGAAGCGGCGTAGGCGTCAAAGAGCAGCCTTTCGCATGACCTAATCAGATTATGTTTGTAAATGACCGCTCCTTCAGGATGAACGACGATGAGAATCAGAATCTACTGGGACAGGCGCTATGGCAGATTGATGGGGATAGCCCGCTTGTCCGTTGGCTATGGATTTTGGATCGGTCGATTAAGCGTCATAGTCGTTAACTTAGACAGATTGAAACTATAAACACTTGCTCGCGCTTGAAAGTCTGCGTTGAGGATTGGATCGCGATAAGATGCTTGGCGTGTCTCCGATAAGTCAGCGGTCGTAAGCTTGAGATCACCTTGATTTGTTCGTTGCTCGGCATGGGCGCAAGTAGGAGGTGATTGAATGGGATTCTTAACACCAGTGGGGGTTCGGTTCCTGGGTGGTCTTGCGTGGGCGGGTGTTCTGCTCTGCTTCTTGATCCTCGATGCCTTGCTGTTGTCCGGTTGTTCGGCGCTGGACAACAGCGAGCGCTATTATAAAAATAGGCCATACCAACCAATCAACTATCGGACGTACCAGACTGATTAAAATGAACCTAATCAGCGCGTAGCAGATCTCAACGCAAACATTACGATTACGTTTTTGCTTGAGTCGCCGAGAGACAGGAGGCGGCGACGTAAATAGAATGAAACTTTTTCAAACCGGTATTACTAAACCCTGACGTTTATTTTTGGTCAGGCGCCGTTTTTTGCTTATGCAGTGAAGATGATGTCAGCCGTCACGATTCCGAAGTGGTGAAAGTCCTGTTGCTATTGCTTTCCAGTTCAGTCTCCCGCAGCACCGTACAGCGTAGCTCCTTTACCCACACCGACAAGTCACTTTCGCATTCATTTTAACGGTTTAGTCTTGAGGTCGGGCACCGTATTTTTCGTGATTATGTTTCGGGCACGGGCTCTCCATCGCACAGAGAGCGTTACCGATCCTAGTGCGGTGGGACCGTTCTTTGGAGCCTTGCCAGGCTATTTTCTAAAACTGTATGACATTGGGAGATTAGAAGCGGAGGAAGCCAAAATCGCTTGGGCGGCTAAACTTTTGCGGTATTAAACCAATCCAACGGAGACATAAAAGACGAGAGCAACACCTTACGTGTTTTAGAAAATAGCCCGGCCTAAGTGCGCCTTGAAATTACCCCACTTGCCGGTCTCTCGGAGTGCCTTTGTGATTGGAAGCAAGATCACTAGTAAGACGGCGCCCTTTCTGGCGTCGTTATGAAGAGCGTGCACGCGAACACGCACTGGCGAGCTTAATCTTCGCTAGAGGGGATTCGAAAGACGCTTCACCAACCCATTCTCGCCCGAGTCCAAATGAGACCAGAGAAGCTCTTCAACTGTAACTGGTAAAGCGGTCTGGATGAATTTGCCATTCAAGTTTTCCTTATGATCTCGGTGCCCATAGTCCGCCTTTTGCTTCTTTGCCCCACGAGCAATACGTAACTGGAACGAAGTACAA
>ERZ1370068.9497-contig-8271_pt1 | contig 63735 bp, 76 predicted proteins | sample MGYA00561227_ERZ1370068 | MGnify/ENA primary metagenome ERZ1370068 (study PRJEB38410, sample SAMEA6850437) | metagenome | study: Metagenomic assessment of the ecological functions of the soil: analysis of the soil microbiota associated with the... | reverse complement strand
CTTGTGCTTCGTTCAGTTACGTATTGCTCCCAGTACGAGCTGCGTGGTCGACGGCGCGGGCCACCGGCACCGTGACGTTCCCGGACCTGAGGGGCCTTCGAGATCATCCACGGGGGCTTCCTCGCCAAAACGTGTTCTTCGACTGCGCGGTCCAGCACCACAGCTTCCCGTGACCTGGGGGTGGCCGGGAAGGCCGCACTCGCTCGCCCTCCGCTACCACGGCGCCCCACCCCCATCGAGACGTCGCTGGCGTTCACGATCGACCGGGCGGCCGACGCGGGCGCATCCGCTCCACGGCCCGGCTGCGCCGGCGGCGACCCGCCACGCCGCGCACGGGCCGACGCGATCGGCGCCTCGCCGTGATACGCCGAGGCTGCCGAGTGTCGCCCGGAGGATCGGCCCGTGAGCTCGCCGGTCGTGGAGCGGACGACGACCTCCCAGCTGCGAAATCCCCGACCTCCTGCGGAAGCGGGCGCAGCGGCGGACCAGTCGCCTCGCCATCAGCGACAGTTATGCATGCGGGCGAAGCCGGTCCGCCGTGCTAACGGGCGCTGCTGGCCGACAGCGGTCGGCACCCGGGTGAAGGGTCCTGCACCCGAACGGCCCCGCCTTCGTCGTCGCCTGCTGGCGCAGCGCCGCTCCGGATCGGGGCGATCAACGCCGCTCAGCACGTTCTCGACAGCCGGCCGAGCTCGTCGGCTGCTCCTTCACTTGGGACGCCGACGTCGCCGTCCTCCTCTGTCGGCGCGGTCGTATCCGCTCGCACGACTACCCGCGGACGCTGCACCGCGGCCGTCCGGCGACGCTCGACCTCGCGCCAGGCGCGGCTCACGCTCGCACTGTCGGCCGCACCGTCGCTCGGCGCTGCGCCATCGTCGTTCTTGCCACTTCGGCGCCGTGCCGGGCCTCCGCGAGCTGGGCCCTCGGCAGCCCTCCTCGCGCCCGCGCCCGATCGGAGGTCCACCCCGACGTGCTCGCGGCGGCCGAGGCTGGCACGTGACCCCGCCCGGACCCGACGGTCATCGTCCACCACCTCCGGCTCGACGCAGCGAGCCGAAGGGCGTCGTCCACACGCACGGCGCGCATCATCCGCCACCTCGACAACCTCGAACCAGATCCGCCGCTACACGCGACGACGAGGTCCCTGTTCTGCGAACTCGCCGTGTCTTCTGGATCGGCGGGCTTCGCCTACTCGCTGCTCGGCACGCTCGTCGCCGGCGGCGACGCGCTGGTCTGCTCGAACGCGCCGACGCGGCGGCGTTCTCGACGTCCTCGAGCGCGAGCGGCCGACGCTGGTCAGCGGCTTCGCGCAGTCGGTCGCGCACCTGCCGCGCGACCCGACGCTTCGCCGCGCCGCGACCTCGTCATCGATCCGTCGCGGCAACCTGTTCCCGATCCTGCCCGCGGCGGTCCGGCCGGCGATCCCGGACCTCCGCCACTGCGATGCTCCGGCATGACCGAGACCGGCAGCGTCTGCCTCGTCGAGGCGACGACGAAGTCAGATCAGCCCGGAGCACCGGCGGGGCTCGTTCGGCCGGCCGGCGCCCGGCTTCGAGGCGCAGCGTCGTCGATCCCGACACCGGCGCGACCTGCGGCCCGGCGAGGCGGGCGAGCTCTGACTTGCGCGGTCCGTTCCTCGATGGAGGGCTACTACGGGCGCGAGCGGCACGAGGTCTTCGACGCCGACGGCTGGTATCCGCACCGGCGACCTCGTCGTCGGTCGACGCGCGACGGCTTCTTCTACTTCGAGGGCCGCCGCGGCGACATGATCAAGACCGAGCGGCGCGAACGTGTCGCCGCGCGAGGTCGAGGCGGCGATCTCGCGAGGTCACCGGGCTGCGCCGCCCACGTGATCGGGCATCGACGACGACGCCGCGCGGCCAGATCGTCGGCGGCGCGGTGCGCGTCGCCGGCCGACCGCGCCGTCGACGTCGACGAGCTCGCGCGGCAGCTCGCGCGAGCGCCTCTCCGCCTACAAGGTGCCGCGACGCTTCCTGCGCGCTCGCCGACGACGAGGTGCCGATGCTGTCGAGCGGCAAGCTCGACCTGCGCGCGCTCGAGGAGCTCTTCGCGTGCCGGCTGAGCGCGTGACGATCCCGCGCTGCATCGCGACCGGCGCAGCGCCGACGGCCGACGCGTCAGGCCCTCGTCAGCGACGACGGCGCCGATCACCTACGCCGAGCTCGACGACGCGCAGCCGCGCGCTCGCGCGGCGCGCTCGTCCGCGCCGGGGCTGGGCAAGGGCGACCGCGTCGGGCTGCCTCATGCCCAACGGCATCGAGTGGGCGACGGTCGCGCTCGCGGTGATGCGCGTCGGCGCGCGTGCTCGTGCCGCTCAGCACGCTGCTCCGGCCGCCCGAGCTGCTGCGCGCAGCTGCGCGGCCGCCGTCGTCAGCACCTCGATCGCCGTGCGCACCTACCGCGGCCGCGACGTACCTCGACGACCTCGACGCGTCGCGCCCGGCGTCGACGCGTCGGCACGGCCGCGCGATCGTCCGAGCGCCGCCCGGCGCTGCGCCGACGTCTGGACGTCGGGCGAGCTCGCCGGACGCGCGCCGCGCCGCGGCGCGCATCGTCGACGCGCTCGAGGCGCGTCGTTCGGCCCGCCGACGACATCGCGGTCATCGTTCACCTCGGGCAGCCGCGGCGCGCCGAAGGGCGTGATCCACACCCACGGCAGCGCGCTGCGCGCGACGCGCGTCGGGCTCGAGGCGCGCTGCATCGGCGCGGGCGAGCGCCTCTACATCCCGATGCCGTTCTTCTGGACGGGCGGGTTCGGCGGCGGGCTGCTCTCGGTGCTGGTCGCCGGCGCGACGCTGCTCACCGAAGTCGACGCCCGAGCCGAGCGCACACGCTCGCGCTTCCTCGAGCGCGAGCGGCGTGACGCTGTTCCGCGGCTGGCCCGACCAGGCCGCGCGGCATCGCGGCGCACCCGGCGTTCGCCGACGGCCGACCTCTCGTCGCTGCGGCCGGGCAGCCTCGGCGCCGTGCTGCCGCCGGCGCAGCAGTCCGCGCGCCCGGGCGCGCGCGCGAACCTGTTCGGCATGACGGAGTCGTTCGGCCCGTACTGCGGCGACGCGCCTCGACATCGACCTGCCCGCGGCGAAGCAGGGCAGCTGCGGCCGGCCGTTCGCCGGCATCGAGGTGCGCATCGTCGGATCCGCGAGAGCGGGCGAGGCGCGGCGCGCCGGGCGAGCAGGGCGAGATCCGAGCTGCGCGGGCCCAACCTGATGCGCGGCATCTGCGGCCGGCCCGCGCGCCGGCTCTTCACCGCCGACGGCTACTACCGCACCGGCGACCTCGGGCGCCTCGATGCCGACGGCTACCTCTGGTACGCGCGGCCGCCTCGACGACATGTTCAAGGTGAAGGGCGCCACCGTCTACCCGTCGGAGGTCGAGTCCGCGCTGCGCTACCGTGCCGGGTGTCGCGCAAGGCCTTCGTCACCGACGTCGACCGCCGACGGCGCGCCGGCAGGTCGGCCGCGCTCGTGGTCACCGGCCGCCGACTCGCGACGACGATGCGTGCTGCGTGCGGCGCGCAGCGGCTCAGCGCGTTCAAGGTGCCCGGCACGGTGGCTGGTCAGCGCGGCGACGTGACGTCGTGCCGATGCTCGCCGACCGGCAAGGTCGACAAGCCCAGCCCTGCAAGCGCTGCTGCGAACGACGGAACGCATGACGAACGGCGATCGACTGCCTGGTGAACGTCGACCATCGGGCGACATGAAGGACCCGACGTGGATGATCCGCGTCGAAGGAGGACTACTTCAAGGGCGGGCGACTCCTTCTTCACAGAGCCCCGAGCTCGCGCGAGCTGCTCGACGACATGGACGCCAACGGCGTCGAGCGAGGCGATCCTGCTGACGCAGCGTCGGCAACGACGCCGGCGACCGCGCACAGCGCTTCGCGGCGAGCGCCCTGATCGCTTCGCCCTCGGCGTCGGCGGCTTCAACCTGCTGCGGCCGATGCGCGGCGCTGCGCGGCGCTCGAGTCGTTCGTGCGCGACCACCCGGTCGCCTACGCCGTCGTCGGCCGAGCTTCTGGGGCGACGGCATGTACCCGCCCGAGCGACGCCGTCTACTACCCGCTCTACACGAAGTGCTGCGAGCTCGACCTGCCGCTCTGCATGAACACCGGCATCCCCGGGCCGCCGATCCCGGGCGAGGTGCAGAACCCGATCCACCTCGACCGGGTCTGCGTCCGCTTCCCCGAGCTGCAGGCTGTGCATGATCCACGGCGCCGATCCGTGGTGGGACGTCGCCATCCGGCTGATGCTCAAGTACCGGAACCTGCGGCTGATGACCTCGGCGTGGTCGCCGAAGCGCCTGCCCGAGTCGCTGCTCCACTACCTGCGCACGCGCGGCAAGGACCGCATCCTGTTCGCCTCCGACTACCCGGTGCTGTCGATGCAGCGCTGCCTCGGCGAGGCGCGGGCGCTCGACCTCGCCCGCGAGGTCCGCGACGCCTGGCTCCACGGCAACGCCGAGGCGTTCTTCTTCGGGCGCGACGAGCCGAGTAGACCGACGCACATCGCAGCGCACGACCGGAGGAGCAACGATGGACGCCCGGCCGATCGACGCCGACAACCACTACTACGAGCCGCTCGACGCCTTCACCCGGCACCTCGACCAAGGAGTTCAAGCGCCGCGGCGTGCGCGCCGGTGCAGGACGGCAAGCGCGTCGAGCTCCTGATCGGCGGCCGCGTCAACCGCTTCGTCCCGAACCCGACCTTCGACCCGATCATCGTCCCGGGCTGCCTCGACCCGCTCTTCCGCGGCCAGATCCCCGAGGGCGTCGACCCGGCCGAGCTCATGAAGGTCGAGCCGCTGCGGGCCGAGTACCGCGACCGCGACGCGCGCCTCGCCGATCGATGGACGAGCAGGGCCTCGATGCGGCGCTGCTGTTCCCGACGCTCGGCTGCGGCGTCGAGGAAGGCGCTGCGCGCACGACATCCCCGCCACGATGGCGAGCCTCGTCGGCGTTCAACCGCTGGCTCGAGGAGGACTGGGGCTTCGCCTATCGCGACCGCCTGCATCGCCGTGCCGATGCTCTCGCTCGCCGATCCCGACGCCGCCGCTCGCCGAGGTCGACTCGCTGCTCGAGCGCGGCGCGCGCATGGTGCACATCCGCCCGGCGCCGGTGCCCGGCACCCAACGGCACCGGCCGGTCGCTCGGCGACCAGCTGCACGACCCGGTGTGGGCGCGTCTCGCCGAGGCGTCGATCCCGGTCGCGTTCCACCTCGGCGACAGCGGCTACAACGCCGTTCGCCGCCGCGTGGGGCGCGAGCGCGACGTTCGAGGTTCGGCAACAGCGACGCCCTGAGCCGCAGTCCTCGTGTCCGACCGCGCCGATCCACGACACGATGGCGAGCGCTGGTCGTCGCACGGCGTGTTCAACCGGCACCCGGCGCTGCGGGTCGCGAGCATCGAGAACGGCTCCGACTGGCTCCACGCTGCTCGTCAAGCGCCTGCGCAAGCAGGCGCAACCAGACGCCGTGGGTCTTCGCACGAGGATCCGCTCGACACGGTGCGCCGCCACGTGTGGGTGACGCCGTACCTCGAGGAGGACCTCGCCGAGCTGGCCGACCTCGATCGGCGTCGAGCGCATCCTGTTCGGCTCCGACTGGCCGCACGGCGAAGGGGCTCGCCCAGCCGCTCGACTTCCTCGAGGAGCTCGAGCGGCTTCGACGAGGCCGGCGCGAGCAGCGGATCATGCGCGACAACTGCCGTCGAGCTGCTCGGGCCGGCCCGTGAGCGACCGCGAGCACGCCACGGCGGCCGGCGCCGGCCACGCCGAGCTCTGGGCCGAGGTCACGGCCTGGCTCGACGAGCAGCTGGGACCCCGAGCTCACGGTCGACGCGTGGTGGAAGGTCGTGGCCGACGGCCGGCTGGACCGCGCCGCACTTCACGCCCGAGCAGGGCGGGCCGGGGCCTAGCCGCCGCGCCAGGCGATGGTGCGAGCTGCGTTCGCGGACTACGGCGCGCTCTGCCCGCCCGGCGGCCTCGGCCTGCTGCATGGCGGCGCCGACGATCCTCACGCACGGGCACGCCCGACCAGATCGACCGGCTCGTGCCACCCGATCCTCGAAGGCCAGGTCGGCGTGGTGCCAGCTGTTCAGCGAGCCCGGCGCCGGCTCCGACCTCGCCGGGCTCGACGACCCGGCGCCGACGCGCGACGGCGACCGGTGGATCATCAGCGGCCAGAAGGTGTGGACTCGAGCGGCGCATGGACGTCCGACTACGGCGATGCTGCTCGCCCGCACCGACTTCGACGTCCCCAAGCACGCGGGCATCTCGTGGTTCGCGTTCTCGACTCGACCAGCCCGGCGTCGACGATCCGGCCGCTGCGGGAGATGACCGGCGACGCGGTGTTCAACGAGGTGTTCATCGACGGCGCCGTGTGTCGACGACGCCGACCTCATCGGCGGCGCGAGGCACCGGCTGGGCGGTCACCCCAGACCACCCTCCACTTCCAGCGCGACCGGCATCGGCGCTGGGCGGCGCCCACGCCGGCTTCCCGGTGCCCGGGCCCCAAGGGGCGTGGATGCCTCGGGCGGCGGGCGTGGCGACGCCGCCTCGGCGGCGGGCGCCCAACCGGCTTCACGATGGGGTTCGACGACGTGGCCGAGCTGGCACGGCGCACGGGCCCACGCCTCGAGCGACCCGTCGATCCGCCAGGACCTCGCGGCTCTGCGCGTTCACCGAGGACTGGGCCGCTGGAGGCGCTGCGGACGGGCTGAGCGGGCGGCGGGGGCCAGTCGGGGGTCGCCGGGCACCGGCGGCTCAGCCAGACCCGGATCGTGAAGCTCGCCGCGGCGCTCGGCATCCAGATCCTCGGACCGCACGAAATCTCGCCGGCGCCGACGGGCCAACTGGCAGGTGTACGCCGAGGCGATGGTGTTCTCGCCCGGGTCACTCCATCTATGGCAGCACCGGCAGATCAGCGGAGCATCATCAGCGACGTCCTCGGCGCAAGAAAGCCGAGTGCGGACCACGACCTCCCCTTTCAGCGAAGGTGCTCCGGGCTACCGAGCGCGGGGCGGGAGATTGTTTGCCTCTCCAATTGGAGAAGGTAGTTTCCGTCCTATGTGTGGGGTCGCGTGATCACCGTCCGCCCGATCGCCACCGGCAGTCCAGGGCCGGCTAATCGAGGCGTCGACCTCGCGCACCTCGACGACTCGGCGATTAGCGGAAGTCGACGGCATGGCTGCAGCACGGGGTCGTGTTCTTCCGGGACCAGGAGCTGGGGCTTGAGAGCAGTTCTCGCCTTCGCCCGCAGCATCGGCGAGGTCACGCAGCCGATTCGTCAGGCGTCAGGCCAGCCGGACATCATCGCCGTCACCAAGCTCCCCACGAGCAGGTGAACTGCGGCATCTGGCACTCGGACACCGCCTACCTGGACGAGCCCCCGATGGCGAGCGATGCTCTCGCGGGAGGTCCCGCCGGTCGGCGGGGACACGCTGTTCTGCGAGCCAATACGCCGCCTGGGCTGTCGCCGCGCTGCTCTGACGTGCTCGACCCCCTGCGGGCGGTCAACGCTCCGGCGCTGGCCGACGTGAGCAAGGCTGCGCGAAGACCGGCTGCGACCACGACACGGACGGCAAGCCGCAGTCACGGGCGGTCCACCATGATTGTTGCGCCGCGACCCCCGCCAACACCATGCGCCCTTGGAACTCGCCGCGCTTCCCCGAGAGCCCGAGCAGAGCGTCCCCTTGAGCCTTGGCCTTCGCGACGCTGCCGCCTGCAATGCCCGGCGCGCCGACATAGAACTGCGCCAACCCGACGCGCGCCGCCACGTTGTTGGGGTCGATGGCGATCGCTTTCTCGAACGCTTTCCGCCCCTCGGAGACCAGCGACATCTTCGAGAGCATGCCGACGTCGTCGATCCGATCGAAGCAGGCGGAGGCTAGCCAAACCTGGCCTTCGGCATCGTTCGGCTGAAGCTCGGCCGCCCGCTCGTACTTCTCCAGCGCTTCCTTCCGCTTGTCCTTCGCCGCTTCACCGGTCGCCTGTTCCGCCTCGTCGTTGGCGATGTGCGCCAGGGCATAGGCCCAGCGCGCGTTTTCGGCTCCCGGGCTGCCAGGGGCTCCAGCACCTTGCGGGCCGCGGCCAGCTTCGTCCGGCTTCGGCCGCGGTTTGTTCGGGAGCGACGCACGGACGACCAGCGCGTACGCGGCATCCGGGAGTGAGGTCGGCGGCTGCTGCCGGCACGAGGCCGGCCAGCGAAACGACAAGCGCAACGGCCCACGGGGAGGGGCTCATCGACGGAGACTACGCGAAGGTCGGAAAGAACGTTTCCAGGAGTTGCCGGTTGTTAACCACTACAAATGTACGGTATACTTGATTTCACACGGTCGGGGTCTCGGAGGACAAGGCATGGGTCGCACGCCGGCCGGTCAAACGCGGGAAAAAGTCTTCCGTTTCGTCCGCGACCGCCTCGCCGCCGGCCGGCCGCCGACGGTGCGCGAGAGTCATGGGGGCCTTCGGCTTCCGCTCGCCCCAGACGGCGCGGGAGCACCTGGATGGCCTGGTCGAAGAGGGGCGCTTGAAGAAAGAGCCCGGCGTCGCCCGCGGCTTCCGCCTTCCCGGCCGGGGCGAGGCGCCGACGGTGATGGTGCCGCTCTTGGGCCGCGTCCCGGCGGGCCCGCTCGATCTCGCGGTCGAAGATCTCGAAGGGCACCTTCCGGTGCAGACGCGGCGCAGCCCCGGCGAGCTGTTCAGCCTGCGCGTGCGCGGCGACAGCATGAAGGATGCCGGCATCTTCGACGGCGACGTCGTGGTCGTGCGCCGCCAGCCGACGCGCCGACTCAGGCGAGATCGTGGTCGCGATGGTCGGCGACGAGGCGACGGTCAAGCGTCTCCGGCTTGAAGCGCGGCCGCGTCGAGCTCCATCCTGAGAACGACGCCTACCAGCCGATCGTTCCCGACCCGGGCGACGTGAAGGTGCTCGGGCAAAGTCGTCGAAGTGCGCCGGGTGCTGGAATGAGGGGACAGCGCCTTTTCTGACAAAGATGCCGCGCCGCCCGTTCGCAGCGAGGCGCGTCGAGAACCGTCTACAGCTTTGAAAGAAAAAGGGGAGCTGTCCCCTCGCGCCCTCATCGAGATCTCGGCGTCCGTCGCCGGCGCGCCGTTGACGCTCACGTTCCGGCTCGTGCTCGATGCGCAGCGCCGCGGCGAGCCTACGGCGTGGATCGGCCGGAAGGATGCGCCCGTTCTATCCGCCCGACGTCGCGGATGCCGGGGTCGATCTCGCGGCCCTCGCCGTCGTGTGGACGAAAGATGCGATCGACGGCGGCGAAGGCGGCCGACCTTCTTGTGCGCTCGGGAGCGTTCGGTCTCGTCGTGCTCGATCTGGGAGCGAGCGCGTCTCCCCATGCACGCGACCTCGCGCCTGGCGATGCTGGCGCGGCAGCACGATGCGGCGATCGTGTGCTTGACCGACAAGGACGCCATGCGGCCGTCGTTGGGCCCGCTGGTGTCGCTGCGCGCGCACGCCGCCTCGCGCGTGCGGCGAGGGCGTGGGCTTTCGCTGCGAGGCCATCCGCCTTGAAGGACAAGCGCGGGGAGATGGCCTGGAACATCACGGAGGTGTGTCGTGGACCGGACGGCCTGCATTGATCTTCCGGCGTTCCCGCTCCAGCTCCTGCTGCGCAAGCATCCGGATTGGCGCGAGCATCCCGCCGCCGTCGTCGAAGCCGACACGCCGCAGGGGACGATCCTCTGGATCAACGAAAGGCCCGCGCCGCCGGGATCGCGACCGGCATGCGCTACGCCGCGGGGCTCTCATTGGCCGCCGGCTTGCGCGCCGGGGTCGTCACGTCGAAAGACATCGACGACGAGATCGCGCAGCTGGCGCGAGGCTGCTCCGTCGTTTCACCCCGTCGGTCGAGCCCGGCAAGGACGAGGCCGGGCGTGTTCTGGCTCGACGCCAAGGGGCTCGAGCGCTTGTTCGGCGCGCTCACCGAGTGGGCGTCTTCGCTGCATGCGGAGCTCGTCCGCGCGGGATTCATCGCCTCGCTCGCAGTGGGTTTCGACCGCTTCGCCGTGTACGCCGTCGCTAAGAGCCGAAAGGGGACACTCCTTTCTCTTTCTCCACGGCTCGAGCGCGGGAACATCTTCTTTCTGACAAAGCTTCCGGGGCGCTTGTCAGAAGAAATTTCCCGCATGGTGAGAAGAAGAGTGTCCCCTTTCAGTCGTGTTCGATCACGCCTGCCGCCGAGCGCGCGGCGGCGCGCGAGGTTCGGCTCGACCGGCTGGCGCTCCCGACCGCGGCGCGCGACACGCTCTTGAAGCTGGGCGTCACGACGGTCGGCCGGTTCGTCGATCTCCCGCTGGACGGGGTGGGCGTGCGCTTCGGCCCCGAGGTTCGCCGCCTTCATCGTTTGGCGTCGGGAGCGCTGACGCAGCCGCTTTCACCCCCGAGCATCCGACGTCCCCGCGATGCGGCGCCTGATCCTGGACAACCCCGAGCACGAGGCCGCCCGCATCGTCGCGCGGATCGAAGACGCGCTCTGCCCGATGCTCGACGAGATCGCGGCGAAGGGACGCGCGCTGGCCGAGCTTCAGGTCGCGTTCCGCTTCGAGCGCTTGGGCGACCACCTCGAATCGATCCAGCCCGCGGCGCCGACGCTCGTTCCCAAGATCCTGCTCGAGCTGATCCGCCTGCGCCTGCAAGCGGTGCGACAAGCTCCCCGACGGCGTGACGGAGATCGCTCCTCATCGCGCGCAGGCGCCGGCGGTCGAAAAACAGCACCAGCTGTTCGCCGTGAAGAAGCGCCGCGACCTCGCCGCCGGGGCGCGGGCGCTGGCCCGCGTCGAAGGCGGCGCTGGGCGACGACGCGGTCGTGCGCGCCGAGCCGCGCGACGCGCACCTTCCCGAAGCGCTTCGCGTGGATCCCGATGACCGGAGCTTCCCGAAGCCAAGCCGCGTCCCGTGGACGAGCCGCGCCTGATCCGGCGCCTCTACGCGACGCCGGTGCCGCTCCCGCCGCGCGAGCGCCACGAGCCCGACGGCTGGCTGCTGCGAGGGCTGGCGCAAGGGCCGGTCGTCAAGGTGAACGGGCCGTACCTGGTGTCGGGGCAGATGGTGGAAGCAGCCGGCGTTCCGCGACTACCACTTCGCGGAGACGAAGAACGGACAGAACTTGTGGGTCTTCTACGATCGTGGGAAGAACCGGTGGTTTCTACAGGGAGAGGATGTGGGTGAGAGATCCAGATGTACGCCCCTCTCTTCTGCAAATCCTCGTTCTCCTTCCTCGAAGGAGCCTCCCAACCGGAGGAGCTGATCGAAGCGGCCGCCGCCCGCGGCCTCGCCTCGATCGCGCTCACCGATCGCGACGGCGTCTACGGAATCGTCGAGGCGCACGTCGCGGCGAAAGAGGCCGGCGTCAAGCCGATCGTCGGCTCCGAGATCTCGATCGACGACGGCTCGACGATCGTGCTCCTCGCCATGGGTCGCAAGGGCTACGCCAACCTCTGTCAGTTGATCACCGTCGGCCGGCGCCGCTCGGAAAAGGAACGAGCGTGGTCGGGTGGCGCGAGATCTACGAGCACGCTCCCGATCTCATCGCGCTGTGGGAGGGGAGCGCAGCTTGCTCACCCAAGAGCCCGACCCGTTCTTCGTCAGGCACGGGTTGAAGGAAGCGTTCGGCGACCGCGTCTACGCGATGGCGGCACGCCACCGCCGTGCGGAAGAGCCGCGGCAAGAGCTGCGCTTGAGGCACCGCGTCGCGAAGCTCGCGATCCCGATCGTCGCCGCTCACGAGGTGCTCTACCACCAGAAGGCGCGGCGGCCGCTCCAGGACGTGTTCACCGCGCTTCGCTACAAGGTGAAGCTGGCGGATGCCGGACGGCTGCTTGAAGCCCAACGACGAGCACGCGCTGAAGACGTCGATCGCGTTCGACCGATTGTTCGAGGACGACCCGGCCGCTGTCGCCCGCACGCAGGAGGTCGCCGCGCGCTGCACGTTCTCCCTCGACCAGCTCCGCTATCGCTACCCGGCGGAGCAGCTGCCCGATGGAACGACCTCGTCGCAGTGGCTGCGCACGCTCGCCTTTCGCGGCGCCGCGGAGCGTTATCCCGAAGGCGATACCGATGCCGGTCGTCGTTCAGGTCAACAAAGAGCTCGCGCTGATCGAAGACCTCGACTACGGCGGCTACTTCCTGACGATGTGGGAGATCGTCCGCTTCTGCCGCGAGGCCGGCATCCTGTGCCAGGGACGCGGCTCCGCGGCGAACTCCGCGGTGTGCTACGTGCTCGGGAATCACCGCGGTCGATCCGGTCGCGATGGGCCTGCTCTTCGAGCGATTCCTTTCGAAAGAGCGCGCAGAGCCGCCGGACATCGACCTCGACATCGAGCACGACCGCCGCGAAGAGGTCATCCAGCACGTCTACGCGAAGTACGGCAGCACGCACGCGGCGATGGTTGCGAACGTCATCCGCTACCGCGTGCGGTCGGCGGTGCGCGAGGTCGGCAAGGTGCTCGGCGTTCCCGAGACGTCGCTCGACCGCGTGTCGAAGATCCTGCCGATGTACGGCGACGTCGATCCGACGGCGTTCGCAGCATGCGGGGCTCGACCCGGAGCACCGCGACGCACCAGCACCTGATCCGCCTGGCGTCCGAGCTGCTCGATTTCCCGCGGCACCTCTCGATCCACCCCGGCGGGTTCCTGCTCGGGCCACGAGCCGGTCGCGACGATCGTCCCGATCGAGAACGGCTCGATGCCCGATCGCACGGTGATCCAGTGGGACAAGGACATGATCGAGGAGCTGGGGCTCTTCAAGGTCGATCTTCTAGGCTTGGGCGCGTTGAACCAGCTCCACAAGGGGTTCGACCTGCTGCGCGAGCACAAAGACCTCGACCTCTCGCTCGCGCACGATCCCCAAGGAAGACCCGGCGACCTACGACATGATCTGCGCGGGCGACACGGTCGGCGTGTTCCAGATCGAAAGCCGCGCGCAGATGGCGATGCTGCCGCGCTTGAAGCCGCGCAACTACTACGACCTCGTCATCGAGGTGTCGATCGTGCGCCCGGGCCCGATCACCGGCGGCATGGTCCATCCGTATCTGAAGCGGCGCGCGGGGAAGAGCCGGTCGTCTACCCGCACGCGTGCCTCGAGCCCGTGCTCGCAAAGACGCTCGGCGTGCCGCTCTTCCAGGAGCAGGTGATCCGCCTCGCGATGGTCGCCGCCGACTACACCCCGGGCGAGGCCGACCAGCTCCGCCGCGACATGGCCGCGTGGCGGAAGACGGGGCGGATCGAGCGGCACCGCGAGCGGCTCGTGTCGCGCATGACCGCGAAGGGGATCGAGGAAGAGTTCGCGAACCGCGTGTTCGAGCAGATCCGCGGCTTCGGCGAGTACGGCTTCCCCGAGAGCCACGCCGCCAGCTTCGCGCTGATCGCCTACGCGACCGCGTGGATGCGCCGCCACCACCTCGACGTGTTCACGTGCTCGCTGCTGAACGCGCAGCCGATGGGCTTCTACACGCCCTCGACGATCATCGAAGACGCCAAGCGGCACGGGCTCGTTGGTGCATGCCCGTCGATGTGACGGTGAGCGACTGGGACTGCGCGTTTGAAGGGGACACTCCTTTTCCACTCAAAAGGACTCTCCTGTCCGAATTGGGCGGAAAAGGGAGTGTCCCCTCTCCGAATAGGACTCCGATACGTCAAGGGCTGCACGAAGCGACGGCGCAGCGCATCCTCGATGCGCGCGCCGAGCGGCCGTTCGCGTCGATCGACGACGTCGTGCGGCGCGCCGAAGCTCGACGACGGCGCGACCGCGCGTCTCGCGGAGTCGGGAGCGTTCGCGCGCGTTCGAGAAGAACCGGCGCGGGGCGCTGTGGGCGGGAAGACGAAGCTCGGCGATGAGAGCGTCGAGAGTCGAGAGTCAGAAGATTATCGATCCTCGACCTCAACGCTAAGCTCTCAAGCGTTCGACGCCCGCAGGCTTCGACGATCTCGACCTCTTACGAGTCGATCGGCTGGGACTACGCGACGATGAACCTCTCGGCGCAGGGGCATCCGCTCGAGCCTCTGCGCGATGCGATGCGCGCGAAGCGCCTCCCCGACGCGGGCGAGGTGCGCCGCTGCCCGACGGCCGCCGCACGCACTACGCCGGGCTCGTCATCTGCCGCCAGCGCCCCGGCACCGCGTCGGGCGTCGTCTTCCTCACGCTGGAGGACGAGACCGGCTTCGTCAACGTCGTCGTGTGGGCGAAGGTGTACGAAGCAGTTTCGCGTGCTCGTGAAGACCGCGTCGTTTCTCGGCGTGACCGGGACGGCTGCAGGTGCAAGACGGCGTCACGCATCTGATCGCCGACCGCGTTCTGGCGGCCGAAGCTCGACACGCAAGCCCGTCGAGGTGGGAAGCCGGGATTTCCATTGAGCTACCATCCCGCCCGATGCCCGCGTTTCTCCAACCTGCGCGCGTTTCTCGACCAGCTACGGCGCGACGGCGACCTTGCGGTCGTGGAGGCGCCGGTCAGCCCCAGCTCGAGGCCGCCGAGATCCACCGGCGTGTGATCGCGGCCGGCGGGCCGGCGCTGCTCTTCACCAACGTCGCAGGGGTCGGCGTTCCCCCTCGCGACGAATCTCTTCGGGACGGCGCGGCGCGCGGAGGCTGGCGTTCGGCAAGCGCCCGGAGCGCCTGATCAAGCGCCTCGTCGAGCTGGCCGGAGACGATCCTCCCGCCGACCGTGGGGAAGCTGTGGGGGCCCGCGACCTCGCGCTCGAGGCGCTGACCGTCGGCATGAAGTCGCGGTCGAGCGGGCCGGTGACCGACGTCGTCACGAGCGACGTGCGTCTCGATCGCCTTCCGATCCTGACCACGTGGCCCGAGGACGGCGGACCGTTCATCACGCTGCCCCTCGTGCTGACGCGCGCATCCCGAAACACACGGCCCGAATCTCGGGCATGTACCGGCTGCACGTGCACGATCGACGATCGACCGGCATGCACTGGCAGATCGGGAAGGGCGGCGGCTTCCACTACGCGGTCGCGGAAGCCGAGAACGCAGGCGCTGCCCGTCACGGTCTTCCTCGGCGGCCCGCCCGCGCTGATCCTCGCAGCCGATCGCGCCGCTTCCCGAGAACGTGCCCGAGCTGATGCTCGCGTCGCTGATCGCGGGCGAGCGGCTCGCGCACGCGTCCCGGCCCGGGAGCCGCAGCCGCTGATCGCCGAGGCGGAGTTCGCGCTCGTCGGCAGCGTGCCGCCGAGCGTGCGTCGGCCCGAAGGGCCGTTCGGCGATCACTACGGCTACTACTCGCTGCGCGCACGACTATCCGGTCTTCGAGATCGCGCACCTCGCGCACCGCAAGGACGCGATCTATCCCGCCACCGTCGTCGGCAAGCCGCGCCAGGAGGATTTCTTCATCGGCGACCTCCTGCAGGAGCTGCTCGCCGCTCTTCCCGCTGGTGATGCCGGCGGTCGACGAGCCTCTGGTCGTACGGCGAGACCGGCTACCACTCGCTCGCGGCGGCGGTGGTGAAGCAGCGCTACAAGCGCGAGGCGATGGCGTCGCGCGTTCCGGATCCTGGGCGAGGGGCAGCTCTCGCTGACCAAGTTCCTGCATCGTGCTCGACCGCGACGGTCGACCTCAAGGATTTCAAGTCGGTGCTGACGCACCTTCTCGAGCGCACGCAGCCCGAGACCGATCTGCTTCGTCTTCTCGAACCGTCTCGATGGACACGCTCGACTACACGGGGCCCGCGGTCAACGAAGGCTCGAAGGGCGTGTGGCTGGGGTTGGGCGATCCGGTGCGCCGGCTCCCAAACGAATTCCATCCGCGCCGTCGAGCCGCCGCGCGGATGCGCACGCGATCCACGAGTGTTCTCGCCGGGTTGCCTCGTCGTGGGAGCACCGTCCGCCGCCGCCGATCCCTGCTGCTGCCGCTCGCTTCGCGGAGCATCCCGCATTCGCGGAGTGGCCGCTCTCGTCGTCACCGACGAGCCCGCGCGTGCCGCCGCCTCGGCGATCAACTTCCTGTGGACCACGTTCACGCGATTCGAGCCGGCGGCCGACCTCTACGCCGCAGGGAAGCGCATCGCCCGCAACCACGTGGTCTTCCGGGCTCCCATCGTCATCGACGCCCGGCTGAAGCCCGGCTTCCCGAAGAGCTGTTCGCGGACGAGGCGACCGCGAAGACCGTCACCCAGAGATGGAACGAGTACTTCCCGTCGGGCGTCCCGATGGGGGACGCCGCCCAGGGGCACCTAGACTAGCCGCGCCGCATACACGTGGAGGTCGTACTCCATGTCCACCGTGCCGTCCTGTTGATGATCGGCGAACAGCCGGTCGAGCGCGGCGAGCATCTCTTCGTAACGTGGGGCGCCCGGCGGCGGGAACGTAGGAGGACGAGAGCAGGCGTGCGCGCAAGCCCTCGTGGTCGAGCTCTTGGACGTTTTCGAAATCGATCGCGCTCGTACGGCACCGCGAAAAAGCCGGCGAGCTCGTTGTCGACGACGTTTTCGTGCCGGACGGTCAGGTAATCGGTTCCGAACTCGCGAAGAAGCGCTTCGTACCCTTTCGCGAACTCCGAACCGTCAACCCTTCGTACGTTCCATAGGAGCGCCGACGAAACCGAAGGGCTTCAGGATCCGGAGGCACTCCTTCCGGAACTTCGGCCGGTCGAACCAATGGAAAGCCTGCGCGGCCAGGACCGCATCGACGCTGGCATCGGGAAGCGTCGTGGCTTCGGCGGACCGCGGCCACGGCCCGAAATTGCGGGTCGGAGCCCAGCCGCGCGATCGCCGCGTTACGCATCGCATCGTTCGGCTCGACCGCGACCACGTCGAACCCGTGGCTGATGAGAAGCCCCGCCGAAATTCCGGTTCCCGCGCCGACGTCGGCGATCATCGCGGGGGCGCGAGGTCGAAGGACTCCGCCAGCCAGAAGACGGCGCGCATCGGGGTAGCCGGGCCGGCCGCTGACGTAGTCGTCGACGCGATTCGAGAAGCGCTCCGCTGGAATCATCGACTCCTCCACTCCTCGGCGAGAAGACCGTACATCAGCGAATCCTGAATGTCACCGCCGACGAAGTAACTGCTCGCGCAGGCGTCCCTTCGAGCTTGAAGCCGAGGCGCTCCACCGACCGGATCGAGCGCGCGTTGCGCGGATCGATGTCGGCCTTCCAGCCGGTGGAGATTCCGCCCATCGAAAAGGCGTGGCCCAGGAGGGCGGTCAACGCTTCGTGCGCGAGCCCGCGTCCCCACTGGTCGCGCCGCAGGATGCCAGCCGATCTCACCCGCCGGTGCTCCGGATCGACCCTGAAGAGAGTCGCGGTGCCGATGACCTGATCGTCCTCGCGCCGCGCGATCCCCCACTGGAAGAGCGTCCCGGCCTTCGCGTGAGAGGTGATCTTCGAAAGAAGCTCCTCGGCCTCGGCGAGCTCACGCATCGGAGGCGAGCTCCAGTAGCGCATCGTATCCGGGTCGCTAAAGATCGCGAACAGAAAGGGGAGGTCGTCCTGGTCCCAACGCGCGAAGGGCGAGCCGCTTCGTCTCGAGGCGCGGGAGGAGGCCGGCCATGCGCCTCTCAGTAACCGTGGACCGCAAGATCGCCGATCAGCACGGGCGCTCCCGATCGAAGCTCGAACGTGCCGAGGCCGAACCCCAGCAATACCCCGCAGTGAGCGCCACCCGCCCGTCCCGCTGCGGAACCGAGATGGAAGAACGCGCGCTCCTGCGGCCGAGAGTTCCGGCGACGATGCGCTGGGCGACGTCCGCGGCCTCTTCGGGGGTCAGGGGCGACGCGTGGCCGGAGCCGACGTCGTACTTCCAGTTGCACTTGGCGTGCTGAGCTTCGGCCGAAAGCTGCCACGACACGTAGATGGTCGCGGGAGGGTGCTCCGGATCGAGACGGCCGCCGCAGCTTCGATGGGGAGGACGGGCGCGGGATGCGGCGGATCCGACGGAACCTCGCGACCGAGGACCGCCCACCCGAGGAACGTCTCGATCAGGAGCGCCGCACGCTCGGGAGATTGCGGAGCGGCGGCCAAGCGCGGCGAGTGCGAACGCGAGGAGCATCATCTCTTGCTCCAGTAGCCGAGGTCGGGCTCGTAGCAGGCGGTCTCGAGCTCCGACACCATGTCCTGAGCCCGGGCGGAAGCGTCGGCGACCGCCCGGTTGTAGATGCCCGGCGCCATTTCATTCATCACGAATTCGAGGAGGAGCTCCGCCTTCAGGCTCGCCGATCTCGTCGTCAAGTGCTCCGCGAAGTACCGCTTGAATCGAAGCGATGTAACGATCGCCGCGTCTGCAGCTCGAGCTTGATCGTCATGAGCCCAGTCTAGTACGGTTAGCGGATGAGCGGGACTCTCGTGCGGCCGGCGGTGGGCTCCGATCTGCCGTCGATCACCGACCTCTACAACCACTATGTCCGGACCAGCCCGGCGACCTTCGATCTGGCGCCGGTGTCGCTCGAGAACCGGCGCCAATGGATGGCAGCGCTACCCCGGCGGCCGGCATCGACTGTTGGTGGCGGAGGACGCCGGCACGATCACGGGTTACGCCACCAGCGGCAAGGTCCGCGAGAAGCCGGGCTACCTCGGGTCGATCGAGACGACGGTCTACGTGCATCCGGAGCACCTCGGCAAGGGGATCGGCAAGAGCCTTTACGCCGCGATCTTCTCGGCGTTGAAGTCGCGAGGACGTGCACCGCGCCTACGCGGCGATCGTGCTCCCGAACGCGGCGTCGATCGCCCTTCACGAGAGCTTCGGCTTCAAGCCGGCCGGGCTGTTCCGCGAGATCGGACGCAAGTTCGACCGGTACTGGGACGTCCAGTGGTTCGAGCGCGCTCTGCCATGACCACGATGGGGCCGGTGACGCTGATCGTCGGGGATCGCCGGCGGACGATCGCGTTCTACCGGGAGAGGATCGGGCTTCGTGTTCTCGGGGAGGACGCGAGCTCGGCCCATCTCGGCGTCGAGGGAGAAGATCTTCTCGTTCTCGAAGAGCGCAGGGACGCGGTCCGCACGGTTGGGACGACCGGCCTCTTCCACGTCGCGATCCTGCTTCCTCGCGCGCGGCGCTCGCCCGCGCGCTCGCTCGCCTGGTGGAAACGAGAACCCCGCTTCACGGCGCTGCCGATCACCGGGTGAGCGAGTCGCTCTACCTCGCCGACCCCGAGGGGAACGGCCTCGAGCTGTACCGCGATCGTCCGCGCGAAAGCTGGGTCTGGCACGACGGGCTCGTGAGCATGGCGACCGACCCGCTGGACGTCGATGGGCTCCTGGCGGAAGGGAGGCGCAGGCGACGCCGTGGAGGCGGTCTGCCGGAAGGCACGCGGGTCGGCCACGTCCACCTGCGCGTCGCGCACATCGCCCCGGCAGAGCGCTTCTACTGCGAGCTGATCGGGTTCGACCTGACCACGCGGTACGGCGACGGGGCGTCGTTCGTCGCCACCGGCGGGTACCACCACCACGTGGCGTTCAACACGTGGGCGGGGGTGGGAGCCCCTCGTCCCCCGGCAAACGCCGCGGGGTTGAAGGAATTCGTCGTGGATCTGGGTCAGGCGGGGAGGTCGGACCGCGCCGTCCTACGCGCTTCGCGCGGCGGGCCTCGAGCTCGCGGAAACGGACGACCTCGTCCGCGATCCCTCCGGAAATGCCGTTGGACTGGTGGCACGATGAAGATTCGCAGGATCGGGGTCCGGTCTTCGCGCTTTTCGCCGCGTCGCTTGACCCAGCTGCGGCGCAACGACGGTAAGGCGCTCTACGTCGCGAAGTGCGCGATGTGCCACGGCAACGACGGGGTCGGCCGGGCAGCTGGGAACCGGATCGAGGAACTTCAACGATCGCGCCTTCAAGAGCGCCGTCACCGAGGCCCACATCGTGACGATCATTCACGACGGCCAGGGGAAGATGAAGGGGCTCGGGGACAAGATGACGCCCGATCAGCGCGACCGAGGTCGCCGCCTACGTTCTCTCGCTGGCGAAGTGAGGCTACGACTTCGGCTTTTCCTTCCCGCGGATGTAGTCTGCGACGTCCTTCGCGCCGACGGCATCGGCGAGCTCGGCCGGCGGTCTTCCTGTTCCACTTGAGGCTCCAGTCGGCGGTCGAGACCGCGACCACCATGACCAGCGGTCACCTTCTTGCTCCGCGCGGCGAAGTGAAGCGGAGAGGCCCCCTTGTTCGGCCCGCCGGTGAACACCGGCGTTGACGTTCGCGCCCTTTTCGACCAGCAGCCTTCGCGATGTCTTCCTTGCCGTAGAGCATCGCGGCGTGCAACGCCGTTCCACCGTTGATGTCCGGCTCGTTGGGATCGGCGCCTTTCGCCAGCAACCCCTTCACCGCCTCCAGGTTGCCCGACGCCGAGGCGCGCCTGGATCGGATGCATCTTCGAGCGGGCCGAACGGCTTGTTCGGATCGGCACCGGCATGGAGCAGCGTGTCGATCGAGCGCGTGGTTCCGCCTCGCCAGCGCGATCCCGAGCGGAGTCATGTCGCCCGGCCCACGAAGTCGGCCTGCGACGGATCCTCGGTCACCAGCTTCTTCAGGCCGTCGACGTCGGCGGTCGTGACGAGCTCGATGATCTGACCCTGGGCCAGGACTCTTCGCGTCCGTCTTCGGTTTGTCCTGCGCGGGCGGGCGGCGGCGCGGCCGGCTTCTCCGGTGGCGCGCTCACCGACGGGAGCGAGACCAAGGCGCACGATTGCGAGAGGACGGGCAGAGCGGCGGGCGAGAGTCATCGCGGTCTCCTCGAGAAAGGGCCGTGAAGTATACGGCGACCTAGCGCTTGAGCGCGAACGCGCGGATCGCGTCGCGGTTCATGCGCGCGATCGGTGCCGAGCGAGATCCCCTTCGGACACACCGCCTCGCACTCGCCGTGATTCGTGCACGATCCGAACTGCTCGGCATCCATCTGAGCCACCATGGCCGAGCGCCCGCGAGTCGCGCTCGGCCTGGCCCTGGGGCAAGAGCCCGAGATGGCTGATCTTGGCCGCGACGAACAGCGAGGCCGACGCGTTCGGACAGGCGGCGACGCAGGCGCCGCAGCCGATGCACGCCGCGGCGTCCATCGCGCGCTCCGCGTCGCCCTTCGGTAACGGGGATCGCGTTGCCGTCGGGAGCGCTTCCCGTCGGCGCCGAGACGAAGCCCCCGGCCTGGATGATGCGATCGAACGCGGTGCGGTCGACGACGAGGTCCTTGAGGACCGGGAAGGCGGCGCGCGCGCCACGGCTCGATCGTGATCGTGTCGCCGTCCGTGAAACGAGCGCATGTGGAGCTGGCAGGTGGTCGTGAGCCGGCGCGGGCCGTGCGGAGTGCCGTTGATCACCATGCCGCACGTACCGCAGATCCCTTCGCGGCAGTCGTGATCGAACGCGATCGGCGCCTCGCCCTTTCGATCAGCCGCTTCGTTGACGACGTCGAGCATCTCGAGGAACGACATGTCCGGACTGATGCCTGAGGCGGAATAGGTCGCAAAGCCGCCTTGTGCGGCGGCGTTCGCCTGGCGCCAGACGCGCAGCGTGAGGTTCATGGCTAGCGTGTAGCTCCGGGTCGGCAAGGGTGGACGTTCTCGAACGCCAGGGGCTCGACGATGACGGACCGGGCGCTCGCCGTCGCCGCGATACTCCCAGGCGGCGACGTGGCAGAAGCCTCTCGTCGTCGCGCCGGGCCTCGCCGTCTTGCGATCTGGTGCTCCTCGCGGAAGTGGCCGCCGGCACGACTCGCGGCGCTCCAAGCGCGTCCAGGCACATCAGCTCCGCCGAGCTCGAGAAAGTCGGCGAGGCGCCCGGCGTGCCTTCGAGCGACGGGTTCAGCTCGGCGCCGTCCCCGACGACGTTGACGGTCTTCCAGAATCGCTCGCGGAGCGCCGGGATCTCGGCCAACGCCTCCGTCAGGCCCTTCTCGTTCCGCGCCATGCCGCAGTGGTTCCCACATGATCGTCCCCAGCTCGCGGTGGAACGAGGCCGTCGTGCGATTCCCGCGGACGGCGAGAAGCGCGCGTCGTCCGAGCTGCGACTTCGGCTTCGGTGCGCTTGCACCTCGGGATGGTCAGGCCCGACGGGCCGAAGCTTGTTCGACGGCGAGGTAGTTGCCGATCGTGTACGGGAGGATGAAGTAGCCGTCGGCCAGCCCCTGCATCAGCGCGCGAGGCGCCCGAGCCGGTTCGCGCCGTGATCCGAGAAGTTCGCCTCGCCGATGACGTGGAGCCCGGGCATCGTGGACATCAGGTTGTAGTCGACCCACAGCCCGCCCATCGTGTAGTGCACGGCGGGAAGATCCGCATCGGCGACCTGGTACGGATTCTCGTCGGTGATCCGCTCGTACATGTCGAACAGGTTGCCGTACTGCTCGCGGATGCGTGCCTCGCCCAGTCGCGCTTGATCGCGTCGGCGAAGTCGAGGTAGACGCCCAGCCGCCGAGGCCCGACGCCGCGGCCCTCGTCGCACACCTGCTTCGCCGCGCGCGAGGCGATGTCGCGCGGCGACGAGGTTGCCGAAGCTCGGGTACTTGCGCTCGAGGTAGTAGTCGCGCTCGCTCTCCGGAATGTCCGCGCGGCTTGCCGCCGTCGTCCTTCGCCTTCGGCACCCAGATGCGGCCGTCGTTGCGAAGCGACTCGGACATCAGCGTCAGCTTCGACTGGTGGTCGCCGCGAGACCGGGATGCAGGTCGGATGGATCTGCGTGTAGCAGGGGTTGCCGAACGCGGCGCCGCGCTTGTAGGCGCGCCAGATCGCCGTGGCGTTGCAGCCCTTCGCGTTGGTCGACAGGTAGAAGACGTTGCCGTAGCCGCCGGTCGCCGAGCACCACCGCGTCGCGCGACGTGCGAGCTCGATCTCGCCCGTGACCATGATCGCGGACGACGATGCCGCGCGCGCGCCCGTCGACCACGATGACGTCGAGCATCTCGTGGCGCGGAGTGCATCGTGCACCTTGCCCGAGGCCGATCTGGCGCTCGAGCGCCTGATAGGCGCCGAGCAGAAGCTGCTGCCCGGTCTGGCCGCGCGCGTAGAACGTGCGCGACACCTGCGCGCCGCCGAAGGAGCGGTTCGCGAGCGTACCGCCGTACTCGCGCGCGAACGGGACGCCCTGCGCGACGCACTGGTCGATGATGTTCACCGAGACCTCGGCGAGCCGGTAGACGTTGGCCTCGCGCGCGCGGAAGTCGCCGCCCTTGACCGTGTCGTAGAAGAGGCGCTGCACGCGAGTCGCCGTCGTTCCGGTAGTTCTTCGCGGCGTTGATGCCGCCCTGCGCGGCGATCGAGTGCGCGCGGCGCGGCGAGTCCTGATAGCAGAAGCAGACGACGTCGTAGCCGAGCTCGGCCATCGACGCGCGCGGCCGCGCCGCCCGCCGAGCCCCGTCCCGACGACGATCACCTTGTGCCTTCGCTTGTTGGCGGGGTTGACGAGCTTCATCTCGAAGCGGTGCCGCGTCCACTTCGTCTCGATCGGGCCCCCGGGAACGTTCGCGCGCATCCACGTTGACGCCCCTACTTCAGCACACGCCGGCCAGGACCGCCAGCGGAACGGAGACGAACCCCAAAACGACGATCACGGTGAGCGCCGTCGCGGCGCCGCCATGCGCGCTACGTTCCAGCGCGGGTGCGAGGCGCCCAACGTTTGCAGCATGCTCCACATTCCGTGCCGCAGGTGCAGGCCCAGCGCGAGCATGGCGACGATGTAGGCCACGGCGACCGGCCAGCACGGAAAACCCGACGATGACGTTCCGGTAGACGTCTCCGGGGGCGAACGCCGGATGCACGCTGCCGACCGTGAAGTGCAGGAGGTGATAGACGATGAACAAGCGCGAGGATCGGCCCGCTCCACCGCATCGTGCGGGACGCGTAGGTCGAGGCGTCGGGAGTCACGACCTCGTAGGCGATCGGACGGGCCTTCCAGCTCGTGCGGGCGAGAGCGACCACGCGGCCCAGATGTGGAGCGCAACCGAGAGGAGCAGGACGGCGCGCACGATCCAGATCCCGGTCCCGTGAAGCACCTCACGCAGGAACCTTCCGTAGTGATTGATCGCCTCGTGGTCGGGGAGGAACATCTGCAGGTTGCCGAGCATGTGGCCGACGCACGAACCCGACGAGGATGACGCCCGTGACCGCCATCACCACCTTGCGTCCGATGGTGGACGCGAAGAACCCGGTCATTGCGGAGCGGAGGAGCCAGCGGCGGCTTTCGCTTCGCCTCGAATTCATCGCCCTTGTACCACGAGGGAAGGGGGCCCGTGCCGGCCACGTCGCGGCCGACGCGGTAGGCGAGAATGTCGTCTTCAACCATTCCGTCGAGCTTCCATTCGGGCGTGATCACGTCGCTCGGCTGGTGGTAGCGGGTCTTGCGATACTCGGCTTCCTTCTCCTTGCCCCATCCGGCGGGGCGTCCGATGTAGGTCTGCCCGGACTTGAAGTAGAGCGCGGGAACGCCGACTGCGCGCGAAGTTGAGCTGGTCGGACCGGTAGTAGTAGCCCTTGTCGGGCTCGGGTTCTGGTCGCACGACCGTGCGCGCCTGGAGCTTCGCCGCCTTCGGCAAACGGTCCTCCAGGTCCGACTTCCCCTTGCCGATGATCGCCACGTCCTTCGTGCGGCCGAAGATGTTCCCGCCGTCGATGTTCAGGTTGGCCGCGATCTTTCCGACCGGAATCGTCGGGTGCGCGGCGTAGTAGCCGGAGCCCAGAGGCCCCTGCTCCTCGCCGCCGACGAACAGCGCCACGATCGTGCGCGCGGGCTTGGGTCGTGGCGGCGAACGCTGCGGCGATTGCCAGGACCTGAGCGCATCCCGAAGCGTTGTCGAGCGCGCCGTTGTAGATCTTGTCCCCGGTCTTGTCGGGCTCGCCGATCCCCAGATGATCGTGGTGGGCCGTGTAGATCATCGCCTCGGCGGCGAGCTCGCGGCGTCAGCTGCCGGGCCAGCAGCGCCGATGACGTTCGCCGTCTCGGTGTTCTCGAGCTTGACGTCGAAGCCGCGATCGACGTCCTGATCGCCGAGCGGCACGGGCTTGAAGTCGCGCCGTTTCGCCGACGCGATCAGCGCGTCGAGCTCCTGTGTCCGCCCATCGCCGACGAGGCGCCGAGCGGCGGATTCGGTCACTCCAGCTCCGGAGCGAGACGCGAGGCTCGCCGTGCGCGGGAAGCTCGAACGACGTCCCGACCAGGAGGTCTGCGACTACGTTCCATCCGTAACCGGCCGACGGCTCGGTGTGAACGATGATGGCGCCGGCGGCGCCGTGACGCGCGCGCGCGCTTTCGTACTTGTAGTCCCAGCGGCCGTAGTAAGAGCCTCTTCTTCCCCGCGAACAACGCGTCGTCCCAGTCGGGATCGTTGTTCAGGATGACGAGGATCTTTCCCTTGACGTCGACCCCTTGAAATCGTCCCACTGGAACTCGGGGCTTCGATCGCGTAGCCGGCGAAGACGACCTCGGCGTCGGCGATCGAGACCTTGGGCGCCTGCACGCCGGAGTTGCCGATGAAATCCGCCCACCACCGGAACGTCACGTCGCGCTTCGAGCCTCGGAACTTCCAGATCGGCGGGTGCTGCATGGTCACGCCAACGATCGGGAACGGCTGCTCCCACGGATCCGTCGATCCCGCCCGGCTTGAATCCGATCTCCTTGAGACGCTGGACGAGGTACGCGCGGGCCATCTTGTCGCCGGGGCTACCGGGTCCGCGGCCGGCCATCGCGTCATCGGAGAGCGCACGGATATCCTTGAGGAGACCCGCGGCGGTGATCCGCGCAGGCAGGATCCGTGGCGGCCGCGGCCGTTGCCGTCGCGAGAGCCAGCGAGAGAGACGATCGATAGCAAGCGACGCATGGGTCTCCTCCTCCGCCCCGATCCTACGACTTCACCGTGACGATCTCGCCGCTGGTCACGAACGCGCCCGAGGACAGGTGATGCAGCGTGCGGCTTTCGGGCCCGCTCGAAGCGCCACAGTCCGTCCACGAACGACGCCGTCGTCGGCCCAGGCGGCGACGACGTCTCCCGACGAAGAGGTCGTACCGCTCTTGCATGTGCGGCTCGGGAACGACGCGGCACCGAGCCACGCCGCGCAGTCCTCGATGAGCGGCGCGCCGACGATCGAGGCCGGCGGTGGTGAGGCCGTAGGCGGCGAACTTGTCGTCGTCCTCGCCCGGAGCGCTTGGCCGGCGGCGTGACGCGACGTCGATCAGCTTCAGAGTCGGCACGTTGACCACGAACTCGCCGGACTGCTCGATGAGCGTCCGCGTGAACGTATCGGCGGCGATCACCGCGACGAGCTTTGCGGGGTCGTAATCGACCGCCATCACCCAGGCCGCGGCCATCACGTTGCGGCGCGCCCGCCGGCCGCGGAGGTGATCAGGGTCGTCGGGCCGTGGTTGATGAGCTTGTAGGCGCGGCGCAGCGGGGACCGAGACACGCATTCCGTTTTCTCCGCACGCATGCTAGCAAATCGCGCGGGCGCTACACTGGCCGCCGGCGATGCGCGACGTCTTTCACCGCGGGGAGAAATCGGTCCAGGAGAAGGCGGGTGTCCGCGAGCGCGCCGCCAAGGTCGGCCGGATCCCCGATACCGTCCTCTCCGGCGACGCCGCGAGTTCCTAGAGCAGCAGGTGTTCTTCGTGCTGGCGTCGGTGGATGCAACGGGCGGCCGTGGGCCTGCCGATGACGGGCGAGCCGGGGATCGTCGCCGTCGCCGACGAGTCCACGATCACGCTGACCGGCCTCATCGGTGCGGGTGATCCGCTCAGGGAAAACCTGGTGACGCCGGGACCGCTCGCCTTGCTGGCGATCGATCTTAGGACGCGATCGCGCTATAGGGTCAACGGCACGGCCGAGGCGGAGTCTCACGACCGGATCCGCCTGTCGGTGCGCGAGGCCTTCGGGAACTGCCCCAAATACATCACAGGTGCGCCGCCTCGAGCCCGCGGGCGAAGCAGCCCCCGTCAGGGTCGGGGATGCTGCGGCGCTCAACGCCGATCAGCGCCGCTTCATCGAGGCCGCCGACACCTTCTTCATCGCGACCCATGCCGACGGCGGCGCGGATGCGTCCCATCGAGGGGCGCGTCCGGGCTTCGTGACCGTCGAGTCCGACGGAACGCTCGTGATCCCCGACTACACTGGGAACAACATGTTCCAGACGCTGGGGAACATCGAGCTTGCGCCCGTCGCGGGGCTCCTCGTTCCTCGATTTCGAGACCGGGCGCGCGCTTCAGCTCACGGGAGCGGCATCGATCGATTGGGACGAGAGTCACGCGGCGGCGTTCGCCGGCGCCCACCGCTTGCTGCGCGTCTCACCCGTCCGCGTGGTCGAAACCCGAGGAGCGCTGGCGGTGCGCGGCCGACTCGTCGAGCCGTCGCCGTTCAACCCCCTGATCATTTTTTCAGGTTGGTGTAGAGCGTTTCGATCCAGCCCTCGGTAACGATGAAATCCCACGCGTACGCCTTCCACTCCTCCGGCAGCCCGGCTTTCTTCGCGTCCTCGAGGCTCATCCCCTTTGGCGATCTCCTGTCTCACGACGTCGGCGGTCTTGGCCAGCATCGTGTGGAACTTCTTGAGGTCCTCGAAGGTTCCGAGCGGGCCGTGGCCGGGATGATCTTCGCGTCGGCGGGGATCCTGGCGATCATGTCCCCGACGTTCTTCACGTAGCCGGCAACGTCGCCGCCCGAGCGACGGTGTCGATGAACGGGAACCTTCCGTTGAAGAACTGATCGCCCATGTGCACGACGTTCGAGCCCTTGAAGAAGATGATCGAGTCCCCGTCGGTGTGCCGTGCGGCACGTGGACGATCTCGATCTCCTCGCCGTTGAACCAGATCGTCACGCCGTCCTCGAACGTGACGACGGGAAGCGCTTCCTTGGGCAACGGTTCGCCGGGCTTGCCGTTCCGATCCTGTGGCGTCAGGCAGACGCTTCCGAACGTTGGTTTGCGCGAGGATCGTTGCAGACCGGCCGAACACCGGGTTGCCTCCGGTGTGATCGCCATGATGGTGCGTGTTGACGAGGAACGCGATCTTCCGGCGGGTGAGATCTGCTTGATCGCGCTCATGATCTTGTCGGCGAGGGGCAAGTACTGATCGTCGACGATGAGCAGCGCCGTCGGCGCCCGGCGGAGACTGCCGATGTTGCCGCCGGCCCCTTGCAGCATCGTGACCGAGCCCGCCGACCTTCTGCGGCTTGATCTCGACCTTGGAAAGGTCGTTCCCCTGACGCGCGCGCGGGAATGGCGGCAAGGCACACGACGGTGGCGGCGAGTACGAGCTTTGCGAATTTCTTCATCGGCGTTCTCCTCGGATCGGGAGGCGCAGTTCTATCATGGGCGCCGTGCATGGCAACAGCCTCGATCCCACCGCCGCTATCGTCCTGGCGTTGGCGATCATCCTCGTCGCGGCCAAGCTCGGAGGCGACCTGGCCGCGCGCCTCGGGCAGCCTTCCGTCCTGGGGGAGCTCCTGGCCGGCGTGCTGCTCGGCAATCTGACCCTCGTCGGTTTTCACGGGCTCGATCCCGATCGCGAGCACAGCCCGTCGATCGAGATGCTGGCCGAGATCGGCGTGCTGATCCTGCTCTTCGAGGTCGGGCTCGAATCGACCGTGAGTCAGATGATGAGAGGTCAGGCTGTCGTCCCTCATGGTGGCGGTGCTCGGGGTCGTTGCGCCGTTCGCCCTGGGGTGGGGCGTCTCGGCTTGGCTCCTGCCGGAGCACTCGATCTACCTCCACATGTTCCTCGGAGCCACGCTGTGCGCGACCAGCGTCGGCATCACCGCCCGCGTCCTCAAGGACCTCGGCCGCTCGCAGAGCGACGAAGCTCGCGTCATCCTCGGCGCGGCCGTGATCGCGACGACGTCCTGGGGCTCGTCATCCTCTCCGCCGTCACCGGGTTGATCGTCGCCGCGGACCGAGGCGGAGCGTTCCGCATCTCCCTCGTCGCCCTGCCGCTCGTCAAGGCGATCGCGTTTCTCGTCGGCGCCGCTGTACCTCGGCGCCGCGGTCTCGCCGGCGCTCTTCGCCTTCGCCGCCCGGCTTCGCTCGCGAGAGGTGCTCTTGGCGATGGCGCTCGCGTTCTGCTTCCTCCTGTCCTGGCTGGCGAGCGTCATCGATCTCGCGCCCATCGTCGGAGCGTTCGCGGCGGGATTGATCCTGGAACCCGTCCACTACCGCGACTTCACCGGACGCGGGAGAGCACGAGCTCGAAGAGCTGATCCACCCGATCGCGGCGTTCCTCGTGCCGGTCTTCTTCGTCTTGATGGGGATGCACACCGACGTGAAGGCGTTCGCGGACGCCGGGTGTTTTCGGGCTGGCCGTCGCGCTCACCGTGGCCGCGATCATCGGCAAGCAGGCGTGCTCGCTCGGGCGTGGTCGGCAAGGGCATCGACCGCTGGACGGTCGGCTTCGGCATGATCCCGCGCGGCGAGGTCGGCCTCATCTTCGCGAACATCGGTCTCCGGGCTCGTCGTCGCCGGAGAGCGCATCGTCGATTCCACGACGTTCTCGGCCATCGTCGTGATGGTCATGGTGACGACGATGGTGACGCCGCCCGCCTTGAAGTGGAGCCTCGGCCGCCGTCCGAAGGGAGCCTGACATGCGCATCGGCTTTCTCGGGACGTACCACCTCGTGTTCTTCGGGGTCTTCATCCCGTACGCCGCGATCAAGTCTTCGCGGGTGATCGCCACGAAGCCGCTGCCGCCCAAGGTGAAGTTCCTGATCTCGCAGATCTTCACGCTGCTCGTCTTTCGCGTGATCTCCGCGCTCGTTGAGCGCAAGGAATGGATCACGCTGTTCCCGGCCGAAATGCCCGGGCCGACGTTCCTCCTGCTCGGGGCCGCGGTGCTCGTGGCGATGGTCACGCTCATGCGGCCGATGTGGCGGAAACGGGTCGAGCAGCGGGGGCGGAAGCTGTGGCTGTTCATGCCGCGCACGCCCAGAGCGCGCGCTGTGGATCGGCTGTTCTGATCGCGGCCGGGATCTCGGAAGAAGTCACCTACCGCGGCGTGATGTTCGGACTCTTGTGGCGTCTGACCGATAGCGCGTGGGCGGCGGCGCTCATCGCGGCGCTGGTGTTCTCGGTCTCCCACTTCTTGCAGGGCTGGACGAGCATGTCGATCATCTTCGGGATCGCGCTCACCTTCCAGATGCTGGCCTGGTTCACCGGCTCGCTGTACGTCGGGATGGCCGTTCATGCGCTCTACGACATCGCGGCCGGCCTCTCGTACGGTTGGTTCGGCGAGAAGCTCGGCTATCCTTGGAGCCCATGCCGGCCTAAAAGGGGACACTCCCCTTTTCCGAAAAAGAGGACACTTCGCCGCTACTTCAGCAGGAAGCGGAGGAGTCGAGGAAGCGCTGAGCCCAGGCGGCCTCGTTGTGCAGCGCGCCTTCTTCTTCGACGTAGAGCAGATCGCGGCCTTCCTGGTAGCCCTTCCGGAGGAGGAGATCGCGCGTCTCGCGGACCAGCTTCACGTACATCGCCGGCTCGCGCCTCAGCTCTGAGGGGTCGCGGCTGCGAGGGCGGCCCTCGCCGGTGCCCACGTCGAGGTAGATCCGGCCGCCCACGAATCGGGCGCGCTCGAGGTAATCGATCAGCGCGCCTTGAGCGAACCCGACGGACGGGCGACACCGCGCCTAAGGCGCCGAAGATGTCGGGGCGCTCGAAGAATGCGTAGAGGCTGATCATCCCGCCCATCGAAGACCCGATCGTCGCCGTGGCCTCGCGTGATCGCGCGGTCGTACGGAACGCGTCATCGACCAGCGGCTTGACGGTCTCGACCACGAACTTCACGTAGTCCGTCGCGCGGCCGCCGCCGAATCGCGGGTCCTTGAACGGGCTGTACTCCTGCATCCTCTCGACGCCGGTGTTGGGGATGCCGACGACGATCGCTTCGATCCCTTCGTCGGCCGCCTCCTCGAGCGCCTCGTCGACGCGCCACTCCCGCGAAGCTGGTCGCCTCGTCGAACAGGTTTTGCCCGTCGTGCATGTAGAGGGTCGGATACGTGCGATTCGCGGTGGGATACGACGGCGGGAGGTAGACGAGGATGTCGCGCGCGTTGCCGAGCTCCTCGCTGCGCACGCCGCGCATGACCTTGACCGTGCCGGCGATGCGCGCGCCGCCGCCTTCGAACGCCTCTTCGTAGTCAAGCCACTCGTTCATCGACGACGCACGATAGCAAGCGGGAAGTGTCCTCGTTTTCGGAAAAGGAGTGTCGCCTCTTCCTACAAGCGGGACGCGATGGCGTCGAGGGTACGCGTGAAGCCGAGTGAGAACGCGGCGGGCGCGGTGAGAAGGCTGACGACCAGAGATAGCCCTCGGTCGCGAAGTCGAAGAAGTAACCCGGATAGACGGCGGCTCCGTGGCGCTCGAAAAGCTCCATCACCAACGCTTCTTCCGGGATCACGCGAGGGAACCCGCAGCACCGCGCTCCACCCGCCCCCGGCTCGAGAAGCTCGACACCGGGATACGCCGCCGACCATCCGCCGCGCCAGGCTCCAGGATTCTCACGGCAGCGCGCGAGGATCGCCTCGCGCACGGGCGCTGCGCGCACGAACAGCTCGGGCAACGCGTTCTGCACGGGCGTTCCCACCGAGGAGGTAGCTGTCCCCGATGAACGCGAGCGACTCGACAGCCTGGGCGACCTCGGCTTCAGGCCCGCTCACGACGATCCAGGACAGCTTGAGCTGCGGCAGTCCGCGGCTCTTCGACAAGCCGCCGAGCGTGAACGTCAGTCCTGCGGAACGCGCTGCGAACGTTCTCACGTCGGCGTCCGGCGCCAGCGGGTACTCGAGGAACACTTCGTCCACGATGAGCGGGATCTTCGACCCGGTGCAGCGCCGCGAGCATCTCGGCGCGGCCGGTTCCACCCAGGACCCGGTCAGGTTGTTCGAGATGCACCAAGATCGCCGCGCATGCACCTGCGCGCGTCGGAGGCCTCCGGACGGTGCGGCTGCCAGCGATCAGTCCGGGTCGAGCGTGAAGGGAACGGCACGGACGCCGTCGAGCGCCGCCAGGTGCGCAAACAGCGGGTACTGAAGGCGCGGAAGTGAAGCACCGCATCTCCGGGATCGCACAGCAGCTTGAACAGGAGACCGCGTACGACTCGCTCGACGAGGCGGTGAGCACGATCCGCTCCGGATCGATCGCCACCCCGCGCGCCGCGTACTCGCGCGCCACCGCCTCGCGCGCGCTCGCGCAGTCCCTTCGGATCCGGCCTGTAGAGCAGCCCCGCAGGGTCGCGCGAGCACGTCGAGCAAGAAGTGCGGGTAGGGAATGTCGCACAGCGTCGGATTGCTCGTACCGTCAGATCGTACGAGAACCGCTGCCGCGTGCGGCGCGCGCCCGCGCCCAGGCGGTCAGTCTGCGAGGTCCTTCGGCACTCTCACGAGGGGACACTCCCCTTTTTCTCCGAAGAATGCAATCGGGGTACGATCGGACGGTGACGTGGCTCGACGGCTGAAGCTTCCCCCGGCGGCGATCGTCGCGATCTGCGCAGCGTTCATGTACGGCGTAGCCGAACTGACCCCCGGCCTCACGTTCGCCTATCCGGCCCGCTCGGTGGCCGAGCCTCAGTCGATCGCGGCGTCCTAGGGCTCTCGATCAGCTTCGCCGCCGGGGTACCTCGCGTTCCGGGAAGCGCGGCGACGACGGTCAACCCGCATGCACACCCGGACAGCGTCGGTCATCGTTTCGCACGGTGTGTACCGCCTTTCCAGGAACCCGATGTATCTGGGCTTCGCTCTCTTCTCGCCGGTTGGGCGGCGTATCTGGCGAACGTCGGTGCGGCGCTGATGCTGCCGTTGTTCGTCGCCTACATGACACGGTTCCAGATCGGGCCCGAGGAGCGCGCACTCTTGATCAGTTCGGCGGCCCGTTTGCGGATTACATGTCGAGCGTGCGCCGGTGGATCTGAGCCGCGCCGCTCGGCGTGCCTCGAGCGCTCCTCCGCCACCGGCACCACCGCTTTGAGCGCACGGGCAGCTGCGGATCGCCCGGCGTAGATCACGCGCTCGAGAAACAGGCCCGACGGCGGCGCCGTCCAAGCGGCGGTCGAAACCCCGTGCATGCCGGTTCCGCGGACGAGCGCCTCGAAGTCGCGCTCGGCGAGCTCCGCCCGCGCCGACGCGGACCAGCGTGCCGACGACGCGGCGGACCATCTTCCACAGGAAGTGCGACGCCGCGAGCCGGACGAGGATCGAGCGCGCCGTCGCACGCGACCTCGGCGCGCTCGACGAGCACGCGCGTGGAGCTCTGATCCTGCGGGCGCTCGCAGAAAGCGGCGAAATCGTGCATCCCGGGAAGGCAGGCGGCGGCACTCGCGATGCGCGCCGCGTCGAGCGGCCGCTTGATCCACCAGACGCTTCGTTTGGCGCAGGGCCGTGCGGCGGCGCGAGATCTGGTAGAGGTAGGAGCGCAAGCACCGCGTCGTGGCGCGCGTGGAATCGGTCGGGGACCTGCCGCATCGCCAGAACGTGCACGTCGTGCGGCAGCGCGTCGTTGATCGCCAGCCGGAAGCGGCGCGGCTCGACGGCCGCCCGGAGCCGCAGGTGCGCGACCTGGTGGAGCGCGTGCACGCCGGCGTCGGTGTCGGCCGGCGCCGCCAAGCTCGACGACGTCGCCGCCCGCGTCGGCGACGGCGCGCTTCAGCTCGCCGGCGACGGAGCGCGCGTTCTGCTGCTCCTGCCAGCCGCGGTAGCGGGTCCTTCGTATTCGCAGATCGAGGCGGTAGGTGGGCATGAGGCTGGGATTATCGACTACTTCGCGGCGTTCAGGCTCCAGTCGTAATCGGCGAACTCGAGCTTGGCCTTGCCGCCCGCGATCGCGTCGGCGGCGTCGGGGCCCGTACTTCTGGATGAACGCGAGCGCGCCGCCCGAGGCTTTGAAGTCGTCGGCGTACCAGTCGAAGATCTTCGCGCGCGACGATCCTGGTCTTGCCGCCGTCGGTCGTCGACCTGCGACGGCTCCCGGCGAGGCGAGGTAGCTGCGCGCGGCGTCGTCGAGCTGCGCGTCGAGATCGGCTGCGGCGTAGGGCTCAGGGCGGATCGGCGGGCACGACTTCGACGCGCAGTTCACGGCGAAGTGGATGCGCGGGTCCTTGAACTCCTCGCGCAGCCGCTTTTCGAGGTCGTTCAGGCTGATCGCTTTCCGTCGAACGTCAAGGCTGCGCGGCTGAAGATTTCGAAGGGGTTCGACTCCCGTTCGAGAGCTCCTTGATCGAGCCCTTGGGGTTCCCGAAGCAGGACGGTCTCCAGGATCTTCGCGTTGTAGAGATTGATGTGCAGCGCCTTCCGCTCGTCCGGCTGGAAGCGGCTTCGGATCGGTCGTCCGGAAGATCATCGCGATCTCGGCAGATCTTCTTGAGGTCGGCGCCGTCGGCACGCCAGGCGTCGTACTTGACGCCGCGCGGCGGTGACGTACTTGCCGAGGAAGCGTTCCGTAGGCCTTCGCGGCGGCGGCGAGATCGGCGCGACTTCCGGCGCGGCCGAGCGCAATGAGCGAGCGCGATCGCGCCGCGGCGCAGCGCAGACATGAGCGCTGCGTGCTCACGTCGATCGTCGTCCTCGTCGTCACCGCCGCTTCGAGGTGGAAGCGGTGAAGGAATCGGTGCACCGCCGGGGCGAGCATGACGCCCGCGATGCATCAGCACCGCCGAGCCCGCTGTAGAGCGCGTAGAGGCCGGCGAACAACTTGCCCGCCGGCCGACTGCCGGCGCCACTAGCGGCCCCATGCCCGAAAGGATCATCGATGCGTTCGGGAACGAGTCGATCCACGGAGCAGGCGCTCGGACGCGTAGTAGCCCGAGCATCCCGGCCGCGAGCGAGACGACGACGAGCCGAGCCCCAACGCGACGCTCGCCAGCACGCGTCGGAGATACTCGTTGGTCGGAAGAGCGGCTTCACGCGGGGAAGACTACGTCACTTCTCGTCATCTGAAGGCCACAGGATCCTCCCAAGATGGATTCGGGGTGACGCATGCGACGTCACCCCAGGCGAAACAGAGACCACGGCAGATTGGCGCCGACCACATTTTGATCTCCAGCGACGCCAGGTGGGTGTCTTCCACGCAGCTCTGAGGATGATCGAGACGATGGCCATCATCATTCAGCCCCACACGAAGACGGGATGCGGATCAGGCCTTCCCCTTCCAGAATGCGACGATCATGGGTGGGGCCGAAGGTGTATTATCAGTCAGATCGTCGCGCGGTACCACGGCTCCCGCGCCCACACGACCGGAGTCAGACGAACGCGCCCACCAGTGGATCGCATCGACCGCGAAGCGGGCAGCCGCCGGATAGCTGAAATGGGCCGGGTCGGGGATGACGACTGCTCAGATTATGATCATGCGCGTGATAGATCGAAGTTGATCGCCCAGAACGCCATGAAGATGGTCGATCGGGCGCCGGGCCAGCGGCGCCCGCCGGCGTCACGCGCGCTCCTTCAGGTCGCCCAGTCATCACGTAGTGCTTCCCTGCGGGCGCGAGGTCGAACATCCGGTCCCACGGCGACCGAAAAGCCCATTTTTCGGCGAACCCTGGGCGGTGACCCGGGCGCACCAGATCAGCGCGCGCCGTCATATCACTACTGCTAGCGGTAGCATTCTTCGATCAGGCGCTGCGACCTGCGCCTCCGCGCTGCCGGTTTTCGACGTCGCCATTCCCGCAGCCGCCAGGCGGATCGTCAGGGCGCCCGGGTGCGCTGGGAAGAAGGTGGCGACGCCGATCAGGCTGATCGCCGTCGAACGCGCCGAAGTGCCGCGTCTCGACATCATCGTCATGGGGAGGATCGCCGATTCGGGGGAGTCCGGCGCGCAGCACAGGGTGCCGAACGACTCACTGGTCATCGCGGCCGTGATGCGTCGGACGTCCATCGGTCAGCGGATTCTAAGCGCAAGGGGAGGAGGCCGACCGGCCTCCTCCCAGGACAAGTGGGATCCATCACGACGGTCTGACGACCGCCCTGCGAGATCCCGGTTGTCGGGCTCGCGAACGGCAGCGCCGTCTCTTACGACCGAGCCGTGTGATCCCTGAGGATCAAATCGGGCTATCGTTCTCGAATTATCGATGTCTCCCTTTTCACTCTCTGATGTGAAGGAGCGCAAGCGATGCCAGCACCGAAGCGCAGCGTTTTCACGCGAGTGCGGATTTCAAGGGTCGAGATTTACAAGCTTTGAAAAATCAGCCTTCGAGCTTGGCAACCATGGCGATCGGGACCGCCTTCAGGGCCTTCGACCGCGGGCACCCGTCCTTCGCGTGCGGTGGCTGCCTTCCGAGGTAGGCCTCCGCGTTCGCGCTCCGGGGACTTTCTTAGCGGTCACGTCTGAGGTGGATGCCCGGCGATCGCAGTGAACCCGCCGTCGACCTTCTCCAGCCAGACGGTCGGCCGTCGTGCGGATGCGCTCCGGCCGTCATGCCGCCGGCGCCGCAGTCTGCCCCGACAGCGCCATCGAGAAACAGCCGGCGCGCGCTGCCGCGATGAGCTCTTCGGGTTGGTCCCGACGCCGCTCTCGAACCGCGCGCCGAAGGAATACTGAGCTTCTTTGAGCACGCCGGTCTGTGGTCGAGATCGCGCTCGGCCGCCTTTGAGATCGCCCGTCCAGACACCGCGAGATCCCGCTTGATCATGTCACCTCCAAAAGAGTGGTGTGATCCATCATAGCTGGGAGAGCGGAGGGACGACGATGGGCGGCCGAGTCCGACGGTCATTCAGCGAACACACGCTCGATGCGGCGGTCGGGGACGATCCACATCAGCGCCACGGCCACGTACAAGCGCGATCGCGATCCACGTCGTTGACGAACGACAGCGGAATCGCCGCCGCGTAGACGACGAGCGACGTCAGGCCCTTCGCGTCCCGGCCGAACGCCCGCGCTAGCCTCGAGTCGTCGTCCGTGGTGCGCGGCGAAGCCGACGGGCGAGAACGAAATAGGCGAGGCCGGCCATGAGCAAGATGGCCGCCGTAGATCGCGACCGGCAGCGCGGCGACGCCGTTTTCTCCCATCCAGCCCGTGACGAACGGGACGAGCGACAGCCAGAACAGCAGGTGCAGGTTGGCCCAGAGGATGCGTGCCGTTGACCCGCTCCGCGGCGTGCAGCATGTGGTGGTGGTTGTTCCAGTAGATGCCGATGTAGACGAAGCTCAGGACGTAGCTCAGGAAGCACCGGGATCGAGCGGGCGCAGCGCGTCCGAGGTCGGCGCCGTGCGGCACCTTCAGCTCGAGCACCATGATCGTGATGATGATCGCGATGACGCCGTCGCTGAACGCCTCCAGGCGTCCCGTGTCCACTCGAGAGTCTCGCTTATCCGACCCAGAAGGGATACTCGATGTAGCGGGCGGTTTCGTTGGCGACCTCGCGGCCGCAGTATCGTCGCGACGACCGCGAAGCGCCATGTCGATGCCCGCGGAGACCCCCGCCGGAAGTGACGACCACGTCGCTCGACGACGCGCTGGCTGCCGTCGACGCGTGATCGTCTCGATCCATGCCGCGCCAGCCGGTCGAGGGCGCTCCAGTGCGTGGTGGCCCGACTTCCCGGCGAGCAGCCCCGGCCTTGCGCCAGCAGGAGCGACCCCGTGCAGACCGACGTCACGCGCTGGGCGGCGGCCGCGGTGCGCCGCAGCCAGTCCAGAACCGCGGCGTCCGCAAGCAGCGGTCGCGTCCCGAATCCGCCGGGTACGACGCAGGATGTCGATGGCGGGAGCGTTCGAGAAGTCGAATTGCGGGCACGACGCGCAGCCCGCCGGCCGCGACGACCAGGACCCGGCCGCGGCGCCACCGTGAAGACGTGGAACGGAGCCGACTCGTCGGAGCGTCGAGATTCGACGCCCGGCGTCGTGCGTGTTCGGGAGAACACCTCGAACGGCCCCGCGAAATCGAGGACCTCGACGTCGTCGAACACCAGGATGCCGACCTGGATCTTTCGCTTCATGCTAGCGGTCCCGCGCGTCCAGGAAGGCGTTCCGCTCCTTCTCGATTCGATCCGCCAGCTCGGGAGAAGTCGAAGAAGCGCCACCTTCGCGTCCCGATGAGGCACCCATCACCGCGTGGATGCGCAGCGGAACCTCGCGCCCTCGTACTTGACCGTAGAGTTCGCGGAGCAGCTCATCGTCGTCGGCTTCATACCCGTCGATGAGCTGTGGCCACAGCTGTCGCGCTCGCCGGGACGCGGCAGCTGCCGCCGGTCGCCTGTGGTCAAGCTGCGTCCATGAAGGGCTTGACGTCGGCTTCTGTCGAGGGTGATGAGGCGTCCTTGAGCGTCCCGGACGAGCCGGACGCTGCGTTCAGGGCCATGATGACGGCCAGCGAGGCCAAACGCCCACGCGCGCATCGCTTTGCTCCTTCCGAAAGTGATGCGTCATTATACGGGCCGTGGAGCGTACGCTCACCGGACGGCACGCCGATCCTCGAGCCGCTTGAGTCTCGCTCACGCCGCCGATCTCTTCAGCCGGCCAGGACGACGACACGTGGCGCGTACATGCCGCGGCCGCGCGCTGCGGTCGACGGAGGACGCGGAGTCGATGATCCGGCAGGCGCTGATCGAGGCCGAGGACGGGCAGCGGAGATTCCGTTCGCGATCGTCGCGGCCGGCTCGGGAAGGGCGGTGGGCTCGACGCGCTATCCTCGACATCCAGCGAGCGCACCGCGCGCTCGAGATCGGCTGGACTTGGATCGGGTCGCTCTGGCAGCGCACCGGCGATCAACACGGAGTGCAAGCTCCTGCTTGCTCGGCCACGCATTCGACGGCCTGGCCGCGCATCGCGTCACGCTGAAAACCGACGCGCGCAACGTGCGCTCGCAGCGGGCGATCGAGAGGATCGGCGGCGTGCGCGAAGGCGTGCTGCGCCGCCACCGCGTCTGCTGGGACGGCTCCGTGCGCGACACGGTCTACTACGGGATCATCGACGACGAGTGGCCCGCGGTGAAAGCGCGCCTCGAGGCGCATGCTGACGCGCTTAGAGGAGCGGCCGCTCCTGCGCCGAGGTTCTCGAACATCCGCTCCATGCAGCGCGCCGACCTCGGCGCGCGTCAGCTTGCCGCCCGGGCAGCCGCGTCGATCCGGTCGAGGCTCGCGCGGCGCCAGGACCGCCGGCGAGCCGGTGAACGCGACGAAGCCGTCCGGCGCCCCGGCGAACTGCAGCGTGCCCACGTAGGCCGCCGCGACGTCGAGATCGCGGCGCGCCAGCGCGAACACGCGCGCGCGATCGATTCCGGCGGGGAGGTAGACGCGCCCTTCGGTCGCGTCGGAGCTCGCGTCCTTCAGGATGTTGACGAGCTGCAGCGCCTCGCCGAAGAAACGCGAGCGGCGCCTCAGACGCGACGCGAACGGGGCGAGCGCCTCGGCGTCGAGCAGGAACAGCTCGGTCAGCATCTCGCCGACGATCCCCGCGACGACGTAGCAGTAGTCGCGCAGCTCGCGAAGCGAGCGCCAGCCGCAGGTTGCCGTGCGCATCGCCGCGCCGCACGAACCCGGCCATGCCGGAGACCGTGCGGCAGCAGCTCGCGCCGCAGCACCGCGCGCGCCGAGCGCGGCACGGCCCAGTAGGCCTCCATCACCGCCGGGGTCTCGCGCAGGAGCTCGCAGGTAGCCCGCGTGCGACACGGGGGCGTCGGCCAGCCAGCGCGCGCTGCGCAGCCTGCTCGCCGCCGCGCGTTTCGCAGCAGCTGCGCGAGATCGTCGAGAGCCGCGAGGCGCGCGCGCGCGGGCCAGAGCGCAGCGTCCTCGAACGTGTCGGCGACGCGGAAGAGCAGGTACGCGATGCCGACGTGCCGGCGCGTCGGCTCCGGGAGCATCGGGATCGACAGCGCGAAGGTGCGGCTGGTCTTTTTCGAGGAGGTCGTCGAGATTCGCCATGGCTTCACCGAGAGCTCACCCGGGTTCCGCCCGCATCCGCGCCCCGCGATCGCCGGCGCGATCGCTCCGGCCTTGCGCCCGTCGACGATCGCCGACGCGACGCCCGCCTTCGGCGAGCAGCCCCGCCGCGCGCAGGCGGAGCGCCATCCCGCCCGTGACGTCCGATCCCCGAGGCGCCGGTGACGCGGCGCGCCGTCGCGCTCGGCTTCGGCCGCCGTCAGGCGCGGGATCGTAGCGCCCGTCGCCGTCGCTGACGCCGTCGGTCTCGCCGAGCCAGACCGCGCGGGCGACCGGCGAGTCTCGCCTGCGCGGCTTCCTGGCGAGAATCAGGAACAGCGCCTCGGTCGAGACGATGACCGCACCGCGCGTCGCGCGTCCAGGACGACGTCGCCGTAGACGACCGGAAGGAGCCCGCGGTCGAGCGCGTCGAAGATCGGCTCGACGAACGCGGCCACGACGCGCGCCGTTGGCGGCGTGGAGGAAGCTCGACGGCGCGAACGAGAACGGCCGCGCCCCGGCGTCCAGCCAGCGCCGCGACGACGATGCCGATGCAGATCGGCGGCGCGCGCGCTGCGTGCGCGCGATCGCGTCGAGGCTGCGCCTCGCGTCGGCGCCGGGACGCAGGCCGCCACGGGCCGCGGCCGCGTGTCCGAACGAGCCGCTCCCGTGGCCGACGAGCAGCCGCGGCGCCCGAGGCTGCTTCGGCCACGGCGGCGAGCTCGCGCGCCAGGCGCCGGATCGCCGCGTGCCGCGCGACGCCGGACGCGTCTTGTCGGTGATCAAGCTTCCGCCGAGCTTCAGCAGACGAGCGGGCGCGCCATCAGAAGAGGTGCTCCCATTCGTCGCGCGGCCCTCGCCGACGCCGTCCAGGAGCACGCCGCTCACGCCGGAGAGCCTCGTCGAGCGCGGCGATGACCGGGCGCTTCGGCCTGAGGCGTGCAGATCACGTGGACGTTCGCTCCGGCATCCATCGTGGCCCAGGCGTCGAAGCCCGTCGCGCCGCATTCCGCGCAGCCGCTCGAGCACCTGCACCGTCCCCGGCTTCCAGTAGAAGATCGGCGGCTTCGAGGACATCGCGATCAGGTGAAGCTCGATCGCCTCCTCCTCGAGGACCGGACCGAGCGCGTCGAGGTCGCGCTCGCCGATCGCGCGCCGGACGAGCGGCCAGGCGCTCGGGAAGGATCCGCTGGCGGGTCTCGAAGTGCGGGCTCGACGCCGCGACGCGGTGCCCGTCGAGCGAGGACACGTCCTTCTCGCCGTGATCGACGAGGGCGATCACGTCGCGCAGATCCCAGTGGGAGGCCGGTGCGATCGCGACCGCGTGCTCGGCGCCTTCCCCTCGCGGCGACCACTCGACGTAGCCGCCGAGCACGGAGCGCGCGGCCGAGCCCGAGCCGCTCATGCGGGCGAGATCCGACAGCTCCGGGAATCGAAAGCGTGAGCCCCAGCGCCTTCGTGGAGGCGAGCGTGAGCGCCGCGAACCCCGAGGCCGACGACGCGATGCCCGCGCCGGTGGGGAACGAGTTCCGCGTCGCGACCCGGAACGACCCGTCCCGGCGCGCCCAGCGGCGCACGCGCTCGAGGTGCGCCAGCGCCCGCTCGCGGAACGACGCCGGCGGCAGCGCGACAGCGAGCCGTCTTCGCCGGCGAGCTCGATCCGGTCCGGCTCGTCCGATCCCGCCGTGAACGCGACGGTCGAGAGGCTGACGCACGCCGGTCAGCGTCATCGAGATCGAGGCGTTCATCGGGAGCGGCCTGCTCCGAGGTCGCGCGCCCCCAGTACTTGATGAACGCGATGTTGGACGGCGCGGTGACGGTCGCCTTGCCGGTCACGCGGCGAGCTCCGTGCGCAGACCCTCGGCGCCCAGGCGCACGCGGTGCGCCGTCCAGCCCGCGGGCGCGACGAACCGCGCGTGCCACGCGGGGTCAGGGTGCACGACGAGCACCGAGCCCGGCGCCCGCGCCGGTCAGTCCTCCGGCGCCCGAGATCTTCGCCGCGCCGCCGTCGCGCTTCGATCGCGCGGATCGCGCTCGAGCACGCACCGGGGCACCACGCCGATCGCCTCGAGCGCGGCCTCCGCCCGCCGCACGATCGGAACGAGCGCGCCGCCGTCGCCGCGGCAACGAGCGCGTCGCGCCCGTCGCGCGTCGCCGCTTCGATCGCCTCGAACGCGCGCGCGACGCGCGCCGGCTCGCGATCGCAGAGGCGCCGCACCGCGCCGACCATGTCGCCGGTCGTCTCGTTCGGGCGCCCCCGAGTGGAAGAGGCGGAACGCGTCGAGGCGCCGGCCGGCTCGGGAAGCTCCTCGCGCGCCAGCGTCGCCGTCGTCCGAGCGGCGGCACCAGAGCACGCCGCCCCGCAGCACCGCCTCGACGTCGACGCCGGAGGCGCCGCCCGTGCTGATGCCGCTCGATCGCAACGCGCGAGTCGCGCGATCTCGTCGGGCGCGACGTCGTCGCCGCACGCGCGCCGGCAGGCGGCGACGACGCGCGACCGCGCAGCGCGGCGGAGCTGCCGAACCCGGCGCCCGACGGAATCGTGGATTCGATGCGGAGGTCGAAAGCCGTCGGGGTCGCGGCTCCACGTCCGCGGTGCCCAGCGTCACCGCGAGCAGCGCGAGATCGCCCGGCTCGCTTGCGGCGTCGAATCGACGTGCGTCGACGCGACGGTCCTGCGCGATCGCGCAGCGCGGGGATCTCGAGGCGCAGCGTGCGCGCCGTTCGTCGGAGGACGACGCGCGCGCCGTGACCTTCATGCGATGATCGAGCGCGGCGACGAGGGCGGGTGTCCGTAAACCGCCGCGTGCTCTCCGAACAGGATCGTCTTACCCGGGGCGGAGACGGCGGCCTCCCCGCTCATGCGCCCCTTTCGCCGCCCGGAGCGCCGCCGCGGCCCAAGCCGCTCGTGGGCGCGAGCAAGGTCGCTCGACGTGAACGCCGCCATCAGCGACAGCTCGCCCGCGAGCACGGCGGCGCCGACGATCTCGGCGAGGCGCATCGCGGCGTGACCCGGACGCTCGGGGTCGGGGACGACGCCCAAGATCCGAGCGCCTCGCTCTGCGTGTTGAGCGACGTGCCGCCGCCGATCGCGCCCAGCGGCGCGTCGGGGATGAAGATCGACGCGTAGACGGAGCCGTTCGGCCGGGGCTCGATGCAGGTGACGCCGGTCGACCCGCCGACGACGTGCGCGGGATCTTGGCCCGTCGCCAGGAAGACGGCCGACAGGACGTTCGCGAAGTGCGCGTTGTAGCCCATCGAGCCGGCCGCGATCGAGCCCGAGGAGGTTCTTCGCGGTACTGCACCTCGATCAGCGAAGCGCGCGTCGGTCTTCAGCGTGTCCCGGAGCACCGCGGCGTCGAGCACGACCTCCGGCGTGGATCCGCTTGCCGCGCCCTCGTTGAAGTTGACCGAGGCGGCCTTCTTGTCGACGCAGTAGTTCCCCGAGAGCGCGACGCACGGGACGCCGGTCTGCGGCTCGATCAGGTCGCGGACGATCCGGTCGCAGGCGATGGTGGCCATGTTCATGCCCATCGCGTCGCCGGTCGTGAAGCGGAAGCGGAGGAAGATCGTGGTGCCGAACGTGTACGGGCGCACCTCGGTCAGCTCGAGGAAGCGGCTGCGTTCCCGACGCGACCGCGCGGATCTCGTCGTCGTGATCCTCGCACCCACGCGAGGAACGCCCTGGTCTCGCGGTGGCTGCCGGTGCGGAAGACCGGCGCGCGCGTCATGCCGACGTCGTCCACGTGCACCGGCGCGCCGCCGGCCTGGCGGATGGCGGTGCAGCCCGCGGTTGATGCTCGCGAGGAGAGCGCCCTTCGGTGGTCGCCATCGGCACCCAGACGTCGCCGTCGATGTGCTCGCCGCGCACGGTCAGCGGGCCGACGATCCCCATCGGGATCTGCGCGACGCCGATCATGTTCTCGCAGTTGCGCTTGCGCGGCGCAGATTGGTGTCGAAGGAGTGATGGCCGATCGCGTCGAGCTTGCGAACCCCGCAGATCCGCTCGAGCGCCTCGCGCCGGATCGCGGCGGCCTCGGTGGCGCGGTAGTCGCTCTGGGATCTCGTGGAAGCGCTTGCGTGCCGTCGACGAGGGCGCGGATCGTGTCTTCGCGCATCGAGGCGGCGTCGGGGGAAACGGCCTTGAGCTTGCTCATCGTCTCGGTCTCCATGCGGATCGGGACCGACTTCAAGTCGGACACGTTGCGGGCCGAAAGGCAGAACATGGCGATCTTCAGTTCGTGAACGATGCGGTCGATGCGGCGGCCGACCTGCTCGGCCGATTCGATCGCGGCCTCCAGGAACGGCTGAGCCAAGCCCGCGAGGTCGGCGCCCAGGGCGATCGCCTTCGCGACGTCGACGCCGCTGCGCAGCCCGCCGCTGCCGATGATCGTCGACACCCTGGGATACGTCGGAGCTGCCGGATCGATTCCGGGGTGGGGATCCCCCAGCCGGCGAACAGCTCGCCGGTTTCGAGATCGTCGGCGCGCTGCGCCTCGATGCGCGCCCAGCTCGTCCCGCCGACCCCGGCGGTGTCGAGGATCTTGATGCCGGCGGCGGCGAGCCGCCTACCGGTCGACTTCCGAGATGCCGCTTCCGACTTCCTTCGCGATCACGGGAACGGAGAGCTGGCGCGGCGACCGCGGCCATCTTCGGCAGGAGCCCGGCGAAATCGCACTGGCCTTCGGGCTGGATCGCCTCCTGGAGCGGGTTCAGGTGGAGCACGAGCGCGTCGGCGCCGATCATCTCGACGGCGCGGCGGCAATGCGTCGACGCCGTAGCCGTAGTTGAGCTGGATCGCGCCCAGGTTCGCCAGCAGCGGGATCGGTCGGCGCGACGCCGCGGACCTCGAAGCTCGCCGCCTGCGACGCGGATCCTCGAGCGCCTTCCGCTGCGAGCCGACGCCCAGCGCGACGCCGCGCGATTCCGCGCGGCTTCGGCGAGATTGCGGTTGATGCGCGCGGCGATCTCCGTGCCGCCGGTCATGCAGGACAGGAGGAGGGGCGCCCGGAGGCGCTTCCCGAGGAAGTCGACGGAGAGGTCGATGGCGTCGAAGTCGAGATCGGGGAGCGCTTCATGATCGAACGACCCAGCGGTCGAAGGCGCGGGAAGGCGAACTGCATGCGCTCTTCGAGGGCGAGGCGGATGTGCTCCGCCTTGCGGTCGCGCTCGAGCAGCTCTTTCGACGACGCCATGGTCGAAACCGCCTGCCCGTCGATGATAGCGCCCAGCAGCGCGTTCTTCCCGGCTCATCGTACTCTCTATTTTGTATAAACATTTCGGATCGGTCACATGCTGCCGCAGACCATGCCCGGGCAAGGGACCGGCAGGGCTTTTGCATTCGGATGCGGCGGCGTTCGCGCGAAATAGCGCTGAAACGACGCTATTTCAGGAACGGATAGGCAAAAGTGCGTCGCGCGGGACGAACGTCTCCTTGATGGCCCGGGCGCTCGTCCAGCGGATCAGGTTGAGGTAGCTCCCCGCCTTGTCGTTGGTTCCCGAGGCCCGGCCGCCCCCGAACGGCTGCTGGCCGACGACGGCGCCGGTGGGCTTGTCGTTGATGTAGAAATTCCCCGCGGCGTGCGTGAGCGCCTCCGCCATGCGGACGATCTCGTAGCGGTCCTGCGCGAAGATCGCGCCGGTCAGCGCGTACGGCGAGCCCGAGTCGCACAGGGCCGAGCGTCTCGTCGAGCTTCTTGTCGGCGTAGACGTAGAACGGTCAGCACCGGGCCGAAGATCTCCTCGCGCATCAGCCGGAAGTCCGGCCGCTTCGTGCGAACCGACGGTCGGCTCGATGAAGTAGCCCCTGCGGGCGTCGCAGCCGCCGCCGGCGACGATCGTCGGCGTCCTTCGAGCGCTTGGCGAAATCGATGTAGCCCTTGATCGTCTTGAAGCGCGGCGGCGTCGATCACGGCTCCCATGAAGTTGCGGAAGTCGGCGGGGTCGCCCACCGCGATCTCGGCGATCTGCTTCTTGAGGCCCGTCTCGACCCGCGGCCAGAGCGACGCCGGAATGTAAGCGCGCGACGCCGCGGAGCACTTCTGCCCCTGGAACTCGAAGCTTCCTCGCACGAGCGCCGTCACGAGCGCGTCGACGTCCGCGCGTCGGGTGGGCGAAGACGAAGTCCTTGCCGCCCGTCTCGCCGACGATGCGCGGGTAACCCCTGTAGCGGGCGATGTTCGCGCCGATCGTCCGCCACATCCCCTGGAAGACCGCGGTCGAGCCGGTGAAGTGGATCCCCGGCGAGCTCCTCGCTCGCGAGGACCGGATCGCCGATCTCGTTGCCGCGGAGCCCGGGACGAAGTTGATGACGCCGTCGGGGCAGCCCGGCTTCCTCGCAGCAGCTCCATGATGAACCACGCCGAGTAGACCGCCGACGACGCGGGCTTCCAGACGACCGTGTTGCCCATCAGCGCGGGCGCGGTCGGCAGGTTCCCGGCGATCGACGTGAAGTTGAACGGGGTCACGGCGAAGACGAACCCTTCGAGCGCGCGGTACTCCATCGTGTTCCACATGCCGGGCGACGACGCGGGCTGCTTCGCGTAGATCTCCTGCATGTAGTGCACGTTGAAGCGGAAGAAGTCGATCAGCCTCGCAGGCGGCGTCGATCTCGGCCTGATGGCAGGTCTTGCTCTGGCCGAGCATCGTCGCGGCGTTCAGCTTCATGCGCCACGGTCCGGCGAGGAGGTCGGCGGCCTTGAGGAAGATCGCGGCGCGAGATTCCCACGGCATGCGCGACCAGGGCGGTGAGCGTCGCGCGCCGCGGCGATCGCTCGCGTCACCTCGCGGCGCGCCCGCCTTGTGCCAGGTCGCGAGGACGTGCTTGTGGTCGTGCGGCTTGACGGATCGTCGCGGTGTCGCCGGTCTCGACCGCGGCGGCCGCCGATCACCGGCGTGATCTCGATCGTCCGTCGCGACATCGACGCCAGCGTCAGCGGAAAGCTCGCGCGCTCGCGAGCTTCCGCGGCGCGTAGCCGAGCACCGGGTCGTTCACCGGGACCGGAACGTCGAACGATGCCGTTGGGCATGACCGCCTCCGTAGAAGGCGGCATTCTAGCTGGCGGGTCAGTTGGACTGCGAGAGGGCGTCCTTGACGTCGGCGGAGTGCTCGGAGGTGTTCTGGTCGACGGTGCTCAGGCTCGGGCGCGCCGGCGGGTCGGGGTCCACGCGTCGGCCGATGCCGAGGTCGACGGCTGCTTCGGCTCGTAGCTCTCGAGCCGCGGACTCTTGACCGGCCTTGCGAGCGGCGTTGTGATGCTGGATTTCGATGGCGGACGGTGCTGATCGACTTGAAGTTGTTCATCGCGAGGTAGAAGATCACCGCGAGGATCACGAACATGATCACGAACCCAAATCCGCCGCCTTGCCGTCTCATGCCGGGAATGTCGGTCTCCGGGCGGCGCTCCGGCAAGCCCTCGGAAAAAGGCTCCGGGACGGCGGCCCATGACGGCGCGGGGACGGTACGCTCCGAGCCCTACCGGCATCATGCATTTCGGGAACGCCTCCACGGCGCTCCTGGCGTGGCTTTCGGTCCGCGCGCGCGGTGGCGCGTACGTCCTTCGGATGGAGGATCTCGACGGGCGCGCGTGGTGCCGGCAGTCGGCGGAGGGGATCCTCAACGATCTCCGTTGGCTCGGCTTGACTGGGAGGGGGTCCCGACGCCGGGGACCGCACCGGCCCTACGCCCAGTCGGAGCGGGTTGCGATTTACGACGCGGCGTTTGAAAAACTCCGAGAGTCAGGCCTCGTCTATCCCTGTTTTTGCAGTCGCAAGGACATCCAGTCTGCGGCGAGCGCACCTCAGGCGCCGGGCGACGAGGTCCGGTACCCCGGAACGTGCCGCGACCTCGACGCGGTACGACGCCCTTCGCCGCATCGCGTCGGGGCGAGCGCACGCCTTCAGGTTTCGCGTCGAGTCGGCTGAGGTTCCGCGCGTTCACCGACCGCGTCCGCGGACGCTTCGAAGCGGAACCGGGATTGATCGGCGATCTGTCGTGCGTCGCGCCGACGGCGCGTCGCCGCGTACCAGCTGGCCGTCGTGGCCGACGACATCAGGCGATGGAAATCGACGAGGTCGTGCGTGGAGACGATTTGCTCTCCTCGACCGTCCGCCAGCTCCTTCTCTATCGGGCGTCTGACGCGCGGCCGCCGTCGTTCGCGCACGTGCCGCTGATCTTGGGAAACGACGGGATCCGGCTCTCGAAGCGTCATCAAGGCGTCACGCTCCACGAGATGCGAGAGTCGGGACTAGACCGCGGAGGAGATCGTCGGCCGCCTCGCACACCACCATCGCTTGCGCCCGACGCCGGCCCCGGTCTCGGCGTCCGACCTGATCCGCGGCTTCGACCTCGCTGCGTTGTGAGAGAGGGGACACTCTCTTTTTCTCTTCAATTCCGAGTAATCCGGCGAACATTTCCTTTTCGCCGCAAAGCGGTATCCGGGGAGCTTTGCAAGAAAAAGGAAAATGTTCGCCGTAGGCCCGCGGGAGTTTGTAAGAAAAAGGGGAGTGTCCCAGTAGTGTCCCAACGTTAATCGAACAGGAGCAGCTGTTTTTCAGAAATGGGCGCGAAGTCGTCTGCCACGGTTTGCGTAAGTAGTTGATTCAACGGCATTCGCTCAAACAGGGTGAGGCTCAGGATCTGTAGGAGTTGGTAGAGGCTGGCGGGGAGTTTGAGCCGCTTCTTGACGATGGCGACGAGGACGTAAACCGACACCGCGATCCAGATCTGCGACTTGACCGCGTTCTCTGAGGTGCCGAAGAAGGCTTTGATCCGCAGGTGCTGCTTGATCCATTTGAAGAAGAGTTCGACTTGCCAGCGGCAGCGGTAAAGCTCGGTGATCGTGAACGCCGGTAGGGTGAAGTTGTTGGTCAGGAATACCAGCGTCTTGGCGGTCGCCGGGTCCTTGAAGCGAATGCGTCGTAACGGGGCCGGGTAGTCGTGTGGTGAGTACTGGCCGGTAAGGAAGACGGTCTGATCGCAGATCAGCCCGGTGCTGCGATCGACGCGATTCGAATATCGCCGTTTCGCCTTGGTATTGGACTTAGCGCGGGTGACGAAGAAGCTGCCGGCTTGATGGAAGCGGTGCAGCCTCGCGAAGTCGAGAAAGCCCCGATCCATGATGTAGAAGGCGCCGGGTTCCGGTAGCAACTGATCGAGGACGCTGACCTCGTGGATCTTCCCGTCGCTGATATGAATGAAAGTCGGGATGTTTCCGCGCAGATCGAGCAGCGTGTGCAGCCTGATCGCAGCCTTGGTCGATTGGAATGGCGCCCACGGAAACACCGACAAACACAAGTCGATGGTGGTTGCGTCGAGCGCATAGACGGTGTCCTTCAAGTCGACGCCGAACGACTCGTCGACATACAGCGGTCGGGCGATCCCGATCAGGCTCTGGGCGAAATCGGCGTAGATGCGCCAGTCGCGAACGGCGTTGGCATTCGCCAACGTGTTGCGTGCTACGGCCGACCGAATGCCGAGGTGATAGAGCTTGGATCGCTGGGCGCGCAAGCAGGATTCGATGTCGCGCAAGCTCTCTCGAAACGTCAGCTGCGCAAACGCCATACAGAGGAACTGATCCAGGCACGAGAACGAATGCAGCTTGCGTTCGCCCCGATAGCGACTCACGCATCGGCGAAAGGTCGTTAGCGGGAGGTGCTGCATCATCTGCGCGAACACCAGCTTGCCGTGATTCATCGATCACCCCCACGAAGTCGTGCTTCGCAGGGTCGCCGAACCGGAATCCGCAATTCAAATCGAGACCAAGAAAAATCACTGCTTACGCTTTCATCATCAACGACTTACAGACGCGCCGACCTCAAACGTTGGGACAGCGCACTGGGAGTGTCCCCTATCTCCGAATGCCGGGGGCTTGGTCGTGTCCTCGGCCTTGGCCGGGACGTAGCGGCCGCAGCGGCGGGTCGAGGTTGGCCAGCTGCCACGCCATCACCGCCATGGCGGTCGCGTTCATCGCGAGGTCGTGAGGCGTCGACCTTGTCGAGCGTATCCGCCATCGTGTGATGGATGTCGAAGTAGTGCGTGCCGTCCTGCCGCAAGGCCGAGCTGAGGAACGCCCGCCGTCGCCCATCGGCGAGATGTCGCGCGCCTCCTCCGCCTCTCGCGCACGTCGTCCGCGGCGATCGTCGGCGAGCGGCGCCGCGAGTCGCTTCACGACATCGACGCTCGCCGGCGCCCGCGCTGCACGCCGAATCCTAGCGGCCGCGCACGCGCCGGAGTCGGACTCGATCGCGGCGACGTGCTTGGCAAGCTCACCCTTGTGCGCCTCGGCGTAGCGCCTTCCCGCCCGCGGAGCCCGTTCTCCTCGTTGGTGAACAGCGACCGCCCGGATCGTGCGCTTCGGCTTCAACCCGAGCGAGCGGATCGAGCCGCATCGCCTCCATGCGTGATCGCGACCCCGGCGCCGTCGTCCTGCGCGCCGGTTCCGACGTCCCACGAGTCGAGGTGTCCGCCGATCACGACGACCTCGTCGGGCGCCTCGCTCCCTCGGACGTCGCCGACCACGTTGGCCGATTCGCGCGTCGGGGAGGCTCTTGCACGACGATCGTGAACGGTGACCGTCACGGTCTCGCCCGCGGCGAGAAAGCGGTGGATCAGCTCCGGCGTCCTCCGGGAGCAATCGCGGCCGCGGGGATGCGGGGCACGCCGTCCTCGTACGCCATCGCCCCGGTGTGAGGAAGTCGAAGATCGGCGGTTGCGAGCGAGCGGATCAGCATCCCGACCGCTCCGACTTCGGCCGCCTCGATCGCGCCCTGTGTACCGCAGCTTGACGCGCGGAGCCGTAGCCGCGATCGTCGCCGCCATTCGAGTAGATGCGCTTGTTGTAGAGGACGATCTTTCCCTTGGCCCTTATCGCCCAGCGCGCTTGACCTCCTCGAGGCTCGGACACCTCGACGACGTCGGCGGTGATCCCGCCGGCGGCGTGCCGTCGCTCATGCCCGAGGGCGAGAAGCGCCATCGGGTGCGCTGCGGGACGCCAGGATCCTGCCGCTCGCCTCCCCGCGAACCCAGTGAGGCACCATCACCTTCTCGGTGCGTACGTCGTCCAGACGATCGCGCGTCATCTCGTCCTTGCACCAGCCGACGGCCTTCTCGAGGTTCTCGGAGCCGGAGAGCCGCGGACCAATGCGGTCGGTGAGCCAGGCCAGCTTGCGATAGGCGCCGTCGCTCCGAAGGCCGGCGTCGATGATCTGTTGCACGGGGTCGGCGATCGGCCGCTGCGGCCGACGCGACCGACGAGGCAGAGCGGTCAGCGCGCGCGCCGGGAGCGTTCATCGAACGCGCATGTTAACCTCCGACACGGAGATTTCGTGATGAATGTCAAGCCTTTCCGCGGTCTGCGGCCCGCGCCCCGATCTCGCCGCGAAGGTCCCGAGCCTCCCGTACGACGTCCTGGACTCCGAGCGAGGCGCGGGTCTTGGCTCGACGGGGACCCGTACACGTTCCTGCACGTGGTGAAGGCCGAGATCGATCTCGACCCGGGCCTCGACCCGTACGACGAGCGGGTCTATGCCAAAGCTAGGGAGAACTTCGTCGCGATGCGCGAGGACGGTTGGCTCGTTCGGGACGCCGCGTCCGCGGTGTACCTCTATCGGCTGCCGGATGGGAGATCACGTCCAGACCGGCGTCGTCGGCGCCGCATCGGTCGCCGACTACCTCGGCCGGGCGGATCAAGAAGCACGAGCACACCCGTCCCGACAAGGAAGACGACCGCACGCGTCACACGGACGCAATCGGTGCCCACGCGGGACCCAGTTTTCCTCGCCTATCGAGACCGCCCGACGCTCGACGCCCTCGTCTCCGAGAAAACGCGTAGGAGTCCCGACGTCGAGTTCGTCGCCGCCGACGGGGTCGGGCACGCCCTCTGGGTCGTTGACGATCCGACCGACGTGGAACGATTCGAGTCCGGGCTCACCGAGGTGCCGGCGAGCTACATCGCCGACGGTCATCACCGGGCGGCAGCGTATGCGCGAGTCGCTCGCCGCTGCGCCGCGGGCACGCCGACCGGTTCCTCGCCGTTCATTTCCCCGCGGGCGAGCTGACGATCCTCGCGTACAACCGCCTCGTTCGGGACCTCGGGGACTTGAGCCGGCGCATTTCCTGCGGCGGATCGAAGAGGCGGGTTCGAGCGAACCGCCCTGGGCGGGGATGACCGCCTCGCGGGCGGCGATGTTCGGGATGTACCTCGCGGGAGAGTGGCATCTCCTCGAGGCTCGACGTCAGCTGCGACGACGGACGATCCCGTCAAGAGTCTCGACGTCGCCCTGCTGCAGGACAGGATTCTCGAGCCCCATCCTGGGCGTCGGCGATCCACGGACCGATCCGCGGATCTCATTCGTGGGAGGGATCCGCGGCGTCTCGGAGCTGATGCGCCGGGTGGATTCGGGACAGGCGGCCGTCGCGTTCTCGATGCTTCCGACGAGCCTCGACGACGTGATGCGCGTCGCCGACGCCCGCCGCGTGATGCCGCCGAAGAGCACCTGGTTCGAGCCGAAGCTGCGCTCGGGAATGGTCGTACATCTTCTCGACGAAGATTGACCAGGGCGAGGCGGCTATCGCGCGTTCGATTTCCGGATGAGCTTTTCGCGCAGGATCTGGTTGACGCCGGGCTTCGCCAGGAGCTTCTTGAGCTGGGGCACCCTGAAATCGAGCGTGACCCTCTCGGCCGTTGCCATCGTGACTCGAGGATGGAGGCCACCGAGATGCGAAGCTCCTCGTCGTCCTTGAATCGCAGGTCGCTCGAGAGGGCATCCAGGGTCGCCGGCATCAGGTAGGTCGACGCGGCGAGCGACCGGGCTTCGGCGAGCGTCAGGTTCGGATTCTTGGCGAGCGAATCCAGGACCGCCGGCTGGGAGTCCAACCTGAGGATCTCGCGTTCTTGGCCCTGCGCGTGCCGCGAGCGAGATCCGCTGGGGAGCAGGATGGCTTCGAGCGCCTTTTTGATATCCGGCGGCGGTGAGTTGGGCTTCAAATGGTCGAACGGTCCGGCGGCTGGATCTGCAGAAGCCTCGGAAAGGAGCGCCTCGAGCCCGGCGCGCGACGCATCGTCTAGTTCGATGAATTCGATGGCCATGCGGAGCCCGGCCTGGGGGTCCATTTCCGCCCGGATGATTCTTCCGACAAGGCGTACCTCGAGGTTCCCGCTCGGCGCGGCGACGGTAAGCTCGACCCTGTCGTCCGCCGGCATGGGGAGGGGACCGACCAAAAGTAGGCCCGTTCGGCTGATATTTTCGGCTTCACAGTCGATTGCCCCTTTGCCCACGCCGATGGCGACGCGGACGCCGGTCCGAAACCTATTCGCGGTGCGATGGACGCCTTCAGAGCTGCCGCTCATACGTGTTCTCCACCGGGAACGCTTCCGTGCGTTAGTCCCTGGGACTTCAATGTGAGGATCGTCTCATCATCCGCGCCAGGCGTCCTTTAGAATCGAAGGCGTCGCTCCCGGTCCTCTCAGAGAGGGTGGCTCTAATTTGGGTGGAGAATTGGGTGACATGGACGCAAGATCCCCGTTAATCCGGAAATCCTCAAAATCAATTGAAAGATCGATCGGTTCAAGAGAGATTTGGGCGGGCGGCACCCTGGTCCCACCCGAACAACTCGGCCAAGCTGAGAGAAAACGCCCGACTCCAGTCCGTGGCGGCCTCCTGCCGAATCGCCGGAATCCGAACCCGGGAATCCGACGTCGCGGAGGTGCTGGTCGGGGGGCGTCAACCTTCCCCGAACGCGCCGAGCTCGCAGGGTATGCCGCTCGCCATGAACCGTGTCGTTTCCGGCGTCAGGCCCCATCGTCACGTTCGGCGAGCTGGCCGCCGTTGAATGCCGTCGTTCTCGGCAAACCCGGCAATCCTCCCCCGCCGAGCGCGCTTCCGCGAGACGCCCCTTCACCTCGAAGTTTTCGATGCTGGTGGCCGCGCTCAGGGACGGGTACTTCAGACTTTACCCCCGCGTCTTTTGCAAGACAAGATCGAGGACCTCGTGTCGTGGCTGGAGCTCGAGCTGCGAGGCGGCGAACAGCACCCGCTTCTCGTCGCGGGGACGTTCTTCATCTACGTCGACGTCGATCAGTCCGTTCGAGCGGGGCAACGGTCGCACCGTTCCGGGTGATCGTCCCGCATCTGCTCAGGCGCGAGGGATACGGGTTCGTCGATTACGCAAGCCTGGAGCGCGTATTCGAAGAAACGCGGTTCGGCTACTACGACGCGATCGACCAGGCGCAGACCAAGATCTGGACCGACGAGGCGAACATGCACGCCGTGGATCCCGTTCTTCGTCGAGTCGCTGCTACGCGCTGACGCCTGCGGCTGCAGACGAAGCTCGACATGGAGATCGCGCGCGCGCGAGCTGCCGCCCTTGCAGCGCGCCATCCTCGAGACGATCCGGAGAGAACGGCATGGGCGCGGCCGTCGCTGCTGATGGCGACGACCGGCGCCAATCGGAACACGCTCAAGGACAACCTCCGGCGCCTCGTCGATCGGGGGCTGTTCGAGCGCATCGGCAGCAAGCGCGGAACGGTCTACAGGCTGTCGCCGGACGAGCCGCGTCACTCCCCAGACCTGATCCGCGCCTTACCCGAGAATCCGATCCACGGCCTCGCGCACCTCGGTCGGCCAGCTCGCGTCGCGCGTGTCGAGCGCGCGGCTCTGACGCGCGAGGTAGCTCGTCGGCGACCGACTCGGTCGGTCAAAGACGGCGCGTTGATGCGCACGTTGAGCGCGGCGCCTTCCGCAGCCGCCAGAGCACAAGCCCCGGCGACTCCGGCATCGGAGACCGAGTTCGGGTTCCCATCTTTCGCCACGCGAAGCGACAGCTCGAGCGCGCGGATCGTCGCCTCGAGCACGTCGAGCGGGACCTTGGCGGCGCTCTGGTTCGCTGCGCTCGACGGCGCGCGGCGCGAACCGCAACGTCTTCCGGGCTCGGCTTCGGCATGCGCGCGGCGGCGAGCACGGCGTTGAACGCCGTCGGTGTCGCGATCGACGGCGTCGAGGAACCAGTCCTTCAGAGGTCTGGGCTTCGGATCCGGCGGCCTCCATCGCCGGGCGCGCCGACTCCATGCCCGCCTTCGGACCAGGTCAGCGCCGCGACCATCGCACGAGAGCGACGCCGACAGCGCTCCGCACAGCGCGGCGACGCTGCCGCCCCCGGCGCGGGGGAGCTGCTCGACAGCTCGTCCGCGAAAGTCCCGCAGCGTCATCGCGGCGAGCCCTGGCGGCCGTCCCGCGTAGCGGTACTCGATCACCTTGTGGCGCGGATCGAACGGGCCGAGGTCCGTAAGCCCGAGCGAGAGCACCGCCGTGTGGACGCGCTCCTTTTCCGGGAACGCCGCGTCGTCTTTCCCTGCTTGGCGAGGTAGTGATCGCCCGCCGCGAGCAGCGCCTCGCGCGGGATCAATCCGACGAGCTCGCTTCCCGTGACGCGCAGGCCCAGCTTCGCCGCCTCGTCGCAGACCGCGTCGAAAACGTCGTGGAGCGGCGTCACCTTGTAGTTCGTCAGGTTGATCGAGACCTGCGCGCGCCCGAACTCCTCGATGTACCAGCCGACGGCGCGGCACTCCTTGAAGCGGCCGGGGATGGTCGTCGTCGGTGCCGTCGGCGATTGCGATTTGACCGTCCCGGCCTCGCGAATCGCCTGCGCGATCGCGTTGGCGAGCTTCTTGTCGCGCGTGTTCAGGTTGACGTTGTAGGCGATCAGGAACTCGCGCGCCCCGATCACCGTCGCGCCGGATTTCGCGTGGAATCGAGCCGGGCCGAAATCGGGGCGAACGCCGCATCCTTGAGCTTCTCGGCGAGGGCCTCGTACTCGCCCTTGCGAATGTCGGCCAACGACCTCCGCTCCGGGCGTGTCGCCGCGGCCTCGTACAGAAAGACCGGAATGCCGAGCCTCGTCGCCGACGCCGTTTCCCGAGTCGTCTCGCGATCGCGACGCAGTCGTCCATCGTGGCGCCTTGACACGGGAACGAACGGGCAGACGTCGGTCGCGCCCAGGCGCGGGTGCTCTCCCCGATGCCGGCGTCATGTCGATCAGCGCCGCGGCCGTCTTGATCGCGCGGAAGGCCGCTTCCTCGACCGCGTCGGGCTCGCCGACGAACGTGACGACCGTGCGGTTCGTCGCGGCGCCGGGATCGACGTCCAGGAGCACCGCGCCCGGGCGTAGTCGAGATCGAAGCCGCGATCGCGTCGATGACGGCGCGGTCGCGCCCTTCGCTGAAATTGGGGACGCATTCGATGAGTTTCATGGCGCGGGATTGTAGGTCGCAACGGCGAATTAACCCGCGCGTCACACCGTTGTCATCCGCGCGCGCGCATCTCTCCGATGCGGAGGACGCCATGACCGACCTGCGGACATGTCGAAGCTCTGCTGCAGGACGCCATCGCGCTGCTGACGCGACAGCGGCTTCCCGCTCGCCGCCGACGCCCTCCGCGACAACCTCCGCGGGATCCGCGAGGCGCCCACGGCCGGAGCGCGCCGCCACCGGATCTTTCAGCTCCGCGATCTCTTCGACGGGATGGGCTCGGCATCCGACGTCTTCTTCTGGGCGCCCTCCGAAGGGGCGCACGGACTGCGTTTCACGCGGACCGAGGCCCACCGCCGGGACGAGCAGCGCTACCGCCGCACGCTCGCGTCGATCCAGGAGATCTCTGGCGACGCGCCCGCGTAGCGCGTTCGCGATCCCGGCGATAATCGGCGGCCGGAGGCTCGCGCCATGTCCGAGACGCATCTCGCGGCGTCAGTTCGTCAAGGCCGGCGTCGGCGCCGGAGTCGCGGCCGCCGTCGTGCGCGCGAAGGCCGTCGCGCGCCGTCGTCATCTCGTCCCGGAACGGAAACGAGTTCAAGAACGGCGGCCCGCGAACCGCGGTGCACGAGGCGTACGAGCGGATCGCGCGCGGCGAGGACGTCCTGGACGCGATCCTCGCGGGCGTCAACATCGTCGAGCTCGATCCCGCGGACGACAGCGTCGGCTACGGAGGCATCCCGAACGCCGACGGCGTCGTGCAGCTCGACGCGTGCGTGATGCACGGACCGAAGAAGCGCGCGGGCGGCGTCGCGGCGCTCGAAGGCGTCCGCACGCCGAGCCTCGTCGCGAAAGCGGTGATGGACCAGCACCGACCATCACCTGCTCGTCGGCGCCGGCGCGCAGTGGTTCGCGCGCCAGCATGGGGTTCACGATCGAGGACGATCTGAACACCGAGCATTCGCGGAAGCTCTGGCTCGAGTGGAAGCGCCGCATCGATCCGGCGCACTACCTCGATCCCGACAAGCGCGTCACCGCGGGCGATCGGGCGCGGGATGCCATGCTCGCCGGAGGGCTGCTCGTCGCCGAGCACGTACTACGGCACGATCCACATGAACGCCGTCAACGCCGAGCGGAGAGATCTGCGGCGCGACGACGACGAGCGGGCTGTCGTTCAAGATCCCGGGCCGCGTGGGCGATTCGCCGATCCTGGGCGCCGGGAACTACGTCGACGGGACGTGGGCGCCTGCGGCTCGACCGGCCGCGGCGAGGCCAACCTCTACGGCCTGTCGTCGTTCTCTCGTCGTCGAGGAGATGCGGCGCGGCGCGCACCCGAAGGACGCGATCGTCGAGGCGCTGCGGCGGATCAAGGCGCGCACGGTCGAAAAGCGGCTGCTTGAAGCCCGACGGCACGCCGATCGTTCAACGTCAAGTTCTACGCGATGAACGCCGCAGGCGAGCACGCCGCCATGGCGATGTACTCCGGGGACGAGCCCGAAGTACGCCGTGTGCGACGAGGCCGGACCCCGCCTCGTCGCCATGGACGCGCTCTTGACGGGCAGCCCCGCGGAGTAGACGCTACCAGACCTTGCAGACGTTCTCCGGCTTCTCGACGAGCGCCGGCGCCTGCCTTGCACTGAAACGCCGCGGCGAACTCCGGCATGTTCACGACGACGCCGTTGATGCGGTAACTTCCCGGCGAGTGCGGGTTGGTCGCCGCCATGCACGCGCAGGTTTTCCGGGCGCTCGTTCTCGCAGGCCCACTGCGCCAGGCCGACGAAGAACCGCTGCTCGGGCGTGAGCCCGTCCACCGGCTCGAGCGTCATGCTCTTGGTCGCTTCCTTCCAGGCGGCCCAGGCGAGGATCGTGCCCGCCGAGGTCGGCGATGTCCTCGCCCGACGTCAGCTTGCCGTTGATCTTGATGTCGTCGACGACGACGTACTGCGAGTACTGGTCGCGGATGCAGTTGGCGCGCTTCTCGAACTCCACGCCGTCCTTCTTCGTCCACCAGTCGCGCAGGTTGCCGTCGCCGTCGAACTGGCGTCCCTCGTCGTCGAAGCCGTGGGTCAGCTCGTGGCCGATGGTGGAGCCGGTGTTCCCGTAGTTGGGCGCGTCGTCGAGCTTGGCGTCGTACAGCGGCGGCATCAGCACGCCGGCGGGGAAGTTGATGTCGTTCATCGACGGGTTGTAATAGGCGTTGACGGTGGGCGGCGTCATGCCCCATTCGCCGCGGTCGACGGGCTTGCCGATCTTGGCGAGCTGGCGGTTCGTCTCGAAAACGATCGCGCGGCGTGACGTTGCCGAAGAAGTCTCCGCGCTTGATCTGACAGCGCCGAGTAGTCGCGCCACACGTCCGGATAGCCGACCTTGTTGCGGATCTTGCCGAGCTTGTCGATGCGCCTGCTTCTTGGTCTGCGTCGCTCATCCAGTCGAGCCGCTCGATCCGCTGCTTCATCGCCGCGACGATGAGGTTGGTCATCGCGACCGTCTTCGCCTTCGTTCTCCGGCGGGAACGTCCGATCGGCGAACTCCTTGCCCAGCGCCTCGCCGAGATCACGGATCGACCCAGCCCACGCACTTCTTCCAGCGCGGCTGCGCCTCTTTCACGCCGCGCAGGTAGGCGCGATAGAACGCGAAGTGCTCGTCGACGAAGCTCTTCGAGAGGTAGTCGGAGTTCGCGCTGACCACGGCCCAACGGAGGTAGGTCTTGACGTCGGCGAGCGGCTCGCGCCTTCAGGCGCGCGCCCGAGCTCCTTGAAGAACGCCGGCTCGGAGACGTTGAGCCAGGCACCCGGGCGTCCGCCGACCGCGGCGAAGTACCCGTCCCAATCGAATCGACGGCACGAGCGTCTTGAGCTTCGACGGGCGTCGGTGCGGTGGTAGATCTTGTAGGGATCTCTCCGTTCGACGCGCGTGAGCGAAGCCTTCGCCAGCGCCGGTCTCGATGCGCATCACCGAGGCGGCGCCCGGCTGCGCCGGCTTCGGGAGTCGTCGCCGATCAGCTCGAGCATCTTCGCGACGTGCTCGACGTACTTGGCGCGCGTCTCTTTCGACTTGTCGTCGTCCTTCAAGTAGTAGTCGCGATCCGGAAGGCCGAGGCCGCCGGCATAGATCGCGAAGATCTGCTGGCGTCGATTCCTTCGCGTCCTGCTCGACGCCGTTGCCGAACATGACGGCGCTCGTCGTCACGCGGGCGTGGAGCGAGCCCAGGATGGGGCCCGAGCTCGTCGATCGATTTCATCGCGTCGATCCGTGCGAGGTCGGCGGCCAGCGGCTCGGCTCCGGCCTTCTCGACGGCGTCGACGTCCATGCAGGCATCGAAGTAGTCGCCGATCTTCTGCTGCGTCGGCGTTGCGCGACGGGATCCGGCTTCGCGGCGTCCTGCAGGATGCCCCAGAGGTACCGCTGGTTCTCCTGGTGGAGCTTTCCGTAGACGCTCCAGCTCGCCTGGTCGCCCGGGAGCGGGTTGTTCTTCATCCAGCCGCCGCACGAGTACTGATACAGGTCCTGGCACGGGTCGGCCGTACGGTCCATCGACGGCGATGTCGAGGCTCGGCGTGTACGGAAGCTCCGTGAAGGGCGTGTCTTCGGCCGCGCACGGGGACGAACGGCCGCAAGACGTCGACAACGGGCAGGGCCGGACAGGCTACGCGGAACGACGGATCATCGGAGGCTCCTTCGGAGAATGCGACGCGCGTGAATACGTTCGAGGGCCGCGCGGAGTTTAGCGGGCGGCACGAAGTCGTCGCTGCAGGCGTGGCGCCTCGTAGAAACTGCTCCGTCTCCGGTCGACTCCTTCAGCGCCGACGCGTCGGACGACGTCGCCGCCCGAGATCACCTGCGCGACCTCGTCGAAGTAGCCGGTGCCGACCTCGCGCTGGTGCTTGGTCGCGGTGTAGCCCGCCGCTTCGGCGCGCGAACTCGGCCTGCTGCAGGCGACGAGTACGCGGCCATGCCGTCGTCTCGGTAGCCCTTCGCCAGCTCGAACATCCCGTGGTTCAGCGCGTGGAAGCCGGCCAGCGTGACGAACTGGAACTTGTAGCCCATCGCGCCCAGCTCGCGCTGGAACTTGGCGATCGTCGCGTCGTCCAGGTGCTTCTTCCAGTTGAACGACGGCGAGCAGTTGTAGGCCAGCAGCTTTCCGGGAACTTGGCGTGGATGCCGTCGGCGAACTGCCTCGCCTCGCGAAGATCCGGCGTCGAGGTCTCGCACCAGATGGCGTCGGCGTAGGGCGCGTAGGCGAGGCCGCGCGCGATCGCCATCTCGATGCCGCAGTTGATCCGGTAGAACCCCTCGGGCGTGCGCTCGCCCGTGCAGAACGCGCCGGTCGCGCGGGTCGACGTCGGAGGTCAGGAGCTTCGCGCTGTCGGCGTCGGTGCGCGCGATGAGCAACGTCGGGACGTCCATCACGTCGGCCGCCAGGCGCGCGGCGATCAGCGTGCGCACGAATTGGCCCGTCGGGTACGAGAACCTTGCCGCCCAGGTGGCCGCACTTCTTCTCGGACGAGAGCTGGTCCTCGAAGTGGACGCCGGCGGCGCCGGCCTCGATCATCCCCTTCATCAGCTCGAAGGCGTTCAGCGGCCCGCCGAAACCCGCCTCGGCGTCGGCGACGAGCGGCGCCATCCAGTGATGCTTGACGCCGCCTTCGGCGTGCTCGATCTGGTCGGCGCGCAGCAGCGCCTGGTTGATCCGGCGCACGAGGCGCGGGACCGAGTCCGCGGGATAGAGGCTCTGGTCCGGGTACGTCATGCTCGATGAGTTCGCGTCGGCCGCGACCTGCCAGCCCGAGACGTAGATCGCCTCCAGACCGGCCCGGACCATCTGCACCGCCTGGTTGCCGCTCAGGGCACCCAGCGAGTGAACGTAGTCGCGCGTGTGCAAGGAGCTCCCACAGGCGGGTCGCGCCGAGGCGGGCGAGCGTGTGCTCGATTCTCACGCTGCCGCGAAGGCGCTCCACGTCGGCCGGGGAGTACGGGCGCACGATACCGCGGAAGCGGTTCGCCGCGGAATGCACGGTTCGCGTCGGCCATGAAGGTCTCCTCGAGAGAGTCAGGCGGGCAGGAGGTCGTAAGCGGGGATGGTCAGGAACTCTTCGAACGTCGGCAGAGAACATCAGGCGCTCGAACAAGCGCGATCGCGTCCGCGAATCGGCCGCCGTCGAAGCGGGCCGGTGCCGAGCTCGGCCCGCACGGCGGCCATCTCGGAGGTCAGGAGATGCACGCGCACGAGCGCGGCGTCCACCGCGCGTCCGTCGTCGAGCGTGGCCCCGTGGCGAAGCCACTGCCAGATCTGCGTGCGCGAGATCTCCGCGGTCGCCGCGTCTTCCATGAGGTTGTAGAGCGGCACGCAGCCGACCCCGCGAAGCCACGCCTCGAGGTACTGGACGCCCACGCGCAGGTTCCAGCGCAGGCCCGCCTCGGTGCGCGTGCCGTTGCGGCAGCGCGAGCAGGTCGCGCTCGCCGACGGCGACGTCCTCGCGCAACCGGGCGAGCTGATTCGGTCCCGGCATCGACGGCGTCGAACACGCCGCGCGGCCACGGGGACGAGCCCGGGATGCGCCACCCACGTGCCGTCGTGGCCGTCGTTCACCTCGCGGCGCTTGTCGGCGACGACCTTCGCGAGCGCCGCGTCGTTGGCCGCCGGATCGTCCTTGATCGGGATCTGCGCGGCCATGCCGCCCATGCGCATGCGCGCCGCGGCGATGGCACGTCTTGATCGAGCAGCTGCGCGTACGCCCGCAGGAACTCCCTGATCCATCGTGATCTGCGACCGGTCGGGCAGCACGGCGCCGGGATCGTTCCGGTGGACCTTGATGAAGCTGAAGATGTAGTCCCAGCGGCCGCAGTTGAGCCCCGCGGCGTGATCGCGCAGCTCCCAGAGGATCTCGTCCATCTCGAACGCCGCGGGGAGCGTCTCGATGAGCACCGTCGCCTTGATCGTGCCCGGCGGGAGGCCGAGCGGTCGCTCTCCGCGTGCACGAAGACGTCGTTCCAGAGACGGCGCCTCGAGATGGCTCTGCATCTTCGGCAGGTAGAAGTACGGGCCGTCCCTTCGCGAGCAGCGCCTTCGCGTTGTGGAACAGGAAGACGCCGAAATCGAACAGCGCAGCCGGGGACGGGCGTGCCGTCCACCTCGACGTGGCTGCTCGAGCGAGATGCCAGCCGCGCGGCCGCACCATCAGCACGGCAACCTGCGCGCTGCGAGGCGGTAGCTCTTGCCGGTTCCGGGATCGTCGTACGGCGATCGTCCCACGGACGGCGTCCATCGAGGTTGGCCTGGCCGTCGATCACGTTGGTCCAAGTCGGGGAGTTCGAGTCCTCGAAGTCGGCCATGAACACCGACGCGCCGGAGTTGAGCGCGTTGATGATCATCTTGCGGTCGACCGGGCCCGTGATCTCGACGCGGCGGTCGTGAAGGTCGGCGGGAGCGGGCCGACGACGAAGGACGAGTCGCGAATCCACTGCGTCGCCGGGAGGAAGCTCGGACGCTCGCCCGCATCGTAGCGCTCTTGCATCGCGCGGCGAGTCGACAGAATCTCTGTCGACGCGCGGCGCCGGAAGCGGCGAGACGAGGCCGGCAACGAACGACAAGCACTCGCGGCGTCAGCACCGTGAGATCCCGCGGGCGCAGCGCCGGCCGTCACCGCGCGGATGGGCGCGCGGCTCGGCTCTTGTAACCCGTTGGGCTGACGTCATCCAACAACCCCGAGTTCCGAAACAAAGGTATTCCCGGACTGGGAACTTTTCCAGCGGGCCGTGCGCGATTCCCGGCGCTCATTCATCATGAATCCGCCCCGGCCTCGGGTCGTAGTCATCGTCGGGGGCCATGAGAGAACCATGCGAAGCCAACTTGTAGAGCCTTGGAATCGTGATCGCGGGCTGCGTCCTTGCGGCGTGCGGCGGAAGCGACGCCGCGAGCCGCGGCCGCGCAAGCCGGCCCCGCAGCCTCGAAGGGTGCGACCGAAGTCGCGCTCTCGCGGGCGGCTGCTTCTGGTGCACGGAGGCCGCCTTCGACGACGTTCCCGGCGTCGTCGACGTCGTTTCCGGGTACACCGGCGGGCAGAGGGCGAACCCGACCTACGAAGAGGTCTCGGAGGAAATACCGGGCACTTCGAGGCGATCGCAGTGCGATTCGATCCGTCGAAGATCACTCTATGCGCAAGATTCTGGACATCTTCTGGCGCCAGATCGATCCCACCGACGCCGGCGGGCAGTTCGCCGATCGCGGTTCGCAGTACCGCGTCGGCCATCTTCTTCCAGAACGCGGAGCAAAGGACGAATCGCCGAGGCTTCCAAAGAGCTGCGCTCGAGGCGTCCCACCGGTTCCGACAAGCCGATCGCCACGATGATCCTTCCAGCCGGGCCCGTTCTACCGCGGCCGAGGACTCATCACCAGCACTACAGCACGAAGAATCCCGCGCAGCTACAAGGCCTACAAATGGGGATCGGGGCGCGAGCCGTTCATCGAGCGCGATCTGGAAGGACGACCCGCCGATCGAAGCCCGCCGCCGAACCAGAAGTCCTACTCGAAACCGAGCGATGCGGAGCTGCGGCGCCGGCTCGACGCCGCCCAATACGAGGTCACGCAGCACGGCGCGACCGAGCCGGCCTTCGCCAACGAGTACTGCGAGCAACCACGAGGCCGGGCATCTACGTGGACGTCGTCTCAGGCGACGTCCCGTTCAGCGCCGACCGACAAGTTCGACAGCAATACGTAACTGAACGAAGTACATC